>Ga0067045_1027416_pt1 | contig 152954 bp, 127 predicted proteins | sample TerdegcTABiofilm_FD_59184 | JGI IMG/M metagenome (GOLD analysis project Ga0067045, IMG submission 59184) | Combined Assembly of (Gp0054472, Gp0054536) Wastewater bioreactor microbial communities from Singapore -Terephthalate degrading... | reverse complement strand
CCCCTGCCCCGAGCCAGTGGGATCGGCTGGTGCTGCACCCCGCCTGCGATCTGCTGCTCCTCGAGAGCCAGCATCCTGTGCTGGCGCTCTGGCAGATGGCCCTGCACGGCGGGGAGACGGTCAGCGAGCTGGATGCCCCCTGCTGGCTGGCCCTTAAAAAACGCCCCGGCCACAGGGTCGAACCCATTCCTCTGGATGGAACCCCCTGGCGCCTGCTGCAAGGCTGCCAGCAGGGCAGGTCGCTGGCCAGCCTGCTGGCCCAGGAACCTGCCATGGCCGAGCACCTGGCCCCCCTCATCACCCTCGATCTGCTGGTCGATCTGGAGCTTGCCCCATGACAACACAGACTCTCTCCAAGCCGCTTGGCCTCTTTGCCGAGCGCATCCTGCCCTGGTGCAGCGGCGCCCTGCTGCTGCTGGCCAGACTCTGGGTCGCCGCCGTCTTCCTGCGATCCGGCTGGCTCAAGTTCACGGCCTGGGATTCCACCCTCTACCTGTTCGAGTTCGAGTATCAGGTGCCCCTGCTGCCCTGGCAGTGGGCGGCCTACGCGGGCACCGCGACCGAGCTGCTGCTGCCGCTCTTCCTGCTGGCGGGACTCTTCACCCGCTCGGTCGCCTTGCTGCTGTTTGGCTTCAACGCCATGGCGGTCATCTCCTATCCCACCCTGTGGGCGGGGGGCTTTCACGATCACCAGCTGTGGGGCTGGATGCTGCTGACCCTGGCGGTGTGGGGCGCAGGCCCCCTGTCATGGGATCACTGGCGCCTTGCCAGGGGACGCAGCGGCCATTAACGTGGCCGTCAGATGAAGGGGCCTGCGGGCCCCTTCTTGTCATGCCACCCGAGGAGAAAGAGATGATGGTTCGCGAGGCCCTGGCCGCCGATATTCCCGCCCTGGTGCGTCTTCGCATGGCGCTGTTTGGTGAACTGGGGGAGCTCGATGACCCGCAGGCGAGCGATGCGCTGTGGCAGGCGACCCAATCCTATTTCAGCGCGGCACAGGCGGATGGCAGCGCCCGCTCCTGGCTGGTGGAGGTCGATGGGGAGGCGGTGGCGTGCGGCACCCTGGCCCTCTTCGTGCGCCCACCCTATCCGGGCAACCTGGCGGGGCGCGAGGCCTATCTGCTCAACATGTATACCTTGCCGGCCTGGCGCAAGCGGGGCATGGCGAGCGCCCTGCTCGATGCCATGGCGGCCCATGCCCGGGAACAGCGACTGGGCAAGCTGTGGCTGCACGCCAGCGAGCAGGGGCGTCCGCTCTACGAGCGACTCGGTTTTGTTTCCAATCCGACCTGCCTGGAGTGGTGTCCCGCCCCCTGAACTAGCCGCAGTGATCCTCGGCAGATTCTTTTACGTACTGGCAGCCCTTGGCGGCCTAGTCGCTTTTCTATACACTGCGCGCCCCCCATGACCCAAGGTCATCTGACCACTCATATTGGGACTTGCGGGGCCGATACAGTCAGTGGGGGGAGGCTGTGGTGCCGATCCGGATCGTCAACGAGGTAGGAGTGTCATGTTCAATCACAAACTCAAGGCGCAGTTGCAGGCCTGTCAGGCCCGGCTCGATGAAGAGCAGGGCTTCGCCCAGGGGATCAAGAGCGGTGCCGCGACCATCATCTTCGGTCCGGACGGGGAGATCCTGGAGGTCAGCGACCCCTTCCTGAGCCTGATGGGATATGGCGCTGGCGAGCTGCTTGGGCGCCACCACAGCCTGCTCTGCCCTAAGGGCTGTACCGGCTCTACCGACTATCAGCAGTTCTGGAGCAGCCTGCGCCAGGGGCAGCCCCAATCTGGCATCTTCGAGCGGGTCAACCAGAAGGGCGAGACATGCTGGCTGGAGGCGAGCTATTTCCCGGTGAAGACCCAGGGCAGGGTGACCCGGGTGGTGAAGCTGGCCAGCGACGTGACGACCCGGCATCAGCGGCTGCAACACCTGGAGGCGCTCTCCCAGGCGCTGGACCGCTCCCGGGCCATGATAGAGTTCACCCCGAGCGGCGAGATCATCAGCGCCAACGCCAACTTCCTCGACGCCATGGGCTATCGCCTGAACGAGATTGCGGGCAAGCATCACAGGATCTTCTGTGACGAGGCCTTCCTGCGCGAGCAGCCCAAATTCTGGGAGGAGCTGGCCCGTGGCCAGTTCAAGTCCGGCCTCTTCATGCGCCACAACAGCCGGGGGGAGGCCGTCTGGCTGGAGGCCAGCTACAACCCTATCCGTGACCAGAATGGCAAGGTGGTGAAGGTGGTCAAGTTCGCCAGCGACATCACGGCCCGCATCGAGCAGAACCACGCCACCCGGGAAGCGGCCCGCCTCGCCCACTACACGGCGCAGGAGACCTTGAGCAGTGCCGAGGCCGGTGCCGAGCGGCTGCGCGCCGTGGTCGATACCTCTTCCCTCATCGCCGCCCAGGTGGATCAGGCCATCTCCCTCATCGGTCAGCTCAACGAGCAGTCCAGGAGCATAGAGGCCATCGTCTCCACCATCAGCGCCATCGCCGATCAGACCAATCTGCTGGCCCTCAACGCGGCCATAGAGGCGGCGCGGGCGGGGGAGCAGGGACGGGGCTTCGCCGTGGTGGCCGACGAGGTACGTCAGCTGGCGGCCCGCACCTCTCTTTCCACCGCCGAGATAGCCAAGGTGGTGCAGAAGAACCGCGAGCTGACCGCCAGGGTGACCGACGACATGGCCGGGGTGGCGGGCAGCGCCGAACTCGGCAAACAGCAGATAGCCGAGGTGGACAAGCTGATGAGCGACATCCACCAGGAGGCGAGCCGGGTCTCGCAGACGGTCTCGGCACTCTCCATCTGACCCCACTGCTCTGGCGACACCCTCTGACGAGATCGCCAAAAGAGTGAGCGAACGAGCCCCCAAGCTGAACCCTGGCTGTATGACCCCGGCCTTGTGAATTGTGGCGATTCGCCGCCTTGTTTAGGCTGCCGCCTCATTTTTCATTGAGCGGGTAGAAAACAATGGCAGTACGACACAAAGGCAGGGCCCTGGCCCTGCTGCTGGGGACGGTGGCGAGCATGGGGCTCAGCGGTTGCATGGGGCAGATGGGGCTCTCCTCCATGGTGACCAAGGGCAATCTCAGCGTGGTGGACAATCGCTACGGCCGTGCCGGTGTCTTCGTGCTGCTCTCCCCCGTCTATGGCCTGGCGGCGACGGCGGATCTGTTCGTGTTCAACACCATCGAATTCTGGTCTGGCAAGAACCCCATCACCGGCAAGTCGCCGGCCCTGGTGGATCACAAGGCCGATGCGGTGATCAAGGTCAACCAGCATCTGGATCCGGCCCTCAACAAGGTGCCGCTCGCCATGCTGCCGCAAGGGGTGCGCGAGGTGAAGGTGAGCTACCCGGACGAGCGCACGGCCCAGATGGAGATCCACTACATCGACGGTCATCGCGACATGATGCGCGGGGAGATGCGCGGCGAGCTGCTGGACATCTACCTGGATGACAAGCTGGTCTCGACCCTGACCCGCAAGCAGCTGGACGAGAAGGCAAACGCAGGCAAGGTGGCGGTTTAACCTCTTCAGAAAGCTGATCTTTTTTTCTCTGAAAAGGGTATAAACAAGCGGCTGGCAAGATCGCCATTATGTCTAAGGGAGTAGGCTATGACGGTGACCGGATTGCGGTTGGCTGAATTGATTGGTTCCCTCAGCCATGCCCTGGACATGACTGAGGGTCAACCACGGGGGCATTGCATCCGCTGTTGCTGGATAGGTGCCCGTCTGGGGGAGCGGCTGGGACTGGATGTCCGGCAGCGCCACGACCTCTATTACACCCTGCTGCTCAAGGATCTGGGGTGCAGCAGCAATGCCGCCCGCATCTGCGAGCTCTATCTCACCGACGATCTTCACTTCAAGCGCGACTTCAAGCTGGTGGATGGCTCCCTCTCCGAGGTGGTCAACTTCGTGCTGGGCCACACCGGCTTGCAGGCGGATCTGCTCGGCCGTTTTCGCAGCCTGTTCCACATCTTTCGCAACGGCGATCAGATAGCCAACGAGCTGATCCAGACCCGCTGTCACCGGGGGGCGGACATAGCTCGCCAGCTGCGCTTCGGTGACGAGGTGGCCAACGGCATCCTCTCCCTCGATGAACACTGGAATGGCAAGGGGCGGCCGCTGCAACTGGCGGGGGAGGCTATCCCCCTCTTCTCCCGCATTGCCCTGCTCTGTCAGGTGGTGGATGTGTTTCACGCCGCCGCAGGCCCGGATGCGGCGCTGAGGGAGCTGCGCGAGCGCAGCGGCAGCTGGTTTGATCCCGCCCTGGTCGGCGAATTTGAAGCGCTGGCGGACGAGGATTTCTGGCAGGGACTGGTGGACCCCAGGCTGACCGAGTGGGTCTTCGACCACCCGGCCGGGCAGGGGGAGGTGGCGCTCGATGAAGATTATCTGGACGAGATAGCCGCGGCCTTCGGTCAGGTGGTGGACTCCAAGAGCCCCTATACCGCGGGCCACAGCGGCAGGGTGGCGCTCTATACCGACATTCTTGCCGCCCAGATGGGGCTGTCTGAATCGAGACGGCGCTGGCTCAAGCGGGGTGCCCTGCTCCACGATGTGGGCAAGCTTGGGGTGAGCAACGCCATCCTCGACAAGCCGGGCAAGCTAGATGCGCAGGAGTGGGCCGCGGTGCAGATGCATGCCGCCTATACCGAGGAGATCCTGGGCCGCATAGGGGCGTTCAGGGAGCTGGCCCAGGTGGCCGGGGCCCATCATGAACGGCTCGATGGCAAGGGCTATCCGAGGGGGCTCAGCGGCGCAGAGATTGCTCTCGAGACTCGCATCATCACCACCGCCGACATCTTCGACGCCATCACCGCCAAGCGCCCCTATCGCGACGCCATCCCTGTGCCCCAGGCGCTGGAGATGATGGCCGAGCATCTGGGCAGCGCCATCGATCCCGACTGTTTCGCCGCCCTTCAGGCGGGGATCCGGGACTTCTCCCTCTACCTCAGCCCCGAGCAGCCCTTGGCGCAGGCCGGTTAAGGCCGACGGCGTCGTCATGGCCCCAGGGGCCGGAGACCAAAGACAGGAACGCCCCCATTGCGGGGCGTTTTGTTAGCTCGACTTGTTGCCCTGGCTGCGGGGCGGGTTCATCACCAGCCCCAGCAGGCGGTGGAGGTGGGCTATCTGCTCGGTGAGCTGCAGGTTGAGCCAGAGGTAGCCGCTGATGGTGGCCTCGTCATCGGCCCCCGGACGCACCTCGGCCTGCACCTCTGCGGCCGCCGCCTGCAATCGGGCTATGGCCTGCTCGGCGGCGCTGCTGTCGCCGCTCTTGAGCATGAGGGCGAGCTGGATGATCACCGCCTCGGTGGCCTGCTGGCAGGCGCGCAGTCCGGGGTGGCTCTGCATCAGGAAGTGGCTCTGGCGATCGCGCCAGTAGGTGTTGGCCAGCATCTCCAGGGTGCAGAAGGTGTTGCGCATCGTGGTCTGGACGGCCTCGAACAGGGTGCTGTTGAGGCGGGTCTCCTTGACGGCGGGTGCCAGCAGGGGGCGCAGGCTGACTATCTTGGTGAGCAGGCGGGCGTGGCTTTGGGCCAGCCTGGGGCGCTCCAGAATATTGGGGGAGAGGTGGGTGTGATAGAGACGCCCGGCCTGCTGCAGGCTGTCGTGCATCTGCAGTCGCCAGTGGGTGTAGGCCCGCTGGGGGTAGATGCTGCAAAACAGCAGGGCCAGCATGGAACCCAGGATGACGTCGCCGCTGCGCCAGAGCGCCGTCTCTATGTCTCCCGGCACCCCGCCGACTATGACTCCCAGGGTGATGCCGATGAGCAGCCCCACATAGGGGCGCTTGCCGAGCGCCAGGTAGCCGCACAGGAACATGATGGCGCAGCACCAGACCAGCATCAGCGGCAGGGAGTAGAGCTCCAGATAGAGGGCCACCACACCGCAGGCGGCGCCGAAGATGGTGCCGACCACCCGTTGCAGCGCCCGGGAGAGCACGTTGCCCCAGAACGAGATGGGGCCCATCACCACCACTAGGGTGATGAGGGGCCAGGTGCTCTCCGGCAGCTTGAGCTCCCGGGTCAGCAGGAAGGTGAGGGTGAAGGCCAGGGCGATGCGCAGGCCGTGAACCAGGCGGTAGCGACCATAGATCAGCAGATCGAAGCGGGAGAGCGGCGTGTTCAGGCGCAAGGGAGTCGTCTCATGTCAGGTTGATCTTCTCGTGTTGCCGTGCCGGCTGACGCTCCCCATCAGGGCAAGAGGCGGATCCGGACCCGCTCACCTGGGATGATGGCCGATCGGGCAGGGTTTTCGATCACGCAGTTGGCCAAGGGCAGGGCAGAGGGCATGAAAGCACTTGCCGGGCGCACCTGCAAGCAGCCGTTGGCATCCTGGCTGAGGTGGCCGGGCAGGCAAGCCTCCCCCGCCGGATTGGGCATGGCCTCCAGGGCCAGGGCGAGCAGGCGCAGCGGCGGCGGCAAAGGGGGCTGGCCATGGCCATCCTGCCGGGGCAGTCGGGCGCAGATGAAGTCGGCGATGGCGTCCAGGGCCTCGAAACGAAACTGGGGCAGGGTGGTTGCCTCGGGCTCATCGCTGATGAGCGCCACTATGTCCGGGTCGCCTTGGAACAGCAGGGGCCTCCCGAGGGCGCGGCGATGGAGCTCTATCTTGGGAAAATGGTGATGCTTGAACCCCTCGATCAGCAGCAGATCGAGCCGCTCCCAGTCGAAGCGGGCCAGCAGCGCCTCCAGGGGGGGCTCTTGCTCCGGGGTCTCGCAGATCAGGGCGTGGCGCAGGGAGGAGGCCGCCATCACCTGGCGGGCACCGGCCTGGCGCAGGCGATGGCTGTCCTTGCCAGGCTTGTCCATGTCGAAGTGGTGGTGGGTATGCTTGAGCACCCCGAGCCGCAGGCCGCGCTGGCCGAGCAGGGGGATGAGGCGCTCCAGCAAGGTGGTCTTGCCGGTGCCGCTCCAGGCGACGAAGCCAAGCAGGGGCCCTGGGGCGCTCATGGTCGCAGGCCCCCCGCCAGCGGCTCCTGATGTGACAGGCTGGCCTCGTAGGCGGCGAGCTCGGCCGGGCTGTTGAGATTGACGAAGGCATCAGGCGCATCGGCAAAGGGCACCACCGTCATCCGGTGGCGGGCAAACCAGGCCCCGGTCTTGCGCTCTCCCTCTGCCAGGGCCAGTTGCAGGGAGGGCAGCAGGGCGCGATGGAGCAGGGCGACCACGGGTTGCAGGTGCTGGCCGTCGTGGGCCACCACCAGCTCGCTCTGCGGCGTCATGGCGGCGCGAAAGCGGGCCATCAGATCCCGTGGCAGGGCGGGGCCGTCACAGGGCACGAACAGCACCCAGTCATGGCGGGCGGCGGCCAGCCCGGCCTGCATGCCCGCCAGCGGCCCCTGAAAGTCGGCCTGCGCGTCGCCGATGACGGGGGCCAGCGTCCGGTAGCGCTCCTCGCTGCGGTTGGCGTTGATCAGCACCTCGTCCACCTGGGGGCGCAGACGTTCGAGCACGTGGACTATCAGGGGCTTGCCCGCCAGGGGCACCCAGCCCTTGTCGTCGCCCCCCATGCGGGTGGCACGGCCGCCGGCCAGGATCACGGCGGAGACGGGGAAGGGGAGGTCGCTGCGGCTCATGGGGCTCCAGGGGTCTGTGAGGTGATATGCCGCCTGTTCAGCGTCTGCTCTAGCAAGGGCGCTTGCGGCATCGAGTGTCTGCCGATCTTGCGCCAAGCGCCCCGCCGGGGCAAGCCCGGCGGCCATGAGCCCGGCAGGAGAGGGGGCTTTGGCCGCAGGGTATGCCCAAGCTCACAAAACCGAATCCCCAAACGTCATATGATCCCCTGCAATCTGAGTCTTGCTCTCCTGCCTAATGGCAACTTCATGTAAATCAAAGAGAATGACTATGGCTACCGGACAATATCTGCTGTGGAAAGACGCACAGGGAGAGGATTTTCGCCCCGTTGCACTGACAGGCACCGATCTGCTCAACGATCGCAATCTCAACAAGGGCACCGCCTTCACCGAACAGGAGCGGGCAGATTTCGAGCTGGACGGCCTGCTGCCGCCCCAGGTGCAGACCTTCGAAGCCCAGCTGGAGCGGGTCTATCAGGGCTTTTTGAGCGCCTGCAGCGACATCGAGAAGTACCAGAACCTGCGGGCCCTGCAGGATCGCAACGAGACCCTGTTCTACGCCCTGCTGTCGCGCCACGTGGAGGAGATGACCCCCTACATCTATACCCCGACCGTGGGCAAGGCCTGTCAGGAGTTCAGCCACCGCTTCCAGAAGCCGCGCGGTCTCTACATCACCCCGAAGAACGTCGATGACATGGGCTCCCTCGCCCGCCACATGGACGCCAAGGCGGTGCGCATCATAGTGGTCACCGACAGCCAGGGGATCCTCGGCATCGGCGATCAGGGGGTGGGGGGCATGGGCATCCCTATCGGCAAGCTCTCCCTCTATACCCTGGGGGCCGGCATCCATCCCGCCTGCTGTCTGCCCATAGCGCTGGACGTGGGCACCGACAACCAGGCGCTGCTGGATGACCCCATGTACCTGGGTCAGCCCCACAAGCGCATTCGCGGCAAGGAGTATGACGACTTCATCGACAAGTTCGTGGCCGGGGTCAAGCGTCACTTCCCCAACGCCGTCTTGCAGTGGGAGGACTTCAGCAAGTCCAACGCCTTCAACAACCTCTCCCGCTACCAGCAGACGCTGCCCTCGTTCAACGACGACATCCAGGGCACAGGGGCCGTGGTGCTGGCGGGCATCATAGGGGCGGTCAAGTCCAAGGGCGAGACCCTGGGCCAGCAGCACTACCTGGTCTATGGTGCCGGGGCCGGCGGGGTCGGGGTGGCGGATCAGATCTGCGCCGGGATGATCCGCGAGGGGCTGGACCCGCAGGCGGCGCGGGATCGCATCTACATCCTGGATACCCAGGGGCTGGTGTGCGACAACCGCGAGGGGCTGGATGAATACAAGCGCCGCTACGCCAAGCCGGGCCTGCTGCTGGCCCAGTGGGATCTGCAGGGCAAGGCGGGGCTGACCGAGGTGCTGCGCCACGTGCCCATCAGCGTGCTGCTCGGCACCAGCGGCGCCGGTGGCGCCTTCCAGGAGGAGCATATCCAGCTGATGCTGGCCCACTGCGAGCGCCCCATGGTGTTCCCCCTCTCCAACCCCACCGCCAACTGCGAGGCGCTGCCGGAGGACATCTACCGCTGGAGCCAGGGCCGCGCCATCGTCGCGACCGGCAGCCCGTTCAAGGACGTGCACCATGAGGGCCAGACCTTCAGAATCGGGCAGGGCAACAACGTCTTCATCTTCCCGGGGGTGGGGCTGGCCGCCATCGTCAGCCAGCTTCGCGAGATAAGCCCGGAGATCTTCACCACAGCCGCCTTCGCGCTGGCCGAATGCGTGGATGAGGCGGATCTGGCCCGGGGCACCGTCTACCCGCGGATCAGCGAGCTGCGCAGCATCTCGGTGCATGTGGCGACTGCGGTGCTCAAGGACATAGTGCGCCGCGACCCCTCCCACCCGCTGATTGGCCAGGATCTGCAGCAGCACATCCTGAGCCACATGTGGGAGCCTGTCTATCTACCCTATCGCAGGGTCTGAGGAGCGCGCCGGGCCTGATGGCTGCGCGGATAAAATGAAAGAGGGTGGCCCTGGCCACCCTCTTCTTGTTGGTTGTTGGCCCGATCGCTCCCCTCAGGGGCTCGGGCCGCTCGCCACTCAGGGCTGACTGGGCGGTGGCAGCAGGCTGTCGTCGACGCTGCCGTCACCTCTTAGCTTGTTGCCATTGGCATCGACGGCGTCCACGCCGTTGTCATCGACGCTGCCGTCACCTCTTAGCTTGTTGCCATTGGCGTCGACGGCGTCCACGCCGTTGTCATCTACGCTGCCGTCACCTCTTAGCTTGTTGCCATTGGCGTCGACGGCGTCCACGCCGTTGTCATCTATGATGCCGTCACCCCTGAGCTTGTTGCCGTTGGCGTCGACGGCGTCCACGCCGTTGTCATCTATGCTGCCATCACCTCTTAGCTTGTTGCCATTGGCATCGACGGCATCTCTGCCCTTGTCATCCCCCCGTCCGCCGGCATCTTCGCCCCTGCCGCTGTCATCGCTGCCGTGACCGCCGCTGTGGTCATCACCCCCACCATTGTTTCCGTTTTGGCTACTATTGCCGCCCCCGCCGCTATTGTTTCCAGAATTGCTACTATTGCTCCCGCCACTGTGGCCGCCACCTCCGCTGCCACTGTTGCTGCCGCCTCCACCACTGTTGCCGCCTCCGCTGCCACTGTTGCTGCCGCCACCACCGCTATTGCCGCCTCCGCTGCCACTATTGCCGCCACTTCCGCCGTCACCCCCTTTGTTGTGAACGATCAGCGAGTTGGCGATATAGCTGTGGCTGCCATCCAGAATGAGGTTGAACAGCGCCGTCGTGGGCGGGCTGTCGACCCAGTAGAGAGACTCGACCAGCAGCTCGGCGGGCTGGGCCGCCAGCGCCAGATTGCCAGTGAGCGCGACCGCTGCCGGTCCGCACAGGATGCGCATGCCGGTAAAGAGCGGCTGCACCGCCAGGATGGGCTGCTCGGCGCGGGTCATGGCGGGTGCGATAGCCACCCAGCCGCGGGTGCTCAAGAAGGGGTGCTCGGCGGTAAAGAAGGGGGGCAGACGATTGAGCCCGTAGAGTCTCCGGTTGCCCAGGATGACGCGCTCGACCGCCAGGATCCGGTTGATCTGGCCATGCTGATCCAGCACCTGTTCACCGGCCTGCAGCGTTTCGATGGGGCGCTCGCTGCCATCGACCATCAGGATGCGAGTGCCGGCGACGAAGCAGGACTTGGCATGGGCCTGGTTCGGCTGCCATTGGTGATGGTCGAAGTCATAGCTGAAGGGGGTGGCAAACAGGGCCAGGGCGATGGCCGATCCCAGCAGCAGTCGGCGCTGGCTGGGTTTGAACGAGGGCAGTGACATGGGGAGCTCCTTGTCTGGCTGGATTCACGCAGTCAAGTATAGAGGGCAGCCCGCTGAAACCCTTGCCATGCTATCTCGCCAGAAAAACGATTGGCGTCGGCCACAAAAGTGCGTAAAATCGCATACTCGATGCTTGTAGCAACGAATCCCGCCTAAAAAGCCAGTTTCATGCCCTCCCCAAGCAGTGAAAGGTAACGAATGACGCCGAATGGCGCATCTCATGCCTTGAAAAAGTCTTGTGATGACTGAAAAGTGTCAATTATCCCTGTCAGTTATCAAAAAATTAAGGATACCCATGTTTTCCTTGGTCAAGCAAAGCGTCGCCGGGCTGCAAATTCTGTTTGTTGCCTTTGGTGCCATGGTTCTGGTGCCCCTGCTCACCGGATTGAACCCCTCCATGGCCCTGCTTGGCGCCGGTGTAGGCACCCTGCTGTTCCAGCTCTGCACCCGTCGCCAGGTCCCGATCTTCCTCGGCTCCAGCTTCGCCTTCATCGCCCCCATCATCTATGCCACCCAGACCTGGGGCCTGCCCTCCACCATGTTCGGCCTGTTTGCCGCCGGCTTCATGTACTTCATCCTGGCGGCCCTCATTCGCGTGCGCGGCATGGGCTTCGTGCACAAGCTGCTGCCGCCCGTGGTGATTGGCCCGGTGATCATGGTGATTGGTCTGTCGGTGGCCCAGGTGGCCTGCAACATGGCCATGGGCCGTGCCGGGGCCGAGCAGGTGGTGGCGCCTGCCACCGCGCTGACCCTGGCGGGGATCTCCCTGGCGGTGACCCTGATCGCGGCCGTGTTCTGCAAGGGCTGGATCAAGCTCATTCCCATCCTCTCCGGCGTCATCGCCGGTTATGTGGCCGCCGTGCTGATGGGTCAGGTGAGTTTCGATGGCATGGTCAACGCCCCCTGGCTGGCGCTGCCTCACTTCGAGACCCCGGAGATCAACTGGGCCGCCGCCCTGTTCATGCTGCCGGTGGCCATCGCCCCCTGCATCGAACACATCGGCGGCGTGCTCGCTATCGGTGGCGTGACCGGCAAGGACTACACCAAGGATCCTGGCCTGCACCGCACCCTGGCCGGTGACGGCATCGGCGTCTGCTTCGCCGGTTTCATCGGTGGCCCCCCCGTTACCACCTATGCGGAAGTGACAGGTGCAGTGATGATCACCCGCAACTTCAACCCGGTCACCATGACCTGGGCCGCCGTGTTCGCCATCATTCTGGCCTTCTTCGGCAAGTTCAACGCCCTGCTCACCTCCATCCCCATGCCGGTGATGGGCGGCATCATGCTGCTGTTGTTCGGATCCATCGCCGCCATCGGTCTCAAGACGCTAGTGGAGTCCAAGGTGGATCTGGGGCTGGCCCGCAACATCGCCATAGTCGCCGTGACCCTGACGGTCGGCGTCGGCGCGCTGGAGATGAAGATAGGTGACTTCGCCCTGGCCGGTGTCGGCCTGGCCTCGGTGGCCGCTATTCTGCTCAACCTCATCCTGCCCCAGCACTCCGAAGAGGGTGCCATGGAGTCGGCCAAGGACTAAGCGCACTGAGCGACGACCCCTCAGCCGCAGTGATGACAGGAGGCCACCCCAGGGTGGCCTCTCTCTTTCCCGGCGCAACCTCATCCTGCCCCAGCACTGCGAAGAGGGTGCGATGGAGTCGGCCAAGGACTAAGCGCACTAAGCGACGACCCCTCAGCCACAGTGATGACAAGAGGCCACCCTAGGGTGGCCTCTTGCTTTTGTAGCACCCGGCCGGGAGAGCCTTGATCCCTTGAGGCTCGGCCCGGCGACTACAATCAGTGGCGTTGTTCACAGTCAAGGAGACGAACATGAAGACGAGATGGATCCTGGCCCTGCTTGGGCTTATCTGGGGAGGCGCGGCCCAGGCCGGTGCTGTGCGCTACCAGGTCGACGGTCAGCCCTTCGAAGGATATTACCTGGCCGCTGCCGACAAGCAGGCGCCCCTGGTGGTGCTGGTTCACGACTGGGACGGGTTGACAGACTATGAGGTGAAGCGGGCCGAGATGCTGGTGGCGCTCGGGTACAGCGTGTTTGCGGTGGACTTGTTCGGGGCAGGCATCAGACCGACCGCCGTGGAAGAGAGGAAGAAGCTCACCGGGGCGCTTTATCAGGACAGAGCCAAGATGCGCAAGCTGTTGCAGGCAGGGCTCGCCGAGGCGGGCAGGCAGGGCGGCCGGCTCGACAATGCGGTGGCGATGGGCTACTGCTTCGGCGGCGCCGCCGTGCTGGAGCTGGCCCGCAGCGGCGCTAGCCTCAAGGGGATCGTCAGCGTCCACGGGGGGCTGGAGACCCCGGCCGGTCAGAACTACGAGCAGACCAGGGCCAGCCTATTGATCCAGCATGGCAGCGCGGATCAGGCGGTGTCGCTGGGCCAGTTTGCGGCCCTCATCACCGAGCTGGAGAGCGCCGGCATCCGGCATGAGGCGACCAGCTACAGCGGCGCCCCCCATGCCTTCAGCGTCTTTGGCTCGGACAATTACCGCGCCGATGCCGATGCCAAGTCCTGGCGGCGCTTCACCGAGTTTCTCGGCGAGGTGACCAAGGGGTAGGGCAGCCTTAGGCGGCGAAGCGGGATCATGCCACCAATGGCCCCGCGTGGCGGGGCACCACGGCTTGCCGGGTCAGCAGAAGTTCAGTGGCGCTGGTTATACTGACTCGATGAGGTACTTGTATCTGGCCAGCGCCCCCGGGGCACCGGACGGTGAATGCTGATAACGGGTCACAGGGATGGCCTCTGACCCGATTCTGGCGCGGGAGGCCCCCTCAGCCCCCCGCACACGAGACACGAAGGAGTAATGACATGCGTCTATGGACTCATATTCTGGCCGTTCTGCTGCTGGTTGGTTGTGCCAAGGGGGATACCCCCGCCGAGCAACGCAACCACATTCAACAGATGCGCCAGCAGACCCTCTCCACCCTGTATGGTCAGGATGCGGGCACCAGACAGGAGGTGGCAAGATCCAAGGGTTATGCCGTCTTCACCAATGTGAACAACAACCTGCTGGTACTGAGCGCCGGCAGTGGCTATGGGGTGCTTCGTGACAACCGCACCGGTCGCGACACCTACATGAAGATGGCGACCGCCGGCATGGGGATCGGCATGGGGATCAAGAAATTCCAGGCCGTGATCATCTTCAACGATGCCGCCGCCCTGGACAGATTCATCACCACAGGCTTCGATGCCAGCGCCCAGGCGGATCTGGCCGCCAAGTCGGCGGACGATGGCAAGGTGGTGGTCAGCGAGGCGGCCAATGCCGACTTCCAGAAGGTGAAGATGTACCAGCTCACCGAGAAGGGGGTGGCGGTGCAGGCCACCATGCAGGGCTACAAATACTGGCCGGATGACGATCTCAACGGCACCAAATAACGCCAAGACATTAATGGCCACTGCGCGGCGCTCATCAAAGCGCCGCGCGCATTTCTGCGGCCTTGAACCTCCCTAGGCGGGCTTGTCCAGCGCCAGCACCCTCACCCACATGGCCCCTTCCCCTACATGTTGGCGGGATGAGAGGCTGAGCTCCCCCGTCTGCGCCGCGATGCGGTGCACAGCCAGGCTGTGGGACTTCTGCCCTGTGGCGATCAGATAGTGGCCGCTGTGGTCGATGGCAAAACCACGGGGGCAGGATTCGGTCGGGAAGTGGCCCAGCAGGGTCAGGGCGCCGTCCTCCTCGTCGACCCCGAACAGGCTGAGCAGGCTGCTGGCCCGCTCGCTGGTGTAGAGAAAACGCCCATCCGGGGTCAGGTGGATGTCGGCCCCCCAGCGCTCTCCCTGATAACCCTCGGGCAGTATATCCAGGCTTTCCCGCGCGCTGATGCGACCATCCGCCTCCCTGTGGTAGCGGTTGAGGGTGGCATCTAGCTCATTGAGGCAGTAGAGATCGCCATTGGTGGGGTGCAGCGCCAGATGGCGGGGCCCGGCGCCGGCGGCCGTGTGGATGTCACCCAGGGGATGGGGGCTCAGCTGACCATCCTCTCCCAGGGTGAAGCGGCGAACGACATCCTCCTTGAGGCAGGCGACCAGCAGCTCCTGCTCGCCCTGCTCTGTTGTCAACAGGGTCACCGAGTGGGCAGCCATCAGCCGGTCGATGCGCTGGTGTGGCGCCAGCACCCGGCCAGCGTCGTCCATGGGCGAGACGCTGACATGGTCGAAGGCGTAGGAGGCGGCAAAGAAGAGGCGCCCGGCCCCATCGGTGCAGCTGTGGGAGGCGCTGCCATCGAGCGGCGCCGAGGAGGGCGCTCCGAGCCGGCCATCCGCGGCTATGGGGTAGCTCAGCACCCGAAAGTCGGGGCGTACCCCCGCATAGAGCCAGTTCTTGTCCGGACTGATGACCAGGGGCTGTACCTCGCCGCCGGTCTGGACTTGCTGCAGCGGGACCAGCTCGCCTTCTTCCTGTCGAAACACATGGATCAACCCGCTCACCGGGTTGGCCACATACACCACTTGTTCCATTGCACGCTCCAGAGAAAAAGAGTGCCCCGCGAGGGGCAGGAAGAGAGGCCATGGTCCCATGGATGGCGCCCGCCATCCACAGCCTCATGGGGCCGCGTCAGGGTCGGCTCAGGATCTCTTGTATGACGGGCACTACCGAGAGGGCCAGCAGGGCCGCCATGGCATGGTTGAAGCGGCGGCGGGCGAGGGCATTGGTCAGCCAGCGTTTGAGCAGGGTGCCGCACAGGAGCCAGAGCCCGACGCAGGGGAAAGAGACGATGAAGAAGGTCAGGGCTATGGTCAGGTTCTGCTGGTGGAAGTCGGCCCCCGCGCTGGTGAACGCGGCGATGGCGCCGGTAGCGACCACCCAGGCCTTGGCATTGACCCATTGGAACAGGGCGCCCTTGAGGAACCCCAGCGGGCGGGCAGAGGCGTCTCCCGTCACCTCGTCGGCGGAGCGGGCAATCAGCCAGGCGAGATAGAGCAGATAGAGGGTGCCGACACACTTGATGACGAAGTGCAGGCTGGGGAAGAGGGTGAACAGCTGGCCAAAACCCAGCCCCACCAGCAACAGCATCAGGGTAAAGCCGACGCAGATCCCCATGAGCAGCGGCAGGCTGCGCCTGATCCCGAAGTTGGCGCCGGCGCTCATCACCATGATGTTGTTCGGTCCCGGGGTGACCGATGCCGAGATGGCAAAGAGCACCACGGCGTAGAGATAGTCCATGAGAGCCTCGTGGGTGACATTCCGTTGTCTTCCCTATATTGGGGGCCGGTTCCCGCTTTCAAGTCCGGCTGCCCGGGTAAAAAAAACAGGCTCCAATGAGGAGCCTGTTTGCAGGGGCAGGAGGTCGGCATCAGGCCGGCTTGCCACCATTGGGCGGCGGCAGGGTGGCAGAGTTGGACTCCACCTTCTGCTCTTCGCCCTGCATGTTCTTGATGTAGACATCCATCTGGTTGAAGGCGATCTCGATGCCGTTCTCGCGGAACAGCTGGTCGATCTTGCGGTTCAACTCGTCCACCGCCGGGTTGCGGTCACCCAGTTCGCTCACGAAGAAGCGCAGCTCGTGATCCAGGGTGCTGGCGCCAAAGGTGAGGAAGTAGACGATGGGGGCCGGATCTTTCAGTACCCGGCTGTTTTCGTCCGCCGCCTGTTTGAGCAGGGTGCGGGTCAGTTCCAGATCCGAGCCGTACGCCACGCCCACCCGTACGATCACCCGGGTGACGGTGTCACTCAGTGACCAGTTGATGAGCCGTTCGGTCATCAGTTGCTGGTTCGGGATGATCACCTCCTTGCGGTCGAAGTCGGTCAGGGTGGTTGCGCGAATGCGGATCCGCGAGACGGTACCGGAGAAGGAGCCGATGGTGACGGTGTCACCGATCCGCACCGGACGCTCGAACAGTATGATGATGCCGGAGACGAAGTTGGAGAGGATCTCCTTCATGCCGAAACCGATACCGACTGACAGACCACCCGCGACCCACTGCAGCTTGTCCCACTGCACGCCCATCATGGAGAGGGCGGTCAGGGAGCCGAAGCCGATCAGCACGTAGTTGAGCATGGTGGTGATGGCGTAGGCGGTCCCCTGAGCCAGATTGAGCTTGGAGAGCACCAGCACTTCCAGCAAGCCCGGCAGGTTGCGCGCCAGTGACCAGGCACCGCCGAGCAGCAGGAAGCCGATCAGCACGTCACTCAGGCTGATGGGGAACAGCACGGCGTTGGCGCCGGTGCCTTCACTGCGGTGCCACAGCACCATGCTGTCTAGGTAGGAGAAGACAGCGACCAGATCGGACCAGAGCCAGTAGAAGGCGACGCCGAAGATCAGCATCAGCACGGTACGGGTCAGACGCAGTGACTGCTGGCTGACATCCTCCAGATCCATGGGTTGCTCTTCGATGGACTCGCCCCCTTCCGCATCTTCCGAAGATTTGTGCTCACGCTTGGCGACGGCGCGGCGGTAGGCCAGACGACGGGCAGCCAGCTCCAGACCACGCAGGGCGGTGCGATAGACCAGGCTCCAGATGATGATGAGGTAGAAGGATTCGATCAGGCGACCGGTCAGCTTCAGGGCTGTGTAGTAGTAGCCGAGGGCCGCCAGCACGATCAGCGCCACAGGTGCCAGCGCCAGAGCGATGGCGATCAGTGACTTCTGCATGCTCGCCTCGCCCTTGATGCGGGCGCGGGAGATGGGGAACACCAGATAGGCGGTCAGCCCCAGCAGCAGCATGGTCAGCGCCTGGCCAATGACGTCATTGCCAAGGGAGGAGGGCTCCACCACCGCCTTGGTCGAGAGCATGATGAGGGGCAGCAGGGGCAGCCAGAGGTAACGCATGCTGGTGCGTTTGGCCTGCAACTCGTCCCGCGGGATGCGGAAGTGGCTCTCGCCTATGCCGCCTGGGCGCATCACCGACAGGTAGACGCTGAACACCAGGTAGCCCAGTGCCAGGTTCAGGGTGATCTGGAAGATGAGGCGCGGGCTCAGCAGGCCGCAATAGGCCAGCAGCAGGCCGGCGGCCAGGATGAAGAGGGTGCCCGGCAGGCGCTGCAATACGGTGTAGAGCAGGGCGCGCGGGGTGTGCCACTGGCTGTCCTGACGGAAGCGGCCGAGATCCTTGGCGATCCGCTGCTGGCGCTTGACCAGGGTCGGGCGTTTCCACAGCAGCAGGCCACCCACCAGCAGCAGCGGGAAGGCGAGCAGGGAGACCGCCAGCAGCATGTCGCCCCAGCCTTGCCAATCCGGCTTGAGCACCAAGTCGGAGACCTGCTTGTAGGCATGGCCCGGCCAGTTGATGAACCACTTGCCATCGATGGGCTTGTTGCTGCTGACCCAGAAGATGTGCTGTTGCAGGGTGAATTCGATGGAGGCATAGATGCGCGTCAGCTGCTGCTGGGTGAGCTGCAGGCTGATGGCGTTGGTCAGCTGGGCATCCATCTGGCGGTTGAGCTGATCCAGCAGGCTGATGCGGGTGTCGATCAGCTTGACCAGGTTCGCCTTGTCCTCTTCGCTGACGGTCTCCCTGCTGTTGGCGATCAGGTTGTCCAGATACTGGCCCTTCTGGAACAGCTGATCCCGTTGCTGGCTCAGTTCAAACTGGGCCAGGTGCAGGTCGGCGATCTGCTCTTCCAGGTTCTTCACCAGGGTGGAGGGGGCGGCCTCCAGCTGCTGGTAGAGCTGATAGAGGATGCGTGACAGCAGCAGGTTGCCCTTGAGCATCTGCACCTGTTCGTTCAGGTTGCGCTCGGTCTGGGTGCCGCGCTCCAGCCAGCTCTTGGCCTGCAGGTTTTTCTGTGCGAGCAGGTTGAGGTTGGTGGTGGCGCTGATGAGCTGCTGGCTGAGCTGGTGATTGATCTCCTGCTCTTTTTGCACCAGCGGGTTGTCCTGGGTGGCGACCAGCTCGCCGGTCTGCTCGGCGGCCTTCTCGGTGTCGCCGAGGCGCTTGGCGCTGCTCTGCTCCTGCAGGGCCTGCAGTTTTTGCTCTTCATGGGCGAGGCGCGCACTCTGGTAGTCGCGCTGCTTGACCGCCAGATCCTGCATGCTGGTGCGGTTGTCCAGATCCTTTTGCAGGTTGGCCAGTTGCAGGTCCAGCAATGCCAGCTCGGTATTGAGCTTCATCTTCTCGGCGCTGCTCACGCCGTCCCCGGAGTTCAGGCGAGTGCGGATCTCCTGGCTGCGTTGATAGGCGCGGCTCATGTTGGCCTGGGCCCGCTCCGGCAGGGTTTGCAGGCTGGTGATCTGGCTGCCTATGGTGCCGAGGGCCTCCTGGGCATCCTGCATGTTGGCCAGCACTTCCGGTTGACGGCTCTCCAGCTCCGCCAGGCTCATGCTGGCGTATTCACTCTTGAGCTGCTCGGGACCCTTGTCCTGGGCCAGGGAGTCTATCTTGGCGCCTATCTCTTTCATTTCGCCGGGCAGGGAGCGTACCCGCTGTGTCAGCGCCTTGGCCTTGGCCTGCTCCTTCTCGATGCTGTCGAGCAGGGCTAAGGTATCGGTCAGCAACTTCTGATCCGCCTGCTGGCTGACGGTCAGGGTCTCGGACTTGCCGAGGGCATCGAGCGCCCGCTGTACCGTGGCGCGCTGGGGCAGATCCTGCGCCATGGCTTGGGGGGCGCAGAGGCTGATGAGTAAACAGAGCAGCGGCAACAGGGTGGCCGAGGCTCTTCTGAACTGTATTGAGGGCATAAAACGTCCGGGTGATTATGCGAGATTCGGGAGGTTTCCCACTGGGGGGAAATCCGCGTGGATTCTAGCACCGGCGCGCGAGAGGCAGCAGGGGGGAGAGATAAAAAAAACGGCGCCCCAAGGCGCCGTTTTATCGGTTCAAGACGGATTAGAGTACGTGAACGGAGGCGGTGTTGGTGGTACCGCTCGGTACCAGAGCACCGGAGACCATGACGACCACGTCACCCTTCAGGCCCATGCCGCTTTGCAGTGCCGCTTCTTTGCCGATGCGATAGAAATCGTCGGTAGAGGCGATGCTGTCAACCACGTGAGCAACCACACCCTTGGTCAGGACCAGCTGGGCAGCAGTTTTCTTGTTGGTGGTGATGGCCAGGATCCAGGCTTTCGGGAAGTACTTGCGAATGGCCTTGGCAGACTTGCCGCCTTCGGTGGCAACCACGATCAGCGGGGCGTCCAGCTTCTCGGAGGTCTCGACGGCGCCTTTACAGACGGCTTCGGTGATGCGCAGCTTGTTGCTGTCGTTGGCAGCAGACAGGTTGGACGGCATCACGGCGTCGGTACGCTCGCAGATGGTGGCCATGATGGTCACGGCTTCCAGCGGGTACTTGCCCTTGGCGGATTCGCCGGACAGCATGACGGCGTCGGTACCATCCAGGATGGCGTTCGCCACGTCACCGGCTTCGGCGCGGGTCGGACGCGGGTTCTTGATCATGGAATCCAGCATCTGGGTGGCGGTGATGACCACTTTACGTGCCTTGTTGCACTTGGTGATGATCATCTTCTGGGCGAAGATCACTTCTTCAACCGGAATTTCCACACCCATGTCGCCACGAGCAACCATGATGCCGTCGGAGACAGCCAGGATGTCGTCGAAGTTGTCCAGGCCTTCCTGGTTTTCGATCTTGGAGATGATCTGGATGTTCTCGCCACCGTGGGCCTTCAGGTGCTCACGGATTTCCAGCACGTCTTCTTTCTTGCGGATGAAGGAGGCGGCAACGAAGTCCACGCCCTGCTCGCAACCGAAGATGAGGTCACGCTTGTCTTTCTCGGCCAGGGCCGGCAGCTTGATGGAGACGCCCGGCAGGTTGACGCCCTTGTTCTCGCCCAGATCACCGTTGTTCAGCACCTTGCAGATGACTTCACGCTCGGTGATTTCGATGACGTCCAGACCGATCAGGCCGTCATCCACCAGGATGCGGTTGCCGACGCGCAGGTCGTTGGCGAAGCCGGCGTAGGTCACGGCGACTTTGTCCTTGTTGCCAACCACTGTCTGGTCGGTGGTGAAGGTGAAGGTCTGGCCGGCGACCAGAGAGACATCGTTGCCACCTTCCAGCTTCATGGTACGGATTTCCGGACCCTTGGTATCCAGCAGGATGGCTGCGTGCTTGCCGGTCTCGGCCATCACTTCACGCAGGTTGCGGATACGGGTGCCGTGCTCTTCGTAATCACCGTGAGAGAAGTTCAGGCGCATGACGTTCATGCCGGCGTCGAGCATTTTGCCGAGCATTTCTTTGGATTCGGTCTTGGGACCTATGGTGCAGACGATTTTGGTCTTTTTCATGTCAGTCTTCATGGTTAAGGAGTTTCCGCCGTGCAATATACACCAGTTTTTGGATACTTTTTATGATCCAGAAACAACGTTTTGAGCTAAAAACGCCTCAATTTGAAAGATAACGTTTTCGCTCACAGCTGATTTTAGGGGCTAAAATAATTGATTTTCCGCGAGTGAGGCCATTTGGTTCCCATTCCTCGCTCCCTCGATGGCCTGATCCCATGTAGTTAAATGACCAACAAGGGATGAGACCGCCAGCGAGGGAACCTGGGCCCCTTTCCCCCTCTGGCCGTCACCCAGTGTAGTCATTGGGCCGCCACAACGCAGGAGAGGCGTCAGCGTCCGACCAGGCGCGTCGCCCACGCAGGCGGCGCGCCTGTTGCGCAGGCTTAGCCGAAGAACCAGTAACCGCGGTTGATGAGACGGGTCAGCAGCTGCAGGAAGCCGGCCTGATCGGCGAGCTCCACCATGTCGGCCTGGGTGATGATGTCCTTGTCGCACAAGAGGGAGATGGCGGCCGCATCGTCGCTCGGCAGGGTCCAGGCCTCGCCGTCGATGTAGCAGCTACGGCTCTCGCCGCTGAACCAGACAGAGCGCAGGCCCGGCACCTTGATGGCGGGCTCGCCCTGGGTCAGCAGGTCGGCCACTTCCTCGGCGCTGTAGTCAGGCTCCATGGGGCTCACGTCCAGATCGTGTTTGGCCTCGGAGATCATGGTGCCGAACCACTCCTTGAACAGGGTCTCGTCATCCAGGGCCTGTTGCATCAATTCCCGCAGGCGGTGCAGCTCGTGGGGCTGAATTTCGCCGTGACGGGCGCGGGGCTTGAGATCCGCATCGCCGTAACGCTCGGTGCGCAGATCGTTGTCGATCAGGTGATCGGCAAAGGACGAGATGAGCGCCTTGGCGTCCGGTGCCCGGAAACCGACCGAGAAGTTCAGGGAGGGCTCGATGGCGTAGCCCTCGTGGGGGAATCCAGGCGGAATGTAGAGGATGTCGCCCGGCTCCATGATGACGTCGATGATCGCCTCGAACGGCTCGCAGTGCAGCAGGGCGGCGTGGGCGGCAAACTCGTTGAGGGGATTGGCATCGCCGACCCGCCAGTGACGCTTGCCCTGGCCCTGGGTGATGAAGACGTCGTAGTTGTCGATGTGGGGGCCGACACCGCCGTGAGGGGTGGAGAAGCTCACCATCACATCGTCAAAGCGCCAGCCCGGGATGAACTGGAACGGCAGCGCCAGCTCGTGCACCTCGGGGGCCCAGTGGTTGCAGGCCTGCACCAGCACAGTCCAGTTCTCTTCTCCCAGGTGATCATAAGACTCGAAGGGGCCGTGGGCAGCCTCCCACTTGCCGTCGAAACGGGTCACCAGGCGGGATTCGATGACCTCCTCCATGGCCAGGCCCGCCAGCTCGTCCGGGCTGATGGGATCCTGAAAGTCTTTGAAGCCGCCCTTGATAAGGAGCGGGCGCTTCTGCCAGTAATGTTCGAGGAAGTGGGCAATATCCAGATTGAGTTCGTACATGGTGCTTCTCGTATCTTGTGAGAGATCTTGCCCAAACTTGGCTTGGGCAAGGGCTCTGAAATGGCCCGATAGCCTATGACGCTATCGAATGGGCCAAAATCAACGGGGGCTCTGCCGTCATGACAGAGCCCCCGCCGGTTCGGTTTAGCCGCTTACTTCAGCAGATCGACCAGACGCTGGGCCTGACCGAGGTAGTTGGCCGGGGTCAGCTTCTTCAGTTCGACCTTGACGGCCTCGGGCAGTTCCAGGGTGTCGATGAAGGTGCGCATCCCTTCGGCATCCACACGGCGGCCACGGGTCAACTCTTTCAGCTTCTCGTAGGGCTTCTCGATGCCGTAGCGGCGCATCACTGTCTGGATGGGCTCGGCCAGCACTTCCCAGTTGGCGTCCAGATCGGCGGCCATGGCATCGCTGTTCGCTTCCAGCTTGGAGATGCCCTTGAGGGTCGCCTGATAGGCGATAAGCGAATAACCCACGGCCACACCCAGGTTGCGCAGCACTGTGCTGTCGGTCAGATCACGCTGCCAGCGGGAGATGGGCAGTTTGCTCGCCAGGTGCTGGAACACGGCGTTGGCCAGCCCCAGGTTGCCTTCGGAGTTTTCGAAGTCGATGGGGTTGACCTTGTGCGGCATGGTGGAGGAGCCGATCTCGCCCGCCACAGTGCGCTGCTTGAAGTGACCCAGGGAGATGTAACCCCACACATCGCGGTCGAAGTCGATCAGGATGGTGTTGAAGCGGGCCATGGCGTCGAACAGCTCGGCGATGTAGTCGTGGGGCTCGATCTGGGTGGTGTAGGGGTTCCAGGTCAGGCCGAGGGAAGTCACGAACTCCTCGGAGAACTGGTGCCAGTCCACTTCAGGGTAAGCGCTCACGTGGGCGTTGTAGTTGCCCACGGCGCCGTTGATCTTGCCGAGGATCTCGACCGCCATGATCTGCTTGTACTGGCGCTCCAGGCGATAGGCGACGTTGGCCATCTCCTTGCCCATGGTGCTCGGGGTCGCCGGCTGGCCGTGGGTGCGCGACAGCAGCGGCATGTCGCGGTACTCATGGGCCAGGCGCTTGAGCTCGCTGATGAGCTTCTCGCAATAAGGCTTGATGACCTGGTCGCGGGCGGTTTTCAGCATCAGACCGTGGGAGTTGTTGTTGATGTCTTCCGAGGTGCAGGCGAAGTGGATGAATTCGCTGACGGCGGCCAGCTCAGGGTTCACTTCCACTTTTTCTTTCAGGAAGTACTCCACCGCTTTCACATCATGGTTGGTGGTGCGCTCTATCTGCTTGATGCGCGCGGCGTCCGCTTCGTTGAAGTTCAGGACTATGCCGTCCAGCACGGCATTGGCGGCCGCACTCAGGGCAGGGACTTCCGGGATCCCGGCGTGGCTGGCCAGTTTTTGCAACCAGCGCACCTCGACTTCGACGCGAAAACGCAGCAGACCGAATTCGGAGAAGATGGGACGCAGGGCATCGGCCTTGTCGCCATAACGACCGTCAATCGGGGAAACAGCAGTCAGCGCGGACAGCTCCATGGGGTGAACTCCTGATGTGTGTGGGGGGTTAGAAACTCAAAAACGTTTGGCCAGTTCCACCATCTTCTTGCGAGCGAAGATGATCTGGGTACGGCTACCGCCAAGCTGACGCCACAGCACGGCGGCACGGATGCCTGCCAGCAGCAGGGCGCGCACCTTGTGCTGCACCAGGGGCTGCTGCAGGAACAGCGGGGTGCCCGCTACCTGGATGCGCGGCCCTATGGGGCTGATGAGATCGCTGTAGATGCTCGCCATGTTGGCCAGGATCTGCTCGTCGAGCAGATCGAAATGCTGTTGCTGGCGGCCGATCTGTCCGATCCGCTCCCCCAGCATGTTGAGAATGTCCTTGCGCTTGGCCAGCTTGCGCTCCAGCGCAATCAGGCTCACCACGTAGCGGGTCAGCTCGGCGTTCTTCTGGCTGCCGTCGGCCCCCAGCTGCTCCACCAGGGCGCGGTAGCCGTCGCGGATGGCGAGGTGGCTGCCGAACACTTCCAGCGGCTGCTTGGGATTGGTCACCAGCACGCTTTGCAGGCTCTCGCGCAGGGAGGCCTCGTCACAGCTGCCGTCACGGGCCACTTTTTGCACCAGATAGGCCGCCTGGCAGATGCCGGCGAAAGCCATTGTTCTGTCTTGGAATTTGTCGCTCACGTCTGCTGCCTTCTGTTAAGGATTCAAACCGGATGGCTGAAACGCTGTTCTATGATGCCGCCGCCCAGGCAGACTTCCCCGTCATAGAAGACGGCGGACTGGCCCGGGGTCACCGCAGCCTGTTTCTCGTCGAAGATGACCCTGATGGTCTCATCATCGATGGGCTGGATGAGGCAGGGGATGTCCTGCTGGCGGTAACGGGTCTTGACGGTGCAGCGTAGCGGCGCCCGGATCGGGGTGCGATCCACCCAGTGCAATTGGCTGGCGATCAGGCCATCGGAGTAGAGGCGGGGATGCTCCCCTTGCGCCACCACTAGCGTGTTGCGCTCCACCTCTTTGTCCACCACGTACCAGGCCTCTTCGGTCGCATCCTTCATGCCGCCGATGCCGAGCCCCTTGCGCTGGCCCAGGGTGTGATACATCAGCCCCTGGTGCTCGCCGATGACCTTGCCATCCACGGTTTCGATGGGGCCGGGCTGGGCGGGCAGGAACTTGGCCAGGAAGTCCTTGAACTTGCGCTCACCGATAAAGCAGATACCGGTGGAGTCCTTCTTCTTGGCGGTGATGAGCTCGAGCTGCTCGGCGATGCGGCGCACCTCCGGCTTCTCCAGATCCCCGACCGGGAACAGGCTCTGACCCACCTGGGCTTCGCTCAGGGTGTAGAGGAAGTAGCTCTGGTCCTTGTTGTTGTCGAGACCGCGCAGCAGGCGCGGGCGGCCTGTGCTGTCGTCACGGCGCACATAGTGGCCGGTGGCGATGTAGGTGGCACCCAGCTCTTCGGCGGCAAATTCGAGGAACGCCTTGAACTTGATCTCCTTGTTGCACAGGATATCCGGGTTCGGGGTGCGCCCCGCCTTGTACTCTTCCAGGAAGTGCTCGAACACGTTGTCCCAGTACTCGGCGGCGAAGTTGATGGTGTGCAGCTTCATGCCCAGCTTGTCGCAGACGGCCTTGGCATCAGCCAAATCCTGGGAGGCGGAGCAGTACTCGTCCGTGTCGTCTTCTTCCCAGTTCTTCATGAACAAGCCTTCGACCTGATAACCTTGCTGCTGGAGCAGGTAGGCCGAGACGGAAGAATCCACGCCGCCGGACATGCCGACGATCACCTTGATTTGGCTGTTGTCTGTCATTAGTCGAAGTTACCAGTTCGTTTAAACGGGGCGTATTCTACCAGAGTTTTGCGCCCCCGGTCACATCTCCCTGCCGTCGTTCCCCTCGGGAGCCCGGCGACGGGAAATCGTTTTTCCGTCATCTGCCCGCAGGGGCAAAAAACGGTTTCAAATGGACTCAGATAAAGGCCTTGAGCGCCGACAGGGGCAAGCGAGTGCCCCCCAGATAATCCTGGATGCACTGCCACACCAGAGGGCTGCGCAGGGCCGGTTTGCACTCGGCTATCTCCGCCAGGGTGAGCCAGTGGCAGGCCAGCACATCGCCGTCGGGATCCTCTGGATGGTGCTGACCCGGCGCCTTTTCAAGGTCGAAGATGACGGCGGTGCGCACGAAGGTGGCCTCGCTGTCTGCCGGTTTGAACAGATAGACCCCGAGCCAGGCGCTGGGGGCGGCAGTCAGCCCAGTTTCCTCTTTCAGTTCGCGGCAGGCCGCCTCAATCAGGTTTTCCCCCGGCTCCACATGGCCGGCGGGCTGGTTGAAGCGGCGCTGCCCCTTGATCTCCTCTTCCACCAGCAGGAAGCGACCCTGCCAGTGCACCAGGGCGGCCACCGTCAGGCGGGCGGGCAGGGGCGGGTGTTCGATCATGATGACTCCTTGTCGCCGGGATGACGGGCGGGTCTGCGGGCCGTGCCGCGGCCGCTGCTGCGGGGTTTGTTCTCGCCCGCCGTGGGTGATGCGGGTTTGCCCGTGCCGCGCGGCTTGTCCCGTTGCTGGGGCTGGCTCGCCCGGCGCGGCGCTTCGCCTGCCGGTTTGGCTGCGCTGCTACTCGCTCGGGGTGATGACGGCTGGCGCCTGGCCGGTGCCAGCTCGGGGGCGGGCAGGCACCGGCTCTGGCCGGGTGCCAGCCCGTCTTCTTGCCAGTTACCCAAGGTCCAGTCGCCGATGGCGTAGCGGATGAGGCGCAAGGTGGGGTGGCCTATATGGGCCGTCATGCGCCGCACCTGACGATTGCGCCCCTCGATGATTTTGATCTCGAGCCAGCTGGTGGGGATCTCCTTGCGCATCCGTATGGGCGGGTTGCGCGGCCACAGCTCGGGTTCATCCATAATGCGCGCCCCGGCGGGCAGTGTCATGCCGTCGTTGAGCTCGACCCCGGCGCGCAGGGCGGCCAGTGCCGCCTCGCTCGGCACCCCTTCCACCTGCACCCAATAGGTCTTGGGGGTCTTCTCCCCCGGCTGGGTGAGGCGCGCCTGCAGCTTGCCGTCGTTGGTGAGCAGCAAGAGCCCCTCGCTGTCGCGGTCGAGCCGCCCTGCGGCATAGATGCCGGGCTCTTTGATGTAATCCTTGAGGGTTTCGCGCCCCGCCTCGTCGGTGAACTGGCAGAGCACCATATAGGGCTTGTTCAGCAGCAAGAGCTTGCGATCTGCCGGTGCCACCTCTGGTTTTTGCCCCGCCACTCTGGCGTCGCCCGCCTGCCGGGTACCGGCCCGTGAGCGGGCAGGGCCGGGCTTGTGGGCCTCATCCTGTGTGGGGCGGCCAGCGGCGCTGGTGCGGCCGGAGAGGGAGAGGCGGGGACGGGCAGGTTTCATCGCATGCATACCAAAAACAGGGGATGCCGGAGTGTATCACGGAGGCGCCCGCCTTGGGTCATAGGGGCATAGAGGGAAAGGGTACGGCAGACCCCCTCCCTGCCTCCCCTTTGCAGGGAGAGGGGGCTGGGAGATTCAGCTCAGCAGGCTGTCGATGACGATGGCCTGGCGGGCGGGGGCCGAGCTTGCGTGCAGCAGCGCCGTGCTGACCACCTCGTTCATCAGGGCGCGGGCCAGCCGGGTGAGGGGGCGCAACTGCTCGGGGGCCAGAGCGGCTGGAATGGCCAGCAATATGATGGTCTGCACAGGCCCGAGTGCCGAACCCCAGGGGAGGGGCTCATCGCAGCTGAGCAGCGAGAGGGCGGCTTTGGTGATGGCGGGGCAGATCACATGGGGCATGGCAAGGCCCGGCCGGATGATGGTGGCGGCGAGTCGCTCCCGATCCGCTATGGCTTGCTCCAGCGCGGCTCTGTCACGCACCCGCTCCGCTGGCAGCAGATCCACCAGGACCTGCAACGCCAGGGCCTTGTCGAGGGGCGCCGAGCTGTGGCCGAGCTGGGCGAGGGAAAAGCCGTAGTCGGGCAGGGCGGCGGCCAGGCGCTGCTCGGCCCGGGCCGAGGTGGCGGGGCGCCCCAGCGGCTGACCCAGCTCCACGCACCAGCAGGTGAAGGCCATGTGGGCCAGCTCCGCATCCAGCCCTTCGATCAGCAACTGGCAGAGATCCCCGGGCTGGGTGGCCAGGGTGAGCAGGGCGAGCTGGCTGCTCGCCTCTGCCCGCTGGCGACGGCTGATGTTGATGAAGAGGATCTGGGACTTGAACAGCCCGGCCAGTCGACAGAGCTGCTTGGCCTGGGTGATGGTCAAGCCCAGGTGGCAGCAGAAGGTGAGCTCGCGGCGGAGCATTCAGGCGCCGGCGGTGGCGGCTTTGAGCACGGCGGCGGCGTCCAGCAGCACGGACTCCAGGGATACCTGGCGCACTGTGCAGCCGAGGAAGCGCTCCTTCTGCTCTATCTCGATGTCGGAGGCGATGAGCACCAGATCCGCGCTGGCGATGTCCCTGGCGGTCAGCACGTTCTCCAGCCCCATGGCGCCCTGGGTCTCCACCTTGATCTTCAGTCCCAGCTTGTCGGCGGCGCTTTGCAGCGCCTCGGCGGCCATGTAGGTGTGGGCGATGCCGGTGGGGCAGGCGGTGACGGCGAGGATCTTCATGGGCTCTCTGGACAAGTGGGGATGGGGCCACAAGATAGCGCCAAGCGGGCGGGTTTGCCAAAGGTGCGGGGTGAAAGTGGGATCTTGGCCGCGCCCACAGGCCTTGGCTGCGCAAGGGGTGAGCAGAGAAGGGGCATTGGCAGGCGCTTGGCATGAAAAAACGGCCCGCCAGAAAGGGGGGCCGAATGCACACTACGGAGTGAAATGTGTTGCTGTTATCAGGCGGACTGGGTGGCCAGCTCGGCGGCTCTCAGCTCGCGCTTGATACGGCGGATCTTGCGCTCCTCGGCGACTGCGACGCAGGCCATCAGCACCAGGCAGGCGGCGGCGGCCATGTCCAGCGCCGCGAAGGTACCGGTCCAGCCGGTCAGGCCGAAGATGGGGGTGCCGTCGGCGATCATGCCCAGACCCAGCTTGGCGAAGCTGTCACCGATGAGGTAGGCGAAGGTCCCCTTGACCCCGTCGGCCACGCTGATCCCCTGCTTGGGCACGAAGCCCACGGCGGCCACGCCGATCAGCAGTTGCGGACCGAATACCAGGAAGCCCAGCAGGAACAGGGAGCCCAGGAACATGAACTGGGTGGTAGCGTGCTGGTAGAGACCCAGGGTGGCGATGATGAGCGCCAGTGCCACGCAGGCCACCAGACCACGGCGACCGTTCGCCAGATCCGAGAGGTAGCCCCACATCAGAGTGCCGACCAGGGCGCCCACTTCGAAGAAGGTGAAGCCCTGGATGGCGACTTCCTTGGAGAAGCCGAGCTCCTGGTGGGCGTAGACGGTGGACCACTGGTCGATGCCGATGCGCACCACGTAGAGGAAGATGTTGGCAAAGCAGAGCAGCCAGATCACCTTGTTCATCAGAACGTACTTCACGAAGATCTGACCCTTGGTCAGCTTCTGCTCTTCGGTGGCTATGTCCTCTTCGCTCGCGACTTCGTCAAACAGCTCCTCAACCTTGCCCAGGCCATAGGCTTCCGGCGAGTCGCTGCCAAAACGCAGGCCGACGAAGCCGACGATGAGGGCGATGATGGAGGGGAAGATAAACATGCCGAGCACGTTGCCATCGAACAGGTAGTTGGCACCGAACAGCGCCACACCGGCCGCACCGGCGCCGCCCACGTTGTGGGAGAGGTTCCACATGCCGAGGTAGGTGCCGCGTTTGTTGCGGGGGGTCCACTTGGTGATGGTGGAGTAGCTGCAAGAGCCACCACAGCTCTGGAAGAAGCCGCTCAGGGCATAGAAGAAGATCATGAAGTAGAGGCTAAAACCCGTGCCCCCCATGCTGGCACTGAAGCCCAGCATGCAGAGGGCGGAGAGGATCAGCATCAGCGGCAGGAACTGCTTGGTGTTCTTGCCGTCGGCATAGTATGAGACGACCGTCTTGCCCACCCCGTAGGTGATGGAGAAGCCGAGGCCTATCATGCCGAGCTCGGTCATGGAGAGACCGTACTCCTGGATCATGTCGTTCTGGGCGATGTTGAAGTTCTTGCGGATCAGATACATGGTCAGATAGCCAATGAATACAACCAGATAAGATTGCATGAATGGCTTGAACCAGAGCTTGCGCCGGGCTTCGACCGGCAGGTCCAGGGTGGGGATCCGGACCTGTTCGAGCAGTTTAAACATCTTCGTTCATCCTCTGCGAGATAGACGCTATTCCCGCCGCGTTCCTCATTTGTGTATTGAACTCGTTCAATCTGTTATGGGAGGTCACGCCACGGGAAGGGCGACAGGAAGAGGGCGAACTGCAGAGCGCTCCCCTGTCGATTGAACCCATGCCCGAACGCACCATGGCGTGCCGGGTAACTACATCAGGTAGGTCGACTGTAAAGAGGCGGGCTGTGGATGGCGTGAGAGCCATGCCTAGGGGGATTAGGAAAATTTCCTAGTTTGGCGGCTTGTGGCCGTGAAGCGTGAAGGGGATCACAGAGTTTGCTCAAGAGCCCGAGAGCTTGGATGGGTGCGCCGCCGCAGGGGCAGGAGCCGTCAGGCTCGCAAAAAGGGGGCGTGCAAAAACAAGGAGGCCACCCGGGGGTGGCCTCCTGTCATCTCAAGTGCCTGTGGTGGACAAGGTTCAGGCAGCCTTGGCCAGTTCCACCTGGTCGGTTTTCTTTACCCGCAGTTTTTTCAGGGCAACCGCCACCACGCCGGTGACTATGGCGCCACAGATCATGCAGAGCAGCGCCAGCAGCGGCTTGTTGACCGCACCCAGCAGGGCGACGATGGGACCACCGTGGGCGACGCTGTTGGTGATGCCAAACAGGAAGGCCATGACGGCGGCGGTCATGCTGCCCAGCACGTTGGCGGGAATGACGGCCAGCGGGTCGCGGGCGGCGAACGGAATGGCGCCCTCGGAGATCCCCACCAGACCCATGGCACCGGCGGCCTTGCCCGCCTCGATTTCGGAGGCGTCGAAGATGCCCAGCTTGCGGCCGAGCACGGTAGCGAGCGACATGCCGAGCGGCGCCGCTGGTATGGCGCAGGCCATGGCGCCCATGAACTGGGTCTGGCCGGAGGCAATCATGCCGACCGAGAACAGGAAGGCCACCTTGTTGACCGGGCCGCCCATGTCAAAGCCCGCCATGCCCCCGAGCACTATCCCCAGCAGCACCAGGCTGCCGCCGCTCATGGAGAGCAGCATGGCGTTCAGACCCGTCATCATGTCGGCGATGGGCGCACCTATGATGAAGATGAAGACGGCAGCGATAAAGAGCGACCCGACGATGGGGGCGATCAGGATGGGCACCAGGGGTTGCACCATCTTGTGGTAGTGACGGGTGGCTATCCAGCGCACCAGATAACCGACCAGGAGGCCCGCTATGATGGCACCGATAAAGCCGGTGCCGGCGTCGGCGCCGTAGAAGCTGCCGTTGTTGGCGATCCAGCCGCCGATAAAGCCCGGTGCCAAGGCGGGTCTGTCACCTATGGCGTAGGCGATATAGCCCGCCAGAATGGGGATCATCAGGGTGAAGGCGGCCACGCCCACGTTGAGGATCTGGTTCCACATGCTCCCTGCCGGGATCTGCATGCCGCTCGGGGTCGGATCCCCGCCGATGGCGAGCGCCAGGGCGATCAGCAAACCCCCCGTGACCACAAAGGGGATCATGTGGGAGACGCCGTTCATCAGGTAACGGTAGAGGTCGGAACTACCGCCTGCGCTCTTCTCCTCGCTCTTGCGCTCATCCTTGTCCGCCACATAGGCGGGGGCCTTGAGGGCCTGCTCGATCAGTCCCTTGCCATCCTTGATGGGGGCCTTCACCCCTGTCTTGATGAGCGGCTTGCCGTTGAAGCGGGCCATGTCCACCTGCTTGTCACAGGCGACGACTATGGCGCTGGCGCGGGCAATCTCGGCCGCGGTCGGGCTGTTCTTGACGCCGATGGAGCCATTGGTCTCCACCTTCACCTCAAAGCCCAATTCCTTGGCGGCGCGCTCCAGGGACTCTGCCGCCAGATAGGTGTGGGCGATACCGGCCGGGCAGCCGGTGACACCTATGATGAAGCCCTTGTCGGCGGCGGGGGCGGCTTGCTCCTCTCTCTTCTCAAGCAAGAGTGCCAGCGCGGCGGCGGGGCTCTTGGCCGCCAGCAGGGCGTCGATAAAGCCCTCTTCGATCAGCTTGGCGGAGAGCTCGGCCAGCACCTCTATATGGTGGTTGGCGCCGCCCGCCGGGGAGGCAATCATGAAGAACAGCCGGGAGGGCTTGCCATCCTCGGCGCCGTAATCGATACCGCTGCGGCTGATGCCGATGGCCACCGCAGGGGTGCTCACCGCCGCGCTCTTGGCGTGGGGCAGGGCTACGCCTTCCTCGAAACCGGTGTTGTCCAGCTCTTCCCGGGCCCACAAGTCCTTGATGAACTGCTGCTCGTCGCTGACCTTGCCTTGGGCGACCAGCAAGCGGGTCATCTCGCTGAAGACCTCCTCCTTGCGGCTGGCCTTTAAATCGAGCGCGATCAGTTGCTCGTTGATAAGGGTGGTGATCATGGCGTTCTCCCTGCTCCCTTGATGGAGCCTGTTGGCATGCCGTGCACACGGCATGCAGACAAAATTGACACGACTATTATCGCGCCGGGGCGCAAGCAACCCTATCGGACAAATGTGCGAATGACTGGATTTTTGTGCGGTAAAATCCCGAGTGTGAGCGGGATCTCAAAGCGAGGGATTGGGCAGCAGTAGCGAATTCAATTGGTTTTTACATATAAAATCATGTTGTTAGCGGGCATTCCCTTGCGGCTATATTGCTGTGGCCATACCAGTCTGGACGGGAGATAGGAGCTTCTTCTATAAATTTGTGAGGGGGCGAGAGGGAGAAAGATGTGAGGCAGCGCACATAAATGGCTGTCATCAGGGGAGCTTGGGGGAGTGCAAGCTGGAGAAATGGGCTTGGCGAGCGGGATTTGTGGGGGCAGCCTACTGAACCGTTATCTGGCGTGGTGGCGCTGTATTAGCCAGCCAATTCCCGCCATAACGGCCGCGACACCGATCACGATCAGACAGAGGCGTCCCACCGCCCGCTAAAGCAAATCCATATGAAAATCCTGCCGGATAAGTTCCGGGGTCAAGCCGAGTGGCGCCGTAATGGCCAGGCTGGATATGAATTTCACAAGCAATCTGGTTTAGTTATTGGGGGACGTCTGTATAGATGCATTCTTGTATAATTCAGTTAGCTCTATTGGCGCAAGTAGGGACATGCTTTAATTTGGATACTTTTCAGTTTGCTCTTTATAAATGAACATGAGGAGCCATTGAATTAAGCATCCACCTACTTCGCTGAAGGTTGCCGTGGCGTTCGAAAATTCAATATCCAAGATATGCCAATACCCGAATCAGCTTTGCTAGTCGACCTACGGGCTTTATTATTTACGTGGCATCATCATCCATAGACCGCAGAGGGCGACACCCATGCCCAGCAATCGAGTGACTGAAAAGGCTTCTCGAAAAAACAAGAGTCCAATAGGTAAAAGCAAGAGTGTACCTGCTGCATTGGTCAGGAATGAAGATATCCCCAGATGGCCACCGGCTCGATATAGCAACAAGAATCCAAGCTCAATTCCTAAAATTCCCAGCGCCACGCCCGCAACACTCCAGTTTAATATTTGGACGCTGCGACTACCGTCATAAAAATAAATTCCAGGTAAACATAATAAAAGGGCGATGCCATAACTCAAGGACAGAGATAAAAATGGATTGACACCACTAGGTACAAATTTTATCGAAAGATGGTATACGACCGAACCTGCGATCGCAAGAATGACAGCTAAAACATACATCGTGAACTCCAGCTAAAAAATAAAAGCATGCTCAGTCTAGCGGATGCCACAGTTCATAGGTAGACTACAAAAATGAATGACAGCTATAAGATTTATTTATGACAAATGACTTTGATACCGCACTGCTGCGCTCTTTCGTGAGTGTTGTACGATGTGGCAGCATTAACCGGGCCGCAATATTGCAAGGGAAAACACAGCCAGCGCTTAGCCAGCAAATTCAGCGTTTAGAGCAGCAACTAGGCCATGCATTGCTGCTTCGCTCCAACAGAGGAATACGTTTAAGTACGGAGGGGGAGGCGTTATTACCTTATGCAGAACGCATTTTAAGTCTGACCGATCAACTGAGTCTAAAGCCTGCATCACAAGGTAAACTGCATTGCAGTATTGGTTTGGTTGAAGATCTTGTGAGTAATCACTTTACCCGCGTACTAGCAGACTTTGCTTGTGTGCATCCTGGATTAAGCTTGCGGGTTGAGGTTGCTAACAAGCAGTCACTATTTGCTGCGTTTGAACGTGGTGAGTTGGATGTGTTGGTCAGCATGCCGATTGCCAATGCGCCAGCACCAATTCAGGAATTCAGTTTTCCACTCTATTGGTTTGCAGCTCATGGGTTCGAACATCAAGGTGAATCATTACCTTTAGTCATTTTCAGTCAACCTTGCTCATGGCGTAATCGTATATTAGAGGCATTGAATAGAGAAGGTATTCCTTGGCATATAGTATTTGAGAGCAGTAGCCTTGCAGCTTTACAGGCTGCTACAGAGGCTGGGCTGGGTGTCGTCGCTTTATTTTCTCAAACACCCCCAAAGCATAGCCAGAGATTGACCCAGCTCCCTGCACTCCCAAATATTACAATTGCAGTTTATCGCCAGCGGGGAGAGATGGATGGAACGGTTCAAGATTTAACCAATCTGTTTCTAAGAGAAATGCAGCATAATGTTGTAACGCTAAATGATGGTGAAGGACAGTAGAGCACTGAATAAAGGAGGTTCAGCCCGGTTTGTGCGATCAGGAAGCACTTCATGAGCAAGGAGCCGTCGTTTCGATTGCCGTCTCGTTGGATATATGGCTCATCTCGTATCCTGGGCAAAAAATCTTGGGCTGGTGCTGAACGAAGTGAAGCCAAGGTTTACCGCGAAATGTATCGTTGTTTCTGGTGTGCCAATCTCTTGCATCCACGTTTATTCCGCTCTGGCTGGCGCAATAATGCTCGCCTGTCGGGCTTAGCTACGCTCTGCGCCAACCTAAAAACCACGCTACCACCTGTGACGACAGCTTTCAGTCTGCTGCGGTCAACCGGTGATATAGCGGGACATGGCTGTTCGATTACCTTGTCGCGGCACAGGCAGCGATCCCGAGGAAGCCTGGTTGCAAGCGGGGCATAGCAAGCTGTGGTGGAAGGGGGTAAAACGGCGCTTTGCGAGAAACCGGTCGGTGATCAACAAATGAGTGAGCGTGCGGGCATATTTGTGCGGCAGCAGGCTGGCTATCGCCCCTTGCGGGGGCAACAGGTACTCAATACTCGAGAAATTTCTCGCCGCAGCGCTCGCAAATCAGGTGCTTCACATGGGTGGCCTGATAGGCCAGAGTCGAGCCAAATGCCCAGTTGGTGATGCTGCTGGCACTAAAGGCTTGCCAGAAGGCCTTGCGCGGATCTTTGGGCATGATGTCCTGACTGTGATCGCGAGGGACCAGCACCACTATATGGCGGGTGCGCTCGCCGCACTGGTCGCAGCGGTGGATCTCGCTCTGCGCCTGCTGTTCGTTCTGTTTTTGCTGTTTACTCTGGGCTGTCATGATGCGCTGGCTCCCGCTCTGGATGGTGCGCTCATCATATTCCTCTCCACTTGGCTCTCCTACCCCCATGTGGTGTTGGTCCACTGAGTGAAGGAGACCCTTTCTTTGTCGGGGCAGGGGCGACCCGTTTTCACTGGCTAAAGCCTGCCGCATCACGCTGCGCCAATGCCCGCTCCACATAGAGATAGCCGATGCCCATCACCTGCTGGGGGCGGGTGAGCTCGCCAAAGCGCAACTGGGTCGCATTGACCGCATCGCTGCAGTCGAAGGGGTTGGCACCGGTCTGGCTGACGATGGTCTGCAACCAGGGCTCGCCGAAGTCGCAGCTGCGGCCATACAGATAGATGCGGTTGATGTTGAGGATATTGAGGAAGTTGTAGAGGCTCAGGCCAATGGCGCGGGCCCCCTCGTCCACTAGGGCGCGGATCATGGCATCCCCCTGATGGTAGAGCGCGAGCAACTGGGCCGTATCGAGCTCCCCGCCCGCCGGCGCCGGGTTGTCGGCGCTGGCTTGCTGCTTGAGAAAGACCCTGGCCCGTTTCTTGATGGCAAACAGCGAGGCGACCGTCTCCAGGCAGCCGTAGCGGCCGCAGGCACAGGCGCTGCCGTCCGGGTTGATGATGGTGTGGCCTATCTGGCCGCTGCCAAAGAGGGCGCCTCTGTAGATCTGGCCGTTGATGATAAAGGCGGAGCCGATGCCGTAGTCGACGTTGATGACGCAAAAATCCCCGCCACTCTCCCGGCCCTGCCACTTCTGGGCCAGCGCCAGCATGATGCAGTCGTTGTCCACCATCACCTCGCAGCCGAGGCGCTCCTCCAGCAGGTACTTGAGCTCGACCGGCGCGTGCCAGGGGGCCTGCGGCATGGTTTGCGACACCCCGGTGGCCGGGTTGACCTGGCCGTGCACCGCCAGCGCCAGCCGGATCGCCAGCCCCTTGTGGCGGCGCTTGTGCTGGTAGTAGTGGGCTTCAATCAGGCGCAGCAGCTCCTCCGGGGTCTGCGGCGCTATCTTCTGGCCGCTGAACTCATCCAGCGGGGTGATCAGGCTGTCCACCAGTATGCTCTCCAGGCTGGTGGGGCTGATGTTGAGGCAGAGGATGGCCCCCTTGCCGCTGGCGATGCGGTAGCTGCCGCCGTTGATGCCGCGCAGGGAGAGGTTTTGCTCGCTGTGGCTGATGGCGCCATCGGCCACCAGCTCGTCGAGGATCTTGCTGACCGCCGGAATGGAGAGCTCGCAGTGGCGGGCCAGGGTGGACTTGCTCGCCTCCTTGAGCTGGTAGAGCAGCGCCAGCAGCACCTGCTTGTTGTGGTGGCGTACCTTCTGGTTGTTCAGGCCGATGATCATCACTTCACTAAACTCCGCTTACTGTATTGCGTGATCTTTAAGCGAAAATCGCTGTCATCGCCATCTTAAACTGGCCTCATCGGAACGTTTACTAATAAATGTTGAATGAGGCGAGATTGATGAGAGCTGATGTAAGAGTCTGGGTAGAAGACGTCACCCTGCCGACCTACGAGGTCGGTGCCGAAGATCCCAACCCCATGTTTCTCGAGAAGCGGGTCTATCAGGGCTCCTCGGGGGCCGTCTATCCCTATGGGGTGATCGACACCCTGACCGGCCAGAAGCAGATGAAGTCCTATCAGGCGGTCTGGCTGGAGAACGACTTCATCAAGGTGATGCTGCTGCCGGAATTGGGCGGGCGCATCCACCGCGCCTACGACAAGGTGATGCAGCGGGATTTTGTCTACTACAACGAGGTGATCAAGCCGGCGCTGGTGGGGCTGGTGGGGCCCTGGATCTCCGGCGGCATCGAGTTCAACTGGCCCCAGCACCACAGGCCTACCACCTTTATGCCGGTGGACTTCACCATCCAGGAGCACGAGGGCGGCGCCAAGACCGTCTGGCTCGGCGAGGTGGAGGCGATGCGCGGTCTGCAGGTGATGGCGGGCTTTACCCTCTACCCGGACAAGGTGCTGATCGAGATCACCGGCAAGGTGTTCAACGGCAACGACACCCCGCGTCACTTCCTCTGGTGGTCCAACCCGGCGGTGAAGGGGGGCGATGCCCATCAGAGCGTCTTCCCGCCCGATGTCACCGCCGTCTATGACCACGGCAAGCGCGACGTGAGCGCCTTCCCCATCGCCCGCGGCACCTACTACAAGGTGGATTACTCCGCCGGGGTCGATATCTCCCGTTACCGCAACATCCCGGTGCCCACCTCCTATATGGCGGACAAGTCTGACTACGACTTCGTCGGTGCCTACTGCCATGACGAGCGGGGCGGCTTGCTGCACGTGGCGGATCACCATGTCTCCCCCGGCAAGAAGCAGTGGAGCTGGGGCAACTGTGACTTCGGTCTGGCCTGGGATCGCAACCTGACCGACGACAACGGCCCCTATATAGAGCTGATGACAGGGGTCTACACCGACAACCAGCCCGACTTCACCTGGCTGGATGCGGGGGAGGAGAAGGTGTTCGTGCAGAACTTCCTGCCCTACAACACCCTGGGCACCCTGCAAAACGCCAACACCCGCGCCGCCATCAAGCTGGAGCGCACCGATGACGGCCTGCTGTGCGGCGCCTACGCGATCGCGCCGCTGTGCCACGCCCGCTTCGAGGTGAGTGACGAGGGCGGCGTGCTGTTCACCCAGCAGCTGGAGTTGCAACCGGGCCAGGCCTGGCTTGAGCCGCAGGCCATCACCAGCGAGGGACGTTTGCAGGTGCGCCTGCTGGATGAGCAGGGCCAGCCGATCCTGAGTTATCTCGAGCATCAGCCCGCGGGCGAGGCACTGCCGGATCCGGCCACGGCACCTGAGCCTGCCGTCAATCTCGACTCGGTCGACGAGCTCTACTTCATCGGCCAGCACCTTGAGCAGTATCTGCACGCCAGCCGCTCCCCCTTTGATTACTACCTGCGGGCACTGGAGCTAGACAGTGGCGACTATCGCTGCAACCTGGCGCTGGCAACCCTGGAGTACAACCGCGCCAACTATGAGCAGGCGCTGGTCTACGTCAATCAGGCGCTGACCCGTGCCCATCGCCTCAACAAGAACCCCCAGTGTGGCAAGGCCAGCCTGCTGCGGGCCCATATCGAGGAGCGTCTGGGCCAGTTCGATGCCGCCTTCGATGATTTTTACAAGGCGACCTGGAGCGGTAACTGCCGCGATGGCGGCTTCCTCGGGCTGGCTCGCATCGCCATGGTGCGCCGTGACCCATCGCAGGCGCTGCCCTTTGTCGAGAAGAGTCTTGCCGTCAACGGCACCCACTACGGCGCTATCGCCATCAAAGGGTTGGCGCTGCTGGAGTGCGGTCAGCGGGAGGCGGCCCTCGCCTACATAGACGAGCAGCGAGTCCGTTATCCGCTCCACTATCAGCTCGCCTTACTGCGCTGGCTGGTGAGCGAACAGGAGGCGGATCTCGAGGCGCTGCGCACCCTGTGCAACGGTCGCGGGGTGAACCTCTGTTTCCTCGCAAGTGACCTGCTGGCGCTGGGTCGCCCCGAGCTGGCGCAGCAATTGCTCTCGCTGCTGCCGGTGGAAGAGACCTTGCCGCTGCTGTTCCAGGCCAGTCTGTTGCCGGAAGGTGAGGCGCAGTATGCCCTGCTGCAACGGGCCGAGCAGGCCTTTGGCCGCAAGGTGCGCTTCCCCAATACCCTGGGGGAGGTGGCCATGCTGGCACAGCTGCCCCACAGCTGGTTTGCCAGCTATCTGCTGGGCTGCTTCCACTACAGCAAGCGCAGCTACCCGCAAGCCATCGCCCTGTGGCAAGGGGTGTGCGAGCAGGCGCCCGGGTTTGCCCCGGCCTGGCGCAACCTTGGCATCTATCACTTCAACAAGAGCGGCGATCTGGCGGCGGCCGAGCAGTGCCTGAGTCGCGCCTTCGCCCTCAAGCCGGATGATGCCCGCCTCTTGTTCGAACTGGATCAGCTGCACAAGCGCGGCGCCATGGCCCCCGCCGAGCGGCTGGCGCTGCTGGAGGCACACCGTGAGGTGGCCCTCAAGCGCGACGATCTGACTGCCGAACTGCTCAGCCTTTATCACATCACGGGACAACTGGATGCGGCGGCCGAGATCTTGCGGCTGCGTGAATTCCATCCCTGGGAGGGGGGCGAGGGCAAGGTGACAGGTCAGTACCTCATCAACCAGCAGCGCCGGGCGCTGGCACTGATGGCGCAAGGAGGTCACGAGCAGGCCATACCGCTGCTGCAACAGGCGCTGCACTACCCCCTCAATCTGGGGGAGGGGCGTCTGGTGGGGCAGACCGACAACGACATCCACTACCTGCTGGCGCTCTGCCATCTCGCCTGTGACAACCAGAGTCTGGCGGCCCAGTGCCTGCAACAGGCCTGCCTCGGTCAGGGGTCGCTGGGGGCCAGCCGCTACTACAACGATCAGCCGGTGGATTACCTCTTCTATCAGGGCATGGCGCTGGCGCGTCTCGGCCGCGCTGCGGAGGCGGAGCGTCTGTTTGAAGGCATGGTCGGCTGGGCCGAGCAGGCCATGGGCGAGCGGGTCGAGGCGGACTTCTTCGCCGTCTCCCTGCCCGATCTCATCGTGCTCGATGACGACCCCCAGCACAAACACCGCCAGCACTGCTTGCTGGTCAGGGCGCTCGGCCTCTTGGGGCTGGGTCAGCACTATGGCTGTGAACAGAGCTTGCGAGAGCTGCTCACCCTGAACCCGGCCCACGACAAGGGGCACCTCTTTGCCCTGATCTGCCGTGATCTTTCACTCAACTCATAACACTCATAACAAAAACCGGCGCTTCGCCACGGTGCGAAGCGCCCCAGTACCCTACAATCGACAAGATAGAGAGAGTTCGTCATGAAAAGTTCGCTAAATCAATTGGATACGGGTGGGCTCAATATGGGCTACATCTGGATGATCTGCCTGGTGGCCGCCTGCGGTGGCCTGCTGTTCGGCTATGACTGGGTGGTGATAGGCGGGGCCAAGCCCTTCTATGAGGCCTACTTCGCCATCACGGATCCGGCCCAGTCCGGCTGGGCCATGAGCTCGGCGCTGGTGGGCTGCGTGCTGGGGGCCGCCATCTCCGGCTGGACCGCCGATCGCTTCGGTCGCAAGAAGCCGCTGATCCTGGCCGCCATCCTGTTCACTATCTCGGCCTGGGGCACGGCCGCTGCCGGCAACTTCGATCTGTTCGTGGTCTATCGCATCATAGGCGGCATAGGGATAGGTCTCGCGTCGGCGCTCTCCCCCATGTACATCGCCGAGATAAGCCCGGCCGACAAGCGGGGCAAGTTCGTGGCCATCAACCAGCTCACCATAGTCCTGGGGGTGCTGGCAGCCCAGCTGGTGAACCTGATGATCGCCGATCCGGTGGCGAGCAACGCCACCCAGGCCGACATTCTGGCGACCTGGAATGGCCAGTCCGGCTGGCGCTGGATGTTCGGTGCCGAGCTGGTGCCCGCCCTGGCGTTTCTGGTGCTGATGTTCTTCGTGCCGGAGTCCCCGCGCTGGTTGGCCAAAGATGGTCAGTATGAGAAGGCCTCCCGCATGCTCGGCAAGATTGGCGGCGATGCCTATGCCAAGCAGACCCTGGCCGAGATCCGCCAGACCCTGGTGGGTGAGACCCACAAGGTGTCGCTGTCGGATCTGGGCAAGCCCTCGGTGCGCCCCATCCTCATCATCGGCATCGTGCTGGCGGTCTTCCAGCAGTGGTGCGGCATCAACGTCATCTTCAACTACGCGCAGGAGATCTTCGCCTCCGCCGGCTTTGACATCAACAGCACCCTCAAATCCATCGTCGCCACCGGCCTCATCAACCTGCTGTTTACCCTGATCGCGCTGCCCATGGTGGACAAGATCGGCCGTCGCAAGCTGATGCTGATTGGCTCGGCCGGTCTCACCATCATCTACGGCATGATGGCGGCGGCCTATGCCAGCGGCGTGCTGGGACTGCCGGTGCTGCTGCTGGTGCTGACGGCCATCGCCATCTATGCCCTGACCCTGGCGCCGGTCACCTGGGTGCTGCTCTCGGAAATCTTCCCCAATCGGGTGCGGGGGCTGGCGATGTCGGCGGGCACCCTGGCGCTCTGGATTGCCTGCTTCGTGCTGACCTACACCTTCCCGCTGCTCAACGCCGGGCTGGGCGCCGCTGGCAGCTTCCTGCTCTACGGCCTCATCTGTTTCGCCGGCCTCATCTTCATCTATCGCAAGGTGCCCGAGACCAAGGGGGTCACCCTGGAAGCGCTGGAAGCCCAGCTGGCTCAGGGCAAGGTGGAGCTGACCCCCGCCAAGGTGAGCACGGCGGTATGACTGTATACACATTGGGTAACCCGCATCTTCGGATGCGGGTCTCTGCATTGGGGGCCTGCCTGCTGGGGCTGGAGGATGACCAAGGGCGCCCGCTGCTGCGAGACACAGACCCGGCGCAGCCTTGGCATCCCGGGCAGAGCGCCCTGTTTCCCATGTTGCCCCTGGCCAATCGGGTGGCCGGCAACCGGTTCGAACTGTGGGGAGAGGACTACTCGTTGCCCGAAAGCGAGCTCGATCCCGACTTCTTTTTGCATGGGGATGGCTGGTTACAGCCATGGCAGCCGGTGGCGCTGACCGGCAGCTCGATGACCTTGCAGCTCACCAGCCAGAATGGCCCCTTTCACTATCTGGCGGAGATCGACTATCGGCTGCAGGGGGCGAGCCTGGTGGCGCGCCTCGGCTTGACCCATCTGGGGGAGGTGCCCTGTCTCTATGGCGCAGGTTTCCATCCCTTCTTCTGGCGTGACGAGCAGACCCGCATCCGCTTTCTGGCTAGCGGCGTCTGGCAGGAGGGGCCGGATCATCTGCCGACCGACTGGGCAAGCAGACTGGCTCCTCACCTCGATTTTCGCCAGTGGCAGCGGCCACAAGGGTGGCTCAACCACTGTTACGGCGGCTGGCGTGGTCAGGCCGAGATTGACCAACCTGCCCGCCAGCAGCGCCTGCTGGTTTCAAGCGAGTGCGCCTTCCTGATGTTCTATCAGCCCGATGAGGGGAGCGGCTTCGTCTGCCTGGAGCCCCAGAGTCACGCCGCCAATGCCCACCACCTGGCCGGTCACCCCGGTTTGCGCCTGCTCGGCCGAGGGGATCGCATGAGCCTTGGCATGACCCTCAGCCTGCGCCCGGCGCCATGACTCCTGGTTGGCAATGACAGGGGCCCGAAAGGCCCTCACTCCTTGGCGCCCGGCGGGGTTCGGCGACGGATAAAGGGCGGCTGGTCAGGGACTTGGGGGCGGGTTGCCGGGTTTCATCGCGGTTTTCTTAACCCAGGCTGTCTGCGCCGTGGCTTTCGGTGGACGGTAAAATACCCCCTTGCTCTACTCCCCGTCAGGTTCAAACAACCGCAGCGACAGGCGGCCCCGGCAGGCTAAGCGCACCGGGCAAGGGAATGGTTTAGGGAGAAATGGGCATGGCAGTGGGCAAGTGGTTGATAGCAGGATTGGCAGCGCTGGCGCTGCTGGGGTGTGGCAGTGATGACGAGGAGGGCGCAACGGGGGAGGGTCCCACCCTCGCCTCGTTGCGGATTAGTCCGGAAGAGATCAGGGTGCCCGTTGGCGTCGAGCAGCAGTTCCAGGTACAGGCGACCTGGGATGATGGCGCCGTGCAGGATGTGACCGGGCATCCCGACATTGTCTGGAGCAGCAGCGACACCGCCGTGGTCAGGGTGGATGAGCAGGGCCTCGCCACGGGGGTCGGCCCGGGCACGGCCACCCTGACCAGCACGGGCACAGTCAATGGTGAGTCTCATATCGCCACCGCCAGGGTGGAGGTGATCGATGCCTATGTGACAGAGCTGCAACTGACCCCGGTCACGGCCAGGGTGCCGGTGGGATTGAACCAGCCCTTCGTGGCCATCGCCACCTTCTCCGACGGCCAGTCGCGAGACGTGACCAAGGCCGCAGGCCTGCAGTGGCGCAGCAGTGACGAGGGGAGCGCCCTGGTCAGCAACGACGCCGGCAACAAGGGTCTCGCCACCGGGGTGGCGGTCGGGGAGCCGAACATTGAGGCCAGCGGCACCCTCAACGGCGTCTCCTTCCAGACGTCGGCCCCGCTGACGGTGACGGATGCGGTGATCACCGGGCTGGACATCCATGCCCCCGAGGATCCGCTGCCCATGGGGTTGAGTGCGCAGTTGCACGCCTTCGCCACCCTGTCCGATGACAGTGATCCCATGGAGGTGACCGAGCATGACGCCTTGACCTGGCACAGCAGCGATCCGGCGGTGGCGAGCATCAGCGAGACCGGGCTGGTCACCGGGCTGACTCCGGGGAGTGCCACCATAGGGGTGAGCGGCATGATCAACGGTGTCTCCCTCGAGGCGATCGAGCCGCTCAGGGTGAGCTCGGCCGCCGTCATCGGACTTGAGGTGCAGTCCATGGGAAGCGCCATTGCGGCTGGCCTGCAAACACAATATGTCGCCACGGCCTATCTCACCGATGGCACCTCGTTCGATGTTACCGACAACGCCCTCATTCAGTGGCAAAGCAATCAACCCGGGATAGCGAGCGTCAGCAACCAGGCGGGCAGCAAGGGGCTGGTGACGGGCCAGACGGTGGGAACTGCCACCATAATGGCGAGCGGCACCCTGGATGGCACCGCCTTCACCGCCTCTGCCCCGGTGACCGTCTCATCCGCCGTGGTGACCAACCTGGAGGTAACGCCGGCGGCTGCCTCCGTCATGGTGGGGGGCAAGGTGCAATATCAGGCCATGGCCAGCCTCTCCGATGGCAGCAACCAGGAGGTGACGGACGACGACGCCATCCTCTGGTCCTCCGATGCGCCCGCCATCGCGCTCATCAGCAATGCCTCTGGCAGCCGGGGGGAGGCGAGCGGCCTGAGCGAGGGGGTGGCACTCATCATCGCCAGCCTGGGGGGCGTCACCAGCACGGCGGCCCGGCTGACCGTGATGCCGACGGCCCCCGAGGCCCCCATCATCATCGAGCCACGGCAAAACCAGCTGGCCTCGTTGCAACTGAGCCCGGAAGCCTTTGCATTCTGGAATACGACCTCCATCAACTCCCTCGAGGGGCAGAGTGCCCTGAAGGATCTGACCGGACAGGTCTACAACCAGTTCAGCGATGCCTTCGACTTCATCACTGTGGTGATGAACAACGACGATGTCCCCCCGGACATGCCCACAGGTGAATATGCCCACGTCAGAAACGATGTGGCGGGCATAGGCCTGGGTATGTTTGATGAGACGGCGGCGTTTCACTCGGACGGCAAGCTGCAGGGGGTCTTCTTCCTCTACAAGAAGAAGTACCTGTCGACCTCGACCTATGGCCCCATACTGCACGAGATGGCCCATCGCTGGGCGAACTGGGTGGTGCCACCCGTTACCGGGCACTGGGCTCCCTGGCTCGGCATCGTCGGCCAGCTGAACAACGTGAGTGCCAACTACGCCGACATCGAGCTCTACCTGATGGGATTGATGGACGCCTCCGAGATGACGGATCCCGCCAGTCTCGACGCCTATGCCCTGATCCCGGCCGACCAGAAGCCCAGGGTGCCGAGCGCGGCCACCTCGCAGAGGGCGTTTCGTACTCTGCTGCTGATCCTGTCTGATCGGCCGCTCACCGCCACCGAGATCCAGAACTACAACAACGGGGCTACCCTGCTGACCCGGACAGACAACCCCTCCCAGCAAGGCACCAACTTCCACAAGATGACCAGAGGCAGAGGCACCCTGACGGTGAACGGGCTGGATACCCTGGTCAAGCCGACCCCTTAATCCGGCTATGTGACAGGCGAGCGCGCCGCGAACGGACGGGTGACACGGCCGATGCCGCCCGCCCGTGAGGGACAATCATCCGGAGCCAGTCACTGGCGCCGGATTTTTATGGGGTTGGCAAGGGGACTGGGTCAAGGATGAGCGGGCATCCCGAAAGGGCTCGGTGCGTGCCGGGCTGCGAGCTTGCGCCCTCATCTTCTGCCACCGCAAAAAGGGGCCTGGCGGCCCCTTATGTTCAGCACGGCAAACCCGGTTTCGTCAGGCGACCTTGCTGCTGCCAGCCAGGGTGCGGGCCAGCAATCCATCTGGATTGTGGATAGCATCCTTCGTTTTGACATCGATTATTTCGATATTTGCGAAGCGCTCTCTGTGCTTGATGGCCACGTCATGGGCCAGGATGACGCAGCGGGCGTTGGCCACGTCTTTGGGGGTGATGCGGTTGATGATGCCGTTGGCGCCTTGTGTCTCCACTTTGAGCTTGATGCCTGCCTTGGCGGCCGCCTTCTGCAGGCTCTTGGCGGCGAGGAAGGTGTGGGCCACCCCTGAGGGGCAGGCGGTGATGGCGAGCACTTCTGCCTCACCTTCCGCTTCGATGACCTCATAACCGCCATCCGGGGTGGTGACCTCTTCCTCGTCGGTCACCGGTTTTTTCAGCAGGTTGACGATGAGGGCCGTGGTCAGGGCGCCGAGCACTGTGCCCAGGATATAGCCCATCTTGCCTTCCACCACCGGCAGCACTATCCAGCCGCCCCAGGGGGCATGGTTGATGCTGTGCATCATGAAGCCGGTGATGTTGCCGACTATGCCGCCCGCGACGATTGCCGGAATGACGCGCACTGGGTCGGCGGCGGCGAACGGAATGGCCCCCTCGCTGATGCCTATCATGCCCATGATGGCGGCAGCCTTGCCCGCTTCACGCTCTTCTTTCTTGTAGCGACGGGGGGAGAGCAGGGTCGCCAGTGCCATGCCAAGGGGCGGCACGCAGATGGCGATGCCGACGCCTCCCATCAGCCAGGGCTGGGTGTTGACCTGGGTCTGGGCAAACAGGGTGGCCACCTTGTTGACCGGGCCGCCCATGTCAAAGGCGGTCATGCCGCCGAGGATGGCCCCCAGCATCACCTTGCCGGAGCCCGCCATGCTGGAGAGCCAGTGGTTCATCCCCTCCATCATGGCGGCGATGGGGGCACCTATGACCCACATGACGATACCGCACACCAGGAAGGTGCCGATCAGCGGATAGATGAAGATGGAGCCGAGCGAACTCATGGAGTCCGGTAGTTTTATGCGTTTGAGCTGATTGACGATGAGGCCGGCGATAAAGCCCACCAGAATGGCGCCGAGAAAACCTGTGTGGAATTGCTGCACCGCTATCCAGGAGCCGATCATGCCGGGCGCCAGGCCTGGCTTGTCCGCCATTGAGTAGGCGATGTAGCCGCCGAGCACGGCGGTAAAGAGGGTGAGCCCGGCGATGCCCATGTCGGCCATGTCCTTGAGCACGCCCGCCTCGGGCACGGCGCCCTTGCCGCTCATCATCACCGAGAGCGACAGCAAGACGCCTCCCGCGACGATGAAGGGGATCATGTGGGAGGTGCCAAACAGCAGGTGCTGCTTGAGGGTGTTGAGCTGGCCCTTGATGCTGCGATCCTGGGGTTCGGGTGCGCTGGGTTGCGGCGCCCTGATCTGGGCTGGCTTGTTGCCGGCCGCACTGGCGGGAGCCTGGGCCGCCAGCAGCTTGAGGACCTCGGCCTTGCTGGTGGCTGCTTGCACCTGCGGGATAAAGCCCGGCTCCAGCAGCTTGGTGGAGAGCTCGGCCAGCACCTCGATATGATGGTTGGCGCCCCCTGCCGGGGAGGCAATCATGAAGAAGAGCCTGGAGGGCTGCCCATCTTCGGCGCCGTAGTCTATTCCCTGGCGACTGATGCCGATGACGATGGCGGGCTGCAGCACGGCCTCGCTCTTGGCGTGGGGCAGGGCGACCCCCTGCTCAAACCCTGTGTTGTCGAGGTTTTCCCGCGCCCAGAGGTCGCGCACGAACTGATCCTGACTGGCTATCTTGCCGCTCGATTTAAGCCGTGCGGCCAGCTCGACAAAGAGCCCCTGTTTGTCGTTGGCCGCTATGTCGAGGCAGATCAATCCTTCGTCTATCAAGGAGGTGAGCATAGGTGTCTCCTGGCTCCTTCGTGGAGCCGTTGCGATGGGTAACAATTGACCCGCCTAATGTTTCGCTCTTGCCCCAGAGTCGAAATCGGATTTATGTGCCCTTTACTGGATTTTTGTGTCAGCACCCCCGTCCTGTGACCCCGCTCGCATTTTGAGGTCGTCTTTCCAGTTTGGATGTCTGGTTTTTAATTAATTTAAAAACAATTGGTTAAATGTGTTTTTGATGCAGTTGTCAGAAGATGACAGCGATATACCTATCCCACACCAGAAGCGCGGGTTGGATATTTGTGTGCTGTGGCCGCGCCCTGAAATGTGAGCGGCCCGGCAAAAGTGCAGCCCGGGAGCGGCTTCGCATGGGCAAGGCGGGCCCAAGCGGAGGTCGTGAAAAAAATGTGCATAACCAGAATCCCCGGGCAAGGGCGGCGACAAGGCCGAGGTGGATAATTTCAATGTATTGATAATCAAAGAAAATATTGAGTTTAACCAGATCGCTTCAGGTGGCTTTTATATGGTTTCATAAGGGGCCTGAAACTGTTTTTTAGATTGGTTTTTGCATAATAAATCGTTTATTTAGTTGGACAATCGGGGAAGACTTGGTGTCCAATCGGGTAGAGCAGGTTGGCCAACAGTGCCGTCAGCCAGTGTGTAACCCGAGATGTAAGGAGACATCCTGATGGAAAAACTTGACCAAGAAATCGACACCATGCGCCAGGAATTTGAGTCACAGGGGCAAAAACAGGCCCATGACAAATGGCAAGCCAGGGTCGATGAACTGCAGCGGGAACGCTCGGAAGTTCCCCAGCCGGAAGCGGCAGAACACTAGCCCCCGACGGCCATGATGGCCATCGGTTGAGCAGATAATGAAAAACCACCGCCCTGACTCAGGGCGGTGGTTTTTTTCAAGGTGAAAGGGTGCCCTGATTTACAGGCGGTAGACATTCTGGGCTATGTCGAAGTGCGCCGCACTCTCCCCCGTGCCGCCGTTGAGCACAGTGTGGAAGAAGGCCGCCACCTTCTTGTTGGTGATGGCATCCCCCTCGAAGTAGGCGTGGGAGTCCCCCACCTGGGGCTGATCGGTGAAGTCGACGTAGGTGGCCGTCCTGGAGTCCAGCTGCTTGGTGTAGTGGCCGAGCCGCGCCTTCTGCTGCTCCCCCATCTTCATCCGTGACGCCAGGAGGGCGCTGTCTCGCTCATTGATGGTGATGTAGAGGCGGTTGCGACACTGGATCCGGTCGACCCACTCGGCGTGGTGCTCGTTGTTGGTGTCCGCGGCCACCATGACGACATTGTCGAACAGCAGGTGATTGGCGTTGTAGGTGCTGCTGCCGAGCAGGTGCTTGAACAGGTAGTTGCCCATGCTGTGGAGCATCAGGTTGATGGTGAAGGGGCAGCGCTTGTGCACCTCCTTCGAGAAGTAGCGATCCCAGGCCTCGCCGTTGCCGGCAAACTTCTTCTGGGCCTTGCCCTCCAGCTCGGTCACATACTGGGCATTGAACTCCTCGAGCAGCAACCTCATCTTCTCCAGCACCCGATCCAGGGCTCCGGCAGAGGCCAGGGCATCTCGCTTGTCACTCTTGTAGCTCAATACCCCCTGGGCGCCCCCGCCATTGGCGGGCCAGCTGAAGCAGAGCACCTCGACCCCATACTGGGCCTCGAGGCCGGCTGCCCGCTCCAGCACATCCTTCAGATCGTTGTTGAAGCCATGGACGAACAGCAGCAGGTGCTTGCCGGTCTTGAGCTTCTGTTTGCCCGTCCCTGTGCCGGCGCAGCGCTCCAGCAGCTTGCGGGCCACATAGGAGCTGGCCGGGTAGCTGGCGGCGGGATCCAGCCCCACGCTCTCGGCCATCTCGGGGGTGATCTGGTCGGGCAGCAAGTCCAGCTGCCATTTGTCTCCCTGGCGGCTGGCCTCCGCCAGTCGCAACTCATTCGGGCCTGCCTCCGGCCTGTCGCCGAAGACGCCAAGGGGGCTCTTGCTCCCCTCGTTCACCACACGGTTGGTCACTATAAACACTGTGCTCTCCTTCTCTCGTGCCCTCGTCAAGTGGTCAGTGACTCGTTTGAAATCCTGACCGATGGAGAAGAGCCTAGTCGGGATCCGGCCACTCTTCCTTGGGGCAGAAACGACAAGGGCCATCCGAAGATGGCCCTTGTGGATTCAGGGGGGCATGGCGCTCCCTAGCAGCGGTTGCCGGCGCGGGCGACCCGCCCCTCGGTCAGCAGCCGGTAGCTGCCGGTGGCGGCGGGGACGAAGGCAGATTGCCCCTTCTCCAGGCGCAGTGACTGCTCACCCTGCTGGAGGGTCACTGTGCCATCGATGGCAAACAGTATCTCGGCGCTGGCGGTGGTGAGTGCGTGCTCACCGGCCGGGTAGACGCTGAAGGTGAAGTCAGGTACCGGCACCTCGAAGTGCTGCACAGCCCCTTCAAGGTGGGGGGCCAGCAGGATCTGATCGTCCGGCTTGGGCAGGCAGCGGGTGCAGTCCAGCAGCTCTGCCACATCTATGTATTTGGGGGTGAGCCCGGCGCGCAGCACGTTGTCGGAGTTCGCCATGATCTCAAGGCCGGTGCCGCGCACATAGGCGTGGGGGGTGCAGGCGTCCAGATACATGGCCTGACCCGGCTTGAGGGTCACCACGTTCAGCAAGAGCGGCGAGAAGAGACCGACATCCCCCGGGTACTGCGCGGCCAGGCTGGTGATCAGCGCCAAGGTCTCGTCATCCTGACGGGCGGAGGCATAGGCCAGCAGACCCGCAAGGGCCTCTTCCTTGTGCGCACCGTCCAGGATCAGCATCTGGTGGAAGAAGTGCTGCAAGCCAGCCTCATCCTGTGACTGGCGCAGCGCCGCAGTCAGCTCGGCCAGCGCCGGCAGCGCCATGGCATCGAACAGCGCCAGTATGGCCGGGATGGCGCGAAAACCGTTCATCGCCTGATAGGGGGTGAGGGCAAACACCAGCTCCGGCTTGTGGTTGGGATCCTTGTAGTTGCGATTGGCTGCCTTGGGCGAGATGCCGGCGGCCTCTTCCTTGGCAAAGCCAGCTTCGGCCTGGGCCTTGCTCGGATGCACCTGGATGGAGAGGGCCTTCTCGGCACACAGCACCTTGAACAGGAAGGGCAGGCTGCCGAAGCGGGCGACGGTGGCGTCCCCCAGCACGGCGGCGGGGGCGCTCTCTATCAGGGTCGAGAGTTTCTGCACATCTCCCGCCAGGGTCACCTCTGAGCAGCCGTTGGGGTGGGCCCCCATCCAGAGTTCCGCCTGGGGTTTGCCAGCCGGATTGGGGATGCCAAACAGTGTGGTGAGGGCGTCATGGCTGCCCCAGTCATAACCTTGAATCGGATTTTGCATCAACAGAAAGGAGGGCAGATCTCGACTGCTCATAAGGGACGCCTCATTTGTCGTGAAGAAAGTGGTTTGAAGAAAAGGGTGGAATTGACGGTCCGGCCCGGACTATAACATGGGCGGCCTTTGCCGCCGCAATCGCTTGCCTCTCTCTTGATCGGGATCATCATGTCACTCATCTTCAGCCAGCTGCTCGACGGCGCCCTCCACGACCAGGTTCCCTTCGAACAGATCTGGTTTGCCCAGGATCAGGGGGTGCCACCCGGCTTCAGCTACCAGGTCAACTTTCCCCGCCTCGAACTGGTGTTCAGCGGCGAATACCTCAACCAGATCTGGGACAGGGAGTCGGGTTGCCAGGAGGTCAGCGTGCTGCCGGGGCAGGCGCTCTACATACCCCCCAACGGCTGGAACAAGCCGCTCTGGACCACGGACTGCTCTGTGCTGAGCCTGCTGTTTGGCAAGCGCCAGCTCGGTTTCAGCCTGGTGAGCAAGCGCCGGGAAGACCCGGATTTCTTCGATGTGCAAAAGCACAGCATCATGGCCCGGGCCGGCCATGTGAATGAACACATACTGGCGGCCCTCAACGTGCTGGTGGAAGATCCAGGCCGCTCCCCCACCGACAACCACCTGTTGCAGGCGCTGCTCACCAGTGCCCGTCAATTGCTGGCGGAGTCCACCTTCGAGCGGCCGAGAGGGGCTGACCTGTTTCACGGCATCTGCATCTATATCCAGGAGAACTTTCACCGCCCCATCACCCGTGACTCCATCGCCCACCGCTTCAACGTCTCGGCCGGCCATCTCTCCCACCTGTTTCGCGAGCAGGGACACATGCGCCTGGCGGACTACATCAGCTGGGTTCGCATCGATCGGGCCAAGTTCATGCTGAAAAAATACCGCTTCCGGCTGGAAGAGGTGGCCAGCCGCTGTGGTTACAGCGATGTGAACTATTTCTGCCGGGTGTTCAAGCAAAAGACAGGGCTGACCCCCTCCCAGTACCGCGCCCTGAGCCAGCCCCAGGGGCAGAGCGAGAGCCTGACGCCATGACGGCGGCGCTCGCCATGGCGGAACTGCACGGGCTTGAGCCTCATGGGGCGCGGACAGAAGTGGCGCATTGTGATCCAGTCCCCGACTATGGTCGGACATGCACGCCCGCCATTTGATTATGCAAATGGATGGGCTAAGATGGCCGCGCGCAACGATCAGATTGATAACAAACGGAAGTTAGGAGATGCCGATGGAAAGCAAAGTAGTTATCCCGACCCAGGGTCAGAAAATCACAGTCGATGCCAGCGGCAAGCTGCACGTTCCCCACAACCCCATCATTCCGTTTATCGAAGGGGATGGCATAGGTGTGGACGTGACCCCGGCCATGCTGAACGTGGTGAACGCTGCGGTCGAGAAAGCCTACAAGGGCGAGCGCAAAATCGCCTGGATGGAGATTTATACCGGCGAGAAATCGACTCATATCTATGGCGAAGGTGCCTGGCTGCCGGCCGAAACCCTGGATTTCATTCGTGAATACTGCGTGGCCATCAAGGGCCCGCTGACCACCCCGGTCGGTGGCGGTATTCGCTCCCTCAACGTGGCCCTGCGCCAGGAGCTGGACCTCTATGTCTGCCTGCGCCCGGTCCGTTACTACGAAGGGACCCCGAGCCCGGTCAAGCACCCCGAGCTGACCGACATGGTGATCTTCCGCGAGAACGCCGAAGACATCTACGCTGGCATCGAGTGGAAGGCGGACAGCGATGAAGCCAAGAAGGTGATCGCTTTCCTGCAAAACGAGATGGGCGTGAAGAAGATCCGCTTCCCCGAGTCCTGCGGCATCGGCATCAAGCCCATGTCCAAGGCCGGTACCGAGCGTCTGGTGCGTGCCGCCATCGAGTACGCCATCGACAACGATCGCGACTCAGTGACCCTGGTGCACAAGGGCAATATCATGAAGTTCACCGAAGGTGCCTTCAAGGATTGGGGCTACGCCCTGGCCCAGAAAGAGTACGATGCCCAGCTGATTGACGGCGGCCCCTGGTGCTCCTTCAAGAACCCGAAAACCGGCAAGACTATCGTGGTCAAGGACGTCATCGCCGACGCCTTCCTGCAACAGATACTGCTGCGTCCGGCCGAGTACGACGTCATCGCCTGTATGAACCTCAACGGTGACTACATCTCCGACGCCCTGGCCGCCCAGGTGGGTGGCATCGGTATCGCCCCTGGCGCCAACATAGGTGACGGTGTGGCCCTGTTCGAGGCGACTCACGGCACCGCGCCCAAGTACGCAGGTCAGGACAAGGTCAACCCGGGTTCGCTGATCCTCTCCGCCGAGATGATGCTGCGCCACATGGGCTGGGTCGAAGCGGCCGATCTCATCATCAAGGGCATGGAAGCGGCCATCGCCAACAAGACCGTGACTTATGACTTCGAGCGACTGATGGAAGGCGCCACCCTGCGCTCCTGCTCCCAGTTCGCCCAGGACATGGTCGACCAGATGTAAGCGGTGAGACTGAAATGCAAAACCGGCGCCATGAGCGCCGGTTTTTTTATGGGTGACAGGCCGCTGGCCTGAAGGTGCACCTGTGATCAGGTGGTCTTTTCCACGTGCTGTTGATAGAGCTGTTGCCACTTGCTGCTTTCGGCTTCATCGCCCTGCGTCTGCCAGAACTCGCAGATGGAGTTGGCGAGCTCGGATGCCATGGCGTGATCTCCATCGCGGCGACTCATCAGATATTGTCCCAGCCAGCTTTGATATTGTTTCATTGCCCGATCTCCTTATCTAAGGTGCCCCTGGTGTCGTTCGCCGGCACAGGCCGCCAGCATTGACTCAGCCGGGTCACTTGTGGTGCTGCGCCCAAGCTCGTTGTGCCCACCGGACTGGGTGGTGATCTTGCAGGATCAAGGCGACAACGGGGCGCAGATGTCAAAAAACGGCCTCTATCGTATCACAAAATAACCAACTTGGGGGGATTGACGGCAAGGGGAGGGGCACGGGGGGTAGCCAATCTTGGGCAAAGAGCATGCCATCTTGCTGATCCCAGAAGAGAAAAACCCGCCAGGGTGGCGGGTTTTTCGGTTGAAAAAAAGATCAGAGCTGGGCGGTGGCGAGGTATTTCTCCATCTCCTCGGCGGGCACCATGCCGCCGCCGGTAGCCCACACCAGGTGGGTGGCCTGCGCCATGCGCCCGGCATCCAGAGCGCGCGATGCCTGCCAGTCGCCATCGGCGCTGACCCGCCAGGGGCCCGGCATGCCGGCCAGGGCCGAAGGCTCGAGGCGGATCTGCTCGTCCCGGGCCAGCAGCCCCAGCAGGTCATACATCTCCTGATCGCTCAGGGTGTAGAAGCCATCGAGCAGCCGCTCCATGGCACGGCCGACGAAGCCGGAGGCGCGTCCCACCGCCAGGCCATCGGCGGCGGTAAGGTTGTCTATGCCCAGATCCTGCACCGCAATAGCGTCGTGCAATCCGGTGTGGACCCCGAGCAACATGCAGGGAGAGTGGGTGGGTTCTGCGAAGAAGCAGTGGACGTTGTCCCCGAACGCGAGCTTGAGGCCAAAGGCCACGCCCCCCGGGCCACCGCCGACGCCGCAGGGCAGGTAGACGAAGAGCGGGTGCTCGGCATCCACCACTATGCCCATCTCATCGAACTGCTTTTTCACCCGCTCGCCGGCCACCGAGTAGCCGAGGAACAGGGTGCGGGAGTTCTCGTCGTCGATGAAGAAGCAGTTGGGATCGCGCTCGGCCTCCTTGCGCCCCTGCTCCACAGCTACCCCGTAATCTTCGGCGTATTCCACGACGATCACCCCGTGTTCGCGCAACTTGCGCTTCTTCCACTCCCGCGCATCGGCGGACATGTGGACGGTGACGGTGAAGCCGAGCTTGGCACTCATGATGCCGATGGACATGCCGAGGTTGCCGGTCGATCCCACCGCAATGCTGTACTGGCCGAAGAACTGGCGGAACTCGTCCGTGAACAACTTGCGATAGTCGTCCTCTTCACAGAGCAATCCGGCCTTGATGGCCAGCCGTTCGGCATGGGTCAGCACCTCGTAGATGCCGCCACGGGCCTTGATGGAGCCGGAGATGGGCAGGTGGCTGTCTTTTTTAAGCAACAACTTGCCGGTCAGCTCGACGCCGTAGCGCGCATTGAGCGTTGCCTGCATCGCCGGGATAGCCGCTATCTCGGACTCCAGAATGCCCTTGCTGACACGGGTCTCGGGGAAGGCGTCACACATATAGGGGGCGAAGCGGGCGAGCCGGGCTGAGGCATCCGCGACGTCGCGTTGATCCAGTCCCACATAGGGCAGGCCGACCGCCAGCGTAGTGGCATTGGGGTTGAACCAGGTGACAGGCTCGAGTGCTATCAGGGATTGCACCAGCGGGAATTGGGTAATGAGCTGTTGGACGTCGATGTTTTTCATGGGATGTCTCTGTCTTTTACACGATATAGGAGAGCAGGAAGGTACCGGCCAGCGCCATCAGGGAGGCGACAAAGGTGGCACTGGTGTAGTACTTGAGCGTTTCATTCAGGGTGGCACCGCAATACTGTTTGACCAGCCAGAACAGGGAGTCGGTCACCATGGTGCAGCCGATGGCGCCTGAGCCGATGGCCAGGGTCATGATTTCGGGGCTGATGTTCGGGTAGTGCACCATGATGGGGGAGACGATGGCGGTGGCCCCCATCATGGCGACGGTGGCGGAGCCCACGGCGGCGTGCAGCACTATGGCCACCAGCCAGGCGAGCAGTATGGGGTGCATGTCCAGCTGGGAGAGTATGGTGGCGAGGCTGTCCCCCAGGCCGCTGGCCTTGAGCACGCCGTTGAAGGCACCGCCCGCCCCTATGATGAGCAAGATGTTGGCGATGGAGGAGAAGCACTCCTCGGTCTTGTCCAGCAGCCCTTCCATCTTCATGCGCTGACGGATCCCCAGCACGTAGTAGGCGGTGAAGGCGGCGATGAACATGGCGGTGATGGGGTTACCGATAAACTCCAGCACTGTGTAGAGGTGGCTTGCATGATCCATGTTGAGCTCGGCCACCGTCTTGGCCAGCATCAGCAGTATGGGCAGCAGCACGGTGAAGAGGGAGGCGCTCAAGGTCGGGAGGCTTGCCTCATCCCGGGCCTTGATGTCGGCAAAGGCGGCGGGCACCTCCTTGAACGGCACCCGTTTGCCCAGCAGTTTGAGGAACAGGGGGCCGCCCACCAGGGAGGCAAACAGCCCGACCGCGAGGCCATAGACGATGACGGAGCCGATGTCGGCACCCAGCTGATTGGTGACATAGAGCGCAGCGGGGTGGGGTGGCACTATGCAGTGCACGGCCATCAGGGCGGTGCAGAGCGGAATGGCCAGGGTCAGCAGCGAGGTCTTGGTCTTGCGGGCGATGGAGAAGGCGAGCGGGATCAGCAACACCACACCGACTTCGACAAACAGGGTGATGCCGCACACCAGACCGACCAGCACCATGATCACCTGGGGCGAGAGCCAGCGGCACTTTTGCAGGGCGAGACCTATGCGCTCCGCCGCCCCCGACACCTCCATCATCTTGCCGAGTATGGTGCCAAGGCCGATGACGGCGGCGAGAAAGCCCAGGGTGCCGCCTATGCCCTCTTCCATGGCATTGACCATCTTGACCGGGTTCATCCCCATCATGGTGCCGACATAGAAGCTCGCCAGCAGCAGAGCGAGGAAAGGATGCACCTTGCCCTTCACTATGGTGAAGACAATCAGAATGATGCTAGTCAGCAAGGTACCGACGACCCACACTTCAGAATTCATACTGCGCCTCGACAAGGATGGTAAGAGATGAATGATGGGCCTATTGAACGGCAAGGGCGCCGGGCTGACAAATGATGAAAATGGCCTCTTGGATGAGCTGAGTTGATGCAAAGGTGCCACATTCATCACAGTTAGCGGTAATTCTGTGACTTGGATTCGTTTGCCTCACCCTAAATCGGGTCGCTCGGGATATCATGCCGGCAATGTTGGGCCAGTGACGGGGAAGGCGGATGTATACCGAAGACAACTACGTATCGAGAAACAAGCTGCTGAGCGGCTACCAGCTCTCCAAGCTGCACACCTTCGAGGCGGCGGCGCGCCACTGCTCCTTTGCCCTGGCGGCGGACGAGCTGGCCCTCAGTCCGAGCGCGGTGAGCCACCGGATAGGCGCGCTCGAAGAGGAGCTCGGCTTCAAGCTGTTCCAGCGTTTTCACCGCAAGGTGATGCTGACGACGGAGGGGCAGCGGGTGTTCTGGGCACTCAAGTCGTCGCTCGAGTTCATCAATCAGGAGATCCTGGAGATCAAGAATCAGGAGCTGTCCGGTTCCCTGACCGTCTACTCCCGCCCCTCAATCGCCCAGTGCTGGCTGGTGCCGCGGCTCGCGGATTTCTCCCGCCTGCATCCCCAGATCGATCTCAACATCATGACCGGCAACGAGAACGTCAATCTGCACGGTTATGGCATCGATCTGACGATCTATTTCGACGACAAGGTGCCGGAGCGGCTCGCCATCCACCCGCTGATGGATGAATACATGGTGCCTGTGTGCAGCCCCGAATATGCCGAGCGGCACCAGTTGCTCGATAACCCGGATAACTTGAACCACTGCCGCCTGCTGCACGACAGGCAGGCCTGGGGATATGACACCGACACCGATGAGTGGTGCAGCTGGGCTCGCCAGGCCGGGATCTCCCTCGATGGCTGCCAGTCGAGCATGGGCTTCGATCGCTCCGACTTGGCCATCATAGCCGCCATCAATCATGCCGGCGTGGCCATGGGCCGCAAGAACCTGGTGCGCCAGCGGCTGGAGCGAAACGAACTGGTGGAGCCCTTCCCGGGCAAGGCGGTTCGCTGCAATCAACGCTACTACATGGCCACGCTCCCCCATCGCCAGTGCCCCAAGATCCAGGCATTTATCGAATGGATAAGCGCCCAGGCAAAGGAAATTGATTGAATCAGGGAGAGGGATACAGAGTGCTGCCCGGACTCGCTCTCATTTCATTCGCCGTTAGAATGAGGTGGCCAATATTTGTACATTCTGTGCTGGCGGCTGTGGGCAACGGTATGGCTTGTTATATATGAATGCAGGTGTTTGGATGACACCCCTTTTATCTCTGTGACAAATACCTGGGCAAGTGGGACCGATTAACCCATGTTGAAGAAATAATGTCTGTTGAGCGGTGATCCGATAAGATCCCTGATGTGAATTAACCACAGTGAATAATCACCATGAGATTGTCAGGAATAGCGTTGGCGCTATAAAATCATTATGTTGTTATCGAGTGGACATGCTATTCTCAAAATGAGTTATCCCTGTGACATACAAAAATAATTCTGTGAGGAAGTAATGAACGAGTTTCTGAAGGTTCTGCTGAACATTCGCAGCTTGCGCGCTGCCATTCGTGAACTGCCGTTTGAGCAACTGCAAGAAGCGAAAGAAAAGTTTGATCTGGTATATAACGAGCGTGCCGAGTCCGTAGAGCAAGAGCGGGCCGAGCAGGAAGAGCGTCAGCGCAAGCTGAGCGAGTTTACCGAGATGCTGCAACAGGCTGGCATAGATCCGCGCGAGCTGATCGGCAGCGTGGCCACTCCGGCCGCTGCTGGCGCGACCAAGAGCAAGCGTGCTCCGCGTCCTGCCAAATACAAGTATCAGGAAGATGGCCAGGAGAAGACCTGGACCGGCCAGGGCCGCATGCCCAAAGCCATTGCCGAGCAAGTTGCGCTGGGCAAGGATCTGAACGACTTCCTGATCTGATTGCCAGGATAGCGTCGTCAATAATGCCGCCCAAGGGGCGGCATTATTATTTTCAGGATCCTGTCTATCTATTGCCCATCCAGGAAGCCACCTAATTGGGGTCGCCCGTCCACAATAGCCATGACCATCATGGGCCAATAAAAAGTATCCATTGGCGGTAAGCCAATCGCTGTCGCACCCCCCTGTGACACAATGAGGACTCATACAGCCCATTTGTTATCTCTGATGACACAAGATGACAAATAATGGCCCGTCGCTGTGGGATGAAATAGATGGATTTGCGGGCATGCCTCCCGCTTTGCCTGGTCGCCCATTTTTCTATCAATGGGGAAGTTCTTGTCCCTCTTGCACTATTTTTCTTTCCCCATGACTGCCCTATTTGACACCCCTGTTCAGACAATGTGTGAATGTCATTTATCGGGTTGGAGATTGAATAGGGGCCTGGTGACCCCGCTGCGAATAAATAGGAAATAGGTCAGCTGACTGGCTGGCCGAGATCAATGCGAAGGGGAATGGAGCGACTGTGTGCAAATTGACGGCGCGCCATGACCCCATCGGCCAGCATGGCCAGCAGGGTCTCACTCTCTTCCCAGCCGAGGCAGGCATCGGTGACCGACAAGCCATATTGCAGCTCACTCAGTGGTGCCGGTTTCTGGCTGCCCCCTTGCAGAAAGCTCTCGACCATGACGGCGGCAACGGCAGTGCTCCCGCCTCGCAACTGGCGGCAGAGCTCCCCGGCGACCAGGAGCTGGTTCTGGTGCAGCTTCTGGCTGTTGCCGTGGCTGCAATCCACCATCAGCCGAGGGTTGAGCCCCTGGCGCGCCAGGCGCTCGGCCGCGTCCATCACGTCGCTCTGGTGATAGTTCGGCAGGGTGCCGCCGCGCAAGATGATGTGGCCGCCCGGATTGCCTTCGCTCTTGATCACCACCATGCCCCCCTGGCTGCCAGGGGCGGTGAACAGATGGGAGGCCTCGCTGGCCAAAATGGCATCGATGGCCACCCGGATGTTGCCGTCCGTGCCGTTCTTGAAGCCGACCGGGCAGGGCAGTGCCGAGGCCAGTTGCCTGTGTACCTGGGATTCGGTGGTGCGGGCGCCGATCGCCCCCCAGCTGATGAGATCCGCCAGATAGAGGAAGCTTGTGGTATCGAGGAACTCGGTGGCGGTGGCCAGCCCCAGCCGGTTGATGTCGAGCAGCAGCTGACGGGCCAGGTGGAGCCCGTGACCGATGTCGTTACTGCCATCGAGATGAGGGTCGAATACCAGCCCCTTCCAGCCGACAGTGGTGCGCGGTTTCTCGAAATAGGTGCGCATCACTATCTGCAGGCTCTCCTGATACTCGGTGGCGAGCCGTGCCAGCCTTTTCGCATAGTCGAGGGCGGCGACGGGATCATGGATGGAGCAGGGGCCTATCACCACCAGCAGGCGATCGTCTGCCCCGCTCAGGATCTGGCGCACCTGATGGCGGTGCTGGTCAATGTGCAGCGCCATATCGGCCGAGCAGGGGTGCTGTGCCAACAGGTCGGCAGGGGTGGGGAGCGCCTCCACCGCGAAGGCGCGCATTACCGAATTCAAAACAGCCATCTGGGATTACCTTGCTGTGGAAATGGGGTCGACGATGGGCCCGTAACGCTCGGGTGTCTGGTTCAGGGGATCTGCGCCCAGCCACATCATATTTGTTGAGAGTGATTATCATTATCTTGCTGTCAGTCTCAAATGCAAGCACTACCGAGAGGATCACCAGAGATGGGGGGGCGGGCCGTAAGAGGGGAGGGGAGAATGGCAACCAGGCCCGCCCCCGAGCGGGAGAAGGCCTGATAAGTACAAGGAATACAGATGGTTATCAGCTATCCATCACGACGTGTCGATCCTGATGGTAGGCGTCTTCATCCTTGCCGCTGCGCCAGTAAGGCACGGCATAGACCCGCTGGCGATCTGTGTCCAGGGTTCGCCTGACATGACGACGCAGGGGCACCACCAGACCCTCTTCCCCCCCGAACCAGAAATAACTTCCCTCGGCAGCCATGGGCTGGGCGGTGAAGTACTCCACCAGGGGGCCGGTCTGGTCCGGCGTGCCGACAAACCAGCGCAGGCTGACGCCTACTGGCAGCGACAGATCCTGCACATCTTGCTGATGGGGCACCAGCAGGGCGATATGGCCCCGGGCTTCTGCCGGCATCACCTCGGCCATGGCGCTGATGGCGGGCAGTGAGGTGAGATCGCCGGTCATGTAGTAGTGATCGGCCAGCTGCAACATGGGGTCCGGGCCGCCCGGGCCCGAGATGGCGAGCCTGTCCCCCGGCTTGGCGTGGAGGGCGAAGCGGCTGGCGGGGCCGACATCACCGTGCAGGGCGAAGTCGATGTCGATCTCCAGGGCCTCGCGGCGGAAGGCGCGGATGGTGAAGGTGCGGATGATGGGCTTCTGGCTCGGATCCTCCCAACGGGGACCCTTGGGGGTCGGGGTTGGCAGCACTATCTCGCTCTGGCCCGGCCGGGGCAGCATGATCTTGATATGGGCGCCGCCACAGCTGAAGGGGTAATCCGCCAATTCGGGGCTGGTCAGGCAGACTCGGCGCAGATGAGGGCTCACATCATGGACATGCTTGACGGTGAGCAGGCGAGGGCGATTGACCGGGGCGGACTGTGACATTTGAGTACTCCTGACAGACGAGAGCGCTCATTTTTCATTAAATGAAAATTATTATCAATTGCTTTGTGGCAGGGAAGGGGCAAGGGCAGCCAGCATGGAGGCCATGCCGGCTGCCCTGGGGGATGACCAGGCTCTAGCTCCGATCGCTCCCTCCCAGCGCCCGGTAGATCCCGGCCATGGTCTTGAGCTGGCTCTGTTGCTGGGCCAGCACGCCGAGCTCCGCATCCCACAGTCGGTTCTGCTCGTCCAGCCAGGGCTGAACCCCGGTGGCGCCCGCCAGGAAGCGGGCCCCCGCCAGCCGCTCGGCCTCTTTGGCATAGGCCAGTTGCTGCTCGAGATAACGCAGCCGCTGCTCCCCCTGCTGGCGAGCGGCCAGGCCGTCCTCCACCTCCAGCAGGGCCGTATAGAGCTGCTTGCGAAACTCGGTTTCGGCTATCTGATAGTCAATCTCGGAGCTGGCGATGGAGAGCCGGGTCTTGTTGTACTCGAGGAAGGGGAGCGCCAGGGTCGCGCCCAGGGTCCCCACCGGGTTCTGCAGCACCTGGGTCAGGGTGTCCGAGGTGGTGCTGGCGCCACCGGTGAGGCTGAGGGTGGGGTAGAAACCGGTGCGGATCTCGTCCCCTCTGGCCAGCGTCTTGCGAAGGCGCAGCTCGGCGGCCCGCACGTCTGGGCGCCTGGCCAGCACATCGGCGGGAATGCCGACCGCCAGCGTCGGAATGGGGCCCATGGCGAGGGACGTCGGGGCAAACTCCAGCGGGCCGCTGCTGCGGCCGAGCAGCAGGCGCAGGGCGTTGCCGGCCTGCTCCCGTTGCAGGGTGAGGGAGGCGAGCTCCGCCTGCTTGCCGGCTTTCTGCTGGCTGGCCTGCACCAGATCGAGGCGGGTGACGGCCCCAGCGTCATATTTTGCCCGGGTCAGTCGCTCTATCCGCTCGTAGTTGGCCAGTTGGCGCTCGCCAAGGGAGAGGGCCGAGCCGAGATACGCCAGCTGCCAGTATTGCTCCAGGGTCTTGCCTACCAGCATCAGGCGGGTGGCGGCGAGATCCTGCTCGCTGGCCTCTGCCTCCCACTGGCCCTGATCCCGCACCGAGGTGAGCCTGCCCCAGAGATCCACCTCATAGCTCAGGTTGAAGGAGGGGCCCAGGTTGCTGCTGGCGCTGCCGTCCTTGATGTTCTTGTTGCCGCTCGCCCCCAGGCTGGCGTTGACCGACGGGGTGAGGTTGGTGTCGGCGAGATCGGCGCCGAGCAGGGCGCTCTTGAGCCTGAGCCCCGCCACCTGCATGTCCGGGTTGGCTGCGAGCACCTCATCGACAAGTTGGTTGAGGGCGGGATCCTGGAACCCCTGCCACCAGAGTCCGGCCTGCTGGCTGCCAAGATCCCGGGCGTCCTGCTGCCACGCTGGCGCCACGTCCAGCTCGGGTCTGTGGTAGGTGCTCTGCTGGCTGCAGGCACTGAGGCAGGCGGTGAGAACCAGGCTGAGCGCCGTTCTCGACAAGCGGCTGCGCTCCTGGTTGGACGAGAGGCGCAGCCCTCGGCCGGATAAGTTGTGCATCATCATTCCCTCGCCAGTGCCTCGACCGGATCGAGCCGGGCCGCATTGCGGGCGGGCAGGTAACCAAACAGGATCCCGATGAGCGAGGAGCAACCGAAGGCCATCAGGATGGAGAAGAGCGAGAAACGCATCTGGAAGCTCTCCACGAGCAGGGAGAAGATAAAACCGATGAACATGGCCAGGCCGATGCCGAGCAGGCCCCCCAGCAGGCTGACCATCACAGCCTCGATCAGAAACTGCTGCAAGATGTCCGACTGGCGGGCGCCGACTGCGATGCGGATCCCTATTTCGCGGGTGCGCTCCACCACGGACACCAGCATGATGTTCATCACCCCGACCCCGCCGACGATGAGGGAGATCACCGCGATGGCGGAGACCAGCAGCGTCAGGGTGGCTGTGGTCTTCTCCACCGACTTGACGATGCTGTCGCTGCTGAAGGTGAAGAAATCCTTCACCCCGTGGCGCTGGGTCAGCAGTGCCACGGCGGCCTGCTCGGCCAGTGCGGGCTGGACCCCGTCCTTGACCCTTATGGTGATCTGGCTGAAGTGGTTTTGGGAGATGAGGCGGCTCATCACGGCGCTGTAAGGCAGCCAGACATTGACCGACTGGCTGCTGGGGCCAAAGCCGGTCTCCTGGGCCACCACCCCGACGATGCGCACCGGCAGGGTGCCGACCAGCACCACCTGGCCGACGGGATCCGTCTTGCCGAGCAGGCTGGCTATGGTCTTGCCATCCACCACTGCCACCGCCGTCCGGCTGCGGATGTCCCGCTCATCGAGCAGGCGGCCCTGGGTGAGGGTCATCCCCTTGACCCGGAAAAAGTCGCTGCCGACCCCCACCACGCTGCCACTGCTGGTCTTGTTGCGATAGCGCAGCTGGCCCGAGGTGGCGATCTGGGGGCTGGCCCCCTCCAGATAGGGCTGGCCGAGCAGGGCGTCGAGATCCCGCTCGTTCAGGGTCTGGATGCTGGCGGCCTTCTCGTCACCCCAATCCTTGCCGGGGAAGATGTCGATGGTATTGGTGCCCATGGCGTTGATGTCGTCGATCACCTTGGCGCGGGCCCCCTGGCCCAGCGCCACCACGCTGACCACGGCGGCGATGCCGATGATGATGCCGAGCATGGTGAGGAAGGTGCGCATGCGGTGGGCCAGCATGGCGTGCAGGGCCATGCGACCCGCCTCCCGGTAGCGATCCCAGCCCTGGCTGCCGCGCCTGGCGACTGAGGCAGTGGCGATCCGGTCCGGCGCCGGCTCGCGCACTTCCTGCTTCGCTGCTTGCCCGGGGAGGCCGGAAGATACCTGATCGACAGCGGTCTGCGGGATCTGCTGACTCTCCTCCCCGTGGGCCTGACTCGCAGAGATGGCGAGGCTGGCAGCCGGTTGGCCGCTGTCTTCCACCACGCGTCCGTCGCGCAGGGTGATGATGCGATTGGCGTGGTTGGCCACCGCCATGTCGTGGGTCACCAGAATGATGGTGTGACCCTGCTCGTGCAGCTCCTTGAGGATGGCCATCACCTCCTTGCCGCTGTGGCTGTCGAGGGCGCCGGTGGGCTCGTCCGCCAGGATCACCTCGCCGCCATTGGCCAGCGCCCGGGCTATGCTGACCCGCTGCTGCTGGCCGCCGGAGAGCTGGCCCGGCCTGTGGTGGCTGCGATCGCTCAAGCCCAGGCGGGTCAGCAGGGTGCGGGCACGTATCTGGCGCTCTGGGCGGGATGTGCCGGCATAGATGGCGGGGATCTCCACGTTGGCGGCCGCATCCAGATGGGGCAGCAGATGGTAGCGCTGGAAGATGAAACCGAAGTGGTGGCAGCGCAGCCGCGCCAGGGCCAGGGCATCCAGGCCGGCGGTGTCCTGACCACGAAACAGGTACTGGCCGCCGCTCGGGCGATCGAGGCAGCCCAGCAGGTTCATCAGGGTGGACTTGCCGGAGCCGGAGGCACCGACTATGGCCACCATCTCCCCCGCCGCTATGGTCAGATCCAGCGGATGCAGCACAGTCACCTCGTGCTCCCCGCTCTGGTAGCGGCGCTCTATGCCCTTGAGCTGGATCAGGGGCTCGCTCACGGGACCATCCCCATCTCATCGTTCTGGACGGGCTTGCCCTGCTCCAGAGTCACCTTGTCCTGATCGTTCAGGCCGCTCACCACCTCTATCTTGATGTCATCCTTCATGCCGGTCTTGATGCGGCGAGTCTCTTTCTGCCCGTCCTCCTTGAACAGGGTGACCTCATATTCGTTCTCCCCCAGCTTCTTGCCGAGGGCGGTCTGGGGGATGGCCAATACCTGTTTGCGTTCACCCAGCACTATGGTGACCTGGGTCGTCATGGCGACCCTCAGCTGATGGTCGGGGTTGGGCACATCGAACAGGGCGTAGTAGTAGATGGCGGCATTGCTGGTGGTCGTGGTGTTGGCGCTCTGCTCGTTGATGTTGGTGGGGGCCAGCTCGACAGTGCGCAGGGTGCCGTGATAGCGGCGGTCCGGGTCTCCTATCAGGGTGAAGTAGACCGGCATGCCGGCCCTGACCTTGGTGACGTCCGCCTCCGAGATCTGTGCCTTGACCGTCATTGTGTCCAGGTTGGCGAGCTTGAGCAGGGTCGGGACCGTCTGGCTGGCGGCCAGGGTCTGCCCCTGGCGGGTCACTATGCTGACGACTGTGCCATCCATGGGGGCCTGAATGCGGTTATAGCCGAGCTCCGTCTTGGTGCGCTCCACCTTGATCAGGGCATTGTCGATGTCCGCCTGGGCGCTCTGCAACTCGGCCCGGGTGACGGCCAGCTGCGCCTCTGCACTCTCCAGATCGGCCCGGGAGCTCGCCTCCTGCCTGAACATCTGCTGCTGGCGGCGCCAGGCCAGCTCGTTCTGCTTGAGCTGCGCCTGCTTGATCTTGAGCTGGGCACGGCGGCTGGCCAGTTCGGCCTCGGCGGTCTTGAGGTTGTTCTGGGCTATCAGGGGATCTATCTCTGCCAGCAGATCCCCCTGCTTGACCTGTTGCCCGGCTTCTACCGCCAGATAGGTGACCTGACCCGAGACCTGGGCCCCCACATCCACCTGCTCTATGGCCTGCAGGACGCCGCTGGCCAGCACCGTCTGCTCCACGTCCTGACGGGTCACGGTCGCAGTCAGCACGGGGTCCGGGGTCTTGCCGGGCCAGGCCAGCCAGACCACTAGGGCCAGCAGTGCCAGGGCAAGCAGGGCATATTTGCCTGGTTTTGGAAGAGTCTTCATTTATCACCTGAACGAAACGAGTGAAGGCGTGCAAGGGCGATATCCTGCAGCAAATGGCACTTAAAAAGAAGCGAGCAATGTGTAAGAAATCATGTAGATGAAGTTGTCAATTAGGAGGGGCTGAATGTCAGCAGGGGGAGGGAATGCCAGACCTGCATGATACCCGCTGGGCGGAGCAAGGGGCTTGGGAGGTCTACGAGGGGATAAATGCAGGGAGCCCGCTCGTTGAGCGAGCTCCCGGGTACTCAGCCGACGGCCTTGAGCTGCTCGGCATAGGGCTCGTGGCAGATCTGGATATCGACGGGCAGCTTGTAGATGAGCAGGCGGGCCAGCGATCCCTCCATCCAGTGGTGGCGGCTGCCGACCAGCAGGAGCGAGGTCGAGTGGGAGCTCAGCCACTGGCCCAGATCCCTGACCACGTCATCGACCACCAGGCAGTGGTAATCCACAGGATGAGGCAGCAGGGTGATGAGTTCGCTGATGATGGCCTTGGCATCCAGCGTGCCCTGGGCACTGCGCTCCTCCTCGGACAGTGACAGGCTCTTGCGGCGCACCTTGCTGCTGTGCGTCAGGTGCAGCAGGGTCAGGTCGCAGCCCAGCCCTTGTGCCAGGCGGCTCGCCTTGGCCAGCGTCTCCTGCTCGTAATCCTTGCCTTCCAGCAACAGCACTATGTTGGTGTGGGTCATAAGCAGTTCTCCTTGGCATGGCGCGGGTCACCGGGGACAAAGGAGCTGTCCCCTACCACAGTGATCCCGCTCTGTATTGCATGGTACTCACTTGTCTGTCTGTGGGCGCCAGACGTCATCCTTTGTCGGTGAGGGCGCGCAAGATCATCTTCGTTTACATCAGCATAACAGACGCAGTTGAACGGAGAATGAAGGCATGCGGCCCATGGCTCCCTTGATGGAGGAATGAGATGGGAAAATGGTCTATGGGCAGCACAGCAGTGGGGTTTGTCTTGGATGTGCCTGGTGATCATGCTGCTCGCCCGGCTTCAAGCCAAGGTGTCGGGATCTGGTCTCGAAGGGCGGGCAATCACAGTGGCGGTCGGCGGGCCGCCACTGTGACAGGGCTTAGCGGGGTACTTTTGACAGCTGCTGGGTCAACCAAGGAAGCCCCTCTTTCTTGCGGCTGAGGGCCCCCGCCAGCTGGACCGGCTCGGCGGGCAGTATGCCCCTGCTGGCAAAGTGGAGCTCACTGCTCCCCTTGGCCAGATCGGTCAGCATCAAGACATAGCCATCCAGCGAGTCCAGGGTCAGCCTCGCATCCATGGCTTGATGCAGCTCCTCCATCCGGCTGTGCACCTGGCTCGGATCCATCACGCAGATCTGGCTGACCATGAGGGAATGACCCGCTATCTGGTAGGCCTTTTCGTCGGCCACGAGCAGCTCGCGCAGGGGGGTATCGCCCAACTGGGTGCGCCGCTCCAGCAGGGTTTGGGCAAAGGGGGCCAGGGCCAGATCGGCGATGGGCAGCAGCCGGTCGACCGCTAGCCTGTCCTCTGCCGTGGTGGTGGGGGAGGTGAAGTTGAAGGTGTCGCTGATGATGGCCCCCAGCAACAACCTGGCCTGGGCGCGGGACAGATTGGCATGGCCCATCAGCTCCAGCAGCACGGTGGCACTGCACCCGACAGCCCTCACCCAGGCATCGAGGGGGCCACGGGTGATGAGGGTGCCGATGCGGTGGTGATCGATGAGGCCCTGCACATCGGCCTCGGCCAACCCCTCAGGTCCCTGCTCCAGTTCGCTGAAATCCACCAGAAAGACCGGCTTGTTGGCGACGCTGCCCGTCAGAACCGGGGGGGCCTCCACCCCTGCCGTCTCCAGGATGAAGCGGGTCTCGGCAATGGGGTCACCCAATGCATAGGCCTGGGCGGTGCGACCCTGACGGTTGAGCCAGTCGGCGGTGACCAGCGCGGTGCAGATGCTGTCGCTGTCGGGATTCTTGTGGCCAAAGACATGAAGCATGAGGCGGTTCCTGATGTGGGGTGATGGGCTCGGCCGCATGTCGCGGCGCCGGGCCTGAGAGGGCCATGGGGCCCGAGTCGGTTCCACTCTACTGTCTGGCGGTGATGGGGGCAAATCCGGCCAGGCTCTGGCCTCTGGCCTGGGGCACCGAGAGTCGGAGAAGGAGAGGGTGCACCGCCGTCATTGATCAGGGCCGCTGGCGGCGGGTCCGGGGCATGGGGTGACGGAGTGGGAGTGCTTGGGTTCGTGATTTCGGGCAGATCACCGAAGGAATTGAAGACCCGCCACTTTGGGCATGCGGCCAAAGGGGATACTTCACCTTTCCAGGCAGATTGCCGGAGAGGTTTGCTACTCGCCTTCCCGGTCAGGTCACCGGCAGGATAGCAGACCCGCCTCTCCGGACGAGCCGCCGAGGAGGATGATTTGCCTCTCTGGGCAGGTTGCTTGAGAGGTTTGCTACTCGTCTTCCTGGTCAGGTCACCGATAGGATTGAAGGCCCGCCTCTACGGGCATGTCGCCAAAGGGGATGGTTCGCCTTTCCGGGCAGGTTGCTTGAGAGGTTTGCTACTCGCTTATTCAGTCAGGTGGCCGAAGGCTGGATGGCTCGCCACTCAAGGCAGGCTGCCGGAGAGTGGTTACTCACCTCCCCGGTCAGGGAATCGAAAAGGTTGATGACATGCCAGGGCTGGCGCCGGAAGGCTGATGACTCACTCCCTGTCAGGTCATCGAAGGGGCTGATGGCTCGCCGCCCCTAGGGCGGCGAGAGGCCTTGATGTCTTGCCGCACAGCCCTCAGGAAGCAAGCAGCTCGCGGGCGTTGGCCAGGGTGTTGTCGGTGATCTGATCCCCCCCCAGCAGACGGGCCAGCTCGTTGAGGCGGGCACCCTGGTTGAGCGCCTGCATCTGGGTCTCCGTGGTCTTGCCGTCCGTGTGCTTGCTGACCACCATGTGCTGGTGGCCCTTGCCAGCCACCTGGGGCAGGTGGGTGACCACCATCACCTGGGTGGATTCGCCGAGCTGGCGAAGCAGACGGCCCACCACGGCCGCCGTCGGGCCGCTGATCCCCACATCCACCTCGTCGAAAATCAGGGTGGGGGTGGAGATCTTGCGGGCACTGATCACCACTATGGCGAGGCTGATACGCGACAGCTCGCCGCCGGAGGCCACCTTGCCCAGCGGCTGTATGGGCTGCCCAGGGTTGGTGGTGACCATGAATTCCACTCGATCGATACCGAGTGGCGACAGGCTGCTCTGGGCGTCGGGGCGCACCTCGATGGCGAAGCGGCCATCGGGCATCGCCAGCTCGTGCATGCTGGTGGTCACCTGGGTGGCCAGCTCCTGGGCATAGCGCTGACGGCTTTGGCTGAGCACCTCTGCCGCCTGGACAAAGGCCTGACGGGCCTCGGCCAGTTCATCCTCCATCCCTTCTAACCTTTCCTCATCGGAGTGGAGGCGGGCGAGATCCTTGGCCAGCTCCTGATGGTGCGACGGGAGATCTGCCGGCTTGACGTGGTGCTTGCGGGCCAGATTGATCGCCTTGGAGAGGCGGGCCTCTAGCTCGTTGAAACGCTCGGGATCCAGCTCCAGCAGATCCAGATAGCTGCGCAGCTCGCTGTGGCTCTCCTGCACCCCGATCAGGGCTTCGTTCAGCATGCCGAGCACGTTGCCAAGGCGGCTATCCATGCCGGCCAGGGTCTCAGCCCTGTCCACCGCCACCTGCAGCAGGCCGGCTATGGTGGTCTCCTCGTTGTCATAGAGCAGGTCGAGGCAATAGCCGCACTCCTGCATCAGCTCGGTGCCGTTGGCGAGGCGCTGGTGCTCCTCTTCGATGGCCTCAAACTCCCCGGGTTGCAGGGCGAACTCATCCAGCTCCTGCACCTGATATTCGATGAGTTGACGACGGGCTTCCCGCTGCTGCTGTTCGGCCTTGAGGCGGTTGAGCTCGTTTTGCAGCTGGCGCCACAGCTGATAGTGCTGGCGCACCTCATCGAGCAGCAGGTGGTGACCGGCATAGCCATCCAGCAGGGCGAGTTGATAGTCGGGTTTGAGCAGCAGCTGATGCGCGTGCTGGCCGTGAACGTTGACCAGCAACTGACCCAGGCTCTTGAGCTGCACCAGGGGGACGGGGACGCCGTTGATGTAGCTGCGCGAGCGCCCCTCGGCGGAGAGTACCCGCCGCACTATGCATTCACCCTCGTTCTCCAGCTCGTTGGTGGCGAGCCAGGCGCGGGCGGCGGGGTTACCGTCCAGCAGGAAACGGGCACTGACTTCCGTTTTGTCGCTGCCCGGCCGCACCATGCTGGCTTCGGCCCGCTCGCCGAGGCAGAGGCCGAGGGCGTCGATGGCAATGGATTTGCCCGCCCCCGTCTCCCCTGTGATGCAGGTCATACCGGGTTGCAGATCGAGTTCGAGAAACTTGACGATGGCGAAGTTGTTGACGGTCAGCTGGGTCAGCATGGTCTCATCCTGTATGGGTCAACATTACTGTGTATGCATCCAGTATATACTGGTCTTATATACAGTAAAGTGTGCGGGGCGGGATTTTTTGCCGGGCAAGGGGATGAGGGGCTGTGCGAGAGGGCTGCACAGGGAGAGGCACAGAGCCGTCATGGCATCCCATGGGTGATGTGTCCCTGGAGGGCAGGCGCGCGATCAGACTGTATTCGTTCACCTTTTTGGGGTCTTGTCGAGGCAGTGAACTTGTGGAGTCGGGGTGGCTGAGACACACTCGAGACAGGCTAGGCTCAGGTTCAACGGGCAGGCCACCATGCTCTTCACCAAGGATGCGTCTAGATGATCCACACCCCGACCCTGCTGTTGATCTCCCTGGCAATCAATCTGATGTCGGCATTGCTCATGTTGTTCATCCACTTCTTGAAGCCTGGTCGGCGCAACTTCCTGTTCTGGTCCCTGTCGGCCTTCCTCTTCTCCCTCTCCATCTTGCTGCTCAGTCTGGGGATAGGGAGTGGCCATCCGGCCCTGGGGATCAGGGTCGGTGGCCTGGTCTCCCTCATGAGCATATTGCTGTTACTGGCCGGCTTTTATGCCCTCTACGGTCTGTCATGGCGCCCCCGCACCCTGTGGGGAGGGGTTGCCCTGTTGCTGCTTGCCTATCTGGGGTTGTCGAGCCATTTCGAGGTGCGCATGGTGCTGGCCCTGATGGAGTCTGTGGTCTACCTCTGGTGTGCTTGTCTCATCGTCTCCCTCAGCCGCCACCAGAAGCGGGTGCTCCATGCCGTCGCCGTCATCTACCTGCTGCATTTCACCATATTGCTGAGCCAGGGGTTGCTGCTCTTGCTGGGGGCCAATGGCCCCGTGAGTGAGGGAGACTGGCTGCTCGATGCCATCTTCTTCATGCACATGGTGCTGACCATAGGCTCGGTATTGCTGCTGCCCCTAGTGGCCTATGTGGAGGCGGAGCAGGCGCTGCTGGCCCTCTCGGAGCGGGATCCCCTCACCGGGGTGCTCAACCGGCGGGGCCTGTTCAGACAGGGGGAGCGGGCGCGGCCGGGGCAGATGCGCTGCGTGGTGGTGCTCGACATAGACCACTTCAAGAGCGTCAATGACAGATTTGGTCACGGCTGTGGTGATGAGGTGATCCGGTTCGTGGCCCGGGTGCTGGTGGCTGAGGCGCGCAAGGATGATCTGGTGGGGCGCATAGGTGGCGAGGAGTTCGCCATCATCATGGGAGGGGTGAACGGCCAGATGGCCCATGACATCTGCGACCGGATCCGCCGCCAGATAGAGACGGGCTCCCGTCAGGGGGCCTGCCCGCCGTGCGAGGGGGTGACTGTCAGTGTGGGGGGCGTCTGCGCGGGTGCTGATACAAGGTTGGCGCACTTGCTGACGAAGGCCGACGAGGCAATGTACAGGGTCAAGGCGGCGGGGCGAAATGGCGTGCTTCTGCAGCTCGAACCCGGACAGCTTCGGCTGGTTGAAGGCGGCGAGGGCTAGCCCCTCGCCGCCAGCCTTGTTGCGGCCCGGGCCCGCTGGCTAGAACAGCTTGCTACCCCAGCCGAGCTTGTTGCGCAGCACGTGGAAGTAGCTGTAATCCAGCGGATGCACCAGATGCAGCTTGTGCTGGCTCTTCTTGATGAGGATCTCGTCCCCCGGGTGGACCGCCAGGGTCACCTGGCCGTCGCAGCTCACCTGCATGGCGTCATCCTGATTGTCGGGGGAGACCAGCAGCCGCACCTCGCTGTCCGCATCCAGTACGATGGGGCGGCTGCTCAGGGTGTGCGGGAACATGGGCACCAGCGTGATGGCGTTGAGCTTGGGGGTGAGGATGGCGCCCCCCGCCGATAGCGAGTAGGCGGTGGAGCCGGTGGGGGTGGCCACTATGATGCCGTCCGAGCGCTGGCTGTACATGAAGCTGCCATCGATATAGACCTCGAACTCTATCATGTGGGCTATCTTGCCCGGGTGCAGCACCGCCTCGTTGACCGCCAGGTTGCTCGACTTGCGCTCGCCGTGGCGATAGACGGCGGCCTCCAGCAGGAAGCGGTGCTCGCTCTTGAAGTGGCCGGAGAGCACCTGCTCCAGGGGCAGCAGGTAATCCTGGGGGGAGAGATCGGTCAGGAAGCCGAGGTTGCCCCGGTTCACCCCTATCACAGCCACATCGAACCGGGACAGCACCCGGGCCGCCCCCAGCATGTTGCCGTCACCGCCGACCACTATGGCCAGATCCGCCTGCTCACCGAGCTGCACCAGATCCATCACGTTGTCACCCAAGAGCCCTAAGGTCTGGGCGACCCGGCTCTCCAGCAGCACCCGAAAACCGCGGGTACTCAGGTATTGATGCAGGCCGCTGAGGGTCTGGTTGGCCCCTTCATGATGGGGTTTGCCGATGAGGGCAACGGTTTTGAACGGAGAATCCATAGGTTATCGGGTCTGGGGAAGTCTTGCGGGGAGTATACCGCGCTTTGCCGGGGATTTGTCTGTCTCCATGCCCCTTGGCGCAATCGGCCCCGAAAAGCGGCAAGCTGGCCGGCTGGTGGCAGGCATTGTGCCTGATATGGCCTTTTCCCCTTGAAAGCCGGGGCTGCGTCCCCATAATAGCGCCAACACAGGGTCCGTTGACGCGTGTCGCTTACCTGAACGTCAGCAACCCCTCGTAAGTAACCCCTGAATATTGGAGATGTCATGAGCCACGAAGAACAAAAGGTTGAAGCGATGGAGCAAGTGGAAGCCCAGCCAGTCGAGCCGACCGATGTAGACAGTGAAGTGACAGCCGAGCAGGCCCGCATTGCCGAGCTGGAGGCCCAGTTGGAGGCAGCCCAGCAGGCCTCCCTGGAAGAGCGTGAGCGCGCCGTGCGTGCCGTCGCCGAGATGGAAAACCTGCGTCGCCGCGCCGCTCAGGACGTGGAGAAGGCCCACAAGTTCGCGCTGGAGAAGTTCGCCGGCGAGCTGCTGCCGGTGCTGGACAACCTGGAGCGTGCCATCGAGCTGGCCGACAAGGAAAATGAGGCGCTCAAGCCGATGATCGAAGGGGTCGAGCTGACCCTGAAATCCATGCAGAGCTCGGTAGCCAAGTTTGGCCTGCTCCCGCTGGATCCGCTGAACCAGCCGTTCGATCCCAACGCCCATCAGGCGATCAGCATGATCGACAATGCCGAAGTGGCGGCGAACACCGTCATCGCCGTGATGCAGAAGGGCTATGAACTCAACGGTCGGGTGATCCGTCCGGCCATGGTGATGGTCTCCAAGGCCCCGGCCTGAGCTCCGTCGCTGTGCTGAGCCCGCCGCTCGGCGGGCTTTTTATTGGTAGCGGCGCCATCAGGGTATTCGTTGGCGCCATTTGGCAAGCACTCTTGCGCCCAAGGGGCAAGAATGCGCGGTTTTTTAAGGTCAGGGCTTGAAGCGTCGGCTCGAGACCCCATATAGGTGGCAAGGCCACGGCGGCATCTGATTTCAGTGGCATGGAAACTTAGGTGACACGGAAAGAATTTGATGTCGGGTGCTTGAAAGCCACAGTGGCAGGCCCCACCTAGCCGTTAACGTATTTAAGGCGAGCCCCTCGCCAGTTTATTCAAAGTATTTGGAGATTCGTCAAATGGGTAAAATCATCGGTATTGACCTGGGTACTACCAACTCCTGCGTTGCTATTCTGGATGGCGACCATGCTCGCGTGATCGAGAACGCGGAAGGCGACCGTACTACTCCGTCCATCATTGCCTATGCCGATGACGGCGAAATCCTGGTTGGTCAGCCGGCCAAGCGCCAAGCCATCACCAACCCGAAAAACACGCTGTTCGCTATCAAGCGTCTGATTGGCCGTCGTTTCGAAGATGAAGAAGTACAGCGCGATCTGAAGATCATGCCGTACGCCATCGCCAAGGCTGACAACGGTGACGCCTGGGTAGAAGTCAAAGGCAAGAAAATGGCACCGCCGCAGATCTCTGCAGAAGTGCTGAAGAAAATGAAGAAGACCGCCGAGGATTACCTGGGCGAGCCGGTGACCGAAGCGGTCATCACAGTACCGGCCTACTTCAACGACGCCCAGCGTCAGGCCACCAAGGATGCCGGTCGCATCGCCGGTCTGGATGTAAAACGCATCATCAACGAACCGACTGCTGCGGCCTTCGCCTATGGCGTGAACAAGGTCAAGGGCGAGCGCAAGGTTGCCGTCTATGACCTGGGCGGCGGTACCTTCGACATCTCCATCATCGAGATCGACGAAGTGGAAGGTGAAACCACCTTCGAAGTACTGGCGACCAACGGTAACACCCACCTGGGTGGTGAAGACTTCGACAACCGCGTCATCAACTACCTGGTAGACGAGTTCAAGCGTGAGCAGGGCATCGACCTGCGCAACGACCAGCTGGCCCTGCAGCGTCTGAAAGATGCCGCCGAGAAAGCCAAGATCGAGCTCTCTTCCGCCCAGCAGACCGACGTCAACCTGCCGTACATCACTGCAGATGCCACAGGTCCGAAGCACATGAACATCAAGGTGACCCGCGCCAAGCTGGAATCCCTGGTGGAAGACATGGTGAAAGACTCCCTGGAGCCGGTCCGTGTCGCCCTGAAAGACTCCGGTCTGGCGGTTGGCGAGATCGACGACGTCATCCTGGTGGGCGGTCAGACCCGTATGCCGCTGGTTCAGAAGACCGTTGCCGACTTCTTTGGCAAAGAGCCGCGCAAAGACGTCAACCCGGACGAAGCCGTGGCCATGGGTGCTGCCATCCAGGGTGCCGTACTGTCCGGTGACAAGACCGACGTGCTGCTGCTGGACGTGACCCCGCTCTCTCTGGGTATCGAAACCATGGGCAGCGTGATGACTGCGCTGATCGAGAAGAACACCACCATCCCGACCAAGAAGTCCCAGGTGTTCTCCACTGCCGAAGACAACCAGTCTGCCGTGACCATTCACGTGCTGCAGGGTGAGCGCAAGCGCGCCAGCGACAACAAGTCCCTGGGCCAGTTCAACCTGGAAGGCATCCGTCCGGCACCGCGCGGTCTGCCGCAGATCGAAGTGACCTTCGACATCGACGCCAACGGTATCCTGCACGTCTCCGCGAAAGACAAGGAGACCAACAAGGAGCAGAAGATCACCATCCAGGCCTCCTCTGGTCTGTCTGATGACGAGATCGAGCGCATGGTACGCGAAGCCGAAGCCAACGCGGCGGAAGACAAGAAGTTCGAAGAGCTGGTGCAGACTCGCAACCAGGCTGACGGTCTGGTCCACTCGGTCCGCAAGCAGGTTACCGAAGCCGGTGACGCCCTGCCTGCCGACGACAAGACCAAGATCGAAACCGCACTGTCCGAGCTGGAAGCCGTCATCAAGGGTGACGACAAGGCTGCCATCGAAGCCAAGCAACAGGCCCTGATGGAAGCGTCCCAGAAGCTGATGGAGATTGCCCAGCAGCAGGCTCAGGCGCAAGGCGCCGGTGCCGAGGCTGGTCACTCCTCTTCTTCCGCCAAGGCTGACGACGACGTGGTCGACGCCGAGTTCGAAGAAGTGAAAGACGACAAGAAATAAGCCCAACCCAGATGGGCAGAGCAGACTCTGCCCATCGGCTCAGTCAATGATTTCACGGGCGTTGGGTAACCAACGCCCGTCTGCATAACGGCTTAAGTAGAACAGGATGAGTATGTCGAAGCGCGATTTCTACGAAGTGCTCGGGGTATCGAAAGGTGCCGACGAGCGCGAGATCAAGAAGGCGTACAAGCGTCTGGCGATGAAGTATCACCCGGATCGCAATCAGGGTGATGCCGCATCGGAAGAGAAGTTCAAAGAGGTCAAGGAAGCCTACGAGGTCCTGACCGACGAGAACCTGCGTGCCCGCTATGACCAGTACGGTCATGCCGGCGTGGATCAGAGCCAGGGCGGCGGCCACGGCGGTGGTGCCGATTTCGGTGACATCTTCGGCGATGTGTTTGGTGACATCTTCGGTGGTCGTGGGGGTGGTCGTCGCGGCCCGGCCCGTGGCTCCGACCTGCGCTACAACATGGAGCTGACCCTGGAAGAGGCGGTGCGCGGGGTCTCCAAGGAGATCAAGATCCCGACCCAGGTCCATTGCGAGGTCTGCAACGGGTCCGGTGCCCACACCGGCAGCCAGGCCCATACCTGCCCGACCTGCCACGGCTCCGGTCAGGTGCAGATGCGCCAGGGCTTCTTCGCGGTGCAACAGGCCTGCCCCCACTGTCACGGTCGCGGCAAGATCATCAAGGATCCGTGCCGCAAGTGCCATGGGGAAGGGCGCTACCAGAAGACCAAGACCTTGTCGGTGAAGATCCCGGCGGGCGTCGATACCGGCGATCGCATCCGTCTCTCCGGCGAAGGGGAAGCGGGGGAGGCCGGCGCACCGGCCGGGGATCTCTACGTACAGGTCCACGTCAAGGAGCACGAGATCTTCGTGCGTGACGGCAACGATCTCTACTGCGAGGTGCCCATCAGCTTCACCACGGCGGCGCTCGGCGGCGAGATCGAAGTGCCGACCCTGGATGGCCGGGTCAAGCTCAAGGTCACGGCGGAAACCCAGACCGGCAAGCTGTTCCGCCTGCGGGGCAAGGGCGTCAAGTCCGTGCGCTCCGGCCAGGTGGGGGATCTGATGTGCAAGGTGGTGATCGAGACCCCGGTCAAGCTGACCGAGACCCAGAAAGATCTGCTGCGCCAGCTGGACGAGTCCTTCAGCGGTGCCGCCGCCAAGACCCACAAGCCGAAATCCGAAGGCTTCTTCGAAGGGGTGAAACGCTTCTTCGACGATCTGACCAAGTAATCACCGCAAGCGTGATGCAAGCCGGCCTCTGTGCCGGCTTTCTTTTTGCCTGCCATTTGCCCCGGATCCGCCCTATTGAGTGGATCCCGATGAGGGATCCTCCTCACAACTCCCAGCGGTTTTCCCTGTGCAAACGTTACTCTGATCACAAGTGGCTGAAACGGTTTAGCTGGCATATTGAGTTAGCTAAAGCGGTTTAGCTATTCTCTGCTCGTCCATAACAACAGCGCCCGGACGGGCGGCAGATGACAGGTGAGGAAGATGACGATGTTCAAGAGCAAGTTGGCGCTGGCGGTGGCGCTGGGGTTGGGAATGAGCAGCCCGCTGTGGGCGGCCGAGGGCGGTATCGAAGCGCGTCTGGCGGCGCTGGAGGCGCGAGTGCAGGTGGCTGAGTCCCGCGCCGCTGCCGCCGAAGCGCGGGCAGATGAGGCCCAGAGCAAGGCGAGCGAAGCCCGGGAGACAGCCGTGGTGGCCAAGGCCCAGAGCGAGAAGGTGGACAAGCAGACCGCCGGTGCCCAGGGCTTCGAGTTTCACGGCTATGCCCGCTCGGGCCTCCTGGTCAACAGCAACGGCAACGGCGGGCGCGGCGGCCCTTACGTGACGCCGGCCGGCTCTGTGGGCGGGGCCGTGGGTCGCCTTGGCAACGAAGACGACACCTACATGGAAGCGAATCTGCTTAAAACCCAGACCTTTGATGACGGCAGCTGGGCCCGCTACAAGCTGATGCTGGCGGACGGAGTGGAGACCAGCAACGACTGGACCGCCAGCGATTCCAGCCTCAACACTCGTCAGGTGTTTGCCGAAATCGGCGACCTGGCGAGCTTCAGCGGCCCCTTCCAGCACTCTGTGCTCTGGGCGGGCAAGCGCTTCGATCGGGACAACTTCGACATCCACTGGCTCGACTCGGACGTGGTCTTCCTGGCCGGGACAGGTGGCGGCGTCTACGACGTGCAGCTGGCCGACAGCTGGAAGGCGAACTTCTCCCTCTACGGCCGTGACTACGGCGACATCAGCGCCAGCGGCCTCTCGGATATAGAGAGTTACATCCTCACCATGAACAACCGCGTCGGCAACTGGCAGTGGATGCTCAGCGGCCTCTCGGCCAAGGACAACGAGGCGCGCATCAACGACGGCGGCGTTGGCAGCGAGGCGGCGAACAAGGGGGCGCACACCCTGCTGGCCTACCACGGCGAGAGCTTCTTCGGCATCAATCCCGGCTTCTCCAAGGCCGCCGTGCTCTACGGCCATGGCCTGGGGGCCGAGCTCAAGGGGTTGGGCTCCGACAGCGAGCTGCTGCCGGATGCCGACGCGGTGCGGGTGGCGGTCTTTGGTGCCACCGATCTCAGCCCGCGCTGGCGCCTGGCCCCGGCCCTGCTGGCGGAGCAGAGCCAGGATCGCTACGTGAAGGGGGACGAGTATCAGTGGCTGACCCTCAACACCCGGGTAGCCCAGGTGCTGAGCCAGAACGTGGAGCTGGTCTATGAGGCCGCCTGGCAGTACATGGACTTGGATCCCAAGGGCTACAAGGGGCGTCAGGCGGTGAGCGGCAACTTCACCAAGCTCACCTTCGCCCCCACCTTCAAGGCGCAGACCGCCGGCTTCTTCGAGCGGCCCGAGCTGCGGGTATTCGCCACCTGGATGGACTGGTCCTCCGAGCTCGACAACTACGCCAGCACAGATGCCATGGGCCAGAGCGATTTCACCGCCGGTGGCGAGTGGAACTTTGGCGTGCAGATGGAAACCTGGTTCTAGTTCGTTATCCCGATCACAAAAATGGCAGACGGCGCCGGGATCTGTTGGTTAGCTAAAACGGTTTAGCTGATAATGCCGACCAAGAGAACAGAGCCCGGCTCTGGCAGTGGATCCGATGCAGCAGTGGAGTAGCAAGGTGGGGAATCGTGTGTGGGTAATGGGGGATGCGGTGGTGGATCTTATCCCGGAAGGGGAGCTGCACTACCTCAAGTGTCCGGGCGGTGCGCCCGCCAACGTGGCGGTGGGAGTGGCGCGGCTCGGCGGTGAATCGGCCTTTATCGGCCGGGTCGGTGCCGATCCCTTCGGCCGCTTTATGGCCGATACCCTGGTGGCAGAGGGCGTCGATATCCGTCATCTGACCCAGGATCCGGCCCAACGAACCTCCACTGTGCTGGTGGAGCTCGATGAAGCAGGGGAGCGCAGCTTCACCTTTATGGTGCGCCCCAGTGCCGACCAGTTCCTAGAACCGGCTGACTTGCCCCGCTTCGAGGCCGGTCAGTGGTTGCTCAGCTGCTCCATTGCGCTCGCCAACGAACCTGTGCGCAGCAGTTGCCTGCAGGCCATGGCCGCCATCAAGGAGGCGGGAGGACGGGTCTGCTTCGACCCCAACCTGAGGCCCGAGGTGTGGGGCAATCCTGCCGAGATGCTGCCGCAGGTAAGCGCGGCCATGGCCCTGGCGGATGTGGTCAAGCTCTCGGTGGAGGAGCTGCAACTGCTGAGCGGCGAGGATGATCTGCTCGCGGGGCTTGCCACCCTCTCGGGCCCGGCCCTGGTGCTGGTGACCCGGGGGGCGGCCGGTGTGGTAGCCCGTTTGGGTGGCGAGCTGCTGGAGTGGGTGGGGCCGAAGGTGACCCCGCTCGACACCACGGGGGCGGGGGACGCCTTCGTCGCCGGTCTGCTGGCCGCGCTGGCCGGGCGTTCGTCACTGCCGACGATGGCCGAGCTGCCCGCCATCCTTGCTCAGGCCCACGGCTGCGGGGCACTTGCCACCACCGACAAGGGGGCCATGACGGCGCTGCCGACCCGCACCGAACTGGATGCCTTTTTGCTATTGGGCGCGATCGAGCGCAAGCGGCCGTTGATCTGCGGCTAGAAGCCCGGGTCAACAGCCCCTACTCTCATGTGACAAGGGCCCGCCAGCCGGCGGGTCATAAGAGGAAGATTATGAATATCAGTGCGATAGCCAAGGATCTGGTGCCCCTGCTCGGGGGCAAGGAGAATATCGTCAGCGCCGCTCACTGCGCCACCCGGCTGCGGCTGGTGCTGGCGGACGACAGCAAGGTCAACAAGGCCGCCATCGACAAGCTGGACGGGGTCAAGGGGTGCTTCAGCAACGCGGGTCAAATTCAGGTGATCTTCGGCACCGGCCTGGTCAACAAGGTCTATGCGGAGTTCGTGGCGCTGACCGGCACCGGGACGGCCAGCAAGGCGGAGCTGACCGACCTGGCGACGGCCAAGCTCAATGTGGCCCAGCGCCTGGCGCGGACCCTCTCCAACATCTTCGTCCCCATCATCCCGGCCATCGTCGCCTCCGGCCTGCTGATGGGGCTGCTCGGCATGGTGTGCACCTACGGCTGGGTCAACGCCGACAGCGCCCTCTTCGTCATGCTCGACATGTTCAGCTCGGCAGCCTTTATCATACTGCCGATCCTGATTGGCTTTACCGCGGCGCGGGAGTTTGGCGGCAACCCCTATCTCGGGGCGACCCTTGGCGGCATCCTCACCCACCCGGCACTGACCAACGCCTGGGGCGTGGCGGGGGGCTTCAAGACCATGGACTTCTTCGGGCTGGATGTGGCCATGATCGGCTACCAGGGCACCGTCTTCCCTGTGCTGTTGGCGGTCTGGTTCATGTCCCACCTGGAGAAACAGCTGCGCAAGCGCATCCCGGACGCCCTGGATCTTATCCTCACCCCCTTCTTGACCGTCATCATCACCGGCTTCGTGGCGCTGCTCTTTATCGGCCCGGCGGGTCGGGTGCTGGGGGATGGCATCTCGTTCGGTCTGAGCGCCCTCTATGAGCAGGCGGGCTGGCTGGCGGGGCTGGTGTTTGGCGGCACCTACTCGCTTATCGTCATCACCGGCATCCACCACAGCTTCCACGCCATCGAGGCGGGGCTGCTCACCAACCCGGCCATAGGCGTCAACTTCCTGCTGCCCATCTGGGCCATGGCCAACGTGGCCCAGGGCGGGGCTTGTCTCGCTGTCTACTTCAAGACCCGGGATGTGAAGATCAAGGCGATTACAGTGCCGGCGGCCATGTCCTGCCTGCTGGGCATCACCGAGGCGGCCATCTTCGGCGTCAATCTGCGCTACATCAAACCCTTCCTGGCCGGTCTGTTCGGCGGTGCCTGCGGCGGCGCCTACGTGGTGGCCGCCAAGGTGGGGATGACGGCGGTGGGCCTGACCGGCATTCCGGGCATGGCAATAGTCCAGCCCATGAGCCTCATCCACTACGTCATCGGGCTGGTGATCGCCTTTGGCGCCGCCTTTGTCGCCTCCTACCTGCTCAAGTACAAGGTGGAGTGATGAAGGAAAGCCATCTCCTCAACCAGATTGTCCGGTCCCTGCTGGCCGGACAGCTCAAGGCGGCGGCCGATCCCCATAGGCCCCGCTGGCACCTGGCAGCCCCTGTGGGGCTGCTCAATGACCCCAACGGCTTTATCGAGCACGACGGGCGCTACCACCTCTTCTACCAGTGGAATCCGCTCGGCTGCAGCCACAGCAACAAGGGCTGGGGTCACGTCACCTCGACCGATCTGCTGCACTGGCAGCACGAGCCGGTGGCGCTCTTGCCCACCGAGGCCTATGAGAGCCACGGCTGCTATTCGGGCTCGGCGGTGAGCGACGAGCAGGGGCACCTGACCCTCGTCTACACCGGCAACGTCAAATACCCGGATGGCGGCCGCACCGCCTTCCAGTGCCTGGCCCGCGCCGACGGTGAGGGCGGTTTTGACAAGCTGGGCCCCGTGCTCGATCTGCCCCAAGGCTACAGCGGCCATGTGCGCGACCCCAAGGTGTGGCACGACGGCCAGCAGTGGCTCATGGTGCTGGGGGCCCGCACCCTGGACGACAAGGGTGAGGTGCTGCTCTATCGCGGCGACGCGCTTGATGCCTGGACGCTGGTGGGCCCCATCGCCGGCACCGGGCACGGTGGTCTCGGGGACTTTGGCTATATGTGGGAGTGCCCGGACCTCTTCCCCCTAGGGGATCGCCACCTGCTGATCTGCTGCCCCCAGGGGATTGCCCCGCAAGGGGAGTATTATCGCAACCTCTACCAGTGCGGCTGGCTGGTGGGCGATTTCGACGGCGAGCAGTTCGAGCACGGGGCCTTTCACGAGCTGGACAGGGGCTTCGAATTCTATGCGCCGCAAACCACACAAGACAGCCAGGGCCGTCGCCTGCTGTTCGGCTGGCTGGGGCTGCCGGAGGAGAACGAGATGAGCCAGCCCACCATCCCCTATGGCTGGATCCATCAGATGAGCTGCCCGCGGGAGCTGTTCTGGCAGGACGACTGGCTCTGCCAGCGGCCGGTAGGGGAGCTCGCGGCATTGAAGGGGGAGCAGACCCGCTTCGAGGGGACGCTCAGGGAGTTTCCGGGGCTCTCCATCGACTCGGCCTGGCTCGATCTGGCGCTTTGCGGTGAGGGCAGCCTCTGGTTTGGCGCCGTGGCCGAGCTGGTGTGGCAGCCGGGGCGCATCACACTGCGGCGCCAGAACTGGCAGAGCGGGGCATGGGAGGATAGATCCACCCCCTGGCTTGGAGGCAAGATCACCGTCCTTTGCGACAGCTCCAGCCTGGAGTGCTTCGTGGATCAGGGCCGCCAGAGCCTGTCGGCGCGCTACTTCCCCGGGGAAAAGCCACAACTTTCATCGGGTAACGGCGATGATGGCAGCAAAATTTGCCTTGATCACTGGCCGCTGGCGGCTTGCCTAGTACAATAGCCCGGTGCTAGTCAGCCGGGAGGCCAGGTGGAGAAGAAGAAACGGATCACTATTGCCCAGATAGCCGAACTGGCGGGGGTCTCCAAGGCGACCGCCAGTCTGGTGCTCAACGGCAAGAGTGCGGAGTACAGGATTGCCGACGATACCCGCAAGCGGATCCAGGCGGTGGCGGATGAGTGCCACTACCAGCCGAGCTTTCATGCCCGCTCCCTGCGCGAGACCCGCAGCTACACCTGGGGGCTGGTGATCCCCGATCTCACCAACTTCGGGTTTGCCAGCATAGCGCGCGCCCTCGAGGCCCACTGCCGGGAGGCGGGGATCCAGCTGCTCATTGCCTGCTCCGAAGATGATCCCACCCTGGAGCAGCGGGTGGTGGACAATCTCATCAGCCGTCAGGTGGATGGGCTCATCATCGCCTCCAGCGGCCACAGCGACGACATCTATGCCCGCATTCACGACCGCCTGCCGGTGGTGCAGCTCGACCGCCACATCGGCGAGTCGCGCCTGCCCATGGTCATTTCGGACGCCTGCAAGGCGACCGCCGAACTGGTGCAGGACATGGCGATCGATTGCGACGAGGAGATCTACTACTTCGGCGGCCTGCTGGATCTCTCCCCCAGTCGCCACCGGCTGGCAGGCTATGAACTGGGGCTCCATCGCGCCGGCTTTGAGGCGGATGCCGTTCGGGTGCGCCATCGCGACTATCAGCCGCGCTCGGGTTATCAGCTGATGGCCGAGCTGGTGGAGGAGCTGGGAGCGCCCCCCCGCGGGCTCTTCACCGCCTCTTTCACCCTGCTGGAAGGGGTGCTGCGCTACCTCAACGAGACGGGGCTGATGGAGACAGGGATGCGGCTCTGTACCTTCGACGATCACGACCTGCTCGACTGCATTCCCATGCGCATCGACTCCGTGGCCCAGGATTGTCCGGCCCTGGCCCGGGCCGCCTTCGAGCTGATGCAGCAACTGATCGCGGGCAATCCTCCCGCACAGACCGCCCAGGTGATCCTCCCCAGAGTGCGCTGGCGCAGCCGCCGCTAGTCATCCATCACGTCTCATATGAAAAAGCCCCGCCAATACTGGCGGGGCTTTTTGCTGTTGGCTGCGGGCTCAATCCGTGGTGCTGGCACGCCAGAAGATCTGCTTGATGCGGGGATGCTCCCCCAGCGTCTTCATCAGGGCGTCCAGCTCGTCGCCGTCGATGGAGGTAGCGAGCAGCACAGCCGAAATCTCGATGTCCTGCTCCCCGAAGGGTTCTATATCCAGCTCGCTCAGGGGGTAGTTGGCCTGCTCCAGCTTCTGCTCCAGCCAGGGGAGTACCTCTTTCTGGTGAGTACGGCGGATGAGCGCCGTGACGCGGTAGGTCACCTCGGTGTCGGTATTGTCCACCGGATGACGGTTGATCTGATTGACCAGGGGGCGCAGCAGGGTGTTTGCCGCCAGCACGAAGAGCGCGCCGAGCACCGCCTCCATGGCGAAGCCGGCGCCGCTGGCCGCCCCCACTGCCGCCACGCCCCAGAGGGTGGCGGCGGTGTTGATGCCGCGGATGTTGCCCGATTCGCGCATGATGACACCGGCGCCGAGAAAGCCGATGCCGGAGACGATATAGGCCACCACGTGGACCACCCCATAGCTGCCGCCGTGCAGGTCATAGATGCGCTGGGCCAGGTTGACGAACAGGGCCGCCCCCACGGCGACCAGCACGTTGGTGCGAAGGCCGGCGGTGCGCTGGCGGTACTGGCGCTCCAGCCCGACCAGGCTGCCGAGCACGAAGGCGAGCAGCAGGCTGGCCAGGGTGTCGAGCAGGGCAAGCAGATCAAATTGTTGCCACATTCTCATGGGGTACTCCTTCTGATGAGTGATGGCTGCGCGCAATCCATGATGAAACGCCGCACAAGAGGGCTGAAAAACCCGGCGATGATTGCGCTGCTGGCCAGCAAAAATGAAACAAGGCGTGCGGGGCGTCCCCTGCGCATGCCCCATAGGGCGTCGCTGACAGTTCAGGGGGCCAGCATGGCCGGCCCCCTGAACGCTGGTTGACAGAGTATGGTGCTGTCAGGTGCGCTCGGGGTCGCCACCGCGAGGGCGCAGTTCCCAGCGAACCGGGTGAGCAGCCCCGACCTGATGGACAAACTGCACCAGATAGCGGCGCTGGGACGGGGTACACCGCAAGTTGAGCACCAGCTCACGCCCGCCGCTGCGACCCGGTGTCATGGACTGCACCGGGTGCAGCCCGGCCGGTTGCAGGGTGTGGCTCACCATCTCCAGCACCTGATCCAGATCGGCGCGATCCTCGCAGCGGATCTGCAGCCGGTAGTGGTGCTGGCGCCGTTTGCCCCGCAGCCAGCGCGGCAACATGCCAAGGCCCAGCTTGTTCAGCAGGGGGTGAGTCGATACAGACTGGGTTGATATCAAACGCATAGCAGCCTCCTTGTGGGAAGCAGAAACTATGCAGGCAAGGCGCCCATGGCAATTGGCCAGGAGTCACCCGACGTCAAGTGTAAAAAGAGAAGAGGGGAGTGGATTTCCGCTTCTCGCAGGGCTGCGAGTTGCGGCAGAGGGACTCTGCGGCTAGCTCGCGACCCGGGTGCCGACGACAGGAGTCGGCGTGGATCTGTCACTTGATGAGTTGCCCACCGACGGTCTCCGCTATTGATTAGAGGCGACATGGTAGCTGATACGGCCGCCGGGGTAAACCCTGGGCCCCCGGCAGCAACATATTGAAACAAAATGAGGTTTTAGCAAAAGGGAGCCAGAGCTCCCTCGTTATTATCGTCCGCTCGGCGCTATTTCATGCCCAGGCGCCTCAGGATCATGGCGGCGGGGCAGAAGCCGGTGAAGGCGCTCTGGATCAGGTTGGCCCCGACAAAGACGCTCAGCCAGACGAAGCCCGGGTGGACCCAGGCGGTGAGCAGCAGCGAGAGCAGCAAGATGCAGCCCGCGACCACTCTGACTCCGTTATCAACTGTCATGTCTCTCTCCCTTTTCTCTGTTATTTAGTAGTTGCTAATTTAGTGTTGATTTATACAATAGACTAAATATCAGCAATTGCTAATTTATGCTTATGAGCCCATTCGACGAGATGAACGGACACGCGACGGCCGCCGCCGCCCTGCTCAAGGCGTTGGCTCATCCCGAACGCCTGATGGTGCTCTGCCAGCTGGTGGAAGGGGAGAAGGGAGTCGGGGAGCTGCTTGCCCACAGTCAACTGGGGCAGTCGGCCTTCTCCCAGCAGTTGTCGGTGCTAAAGCGCCGTGGCCTTATCCGTTCGCGCAAGGTCTCCCAGCAGATTTACTACTCCCTGGTGAGCGAGGCGGCCGCCGATGTGCTGGGGGCGCTGCAAACCCATTTTTGTCACGCAGATGAGGAAATTCGATGATTGAAAGCCAATGGCTGCTCTCTTTGGGCGGCGGCATGCTGGCGGGGCTGTCGGCCCTGATCCTGATGTTGTTCAACGGCCGGGTAGCCGGGATCAGCGGCATTCTGGCCGGTGCCCTGCAACAGCGGGCGCCCTGGCGGGTGCTGTTTCTGCTGGGGCTGGGGGCAGGCGCCTGGCTGGCGCTGACCCTGGGTTGGGCCAGCATGCCTGCATTCACCAGCCTGCCCGTTTGGCCGGTGGTGTTGCTGGCCGGTCTGCTGGTCGGAGTCGGTACCCGTCTTGGCAATGGCTGCACCAGCGGCCACGGCATCTGTGGCATGGGGCGGCTCTCTGTGCGCTCCATTGTCGCCACCCTGACCTTTATGGCGGCGGGCTTTATCACCGTCTTCGTCACTCATCATCTGTTGTAAGAGGCTGATCGCCATGAAGTTGCTGACAAGTTTGCTTGCGGGCCTGTTGTTCGGGCTGGGGATGGCCATCTCCGGCATGGTGGATCCCGCCCGGGTCACCGGTTTTCTCGATCTGGCGGGGGCCTGGGATCCCAGCCTCGCCTTCGTGATGGGGGGCGCCCTGCTGGTCTTTATGCCGGGTTATTTTTTGTTGGTGAAACCCCGTCGCCGGAGTCTGCTGGGGGAGCCCATAGTCGCCGTACCGGCCCCCAGGCTGGATCGCCGTCTGATCGGCGGGGCCGCGCTGTTTGGCATAGGCTGGGGGTTGGTGGGCATCTGCCCCGGGCCGGCCTTGAGCCTCATTTCCAGCGGTCAGCCCATGATACTGTTGTTTATCGCGGCCATGGTGGCCGGGATCCTGCTGGTCGACCGGGGGCTGGTGCGCGCACGGAACAAGGCTCGCCAGTCCCATACCGCCTGATCCCGTGAAGTGACTGATTACGCCAGGGAAGGAGAGTGATGATGGAAAAGATCCGGTTGCTGGGGATCACCATGTTGGTGATGACATCGCAGGTCATGACATCCACCCAGGCTCTGGCCGCAGAAGGGGAGAGTCAGGCCCCGTTGACGGTGGCGCCACAGCCGGTGACCGACTGGCTGAGGCTGGATGGTACCGTCAGTGCCATCAATCAGGGGACGGTGGCGGCCCAGACCAGCGGTCGGGTCTCCCGCATGCTGGTGGATGTGAACGACGAGGTGCAGGCGGGGCAACCGCTGCTGGAGATCAGCGGCAAGGAGCAGTTTGCCGCCGTCACGGGTGCCGAGGCACGGCTGGCCCGGGCGCAGGCCCAGCAGGTGGAGGCCGAGCGCCAGCTCGCCCGCTTTCAGGCGCTGATCGCCAAGGGGGTGATCACCCGCGCCCAGCTCGATAACGCAGAGGCGACTGACCGCGCCGCCCGCGCCGAGGTGAATGCGGCCGAGGCGGCCCTCACCCAGGCCCGCGAGGCCTACGGTTATACCCGCATTCTGGCCCCTTACGCCGGAGTGGTGACCAAACGGCTGGTGGAGCTGGGGGAGACGGTGGCCCCCGGTACCCCGCTGCTGTCGGGCTTCTCCCTCGACACCTTGCGGGTGGAGGTGGAGCTGCCCCAATCCGCCCTGACGCTCGCTCGCCAGCCTTCGGATGTGCAGGTGCTGCTGCCCGATGGCAAGGCCGTTGTCCCCCTCAAACTGACCCGCTTCAACTATGCCGACAGCCAGAGCCACGCCTTCAGGTTGCGCCTCGACTTGCCACCGCAAACCGCCGGGGTATTGCCCGGCATGTGGCTCAAGGTGCGGCTCAAGCAGGGTGAGCGTCAGGTGTTGCAGGTGCCGGATCGCGCCCTGCTGCGGCAAGGGGAGTTCAACGGCGTCTATCTGCAGCAGCCCGCTGGCTGGGCCCTGACGCCGGTGCGGGTCGGCCACTGCATGGATGGGCAGTGCGAGATCCTGGCCGGGCTGCAAGCTGGCGACAGGCTGGCCCCCGATGCCTGGGCACAGCAGCAGGAGCTGTCCCATGAGTAACGAGCTGAACGGTAACAAGGAGAGGCTGGGACCTGCAGGTCGGCTGGCGGCGCTGTTTCAGGGCTCGGCCATCACCCCGCTGCTGGCGCTGGTGGGGCTCTTGCTCGGCCTGTTTGCGGTGCTGGTGACCCCCAAGGAGGAGGAGCCGCAGATCGATGTCACCTTCGCCGATGTCTATATCCCCTTCCCGGGGGCCACACCGGCGGAGGTGGAATCCCTCGTCACCACCCCTGCCGAGCAGGTGGTCTCCCAGATAAAGGGAATTGATACTCTCTACTCTTTTTCCCAACCCGATGGCGCCCTGCTGGTGGTGGTGTTCAAGGTGGGGGTGAGCCGCGAGCAGGCCATCGTCGATCTCAACAATCAGCTCGACTCCCACCGCGACTGGTTGCCACAGGGGATAGGGGTCGGCCAGCCACTGGTGAAACCGAGAGGGATCGACGATGTCCCCATCGTCAGTCTCACGCTCTGGAGCAAGCAACTGGGCGCTCCCGAGCTGACCCGGGTTGCCCATGAGCTGGAGACCGAGCTCAAGCGCATTCCCGGCACCCGCGATATCTACACGCTCGGCAGTCAGAGCGCCGTGCTGCGGGTGATGCCGGATCCGGCGGCCCTGAGCGCCCACGGCATCAGCTGGGGTGAGCTGAGTCAGCGACTTGCGGCCGCCAATCAGGTGGGCACGACACAGGCTATCGAGCAAGACAACAGCGAGATCAAGGTGCAGGTGGGGCAGTTCCTGCAAAGCGAGCAGCAGATCCGAGAACTGGTGGTGGGGCTGCACGACGGTCGGCCTGTCTATCTTGGGGAGGTGGCAAAGGTTTCTCTGGGTCAGGAGACCCCGACCAGGCGTAGCTGGATGGGGCAGGGGCAAGCCAGTTATCCGGCGGTGACCCTGGCCATCGGCAAGCAGCCGGGCCAGAACGCGGTCGATGTGGCCAGGCGGGTGGAGGCGCGGGTCGAGAGTTTGCAAAACCGGCTGATCCCTGCTGGGGTCGAGGTGACGGTGACCCGTGACTATGGCGTCACCGCCGAGACCAAATCCAACACCCTGATCGGCAAGCTGATTTTTGCCACCACGGCTGTGGTGCTGCTGGTGCTGGTGAGCATGGGCTGGCGCGAGGCGCTGGTGGTGGGGGTGGCCATCGTCATCACCCTGGCACTGACTCTCTTTGCCAGCTGGGCCTGGGGCTTTACTCTCAACCGGGTGTCGCTCTTTGCGCTGATCTTCTCCATCGGCATTCTGGTGGATGACGCCATAGTGGTGGTGGAGAACATCCACCGCCATCGCGGTTTGGGCAAGGGGGCGCTCAAGGATCTTATTCCGGGGGCGGTGGACGAGGTGGGGGGGCCGACCATACTGGCGACTCTGACCGTGATCGCGGCTCTGCTGCCGATGGCCTTTGTCAGCGGCCTGATGGGCCCCTACATGAGCCCCATCCCCATCAATGCCAGCATGGGGATGCTCATCTCCCTGCTGGTGGCCTTTATCTTCTCACCCTGGCTGGCGAGCCATTTGCTCAAGGGGGAGGTGCATGCTGCCCACGGCGAGGCCAAGGCAGGCCTCTTTCACCGGCTGATGACCCCTTTCCTGATCGGTGACGGCGCCAAGAGGGCCAGACGCAAACTCTGGCTGGTAGTGTTGCTGCTGGTCGGGGCGGCCGCCGCCATGCCGGTGGTGCAGTGGGTGGTGCTCAAGATGCTCCCCTTTGACAACAAGTCGGAATTCCAGCTGGTGCTCGACATGCCGGAGGGAGCGACCCTGGAGCAGACCGAGCGCACCCTGCTGGCGGTCGGACGAGAGCTTGCCAAGGTGGAGGAAGTGAAGGATTACCAGATCTATGCCGGCAGTGCGGCCCCCATCAACTTCAATGGCCTGGTGCGCCACTACTTCATCCGCAGCGGCGCCAATGTGGGGGATATTCAGGTCAATCTGGTGGACAAGCATGAGCGGGATCGCAGCAGCCACCAGATTGCCCAGTCGGTCCGGGCACCGCTGCAGGCCATCGCCAGTACGGTGGGGGGCAACCTCAAGGTGGTGGAAGTGCCCCCCGGCCCGCCGGTCTGGTCACCCATAGTCGCGGAAGTGTATGGCCCGACACCGGCCGCCCGTGAAGCGGCGGCGCGCGCCGTACAGGCCCGTTTTGTGGCAACGGCGGATCTGGTGGATGTGGATATCTATCTGACCGACCCCCAGCCCAAGTGGCGGCTGGTGGTGGATCGTAGCAAGGCGGCCCTGCTCGGGGTCGATCTCGGGGATCTGGTGGCCACCCTCAATGGCGGCGTGGGCTATCAGGATGCCAGCTGGCTGCAGGGGCACGGCGCCAAGTATCCGGTGCCAGTGCGCATCGAGCTCGCCCCCGGCGACAAGCGGGATCTGGCGGGCGTGCTGGCCCTCAAGGTGCGCAGCCAAAGTGGCCAGCTCATCCGGGTATCAGAGCTGGTGAGTCGCCGTGATGAGGTGGCCCCCAGCTATATCATGCACAAGAACATGCAGCCCATGGTGATGGTAGTGGCCGACATGGGGGGCCATACCGACAGCCCGCTCTACGGCATGTTTGCCGCCGGTGCCGACATCGCGCTGCCCCAATATTACGTGCAGCAGCCCGACAAGCTGGGGGAGGTGGCGCTGTTGTGGGACGGTGAGTGGAAGATCACCTACGAGACCTTCCGCGACATGGGTATCGCCTACGGGGTGGGGATGATCCTCATCTACCTGCTGGTGGTGGCCCAATTCCGCTCCTATCTGGTGCCGCTCATCATCATGGCGCCCATTCCGCTCACCCTCATAGGGGTGATGCCGGGCCACGCCCTGCTGGGGGCCCAGTTTACCGCCACCTCGATGATAGGGATGATAGCGCTGGCCGGGATCATAGTGCGCAACAGCATACTGCTGGTGGACTTTATCGAGCAGCAGCGCCGCGCCGGAGTGGCGTTCGAGCAGGCGGTGATCGAAGCGGCGCAGGTACGGGCCAAACCCATCATGCTGACGGCGCTGGCGGCCATGATAGGTGCCCTGTTCATCCTCGATGATCCCATCTTCAACGGACTGGCCATCAGCCTGATTTTCGGGATCCTGGTCTCCACCTTGCTCACCCTGGTGGTGATACCCTTGCTCTATTACGCCCTGCTCTCCCGACGCTGATGACGGGAGTCACTAGCTAAGGCGAAATGATGCCCTGCTCTCCCGTCAGTCGTGACGGGGGTCGATAGCGAAAGGATGCGCGATGAAGAGAGGCTGGCTGTGGTGGACGGCGGGCGCCGGGGTGGCGCTAGCGGCCCTGGCATTGTGGTGGTGGCCGCAGGCGACGCCGGTCAAGCTGGTGGCGGTCGGGCGGGGGGATGTGCTGGTCACCCTGGTCAACACCCGGGCTGGTACCATCAAGTCGTGCCAGCGGGCTGGGCTCAGTCTGCCCGGCGGCGGCGTGGTGGAGCAGATCGCCGTCAAGGCCGGGGACAGGGTGGCCCGGGGTGACCTGCTGCTGACCCTCTGGAGCGAGGACATTCGCGCCGATCTCAGCCGAGCCCGTGCCCAGCAGGCCCTCGGCAAGACCCAGCGCGAGGAGCGCTGCAGCGAGGCCACCTACTACGAGCGGGAGGCCAATCGGTTGGCCACCCTGCTCGCCAAGAACCTCACCTCCCGCACCCTGGCCGAACAGGCCCAGAACCTGGCCCATACCCGTCGCTATATCTGCCGGGCCTCCCGCCAGCAGGAGCGGGTCGACGAGGCGCTGGTCGCCCAGGTGGAAGCCCGCCTGGCCGAGCGCCGCCTGCAGGCCCCCTTTGCCGGCGTGGTGGCCGAGGTCAACAGCAAGCTTGGCGAATACATGACCCCCTCACCCCCAGGGGTGGCCATGCCCCCCGTCATCGATCTCATCGACGATAACTGCCTCTACGTCTCAGCCCCCATAGATGAAGTGGATGCCGCCCGCCTCCGGGTGGGCCAGCGCGCCCGGGTCTTGCTCGACGCCATGCCCGGGCGCGACTTTGCCGCCACCGTCACCCGCATAGCCCCCTATGTGAAGGAGCTGGAGAAACAGGCCCGCACCGTGGAGGTGGAGGCGGTACTCACAGCCCCGCCCGGCGACGTGCCCCTGCTTATCGGCTACAGCGCCGATCTCGAGGTGGAGGTGACCCGCGCCACCGATGTGCTGCGGGTGGCGGCCAGCAGCCGGGCCGACGATGGCAGCGTGGTGCGGCTGGAGGGCGACCGCCTGGTGCGGGTCCTGCCCCGCTGGGGCGTGGAGAACTGGAACTGGATTGAGGTGGCAGAGGGGCTCGCCGCCGGTGACCGGCTGGCGGCCCAGCCCGGCCAGATAGTCGGGGAGGGCCCCTTCACCGCCGCCACGGAGCAGGCGGATGAGTGAGATCATTCGCCTGGATGCCGTCAGCCGTCGATTCACCCTGGGGGGCACTGAGGTGGCGGCCCTCGAACACGTTTCTCTGCGGGTCGCCGAGGGGGAGTATCTGGCGGTGATGGGCCCCTCGGGCTCTGGCAAGTCGACCCTGCTCAACGTGCTGGGGCTGCTGGACAGGCCAGACGAGGGGCAATACTGGCTGGGGGGCCAGGACATTGCCACCCTGTCAGAACCCGCGCTGGCCCAGTTGCGCGGCCATCGCATCGGCTTCGTGTTCCAGTCGTTTCATCTCATCCCCCGCCTCACCGCCCGGGAAAACGTCGAGCTGCCGCTGATGCTGTGCGGCGTCCTCCCCGCCGAGCGCCATCGCCGCAGTCAGCAGTTGCTGGGAGAGCTGGGGCTGGAGAATAGGGCCGACCACAGACCCGCCGAGCTCTCCGGCGGTCAGCGCCAGCGGGTAGCCATAGCCCGGGCCATGGCCATGGCGCCGCGCCTCATCCTGGCGGACGAGCCCACCGGCAATCTCGACTCCCGCTCCGGGGAGGAGGTGATCACCCTGCTCGAGGGGCTCAACCGGGAGCAGGGGATCACCCTGATGGTGGTGACCCACGATCCCCGCCTCGGCGAGCGGGCGGGCAGGCGGATCTCGATGGATGACGGCCGCATCAGCAGCGACAGCGGCGGGGGCTGAATGCGGCGCCCCGATGCCCTCCGCTTCGCCGCCGTGGCGCTGTTGCGTCAGCGCTCACGGGCACTGATGCTGATCCTGGCGGTGAGTCTGAGCGTCACGTCCGTGCTGCTGCTCACCGCGCTGGGGGAGGGGGCGAGGCGCTATGTGGCCGAGCAGTTCAGCTCCCTTGGCAAGGATCTGCTGGTGATGTTTCCGGGTCGCAAGGAGACCACAGGCGGGCTGCCGCCGGTGACCGGCAACAGCCTGCGGGAGATCACTCTGGATGACATGCACTACCTGGGCCAGCACCAACCCCAACTCAGGCTGGTGCCGCTGGTGATGGGCTTTGCCGAGGCCAAGCAGGGGGCCCGGGTGCGCCAGACCATGCTGCTTGGCAGCAGCAACGGGCTGCGGCATACCCACGGACTTGAGCTGCTCTCCGGCCGCTGGTTGCCGGGGGACACCGGGGAGGACAGGCCGGTGGCCCTGCTCGGGGAAGTGGCGGCCCGTGAGCTGTTCGGTCAGGCCGATCCCCTCGGCCAGTGGCTGCGCTTTGACAATCGCCGCTTTCGGGTGGTGGGGGTCTTCACCAGCCAGAGCAGCAATCTGGGGATGGACATGGCCGAGGCGGCGCTGATCCCGGTGGGCAGTGCCATGGGGCTGTTCAATACCGAGGGGCTGTTTCGTCTGCTGATCCAGCCGCTGGGAGGGCAAGCTGTGCCCCCGCTGGTGCAGCGGCTGGAGCAGCTGATGCAGGCGCGTCACGGGGTGCTCGATATAACGCTAGTGCGGCGCGACGCCATGCTGGCCACCTTCTCCACCATTCTGGGCACCCTCACCCTGGCGGTCGCCGGCATTGGCGCCATCAGCCTGCTGGTCTCCGGCATCATGATGATGAATCTGGCGCTCATCAGCACCCGCCAGCGGACCGGGGAGATCGGCCTGCTCAAGGCGCTGGGGGCCGACAGCCACCAGATCCGCCAGCTGTTTTTGTGGGAGGCGCTGCTGCTGAGCGGTGGTGGCGCCATCATTGGCACCCTGCTGGGCTATGCCCTGGTGGCCCTTGCCGCGCTGATCTGGCCCGGCTTCCCGGTGGCCGTGCCCTGGCTCGCGACCCTCTGCACCATACCGGCGGCCCTGCTGACCGGGCTTTTCTTCAGCTGGCTGCCCGCCTCCCGGGCGGCGCGGCAGGATCCGGTCACCAGTCTGCGCAGCGGGCAATGGAGTTGAGGCTGATGAATCTGATGGGGCGCGAGCCAGTGACCAACGTAGCGGACAATGGCGTGGTGGCCGATGCGCCTCGCTGATCTGCTGTTCTGGCTTTGGCGTGCCTTGCTGGCAGGGCGCAGTCGCAGCCTGTTGTCGGCGCTCGGCATCGCCATCGGGATCGCCTCTGTGACCCTGCTCACCGGCATAGGCGAGGGGCTCAGGCTCTATCTGCTCGACAGCTTCTCCCAGTTCGGTACCCGGCTGATCGCCGTGACCCCGGGCAAGACCGAAACCGCCGGCGGCCCGCCCGGCATCCTCTCCAGCAGCCGTCCCCTGCTGCTGGAGGATGCCGATGCCCTCGCCAGATTGCCAGGGGTAGAAGCCGCCCTGCCGGTGGTGCAGGGGCAGGGGGAGGTGCGCAGCCGCGGGCTGACCCGCAGCACCGCCATCCTGGGCACCGGCTCGGCGGCGCTCTCTGGCTGGCGGCTCACCCTGGTGCAGGGGCGTTTTCTGCCCGCAGATGACAGTGCCATGCCCCGCGCCTATGCGGTGCTGGGCGCCAAGGTGGCGGCTGAGCTGTTTCCCGGCGGCGATGCGCCGGGAAGCTTGCTGCGGGCCGGGGATCGCCGCTTTCGGGTGGCCGGGGTGCTGGCTCCCAAGGGGCAATTTCTCGGCTTCGATCTGGACGACATGATCTATCTGCCCGCCGCCCACGCCCAGGCGCTGTTCAACAAGGAGGGGCTGCAGGAGATAGACGTCATCTATGGCGCCGGGCGGGCGGAGGCCGAGATCACCGCCCAGATCCGGCGGGTGCTGATCGCTCGCCACGGCGCCGAGGATTTTACCCTCACCTCCCAGCAGGACATGCTGACCAGCCTCGACAAGATACTCTCCATCATCAAGCTGGCGGTTGGTGGGCTCGGCATCATCTCGCTGCTGATCGGGGCGGTCGGCATCTTCAGCATCATGAGCATCGCCCAGCAGGAGCGGATCCCCGAGGTGGGCCTGCTGATGGCGCTGGGTTGCCCACGGCGGCGCATTCTATTGCTGTTCCTGCTGGAGGCCGTGGTGCTGGCACTGCTGGGGGGAGCCATGGGGCTGGCCCTGCTCGGCGGGCTCAAGCTGTTGTTCGCGCTGCTGGCGGCCGGCTTGCCGCTCAGCCTCCATCCTCTCTATCTCTTGCTGGCCCTGGGGTGCAGCGCCCTGGTCGGTCTGCTGGCCGGGGTCGCCCCCGCCCTGCGGGCGGTGCGCCTGGACCCCGTGGTCGCCCTGCGGGGTGACTAGGCGAGTGCCGTGCGCCGCGAACAGCACGAAGTAGCGGTTGCCCGCCGGAGCGTCTCTTTGCGCCGCCGCTGCGGCAGGCGGTCAGGGGCCAGATGTCAGGGGACGACGCCCCGGGTGCAGGGTGTTATGGTAATCTCCCCCTTTTCCAATGAGGTCCCCCTATGTCTCCTCCCATGTCTCCCCTGCGCCTGCTCATCTCCGACTCCCAGGATCCCCTGTTCAACCTGGCGGTGGAGGAGTGCATCTTCCGCCAGATGGATCCCGCCCAGCGGGTGCTCTTCCTGTGGCGCAACGCCAATACGGTGGTGATAGGCCGGGCGCAGAATCCGTGGAAGGAGTGCAACACCCGCCGCATGGAAGAGGATGGCGTGACCCTGGCGCGGCGCAGCAGCGGGGGCGGGGCCGTGTTTCACGATCTCGGCAACAGCTGCTTCACCTTCATGGCGGGCAAGCCCGGTTATGACAAGAGCGTCTCCACCGCCATAGTGCTGGATGCCCTCAGGCGGCTGGGGATAGCGGCCTTTGCCTCGGGGCGCAACGATCTGCTGGTGGCCACGGCGGACGGGGATCGCAAGGTGTCGGGCTCGGCCTACCGGGAGACCCAGGATCGCGGCTTTCACCACGGCACCCTGCTGCTGGACGCGGACCTCGGTCGACTCGCGAACTACCTCAATCCCGATCCCAAGAAGCTGGCGGCCAAGGGGATCACCTCGGTGCGCAGTCGGGTCGCCAATCTTTGCGAGCTGCTGCCGGGGATAGATCACCAGCAGGTGAATGACGCCCTCATCGAGGCCTTCTTCCACTACTACGGTGAGCGGGTAGCGCCCGAGCATATCTCCCCCGAGCAGATGCCGGACCTGCCCGGCTTCGCCGAGACCTTCGCCCGCCAGCGCAGCTGGGAGTGGAACTTCGGCCATGCCCCGGCCTTCAGCCATCAGCTGGACGAGCGTTTCGGCTGGGGCGGGGTGGAGCTGCATTTCGACGTGGAGAAGGGGGTGATAGGACGGGCGCAGATCTTCAGCGACAGCCTGGATCCGGCGCCCCTGGATGCCCTGGCAGAGCGGTTGGTGGGGGCGCCCTACAAGCCTGAGGCGATGGCGGCGCTGCTGCGCTCGCTGATGGGGGATTTCCCGGCCAGGGCCCATGAGCTGGCGGAGCTGGAGGCCTGGCTGGTGACTGCCTTGCGCTAAGAGGCATGACCCGGATCACGAAACGGAGCACGGGCTCCGGCGCCAGGGTGCCGCCAGCCCCCGACTGCCGTGGTCATGATAAAAAGTAGGGCAGGCCATTAGTTATTGTCGCTGTCTCAAGTGCCGCCCCGGGGGTATAACCGGGGCACATTTGCAGTACTAATGGTCTTATCATGAGCGATCTTGTCTATCTGAAAGATGACGGCGTCAACGCCGTCCACCCCGAGTTCTCCGCCCGTTTCGCCACCGTCAAAGCCAACTTCTTCTCCCGCAATCCCGATCTCTGGCCGGTGTTTCGCGAGCCCGGCTTTGCCACCCTCAACGAGTTTCGTGCCCGTGGCCTGGCCCCGGACGCGCGCCTGAACGCCTGGCCAGATGGCCACGCCCGCCTCGCGGATCTCTGCGAGACCATGCCGGTGCCCGCGCAGATGCGCACCCCGGGGGAGCCCATGACGGAGCTGCTGTTTGCCGGCGCCCTGTCGAAAGACTGGGAGAACCCCTCCAGCGTCGAGAACGTCATCACAATGTCGGCGGATCCCGCCATCTACGGCGCCCAGATGGGGATCCTCGCCAATCCCAACTTGGTCTACTCCGAATATGCCGGGGTGGCCGAGGAGCTCGAAAAAAAGGTGGTGCGCCAGATTGCGCTGCTGGCGGGTTATGACCCCGAGCGTGCCACCGGCATCTTCACCCAGGGGGGGACCTTCTGTAACCTCTACGGCTACCTGCTCGGCATTCGCAAGAGCCTGCCGGAGGCCAAGCACAAGGGGCTCGGTCACTATCAGGATTACCGCATCATCAACTCCCAGGGCGGCCACTACTCCAACATCACCAACCTCTCCCTGCTCGGGGTGGACATAGAGAACAAGACCATCCGCATTCAGGTGGGGGAGAACAACGACATAGATCTGCTGGATCTCGAGCGCACCCTGACCGCCTGCTTCGCCCTCAAACACGTGGTCCCCACCATCATGCTCACCATGGGGACCACGGACACCTTCGGGGTGGACCAGGTCAAGCCTGTGGTGGACCTGCGGGACAGGCTCTGCGAGCGCTTCGAGGTGGCGGTCAAGCCCCACATCCACGTGGATGCCGCCATCGGCTGGTCGATGATCTTCTTCCTGGACTACGACTTTGCCGCCAACCCGCTGGCCATCAACGGCGCCACCCTGGCGGGGATAGAGCGCAACGTGAGCCGCTTCGCCGAGCTCAAATACGCCGACTCCTTCACCGTCGACTTCCAGAAGTGGGGCTATGTGCCCTACACCTCCAGCCTGGTGATGATCAAGGAGCAGGACGACCTCAAGGCGATGGAGAACGATCCGGAGAACTTCTCCTACTTCGAGCGGGACATCCAGGGCCAGACCCACCTTCAGTCCACCATAGAGTGCTCCCGGGGGGCGAGTGGCCTGTTCGGCGCCTACGCGGCCCTCAACTACCTGGGGGTCGAGGGCTATCGCACCGTGCTGGCCCACTGCCTGCAAAACGCCAACTACTTCCGCTTCCGCCTGAGCCAGCTCGGCAACGTCAAGCTGGTGGCCCAGGAGAACCAGGGGCCGAGCGTGGGCTTCAAGATCTACAACCCCGAGTGGGTGCAGGATCCGGAAGCCGAGTTCGCCTTCGAGCTGGCCCGCAGCCCGGATGCGGCCTACAAGGCGCGGCTGGCCCGCAACACCGAATACCACCGCAACCTGTTCAAGCAGCGCGGCAAGGTGGGACTCTATACCAACTGGGTGGAGGCGGTGGCGCACTCGGAGTACGACGCTCGCGGCAAGTACTCCTACATCGCCGGCGAGAAGGCGGTCTTTATGAACCCCGCCTGCACCCGGGAGCAGATCGACGCCTTTATCGACCATATTCGCGGCTGACTCCGGCCGAGATCGCAGATAAAGAAACGGCGGGCATGGTGCCCGCCGTTGTTATTGTTGTGGTGAGCCGTTACTGCTTCTGGATGGCCGTCACCGTCAGCTTGCCCGCCGGGTTCTCGGCGTGGAACAGGACTGCATCCCCCACTTTCAGCCCCTGAAGCTGGGCCGGATCCGCCAGCAGGAACACCATGTTCATGGGGGGCATCTTGAGATTGGCGATGGCCTCGTGCTTGATCCCCACCTTGCCGCTGGCCTCGTCGATGCGAGTGATGACCCCCTTGGTCATCGTCATCTCGCCCATGCCATCCATTTGTCCCATCTGGCTCATGTCATGGCCTTCATGATTCATCATCTCGGCGGCCTGCAGGCCGGTGTGGGTGGCAAGGCCGAGCAGCAGGGTCAGCGTCTTGTAGTTCATGGTTTTTACTCCTCATTCTCATTGATTCAAAAGTGGTGGTCAGTCGGCTTGCCGGGTTTCGGCCTTGCCAAGGCTGCGACTGCGCCACAGGTAATAGGCCGCTGGCAGCACCAAGAGGGTCAGCACCAGCGCGCTCACCATGCCGCCGATCATGGGGGCGGCGATGCGCTGCATCACTTCGGATCCGGTGCCATGGCTCCACATGATGGGCAAGAGGCCGGCGATGATGGTGACTACCGTCATCATCTTGGGACGCAGGCGCAGGGCGGCGCCGTGGATCACCGCCCGGTGCAGACCCGCCTTGTCCGGCTTGCCACTGGCCACCAGGTCATCCCAGGCGTGGTTGAGGTAGACCAGCATCAAGACGCCGGTCTCCACCGCCACCCCGGCCAGGGCGATAAAGCCCACCCCCACCGCCACCGAGAGGTTGAAGTCCAGCAGCCAGAGGGTCCAGATCCCCCCCACCACCGCCAGCGGCAAGGTGGTGAGAATGAGCAGCACCTCCTGGAAGCGACGAAACGCCAGATAGAGCAGCAGCACGATAATGGCGACGGTCAATGGCACCACGTAGGCGAGGCGCGCCTTGGCCCGCTCCATGTACTCGTATTGGCCGGACCAGGTGAGGGAATAGCCCGCCGGCAGCACCAGCTGCTTGCCCACCTCGGCTTTGGCCTCATCGACGAAGGAGCCGATATCGCGGCCGCGAATATCCACGTAGACCCAGCCGTTGAGGCGCGCGTTTTCACTGCGCAGCATGGGGGCCTCGTCGCTGATGTAGACCCGGGCTACATCCGCCAGGGCGATGCGTGCGCCACTTGGAGTGACCACCGGCAGCAGCTCCAGACTAGCCACCGAGTCGCGATAGCTCTGGGGATAGCGCAGGTTGATGGGATAGCGCTCGCGTCCCTCGATGGTTTGGCCCACCTCCATGCCGCCCACTGCGGTGGCGAGCACCGCCTGCACATCGGCGATGTTGAGGCCGTAGCGGGCCGCTTTCAGTCGGTCGATATCCACCTTGACGTAGCGGCCACCCGCCACCCGCTCGGCGTAGACCGATGAGGCGCCCTCCACCTTGCCAACGATCTGCTCAAGCTGTTGGCCGAGTTGCTGGATCACCTTGAGATCCGGCCCCGCGATCTTGATGCCGACCGGGGTCTTGATGCCGGTGGCCAGCATGTCGATGCGGGTCTTGATGGGGGGCACCCAGGCGTTGGTAAGGCCGGGGAAGCGGATAAGGGAATCCAGCTCTTCTTTGAGCTTCTCCGGCGTCATGCCGGGGCGCCACTGATCCCGGGGCTTGAGCTGGATGCTGGTCTCCATCATCACCAGGTCCGCAGGGTCTGTGGCCGATTCGGCGCGCCCCGCCTTGCCGAACACGTTCTGCACCTCGGGCAGAGTGCGAATGAGCTTGTCGGTCTGCTGCAAAATCTCCCGCGCCTTGCCCACCGAGATATTGGCCGCTGTGGTGGGCATATACATGATGTCCCCCTCGTCGAGGGGCGGAATAAACTCGGAGCCCAGGTACTTGAGCGGCCAGAAGCCCGCCACAGTGACCACGGCGGCGATGGCCAGGGTGGTTTTCGGGCGTGCCAGCACGGCACCTAGCAGCGGAATATAGCCGCGGGTCAGCATCCGGTTGAGGGGGTTGGTCTGCTCCGCCAGCACCTTGCCGCGGATAAAGTACCCCATGATCACCGGCACCAGCGTGATGGCGAGCGCCGCGGCGGCCGCCATGGCGTAGGTCTTGGTGTAGGCGAGCGGGTGGAACATCCGCCCCTCCTGCGCCTCCAGCGCAAACACCGGCAAAAAGCTCATTGTGATGATCAGCAGGGAGAAGAAGATGGCGGGCCCCACCTCTATGCTCGCCTCCGTGATGATGCGCCAGCGGTTCTTGTCGGTGAGCGCCTCCCGCTCCATATGCTTGTGGACGTTCTCGATCATCACTATGGCGCCATCCACCATGGCGCCGATGGCGATGGCGATGCCCCCGAGCGACATGATGTTGGCGTTGATCCCCTGCAGGTGCATGACGATGAAGGCCGCCAGAATGGCGATGGGCAGGGTGATGACCACCACCAGGGACGAGCGCAGGTGGAACAGGAAGGCCAGACAGACCAGCACCACCACCGCAAACTCCTCCAGCAGCTTGCCGGAGAGGTTGTCGATGGCGCGCTGGATAAGGTCGGATCGATCATACACGGTGACGATCTCCACCCCTTCCGGCAGGCTGCCCTTGAGCTCATCCAGCCGCGCCTTGACCCCGTCTATGGTGTGCTGGGCATTCTCGCCGTAGCGCATGACTATGATGCCGCCCACCACTTCCCCTTCGCCGTTGAGCTCGGCAATGCCGCGCCGGCTCTGGGGGCCGGTGACCACATCCGCCACGTCACCGAGCAGCAGCGGAGCGCCGCGCACATTGGTACCGAGGGGGATCTGCTTCAGATCCTCCACGCTCTTCAGATAGCCGTTCGAGCGCACCATATACTCCGCTTCCGCCATCTCGATGACGGAGGCGCCTGTCTCCTGGTTGCCCTGCTTGATGGCGGTCTCGATAAGGGAGAGCGGAATGCCGTAGGCGCGCAGCTTGTCCGGATCGACCCGTACCTGGTACTGGCGCACCATGCCACCGACGGTGGCGACTTCGGAGACGCCATTGACGGTTTGCAGCTCGTACTTGAGGAACCAGTTCTGCAGCGACGTGAGCTCGCTCAAGTCATGCTTGCCGGTTCTGTCCACCAATGCGTATTGATAGACCCAGCCCACCCCGGTGGCGTCGGGGCCGAGCTGGGGACGGGCGGAGGCGGGGAGACTCGGGGCAACCTGGCTCAAATACTCCAGTACCCGGGCGCGGGCCCAGTAAAGATCGGTGCTGTCGTCAAACAGCACGTAGACAAAGGAGTCACCGAAGAAGGAGTAGCCGCGCACCGTGGTGGCCCCCGGCACCGCCAGCATGGCGGTGGTGAGCGGGTAAGTCACCTGATCCTCAACCACCTGGGGCGCCTGGCCCGGATAGGCCGTCTTGATGATCACCTGGACGTCGGAGAGATCCGGCAGGGCGTCCACCGGGGTCTGCTTCACCGACCAGAGCCCCCAGGCGGTGAGCATGACGGTCAACAGCAGCACCAGAAAGCGGTTGCCCACGGACCAGCGAATAATCGACGGGATCATGATCTGGCTCCTTTCTCAAAGGGTGCAGAGAGCGGAGTTCGGTTACCTGCCAAGCAGAAAATGATGGACGGGATCATGGCTTGGCCCCCATATCATGCTGGCTAGGGTCCATGCCTTCCATCTTGTCCATCTCACCTGCCGCAGGCTTGGCTGCGCCGTCGGTTGCTGGCGCCTTCTCCTGATGGATGCTGGTGATGTGGTACTCGTCCCCCTCCTGCATCACCTGCAGATGGAGGGTCTGTCCCTCGGCCAGCTTGCTGATATCGACTCCCTCGGCGACGGTGAACTCCATCTCCATGGCGGGCCACTGCCACTCGGGGATGGGCTGGTGGGCCACCATCAGGGTGCGGCTGGCCAGATCCATGCTCTGTACGGTCCCCTTGGTCCACACCTGGGCCGGGCGCACCGCCGTCATGCGCTGGAAGTCCGAGTCGATGGCAGATTCCGAATCGAGCAGGAACTGGGCCGAGCTGACTATGTTATCCCCAGCTTCTACGCCCGCCTTGATGGCTACCTTGTCACCAAACTGGGGGCCCAGGGTGACGGCGACCGACTTGAAGTTGCCATCCCCCAGGGCCAGCACCAGCCTGTCCTGACTGCCGGTGCGGATCACCGCTTCGCTCGGCACCACCAGTTGCGGCTCTCCCTTGCCCGCCTGAATCGCCACCTTGGCAAACATATTGGGTTTCAAGAACTCGTCCGGGTTGTCAAAGCGCAGCCGCACCTTGAGGGTGCGAGTAGCGGCGTCGAGCGTCGGGTAGAGGTAATCGACCCGGCCCTGCCAGCGGCGGCCGGGGGCATAGTCGAGGGTCATGGTGACCGGATCCCCCACTTTCAGCTGGGCGGCCTGGCGCTCGAACACCTCGGCACTGACCCACACCTGCTTGAGGGTGCTGATGTTGAACAGGGCGGCGGCGGGTTCCACATACTGGCCCTCGCGCACCTTCAGCTCCGAGACATAGCCGCTGCTGGGGGCATAGATGCCAATGGTTTCACGCACCTGACGGCTGCGTTTGAGGGCGGTAATCTGATCCGCCGGCACCTGCAGGGACTTCAGTTTTCCCTCGGCGGCGCGCAGCAGCAGGGGATTGCTGGTGTTGAGGGCCAGCAGGTACTCATGCTGGGCGTTGACCAGGTCCGGGGCGTAGATCTCGTAGAGCAGGGTGCCTTTGGCCACCTTCTGCCCCTCGCTCTTGATGGCCAGGGTGCGGATCCAGCCCGCCATGCGGGCGTTGATGGCCTCGAGCCTGTCCTCGTCATAACCGACATAGCCCACCGTCTCGATCTGCTGGTGGATGGGCAGCTTTTCGACTTTGGCCAGCCGCACCCCCAGGTTCTGCTGGATCTCGGGGCTGATGGTGACTGTGCCCGGCGAGCCGTTTTTCTGCTCCTCATAGACGGGGATAAAGTCCATCCCCATGTTGTCCTTGGCCGGGCCATCGCGCTTGTCGCGGGGATCCATGGGGTTGACCCAGTAGAGCGGCGTCTTCTCTTTGACGGTGGCGCCATCAGTGCTCTGTTTGGCGGCCCAGTAGCCGCCACCGGCGCCGAGGGCGAGCAGCAGGGCCGACATCAGGACTCTCTTGTTCATGACTGGCCTCCGGCGCGGATCTGCATGCAGAAAGTGCAGGAGGAGAGGGCGCCCGCGAAGGCGGCAACCTGGGTGGGTGAACAGTGGGCTGGTGACATCATACGTCTTCTCTTGTGCAGGCCGCCGGGCGGGTGATGGACAAGGCATCACCAAAGGGGCTGGCGACAAACGGGGCGCTGCTGACGAATCAGCGGACGCACGGCTCCCTGTTGCTGGCGGGGCCAGTGGTCACAGGGTCAGGCAAGGTGTGCAGATAGGGGCAAGGTGAGCCTTGCCCCATGCACGGGAGAAGATCGTTCTAGTGACGCAGCACCGACAGCATCAGGTGTCGGCGCGGCCAGGAGGGAGGGTGGGTACCGCGACTGCGCAGGAAGGGATCCCGCAGCCAGTTTTCCAGCTGTTGGCTGACGGTCCCGGGGGGCAGCAGCAACAGGGGCAGGGCGAGCAGGGTCAGCAGGGCGGCCAGCAGTGGCAGGCCGGCGCCCATTGGCGAGGTGAGGCCGCCGTGCATCTGGCACTCGTCCTGATTGAGGTCGGCGGCAGCGTAGCCATCACCGCCGTCGTGGCAGGGGAGCCCCTGCATGGCCGCGGGCAGATTGGCGGCACTGGTCATGGCGAGGGATGGGGACGTCGCCTCCTCCCTTGCCGCCGCGCCATGCCAGCTGATGCAGAGGGTGAGATTGCAGACGAGCAGCAGCCCCAGCAACAGCCGGGCGATGAGCACTGTGGGCAATCTCGATGACAACATGGGCGGTTTCCCTGCGACGGATGGGCTGAATGTAAACCTTGCCGAAAGGTGAAGGTCAAGGCGTGGCAAAGCCCGTCTGCCAAAGAGTTGATATGGATTAAGAAATGGCGGGCTGTGAACAAAAAGCCCCCGCATCGGCGGGGGCTGGATGGAGGTGGGAGGGCCGATCAGGCGAAGCAGGCCCAGATAGGGGCGTGATCCGAGGGTTTCTCGATGCCGCGCAGCTCGTAGTCGATGCCGGTCTCGGTCACTTTGTCCTTGAGGGCATTGGACGCCATGATGAGGTCGATGCGCAGGCCCCGGTTCTCGTCAAAGCCCTTGGAGCGGTAGTCAAACCAGGAGAAGCGCTCGCACTCGGTGGGGTTGGCGGCGCGGAAGGTGTCGGTCAGCCCGAACCCCTTGAGGCGCTCCATCCACTCCCGCTCTATGGGCAGGAAGGAGCACTTGCCATCCCGCAGCCAGCGCTTGCGGTTCGCCTCGCCGATGCCGATGTCGAGATCCGTGGGGGAGATGTTCACATCGCCGATCAGCACCAGGGGATCGTCCGGGGTGTGGTGGGTCTCGAGGTAGTGCTGCAGGTCCTCATAGAACTTCTGCTTGGCCGGGAACTTGGTCTCGTGATCCTGGCTCTCCCCTTGCGGGAAATAGCCGTTCATCACCTTGATGAGGGAGCCATCTTCCCGTTTGAAGCTGGCCATGATCATCCGGCGCTGGGCATCCTCGGGATCGGTGGGGAACCCCTTCTGCACGTCGAGGGGCGGCTGCTTGCTCATGATTGCGACCCCGTAGTGGCCCTTCTGGCCGTGGAACACCACGTGATAGCCCATGGCCTCAACGTCCGCCACCGGGAAGGCCTCGTCGTGAACCTTGATCTCCTGCAGGCCGATCACATCCGGCTGGTGCTTGTCGATGATGGCTTGCAACTGATGAAGACGGGCGCGCAGGCCATTGATATTGAAAGAGATGATCTTCATGTCAGGGATGCTCATGTCGTTTTTATTAGTCGCTATTGGACTAGGAATCCGGTCTGGATGCAAGAGGGGCCAGGGGAGGGGGCGTGCAGCCTCCCTGTGCCCCGGCCCCGGGCTTAGCGGGTCATCTTCTTGACAAACACCACCACAAACAGCGCCAGGGTGAAGCTGCCGGTGAAGGCCTCGAAGGCGGCGAAGATCCGCGACAGGCCGACCGGGGTGAAGTCGCCGTAACCCAGGGTGGTGAAGGTCACCACGCTGTAGTAGAGGCATTCGAGCAGGAAGATGGCGTTCTCTTCGAGGGTCGCCTCCGGGCGGTAGATGAGGTGGTTGCCCGCGAAGTTGAGGCCGCAGAAGAAGTAGAAGATGCTGCAGATGAAGATGAGCAGCAGGGAGAAGAGCACCACCCGCATGGGGGCTTCGCCGTAGCCGCAGAACAAGTCCACTATCCAGGAGGCGAAGCGGTGATAGGACCAGAACGGCATCTGCAGGCGGCGCATGGTGAGCTCCTGCTGGATGTAGCGGCCTGACATGGTGAAGATCCCCTGGGCCTCCGAGGCCTTGCGCAGATCCCGGTAGGTCTCTTCCGCCTCCTTGAACCAGACGCGGGCCTGCACAGGATCCCGCTCGCTTCGCCCCTTCCTGTCCTGCATCAGGCGCCTGCCGGTATCCAGGTTGTCGAGCCGGGTGTTCTTCCAGCGGATGCCGAGCAGGTTGACGTCGTGCAACTCGGCGCAGTGCAGGTTGGCGTCACTGACGTCGGCCTTCATCAGGCTGCCGCCCTTGATGCGAATGCCGTAGAGGTGGGCGCCCCGCAGGTTGGCGCGATAGAGGTTGCACTGCTCCAGCAGGAATCCCTGGGGGCCCTCTCTGTTCACCAGGTTGAGACCGGCGAGATCGGCACGGGCCAGTTGCAACCCGTGGCACAGGCCCCCCTGGCGCACATAGTGCTCCAGCGCCGCGGCTGTCTCCTGGGATGAGTGAGAGGCGTGGGGATCGTGCCAGTGGCACAGGTCGTGATCCCCCGCCTCTTCGCTGCAGTGGCGGCCATCTGCCACCAGGTATCGGCACATCGCCATGCTGTCGCCCCTCCTTGCCTGAGTCTGTATCAGCATAGGTGAGGGAGAGGCGCCGCTGGCTAGGCGAGCTGGTTAAATTCCTGGCGCAGCTTGCGAAAGCGGTCCTGCTGGGCGGGATTCAGGGGGATGCCTTCCAGCACCTCCAGGGTCTCCTTGCACTCGGCGCCGAATTCCGGGCTCTTGCGGTTCTTCTGCATCAGTTGCAGCAGCACCTGGATCTTGTTGAGGGCGGCGCCGGTATTGGCGGGAGCCCGGCGCAGGGCCTCGCGGAAATGGCCGAGGGCCTGCTCCAGCTCCCCGCTCTGGTAGGCCTTGATGCCGAGATCGTTGAGCTGCTGGTAGCGCTGACGGCGCTCCTGCACCGTCTTGTCGTCCCGGGTTACCTGGATGCAGGTGGTGAGCAGCCGGTCTTCATCCTCCGCCAGCAAGGATTGCAGGCTCTCGGCGTACTCGAACTCACCGAGCTGGTAGAGGGCGAGTATGGTCTCGCCGAGCAGGGCGGGGGGCATGGTCTCGGGCTTGTCCAGCCAGTTCTGGTTGGCGCGATAGAGCATCTTCTTGCCCTTGAGCAGCTCCCCCAGGGCGATGCGCACCCTGGCCTGACAGATCTGCTCGAACACCGGGTAGTTGAACTCCGACATCATCAGGGAGTCGCGGATGCGCGACAGGGCCGAGTTCACCTGCTTTTGCAGGTTGGCGATGTGATAGCCGTCGTTGCTGTTGAGGGCGTAGAGGGTCAGGGTCTGGATGTAGGCCCCCAGATAGTGGGGGGTGCGGTGGATGGAGTTGCGCGACAGATCGATGAGGGCGAGCAGCACATCCTTGGCCTGGCCGTAGTCGTGGCGCTGCAGGCACACCTCTGCCAGCCGGCGGGAGAGCTGCACCGACTGAGGGGAGATGTCCGCCGCCCGCCGCAGCTCCTGCTGGGCCAGCTCCTCCTTGCCAAGGGAGAGCAGGGACTCCGCCAGCCAGAGGTGGGCCTCCACCATCAGGGGGGTGTTCTTCAGGGTCGCCTGCAGGTGGCTCACCGCCTCGTCATAGAGCGCCAGACGGTAGCAGGCCTTGCCCAGGGTCAACCTGGCCCAGCTGTTCTCCTGGCCGGCCAGCAGCTGGCGCATCAGGCTGCGCGCCTCCTTGGCCTGGCCGAGCTTGAGCTGGGTGTCGGCCTGCAGGCAGCGGCAGAAGTTGGCGAAGCGCGGCACCGCATCGGCCTGTCTGGCGCAGGCCTCGACCAGGGCCGGCAGATCGTTCTGGGTGAGGGCGATGAAGACGCTCTCCAGGGACTGGCGGCGGGCGAGGGCGCGCTTCAAGCGAAACGAGAACTGCTCCTGAGAGAAGGGCTTCATCAGGTATTCGTCGGGCTCGGCCTCCAGCGCGCTCAGCACCATGGCACGGGAGCTGTCGCTGCTGACCATGATCACCACGCTCTGGGGCGGGATCAGCTGCTGGTCCCGCAGGCTCTCCAGCAACTGGCGACCGTTCTCGCCCGCCCCCAGCTCGTAGTCCAGCAGATAGATGTCGAAGCTCTCCTTCTGGCAGCGGCGGCGCGCCTCGTCGGCGGAATTGATGTAGGTGATGCGGTTGATGCCGATGTTGATCAGCATCGCCTTCATCATCATCTGAAAGGAACGCTGCTCGTTGACCAGCAGGATGCGCCTGGGTTTGGGCTGGGCTTTCTTCTCTGGTGCGGGATCCGGTGTCTGCATCTGTCTTGCATCGAGGCGCTGCGGGCTGGTGGGAGAAGTGTGCCACCAAAGTCCGCAGACAGGCAATTGAACATGGGAAGGGGGCCCTGTTTTTCCCGCCAAGACAAGAGGCGGCCTGCAAAAAATCATGGCGCGCCCTTGATCTTCGTCAACTGGGCGCGAGATGGCAGTGGCGCGGTTCGGCCCGGTTTTTAGACTTGAAGGGAGGCAGATCCCGGCGATCTGCAGCCATCACCCGTACCACAAGGAGGAATCAAATGAGTTTGCTACCGAGCCGAACCAGCCTGTTTGATGACCTGTTCCACGACATGGCCTCCGGCTTCTACATCCGGCCCCTGCACGGGGATCCCCTGCCCAGCCGGATCACGCTGGATCTGAGGGAGAGCGACGGCGGTTACCTGCTGCAGGCCGAGCTGCCCGGGGTGGCCAAGGAGGACATCCAGATAGATGTGCACGGCAAACTGGTGACCCTGAAGGCGGAGATTCGCCAGCACGACAGCCAGAGCAAGGAAGATCGCTCCCTGCGCAGCGAGCGCTACTATGGCAGCGTGTCTCGCACCATCGATCTGCCGGTGGAGGTGGCGCCGGATCAGGTCAGCGCCCGCTTCGAGAACGGCATCCTCACCCTGCAACTGCCCAAGCAGGCGGTCACCCCGGCGCCCCATCGCGTTCCCATCGAATAGCGCGCCGTCATGAAAAGGCCCCGCATTGCGGGGCCTCGTCGTTCATGGCTTGCTGCGCACCAGGTAGGGGGCGAACTCGGGAGTGTGCTTCGCCGCAAAGCCCGTGGACGTCTTCTCGATGAGATAGACCGCCAGCTTGTGCTCGGTGGCAAAGGCCATCGCCTGCTCGGGCCCCATCACCATGAGGGCGGTGTCGAGGGCATCGGCCTCGAGCGCCGTGGGGGTGATGACGCTGGCGGAGACCAGCTTGTGGGTGACGGGCTCGCCGGTGGCGGGATCTATGATGTGGGAGTAGCGCCGGCCATCGAGCTCGTAATAGTTGCGATAGCTGCCGGCGGTGCTGAGGGCCATGCCGTTCGGGGTGACCACATCCTCGATGGCGCCCGGCCTGTCCGAGGGCTCGACTATGGCCACCCGCCAGGGGTTGCCCTTGTCGTTGTGCCCCTTGCTGCGCACGGCGCCCGCCACCTCGACGAGGTAGTTGTGCACCCCCTTGCGCTCGAGCAGCGCGGCGATGTCGTCGGACGCCGCCCCTTCCCCCAGGGTGGAGAGATCCAGATAAAGGTCGGGGATCGCCTTGCCGAGCAGGAAATGCTCCCCTTGCGGCGTCAGGCTGAGCTTGTCGATGCCGACCCGCTCCCGCGCCTTGGCAATCTGCTCTGCGGTGGGCCGCTTGACCGGGCGTTTGTCCGGCCCGAAGCCCCACAGGTTGACCAGGGGGCCCACTGTGACGTCCAGCTTGCCCTGGGTGAGGCGCCCCGCATCCATGCCCTGCTGCACTATCCTGGCCATGCTGGCCGGTATGACCATGGGAGCCTTGCCTGAGCCCTGATTGAAGCGGGAGATGAGGGAGCCAGGATCATAGGTGGAGATCTCCTGGTTGATGCGCACCAGCAGGGTATCGACCTCCCCCTGCAGCGCGGCCTGGCCACCGGGGAAGGGGTCGCTCAGGGTCACCGCATAGTAGGTGCCCATGGTGTTGCCCTGAATGCGGGTCTGGGTCGGCGCCGGCTGACAGGCGGTCAACAGCAGCATCAGGGAGAGCAGCAGGCCGCGGGGGGCCAGGGAGAGGGTCTTCATCTTGCATTCTCGCGGGAGTCATCGACGGGGGAGCAGCTTAGCCAAGGGCGCCGCAATTGACGAGCCCCTGGCGCCGGGCCTGGGTGGAAATAATTAAGCCGCGCCGGGGTGACGCCGGCAAATCTGTTCCACAGTTCTATGGACCCCGGGAGTGACCTGGTCCGCAGCTTTGAGCAAAAGCCGCTGCCATCCGGTGACATTTGGGTACAATGAAGATCGATCATGACAGCATCTTTGCGTGTCGCCGTGCGATGCGACAGACAAGGGGGTTGCCATTCCTCGCCAATCAAAGGAGAAGATGATGAAAAAGGTGTTAACCCTGCTGCTGCTGAGTTCCCTGGCTGCCCCGGCGCTGGCCGATGAGTGCGCCTTGGTCATCGAAGGCAATGACGCCATGCAGTTCAACCTCAAAGAGATGAGCGTGCCGGCCACCTGCAAGGAGGTGACCATCACCCTCAATCACACGGGCAAGCTGCCGGTGGCCAACATGGGTCACAACTGGGTGCTGGCCAATACCGCCGACTATCAGGCCGTCGCCACCGCGGGCATGAGCGCCGGCGCAGATCACGACTACCTGCCCAAGGACGATGCCCGTATCCTGGCGCACACCAAGCTGGTGGGGGGTGGCGAGAGCACCAGCGTCACCTTCAAGACCGAGGGGCTGGCGGGCAAGGATCTCACCTTCTTCTGCTCCTTCCCCGGCCACTTCGCCATGATGAAGGGGGCCTTCAAGGTCGGTTGAGCCGCGCTGGCCTGACAGGAAAAAGCCGGGATATCCCGGCTTTTTTGTCCCCGCTATCTGGCTTGCAGGGTAAAGAAGGCTAGGGTGGTCTTTTTCCCGCACTCGAAGCGGATGCTCTCCTCCCCTTTAACTACCAGGGTCTCGTTGATGGCCACGGCCTGGTCTGCCACCGTCAGCTGGCCGCTCAGCAGGTGGCAGAGGTAGGTCTTGTCCGCCTCCAGGGTGAGGGTCAGGGGGAAGGGCAGATTGAGCACCCGCACGTTGGCGCTGATGCGCGCGGGATCGTAGATGAGCCCCAGATCCGTCACCTCCTTTTTCAGCAGCTCGCAGTGGGTCTCGTCATCCCCGCTGAAGTGGGCCGCCTCTAAGGTGGCATAGGGGTGGCCGTTGAGCACGAAACCGGCGCCGCTGACGGGCAGCAGGATGCGCTGATAGCCGGGAAACTTGGAGAAGGGGCCCGCCGCCTTGATGGGGGCCGAGCTCAGCCGGTAGTCAAAGTCGAGCTTTTCCAGGCTCGAGCCCGGGGGGGAGACCAGGATCTGGGCCGTGGTGCCCTGCTTGTTTTTCCAGGGCATCTTCAGCTGGTCAGACTCTTTAATCAGGGTGATCACGTTGGCGCCTCGGCGAGGAGTGGGGAGAGTGAGGCCAAGTGATACCATCCCGCAGGCCCGCCCACAAGGCGCGGGGGCCTGGGGGCGGGCCGACTGCCCAGAATGTCGCCACTGCGGCCCCTGACCCTGACGGGCCCCCGGATGAGGTGCTCAAGATATCGCCGGTCGGCGGGGGGATGGCAGGCCAAAGGTCGAGGCTGTGATCCTGACGCTGTTAAACGGGCCCGAGGTCGCTACACTGGCACTTCTGCCGTATGGAGGCCCCATGACCCACAAGATCATTCTGGATACCGATCCCGGTATCGACGACGCCATGGCAATACTCTTTGCCGAGGCCCACCCCGCCATCGACTTGCTCGCCATCACCACTGTGTTTGGCAATGCCACCATAGAGAACGGGACCCGCAACGCCCTCTGGCTCAAGCAGAAATACGGCATGAAGGCAGAGGTGGCCCAGGGCGCCGCCGCGCCGCTGCTGCGCGAGCCCGTGGGGCCGACGACAGTGGTGCATGGCCCGAGCGGGCTGGGTGATGTGGAGGCGGGGGAGGTGACCATCTATGCGGATCCCCGTCCGGCCTGGCAATACCTCGTCGAGGCGCTGAAGGCCGCTCCCGGCGAGATCACTCTGGTGACCATAGGGCCGCTCACCAACCTGGCGCTGGCGCTCGAGGCCGCCCCCGAGATCACCGCGCTGGTGAAGCAGGTGGTGGTGATGGGAGGCGCCTTTGGCGTCAACGGCCATCGCGGCAACGTGACCCCCTATGCCGAGGCCAACATTCACGACGATCCCGAGGCGGCCGATCGGGTGTTCACCGCCCCCTGGCCCGTGGTGATCATAGGGCTGGATGTGACCCAGCAGAGCTTCTTCAGCAGTGCCTACCTGGATGCCCTGCGGGACGATGCCGGTGAGCCCGGTCGCTTCCTGTGGGCGGTGAGCCGCTTCTACCTGCGTTTCTATTCCGAGCGCATCGGCCTCAATGGCTGCCACGTGCACGATCCGTCCGCCATCGCCTATGTGATCGATCCCGAGCTGTTCACCCTGCGGGAGGGCCCGGTGCGGGTCATCGACCATGGCCCCGCCATAGGCCACACCCTGCAGAAGTTCGACGGCAAGTCCCATCCCCACGATGAGTGGGCGGACTACCCGGCCCAGCGGGTCGGGGTGGCGGTGCGGGATCAAGCCCTGCTGGCGCTCTATCGCGACACCCTGGTGGCCTGGGGCAAGGATTGCTGACTCGGGGATGGGCAAAACGTGATGTCCGCCCACTCCTCGCCGGCCGTCGCCACATATACTGACGCACATCGAGGCTGGCAAAGGGAGAGATAGATGGCCTGGTTGTCGTTGTTGGTGGCAGTCGCCCTGATCGGGTGGTTGATGACCCTGGGGCGCGGCGCCCTGTTCGAGATCCGGCTTGCCCCTGGCAAGGTGCAGGTGAAGCGAGGCTCGGTGCCGCCGCGCTTCCTGGCCCAGGCCAAACAGATCCTGCAGCAGGATCCGGTGCGGGGGCGCATCCTGGGTCAGCGCGATGGCAACGGGGTCAGGCTCGTCTTCTCCCGCTCCATCCCGGAGCCCGTGGCCCAGCGCCTGCGCAACGTCTTTCCTTACGGGGACTATAGAGGCGCGGCCCAGACCCCGGATGGGCGTAATTCTCGCTGACCGCTTTCTCTTGATGCTGTCGTTCACTTCCGGCGCCGGGCACTTTGCCCGGCGTTTTCATTTCCCATAAGCCCTGGAGAGGCCGCCGCTATCAGCGCGGCCCCTGCAAGGGCTTCATCACCTCTATCAGAAAGTCGATGAAGGCGCGGGTCTGGGGCTTCAAGAAGCGGCCGCCGCGAAACACCGCATGGATCTCGTCATGCCGATCCTCGTATGGGGAGGCCTGCCACTCGGGCAGCAGGGGTTGCAATGTGCCGTTGTCCAGCCCCTGTTGCACCATCCAGCTCGACAGCAGCAGTATGCCGGAGCCCGCCTCGGCCGCGCACAGCAGCGGCGTGCCGCCGACCGAGGCGAGGTTGCCCCGCACCGCGACTCTGTGCCGCTGGGTCCCTTGCCGGAAATACCAGTGCTGGCGCTGACGGCCATGGCCGCGGATCAGGCAGTTGTGGTGCGCCAGTTCATCGGGATGGGCGGGCTCGCCATGGCGGGTCAGATAGGCGGGGGAGGCGACCAGCAGGGTCCGGTTGGTGAGCAGGTGGCGGCTATGGAGACCGCTGTCCACTGGGCGTCCGACGCGCACCGCCACGTCCACGTTTTCGGCGTCGAGATCCACCAGCCGGTTGTCGAGCTCGATCTCGAGCCGCACCCCGGGGTAGCGGGCCAGGAAGGCCGGCAGGCGCGGCGCCAGCCAGCTGGTCCCGAAGCTCTCGAACACCGAGACCCGAAGCGGGCCCTCTGGCGCCACCGGCAGGGGTTGCAGGGATTGCACCAGCTGATCCGCCTCCTCCAGCAGGCGCACCGAACGGGCAAGGAAGTACTCCCCCTGCTCGGTCAGCACCAGCTGGCGGGTGCTGCGCTTGAACAGCGGGATCCCCAGCTGTTGCTCCAGCGCATCTATGGTGCGGGTCACCGAGGAGGGGGCCAGGTTGAGGGCACGGGCGGCCCGGGAGAAACTCCCCGACTCCACCACCTGAGCCAGGATACGGACGCGATTCAGCATGGGAGCACCTTTGCGGTAAATGCAAAACTGTTGCAGCTTGTGGCGGTATTCTATCCATGGATGAAAGCGTGAACAATGTGCTCATCGCCCATGGGGCGCTCATCCAAGGAGTATTGCCATGTCAGAACGTATCCAGCTTGCCAGCCGGGTGCCCGCCGCCATCTCGGCCATGATGGGCCTCGAGTCCTATCTCGGCGGGACCGACATTCCGCTGTCGCTCAAGGAGCTCATCAAGTTGCGGGCCTCCATGCTCAACGGTTGCGCCTACTGCATCGAGATGCACGCCGAGGTGGCGATGAAGCATGGGGAGAGCCCCCAGCGCTTGCTGGCGCTGTCCGCCTGGCGCGAATCCCCGCTGTTCGATGAGCGGGAGCGGGCGGTGCTTGCCCTGACCGACGAGGTGACTCTGATAGCCGAAAACGGGCTCACCGAGGAGACCTACCAGCAGGCCCTGGCCCTGCTGGGGGAAACTCTGTTGGCCCAGTGCCTGATGCAGGTGGTCACCATCAACGCCTGGAACCGCATCGCAGTGGCGACCCGAATGGAGCATAAACACCCCTGAGGGAGACCCTGCGGTGGGGAGTCGTCTTAAACGGGCCTATCCGAGGCCTGTTTTTCATGGTGGGTCTCAGACAGGGCAGCACTTTCTGCGCTTCCGTCGGCCTTGGGAAGTTAATCATACATTCGTTTGATTAATTATTTTTTTATTCTCCCTCGGAATATACGCATCCAGATCAAGGAATGGAGAGGGCGCCTGTGCATCGGGAGAGGTCTGAATGGCTCTTTTTTTCCCTGTTTCTCCCTCTGAAAATAAGGGTAATGGGCCTGATTGATTAATTGGTGAACGATTTTGGCGGGGAGATAAATTAACGGGAGATGAATCGAGGGTCTGTGAATTTAATAAATTGGTCGCTGTCAAGCGATTAACATCTGATACCTGTTTTCACCACCCTTGGAACATTTTTGGGATTAATTTTTCATGTTGTTCACATGCCGGTCTGATGCAATAAAATGCGGCATTTTTATTATACCAATAAGCCTTGAAACGATGAGGACATTGCATGAGACCTTTTGAAGTAAAGAGGGGCTTGGGCGCTTTGCTGTTGATGGCAACCGCTGGCTTGCTGAGTGGCTGCGACATGGCTCTGATGAGCCCCAAGGGGCAGGTTGGTCTGGAGCAGAAGTCACTGATATTGACCGCACTCGGGTTGATGTTAATCGTGGTGATTCCTGTGATTATTATGACGGTGGCATTTGCTCGTAAATACAGAGCATCCAATACCACTGCCAAATACACCCCGGATTGGTCCCACTCCAACAAGATTGAAGCGGTCGTCTGGACCGTGCCCGTCATTATTGTTGCCATCCTGGCAGTGATTACCTGGAAAACCTCCCACTCCCTCGACCCCTACAAGCCGTTGGAATCTGACGTCAAACCGATCCAGGTCGATGTGATTTCGCTGGACTGGAAGTGGTTGTTCGTCTATCCGGAGCTGGGTATCGCCTCGGTCAACGAGCTAGCCTTCCCGGTCAACACCCCGATCAACTTCCGGGTGACCTCAGACACTGTGATGAACTCCTTCTTCATCCCCCAGCTGGGCGGTCAGATCTACGCCATGGCCGGGATGCAGACCAAGCTGCACCTGATTGCCAACGAGGCGGGTCAGTACAAGGGGATCTCCGGCAGTTACAGCGGCGCCGGTTTCTCTGGCATGAAGTTCAAGGCGATTGCCACCCAGGACCAGGCCGGTTTCGATGCCTGGGTCGCCAAGGTGAAACAGTCTCCCAAGATGCTGAGCACCATGGGTGAGTTCGATGCCCTGGCCAAGAAGAGCGAAAACCACCCGGTTGAGTACTTCGCCAGCGCCGATCCCAAGCTGTTCGTCAACGTGATCAACAAGTTCATGGGTGGCATGTCCCATGGCGGCCATGACGCTGCAAAAGACGGCGCCATGGATCACGAGGCCATGAAGCATGACGCTGCAAAAGACGGCGCCATGGACCACAAGGCCATGAACCATGAGTCTGCAAAAGAAGGGAGCATGGACCACAAGGCCATGAACCATGACGCTGCGAAAGAAGAGACCATGGACCACGCGGCCATGAGTCATGACGAGCATGCCGGACACATGGCCACGTCTATGGCTGACAAGAGTGTGAAAGCAGGATCCGAGGAATAATCGATGTTTGGAAAATTGACACTCGAGGCTGTTCCGTACCATGAACCCATCATCATGGTCACGATAGCCGGTATCATCTTGGGTGGGCTGGCGATTGCCGGTCTCATCACTTATTACAGCAAGTGGCAATATCTGTGGAAAGAGTGGTTCACCTCGGTGGACCACAAGCGCCTCGGTATCATGTATCTCATCCTGGGCATGGTCATGCTGCTGCGCGGCTTCGCCGATGCGGTCATGATGCGTGGTCAGCAGGTCATGGCCTCCGCCGGTAGCGAAGGCTACCTGAACGCGCACCACTACGATCAGATCTTCACCGCCCACGGCGTCATCATGATCTTCTTCGTGGCCATGCCGCTGGTGATCGGCCTGATGAACATAGTGGTGCCGCTGCAGATCGGTGCCCGTGACGTCGCCTTCCCCTTCTTGAACAACCTGAGCTTCTGGTTTACCGCCGCGGCCGTGGTGCTGATCAACGTCTCCCTCGGGGTCGGTGAATTCGCCCAGACCGGCTGGCTGGCCTATCCGCCCTTGTCGGGGCTGGAGTTCAGTCCCGGGGTCGGGGTCGATTACTGGATCTGGAGTCTGCAGATCTCGGGTCTGGGTACCCTGCTGACCGGTGTCAACTTCTTTGCCACCATCATCCGGATGCGTGCCCCCGGCATGACCATGATGCGTCTGCCGGTGTTCACCTGGACCGCCCTGTGCGCCAACATCCTGATCATCGCCTCCTTCCCGATCCTGACCGTCACCATCGCCCTGCTCACCGCAGACCGCTACCTGGGTACCCATTTCTTTACCAATGACATGGGTGGCAACATGATGATGTACATCAACCTGATCTGGGCCTGGGGTCACCCCGAGGTGTATATCCTGGTGCTGCCGGTGTTCGGGATCTTCTCCGAAATCGTGGCGACCTTCTGCAAGAAGAAGCTGTTCGGCTACACCTCCCTGGTGTGGGCCACCGTGGCCATCACAGTGCTCTCCTTCGTGGTCTGGCTGCACCACTTCTTCACCATGGGGTCTGGCGCCAACGTGAATGCCTTCTTCGGCATCACCACCATGATCATCTCCATCCCGACCGGGGTGAAGATCTTCAACTGGCTGTTCACCATGTATCGCGGTCGCATCGAGTTCAGCTCCCCCATGCTGTGGACCGTCGGTTTCATCATCACCTTCACCGTGGGTGGCATGACGGGGGTACTGCTCTCCGTGCCGGCCGCCAACTTCGTGCTGCACAACAGCCTGTTCCTGATCGCCCACTTCCACAACGTCATCATCGGCGGCGTGGTGTTCGGTTGCTTCGCCGGTATCACCTACTGGTTCCCGAAGGCATTCGGCTTCAAGCTCGATGACGTCTGGGGCAAGCGTGCCTTCTGGTTCTGGATCACCGGTTTCTTCGTGGCCTTCATGCCGCTCTACGTGCTGGGTTTCATGGGCATGACCCGTCGTGTCAGCCAGAACATAGATCCCGAGTTCCACGGCTGGCTGGTGGTTGCCGCTTGCGGCGCCGGCCTCATCGCCATCGGCGTACTGTGCCAGCTGATCCAGGTCGTGGTCAGTATCCGTGACCGCGAGAAGAACCGTGACTGGACCGGCGATCCCTGGGGTGGCCGTACCCTGGAGTGGGCCACGTCCTCTCCGCCGCCCTTCTACAACTTCGCCATCGAGCCCAAGGTGACCGGTCTGGACGCCTTCTGGGAAGCGAAAGAGGACGGCAGCGCCTATCGCCAGCCGGCCAAGTACGCCCCCATCCACATGCCGAAGAACTCAGGTGCCGGTGTCATCATCGCCGCCTTCAGCGTGGTGTTTGGCTTTGCCATGATCTGGCACATCTGGTGGATGGCCATCGCCGGCTTCGTCGGCATGATCGCCACCTGGATCATCCACAGCTTCAACGACGATGTGGACTACTACGTACAGGTTGACGAAATCGAGCGCATCGAAGGTCAGCATTTCGACAATATCAACAAGGTGGCTTAACTCCATGGCGACTGACGTTCTACATCACTCTCACGGTGCCCATGAGGATGGGCACCATGATGCCGGCGCCACCAAGGTGTTCGGCTTCTGGATCTACCTGATGAGCGACTGCATCCTGTTCGCGACCCTGTTCGCAACCTATGCAGTCCTGGTCAACGGCACCGCCGGCGGCCCCGCCGGCAAGGACATCTTCGAACTGCCGTTCGTGTTTGCCGAAACCATGCTGCTGCTGCTGAGCTCCATCACCTTCGGGTTCGGCATGCTGGCCATGAACAAGAACAAGGTCTCGGCGGTCAACACCTGGCTGCTGGTCACCTTCATTCTTGGCGCCGGCTTCATCGCCATGGAGATCTACGAGTTCCATCATCTGATCGTCAATGATGCGGGCCCGGATCGCAGCGGCTTCCTGTCCGCCTTCTTCACCCTGGTCGGTACCCACGGTATCCACGTCACCAGCGGCCTTATCTGGATCATCGTGATGATGGTACTGATCAGCAAGAAGGGGCTGACCGAGCGCAACCGCACGCGCCTGATGTGCCTGAGCCTGTTCTGGCACTTCCTGGACGTGGTGTGGATCTGCGTCTTCACCGTGGTTTATCTGATGGGGGTCATGTAATGAGTCATTCCGTTGACAATCACGGCGCCAGCCACGGCAGCGTCAAGTCCTACATGACCGGCTTCGTGCTGTCACTCATCCTGACCGCAATCCCGTTCTGGATGGTGATGGACGGCTCCGCCTCCCATGCCATGGTGCTCGGCACCGTGGTGGCCATGGCGGTGGTGCAGATCTTCGTGCACCTGATCTACTTCCTGCACATGAACACCTCCTCCGAGGAGCGGTGGAACCTGGTGGCACTGGTCTTTACCGTGCTCATCATCGCCATCGTGGTCGTGGGTTCCCTGTGGATCATGTACAACCTCAACATCAACATGATGGTTCACTGAGCGGCTTGATGTGATGATGAAGCAATACCTGCAAGTGACTAAGCCGGGCATCATCTTCGGTAACCTCATCTCGGTTATCGGCGGCTTCCTGCTGGCCTCGAAGGGGAGCCTGGATGTGCCCCTGTTCATCCTGACCATGGCGGGGGTGTCACTGGTGGTCGCCTCCGGTTGTGTGTTCAACAACTACATCGACCGGGACATCGACTGCATCATGGAGCGCACCAAGAACCGCGCCCTGGTGAGGGGGCTCATCGCCCCCGGTGTGTCGCTCTGGTATGCGAGCGCGCTGGGCGTTGCGGGCATTGCACTGCTCTACTTTGCGGCCAATCCGTTGGCCGCCTTGCTGGCGGTGCTGGGCTTCCTGGTCTATGTGGGGGTCTACAGCCTCTACATGAAGCGTCACTCTGTCTATGGCACCCTGGTCGGCAGCCTCTCCGGCGCCGCGCCACCCGTCATCGGCTATTGCGCGGTGAGCGGCCAGTTCGACTCGGGGGCGCTGATCCTGCTGGCGATCTTCAGCCTGTGGCAGATGCCGCACTCCTATGCGATTGCCATCTTCCGCTTCAAGGATTACCAGGCCGCCAACATCCCTGTGTTGCCGGTGGTGAAGGGGATATCTGTGGCCAAGCACCACATCACCCTCTACATACTGGCGTTCATGGTGCCGACTCTGATGTTGTTCCTCGGCGGCTACGCCGGTTACAAGTACCTGATAGTCGCCACCGCGGTGAGCGTCTGGTGGCTGGGGATGGCGCTGTCTGGCTACAAGGCGGCGGTGGATGACTCCCTCTGGGCCCGCAAGCTGTTCATGTTCTCCATCGTCACCATTACCTGCCTGAGCGTGATGATGTCGGTGGACTTCCAGCCGGATGCAACTCCCGTGCTGGTGAGCATGCTGCCTTGAGTCACTGTGATATGACGCAGGAAAATCAATAGAATCCAGAGCCGGGAACCTTCCCGGCTCTGTTATTATGTGGCCCGCCCCACGGGGCGCATTGTCGGCTTTTTCGGGTGTGGCGTGCCTTGTCATCCGCCCCTTTGTGTCTCCTCTCTCTGACCTATCGAGGCCATCATGAATGATTTCACCATGACGAGGGGCGAGCGCCGCGCGACCTGGGCGCTCGGCTCCGTCTTCTCGTTGCGCATGCTCGGCATGTTCATGGTCCTGCCGGTGCTGACCACCTACGGCATGTCCCTGGCGGGCGCCTCGGAGGCGCTGATTGGGCTTGCCATCGGCATCTACGGCATGACCCAGGCCCTGTTCCAGATCCCCTTCGGGCTGCTCTCCGATCGCATCGGCCGCAAGCCCCTCATCGTCGGCGGCCTGTTGTTGTTTGCCCTCGGTAGCGTCATCGCCGCCCTGAGCGACTCCATCTGGGGGGTCATCGTCGGCCGCGCCCTGCAGGGGAGCGGCGCCATCTCCGCCGCCGTCATGGCGCTGCTGTCGGATCTCACCCGGGAGCAGAACCGCACCAAGGCCATGGCCTTCATCGGAGTGAGCTTTGGCATCACCTTCGCCATCGCCATGGTGACAGGCCCCCTGATCACCCAGGCGGTGGGGTTATCCGGCCTGTTCTGGCTCATCGCCCTGCTGGCGCTGGCGGCCATCGCCATGGTGATCTGGGTGGTGCCGACACCGGCGGCCCACCTGCAAAATCGCGAGTCCGCCATGGTGCGCGGCGGTTTTCGCACCGTGCTCACCAATGGGCGTCTGCTCAAGCTCAACCTCGGCATTCTCTGCGTCCACACCCTGCTGATGTCGAGCTTCGTGGCGCTGCCGCCGCTGCTCGAACAAGCGGGCCTGGCTCGGGAGCACCAGTGGCAGGCCTATCTGGTCACCATGCTGATCGCCTTCGTGAGCGTGGTGCCTTTCATCATCTATGCCGAGAAGCACCGCCAGATGAAGCGGGTGTTCCAGGCCTGTGTGCTGGTGATGCTGGTTGCTGAGCTGGTGCTGTGGCAGGCAGGCCTGCAGCTGTGGGGCCTGCTGTTGGGGCTGCAGCTTTTCTTCGTCGGCTTCAACGTGATGGAGGCGCTGCTGCCGTCGCTCATCAGCAAGGAGTCCCCGCCGGGTTACAAGGGCACCGCCATGGGGGTCTACTCCACCAGCCAGTTCCTCGGCGTCGCCATCGGCGGCAGCCTGGGGGGCCTGCTCTACAGCCTGGGGGGCGGCCCTCTGGTGTTTGGCGGCTGCGCCCTGCTTGCCCTGCTCTGGTTTGGGGTCAGCCTCACCATGGCCGAGCCTCCCTACGTCAGCAGCCTGCGCATAGTGCTGCCGGAAGGGGTGGCCGCGAGTCCGGCCCTGGAGCAGAAGATCCGCGCCTGCGACGGGGTGAGCGACGTGCTGCTGGTGCCTGAGGAGCACTCCCTCTACGTCAAGGTGGACAGCAAGCGCCTGACCCGAAGCGATCTGGAGCGGCTGGTGGCCCTCTGAGGGCAGCCAGGGGCGCGGCTGCTATGCTGAGATCCTCAATCACAGGAGGAAAGGCTCATGTCATATGTGGACGGATTCGTGATCGCCGTGCCCACGGTCAACAAGCAGGCCCTGATCGACCATGCGGGGCTGTTTGACCCCATCTTTCTCGAATATGGGGCCACCCGGGTGCTGGAGTGCTGGGGAGATGACGTGCCCCACGGCAAGCAGACCGACTTTTACCGCGCGGTGGCGGCCAAGGAGGACGAAAGCGTGGTCTTCTCCTGGGTGGAGTGGCCGAGCAAGGCGGTACGGGATGAGGCCATGACCAAGATGATGAAGGATCCCAGGATGGATCCGGCCAGCCCCATGCACCAGACCATGCCCTTCGATGGCGCCCGGATGATCTTCGGGGGCTTCACCACAGTGCTGGAGCTCAAGGGCTGAAACCCCGCCAGCGACGCCCAGGCCCGCCAGATGATGAAAAAGCCCGCCATTCGGCGGGCTTTTTGCTGGGTCGGGGAGGGGATCAGCGTTCCAGCAGGGGGGCCGAGCGGTAACTCCAGAGGCCATAGGTGCGCAGGGCGTCGCGGTAGATGCCGAGCAGCTCCTCGGGGCTCGCCTTGGCCAGGGCCGAGAGGGGCTTGTCCGGGTAGGCGACGCTGTCGATGCGGATATTGGCCGGGCCGCTCTGCCAGCAGGCGATTTCCAGCAGGGTCTGGCCCCGGCGCACGTGGCTCGCCGAGCTCACCAGGGTGGCGTACTCAATCTCGTGGCGGGCGAGGGCATAGCCGCTGTAGAGGGCGTTCTCCACCGTGCTGGTGGCGTAGTTCTCCTCGATGATGCGGGATCTGTCTATGCCCTTCTTCGCCAGCCAGTCCGCCATCAGCTTGCCCTCGGTCTGGCGGTTCTGGGGCACGCCGCCGGTGAGGATGATGAGGGCCGCCGGGTTGGCCTGGGCCAGGGCGCGGGTGGTCTCGAGGCGCCCCAGCAGGATCTCGTGCATGGAGCCATCGGGGTTGAGGGCATAACCCAGGGTGACTATGGCCTGTCTCCCCTTTTTCTCGCCCCGCCCCTGGCGCTCCTTGAGGGGGGTGGCGATCACCCGGTCGACGGTATCAAACAGCCGCTGCAGATCGGCGGCCCGACCGGCATTGAGCTCGCCGACCCGCTTGACGTAGCCATCGGATTTGGCCTGGTTGCCCTTGAAGCGCTGCCAGGTGGCCAGATAGGTGTTGAGATCCAGATCGTCCGGCGCCGTGCTGAGGGCCTGCTCGAACAGGGCGATGGCTCTGTCCACGTTGCCGTTGTAGATCTGGGCGTTGGCCGCCGAGATGAGCAGGTCGGTGCGGTAGGGCTCGAGCTGGTGGGCTTGCAGCAGGAGCTCGGTGACCTGCTCCATGTTGCTCGGCATCTTGGCGGTGAAACCGGCATCTGAGACCCGGGCGGGGGAGTGGAAGATGCGGGCGGCATCCGCCAGCAGCTGGTCCACCACCTGGCGTTTGCTGATGTACTGGTCGTAATTTTGCTCCTTTTGCAGGGAGCGCACCGGGGCGGCCCAGGCATCGGAGGCGGTGACCACCGGCAGCGCCAGCAGGCTGGCCAGGGTCAGGGCAATCGCAGTTTTCTTCATCATGGCGTTCCACCTAGGGGGAGGGGCGCTATGCCATGGCATGCTCCCCTGGAGCCTTTTTCAATTAAAACAGGCGCTTGGTAATTGCCTACTCTACTCCTTTCCCGATGAAAAAAACGTGAACCGCTTCGGTTATCCCGGTCACCCCCTAGCGCAGACCCAGACGCTCGTGGAGAAACCCCAGCCAGGCCTCCACCTTGGCGGGCAGGTGACGGCGCCTGGGATAGAGGCACCAGATGCCGTGCTCGGGCAGGGCGTGGTCTGGCAGCAGGGGCACCAGCCGACCGGTGGCGAGATCCCGCTCCACGATAAAGTCCGGCATGTTGGCTATGCCGAGCCCCGCCAGCAGCGCCGTGTGGATGGCGTCGCTGTTGTTGACCTCGAAATTGCCGCGCGGGGTGATGGCCACCTCCCCCTCGGGGCCTTGCAGCCGCCACTGGGTGCCGCCGCGAAACAGGGAGTAGAAGAGGCAGTTGTGGCGCTCGAGATCGGCCGGGGTGCGGGGCGTGCCGACCCGTGCCAGGTAGGCGGGGGCGGCGCACAATGTGCTGTGACAGGGGGCGAGGCGACGGACGACCAGGCTCGAATCCTCCAGCTCACCGATGCGCACCGCCACGTCGAACCCCTCGGCCACCAGATCCTGTAGGGCGTCGCTCATCTCCAGCTGCAACTGCACCTCGGGGTAGAGGGCGAGAAATTCGGGGATAAGGGGAGCTATGTGGCGCCGACCATAGACCATGGGCACAGTCACCCGCAGCAGGCCGCGCGGCGCCGATTGCAGGGCGCCGATGGCATCTTCCCCTTCACTTGCCAGGCGCACCGCATGGCGCACCGTCTCGAAGTAGCGCTCCCCCGCCTCGGTCAGGGCGAGGGAGCGGGTGGTGCGGTAGATAAGCTGGCAACCGAGGGTTTGCTCGAGCTGGCTCACCTTCTTGCTCAGCACCGACTTGCTGAGGCCGAGCTGGCGGGCGGCGCCGGAGAAAGTGCCCGCCTCCACCACGGCGACGAAGGCGGGGAGCAGGGCGAAGGCATCCTGGTTCATGCTGTTCTCAATATGGAAACAATGTTGTTCCATAAGGGTAGATTATCCCCATATCGAAAACAATTTACCCTGCTCCTCTGTTCAACCAAGGAGTGACCCCATGATCCCCCCGCTTATCGACCGCCGCCCCGGGCGCCTCGCCCTAGGCCAGACACTTGGCCAGACCATAGGCGCCCTTGCCGCCTTCGCCGCCGGCCTGCTGCTGGCGCTGATGATCGCCCAGAACGGCGCCCTGGCCCGCGCCACCGACCCCTGGCTCGGGAGCTGGCTGGCCCACGGGATCGGCACCCTGGTTGCTGCACTCCTGTGGTGTCTCGCCCCCCGATCTCCGACGCCGGAGGCGGCCCCGGCCTGGGCCTGGCTCGGCGGCCTGCCGGGGGCGCTCACCGTGGTGCTGGCGGCCCTCTGTCTCAACTCCCCCCTCGGCATGGCGGGCACCCTGGCCCTGCTGCTGCTCGGCCAGCTGCTGTTTGGCGCCCTGTGCGACGCCAGAGGCTGGTTCGGGCTGACTCGCCGCAGTCCCTCGGGAAAGGACGCGCTCGCCGCCTTGCTGGTGCTGGCCGGCGCCCTCTGCATCGTGCTGCATTAGGAGATACACCATGACCATATTGATCCTGCTGGGACTGCTCGCCGCCTTGCTGGTGATGGCAGGCGCCCTGCTCATAGTGCTCGGTTAGGAGAAACACCATGACCATATTGATCCTGCTGGGACTGCTCGCCGCCTTGCTGGTGATGGCCGGCGCCCTCTTCATCGTGCTGCGTTAGGAGAAACACCATGACCCTTCTGATCCTGCTGGGACTGCTTAACGGCGTGGCGGTGAGCCTGTCGCGCACCCTCAATGGCCGCCTCGCCAGCGCCCGGGGCGCCTTTACCGCGTCTCTTGCCAATCACCTGCTCGGCTTTGGGTTGCTCGGCGCCCTGCTCATCCTCAAGGGAGCGCCCTGGGAGCGGCTCGCCGGGCTCGATCCCTGGCTGCTGCTCGGCGGCGTGCTGGGGGCGCTCTTCGTCGCCATCAGCAGCTGGGCCATAGGCCAGGTCGGCGCCCTGGCCTGCGCCCTGCTCATCGTCGCAGGGCAACTGCTGGGGGGCGCGCTGCTCGATGCCCTGGCCGGGCGGCTGGCGGCGAGCGATCTGCTCGGCATTGTGCTGGTGCTGGTCGGCGCCGCGCTGCAACGCTGGCAGGCCGGCAAGCCGCGCCCCTCGCCATGAGCGGTGATGGCGTGGATAAACCAGCAGGCCTGGGTGATAAGAGCGCCGCCCTTGCCTAGACGGGAAAGGCCGCACGCCAGCCGGATCAGGGCCCTGGCGGAAGGGAAAAAGGCGAAAGAAAGGGAGGGAAAGGAAGAAACAGGAAGGCAAAAGAGAGCAAAGAAAGAGAGGCGCCTGTGGGCCAGGGCCAGCCCAAAAGCAGAACACCGGGACTAGGCCGGTGTTCTGGGATAACAGAGTCGCGCCCCTGCTCGGGGCGTTGCAGTCAGGGCGACTTAGGCGTAGAAGGCCTCGACGGTGCCCTTGACGGTGATCAGCATGGGGTTGCCGTAGCGATCCTTTGCCTTGGGGGAGGGGATCTTCACCCAGCCTTCGCTGATGCAGTACTCCTCGACATTGGTGCGCTCCTTGCCGTTGAGGCGAATGCCGATCTCGTGCTCGAAGCAGGCTGCCACATGGTGCGGGCTGCGTGGGTTGGCCGCCAGATGGTCGGGCAGTGCAGGTTTGTTGTCGCTCATTTTATAGACCTGAGTGTGATAAAAAGTGGGTCATTGTAGGCAATGCCCGCCACGGGCTCAAGGCTGGGCTGCGTCCAATGCGGGTGGACAAGGTCCGGCTACAGTTGCTGCCCTGGCAGCAGCTATAGCCGGCTCCGAAAGACGGGGGTTGCCATGTTTTTACTGATTTTCAGGTAGCTTCGGTACCAAAGCCAATATCAAGGTTGTAAAAGGACCTAAGAATAATGAAATGAAAAACCAGACTAAACCGCTACGATTCTTCCCTTGGGCGAGGACAGCATTGATTAACATCAATGTTCCCCACCCAACAAAAAACTGTTTGCTTACCTCAATATATTCAGAGCTCACAAGAATTTCCTTTTCATTTTATATGATGATATTTGGTTATAGAGCGAGGTGGGAGGCCACATTTTTGTGGACAGGCCATGCAACCAGACCTTAAGAAATAACAGTGTTTATATGTCTATACAATCTTTTCTGACTTTACATGCATGGTGCCAATAAGAACTATTGCATTGCAAACATTGCCTTTGCTACTGATAACATCACGACTGGACTCAAATATTGCATAGAAGGCACAGTCGTATGACCTTATCAACGCCCTAAGTGACAGCATATCTTGTGAACCATCATAATTTTTTCGCCAATATGGAGCGATAAAGGAAAGTCCTATGCCGAGGTGATAGGCGCTGGGGCCTAGGCTATGTTCTATATCATCCTTTGCCTTTCCCACCACCAAGTTTATTTTTTCTTCTAGGTCTGATTTAGCTCGTCCACCAAAATAAAGCCATTCCATCTTTGCTTCAGCAATAGCGATATTAGCTTGCTTTGAAAAATACAGATCAACACGGCCGTTAACCGTGTTATCTATGTTACCTTTTTGGCTGGAGTACTCTTCCAAGGCAATTCCGCCACTTCTCCAAACAGCGCCTGAAAAGGCGCTTACATTAGCCCGTTCATTATACCAGTAGAGACAGTCATTATACTGCTTTTGTTCAGTGAATTCTTTGTGGAGTAGTCCCCATTGTTCTATTATAGGAGCAATCCAAGCAATCTGTTGATTGTGGATATTCATCTCAAATTGATTTGTATTCATTACTGTTCCTTGTATGTACAAATTCTCACAAAGCCTTGGGTATACGCTACCTTTGCTTGGATTTACCGTTTTTTATATATGTAGTCTTTTCATCCAGATACCCTAAAAGGTATCTAGGAAATTATTTTGTACAGTTTGTCGTAGTAAAAATCATCAAAGTCAGCAACCGTTTTTAGGGTAAACGGTGCTGGCAGGGTGAATCGTTTCCAGGTTTCCTTGAAGATCTCGTCACCATCTTCTTGCGCATCCTGATTGATGTTCTCCTTTATTAATATTTTCTTGGTCGAGAAGTTGATGCTCGTCACCCGCTCGACGAGGGGGCCGCGGTTCTCGCTCATGTCATAGCCAATCAATTCGAAACCGGCGTTCTGATATCTGAATTTGTAAGACCAGTAACCATAACGTCCATGGCCATAGTGGATCTGCAAGATCCCTTTTTCTACGGAGACCCAAAGCTCAGGGGCAAAATAGACACCACCATCTTCATTCTCCGAGGAGAAACAGTTTGGATTGTCCAGAGCCAGCTCATAGTGATCCCCCTTATTGAACGCGATGATAAGACCTCGCCGATTACGATCCAGCTCACCACGGTATTCGTCAACAATGACATTGCGCTTGTCAGTGCCTTTGACGACGATGACCATATCACTCTGGCCATCCTTGTTTAAATCCCCCTCGATTTTCTCAAAGACAACATATCCCTTGGGGATAAAATCGAGCGGGTCTTTGGCTTTCAGGGGGGTGCCTTCGGCTAAAACTTGTGCTTGCAACAGCATTAAAAGCAGGAATAACCCTTTTTTCATAACCATTCCGTTTTCGTATGACTCTATAGATTGTGAATAATGCGTAAGATGGATACCCATGGCAAGCGCTTTGAGCCACGAATGGAGACGAGCCTGCCTGTCCATAGGAATACTCCAAGCATTCCGCCACCGTCGGGTCTCTCTGCCCCCCCACCGCCAGCTCGATTCCCTCACCACCGGCGGCAAGGGGGTTGGTTGGCTCTGGCCGTGGCGTGACGAGCGTTTCTTCGCCCCCTGGCAGCTGATCCGGGTCGCCCCTTTCAAGCTGGAGGCCTATCTCACCGCCCGAGGTGAGGCGGTGATCCTCTCCGAGCTCTACTGGGTCTGGTTACCGGGGGTTGTATTGATGCTGGGATTGATGGGGTGGCGGGTGTGGAGAAGGGGGCGGTAGTGGTGGGATTGGGAAGGGTTGTTGGATATATCGTTGCTAAGTAAAGACTTGGACCCCATCTCTTGTGTTCTGGCTATGTAACGTATTGTTCAGAAAGATGGGTGTCCAAAAAATTTTTTTAGTCAGAATCAATCTGTACTGAAACTGACTGGCCATTCATACGTTCCATTTCTTTTATCAAGTTTTCAAACATGGTACATCCCTATTTTATGCATAGCGTCTGGTTAAGGGGCAGGATTTAACCCGCCCTTGTAAGATAAGCTAGCTGTGTCGAACGCTATGTTGGGCTCATAATTGACGTTCAAAAGGACGTATTTCTTTATATATCCAAGCTTCGTCCCCATTTTCTCGGGTAAAGCCACGAGCGCCAAGTTCTACAAGCAGTCGTCGGAGATCATCATCGGGTGTACCTGTTACACGCTTAAGAGTATTAAAGCTTCGACCTTTTTATCTGATGGCATTGTCAAGCATTTCTTTGATATAAATTTTTCTAGGACCCCAGATTCTTTCTTCTTCTCGGGCTGCCCTCTCCATTTCGAGTTTGCGTGGTCCCCAGTATCCGGAGAGCCAAGCACCGGCGATACCTATAATCCCACCAAGAAGCCCACCGATAATTCCTGCTATATACTCCGATCCCATGTAGTCTCCCATGAAGTACCGTTAACTTTCAAAATATCGTTAAATTTCGTATAACGTAAATATAGAGAAACTTAGATTTGTCCCCTCAATTCTCTCTGTTTTTAGTTTTCTATCATTAACCCACTCGTTTAGCCTGGCCTCTTGTTTAAAAGCTTTGTCAAATACTGTGTGACTTTCAGTTTCGGAAGGATGAAAGCCAACCATCCAAAAACTTCTAATAATGTTGTCTGATCTGCTTATTTTTCTCAACAACGATCCATCATCGATCATTCGTTTTACACACTCATTGATACTTTTTGCTCTTTTAAACTCAATAATAATTTCGCCAGGACGTTTTTGATATTTTCGTTTTAACCAGAAATCAACAGTTGTTGTTTTTCTATGTTTTATGCGAGACTTTAGTCGTCGATCAAGTAAATAAGTTTTTTCTCTTCCCCAGTCAGAAATGTCGCCGTTTTGACGTTGGTATAAAAACATTGCAAATTCAATCTGTAACCACTTTTCATAGTCATGGACTTTTTTTGCTGGAGTGTTAATAAGACTTTCTATAAGTTGAAATTTATTACCTACTGATAAAGAGCCGACGAAATCAGAAATTAATTTATAAATAAACTCTAAGTCCATGTTATAAACCTAAAAGAGAAACCTAATGCAGAGTTAAGGTGTGAGCAATGCTAACACCTAGTCTCAGCAATAGCAGCGTAAACATGAAACTCAACGATTGAATGGAGGGTATAAACATTGATAGTCACTCTCAAATACTCTGTTATGTAGATTTATCTTGGACGATACGCATGCTCCAACACCATTCTAGCAAGTGCAGTTTGTTTTGCTGATAGATCTATTTTATGTGAGGCACACAAAAAACATAAAACTCTTGCAAATTTTACTCTGATGATTTGAAGTGTTTTATAAAAAAGAAAATCATTACTAGAACTTTTCAAATTATAAAGAACCCGTAGTTCTCTGCTGAGTAGGGTGATAAGTTCAAGTAGGAAATGACTGGCCATTTCGGATTTCAGATTTAGTCTACATTGTTCGGTCTCGTTTTTTATTGATTCGAGACTATTGATCACGGCCTGAGTGACTTCTTGATCAAAGGGAGCAACTAAAACCTGGCGTGACTCTAGGAAAGAAAAATACCGTTCAAGCTCATTTTTATCAGGGTCATTTACGAATTTAATTAAATCTTTTAGTGAAAAGCCTGATATAGATGCAGCACCACTTATTCCGCCGATGATTTCTAAAAATGTCAAAAGTTACTCCTGTTACATAGTAGTGATTAGATTGAAGGCTGCGCAAATCTGATAGTGGGGCCTTCTGTATAACTCCACCCACTTTCATAACAACCACGGATTTTTTTAATTTCTGTATGACCAGTCGTCAGTATATACTTTTTAAACTTGCTATTTTTAATCAACTAATGTCACTATGAAAATAAAAACCATGGAATTGATCTTCATCAGGAATGCCTGCCGGTGTTATTTTTCGGGCTACGCTACCGCCCCTGAGTTTCAGCCCCCAGTTCGCTGCTTTTCATCCGTGAGCTAGCAACAATCGCTTTCATGGCGTTCTTCCGAGAGGTTGATTGTCGTTTGGCTATCTTAAGGGCGATGCTGATAGTTGAGAAGGGGGCTTTGGCGGGAATCTGTGTTGGATCAATAAATTAGTCATTCAAACGTGCGCTGAGTGAGCAACTGATTTTGCAGGGAATGCACAGCTGCCCTCACCCCAGCCCTCTTCCAAGGGGAGCGGCAACAAGCAGGAAATAGAAAGGGAGCCTATCAGGCTCCCTTTTTGCAAACATGGTCAATGGCATGTGACCCATGCCGCCCCTTATCGATTGGTCGCGGCCTTCATCCCTTCCACAAACTCCTTCAGACGAGTGAGCATATGCTCCGGGTTCTTGTGGTGGGTCTCGATGATCTTCACCACGGCGGAGCCGGAGATGGCACCGGCGGCGCCGGCCTTGATGGCCTCGCGCACCTGGGCCGGTTCGCTGATGCCAAAGCCGAGCAGGGCGGGGGGGGCATTGAATTCGCGCAAGGTGTTGATGAGGCCATCCACCGGCATGCCGGCCTTGGTCTCGGCACCGGTCACGCCGGCGCGGCTCACCAGGTAGGTGTAACCAGAGCCAAGCTCGGCAACTGCCTTGAGAGTCTCGGTGTCACCGTTGGGCGGGGCGATAAAGATGCTGTCGATGCCGAACTTGTCGGCCGCCGCCTTGTAGGGGGCGCACATCTGCACCGGCACGTCGGCTACCAGCACCGAGTCCACCCCTGCCTGCTGGCATTTCTCGTAGAAGCCGTCGATGTGGCGCACATAAACGAGGTTCGCGTAGACCAGCAGGCCAATGGGCAGCTGCGGGTACTTGGCGCGGATACGGGCGAGCAGGGTGAAGCAGTCGTCCGGGGTGGTGTGGCTGGCAAAGGCCCGCAGGGCGGCACCTTGAATGGTGGGGCCGTCCGCCACCGGATCGGAGAAAGGAATGCCCAATTCGAGCGCATCGGCGCCCCCTTCGACCAGGGCATCGACGATGGCCAGGGAGAGTTCGGGGGTGGGGTCACCCAGCATCACGAACGGCACGAAGGCGCCCTGATTGACGGCATCCAGACGGGAGAAGAGTTGTGCGTAGCGATTCATGACAGGGTTCCTTCTTTCTCGAAAATGTCGGCAACGGTGAAGATGTCCTTGTCGCCACGGCCGGAGAGGTTGACGATCAGCACCTGCTCTTTCTCAGGTTCACTGCGGGCCATCTTGAGGGCGTGGGCCAGGGCGTGGGAGGACTCCAGCGCAGGGATTATCCCCTCGGATTTGGCCAGCTCCTGGAAGGCGTCCAGCGCCTCCTTGTCGGTGATGGAGACATAGTCGGCGCGGCCGATGGCGGCCAGGTGGGCGTGCTGAGGGCCGACGGAGGGGAAGTCGAGCCCCGCCGAGACGGAGTAGGACTCCTGAATTTGGCCCTGCTTGTCCTGCATCAGGTAGGAGTGCATGCCAAAGAAGACTCCCTTGCTGCCGTGACCCAGCGGCGCACCGTGCTCGCCACTCTCGATGCCGTGACCACCCGGCTCGACCCCGATCAGACGCACCTCTTTGTTGTCGATAAAGTCGGCAAACATGCCGATGGCGTTAGAACCGCCGCCGACGCAGGCGATCACCGCATCGGGCAGCCGCTCCTCTTTCTTGAAGCACTGGGCCTTGGCCTCTTCGCCGATCATCTTCTGGAACTCCCGCACGATAGTGGGGAAGGGGTGCGGGCCAGCGGCGGTGCCAAGCAGGTAGTGGGCGGAGTCGTAGTTGGCAGCCCAGTCACGCAGCGCCTCGTTGCAGGCATCTTTGAGGGTGCTGGAGCCGGAGTGCACCGGAATGACGGTGGCCCCCATCAACTTCATGCGAAACACGTTGGGCTTCTGGCGCTCGCAATCCTTGGCACCCATATAGACCCGGCACTTGAGGCCGAGCAGGGCGCAGGCCAGGGCGGTGGCGACCCCGTGCTGACCGGCGCCGGTCTCGGCGATGATCTCGCTCTTGCCCATCCGCTTGGCGAGCAGGGCCTGACCCAGCACCTGGTTGGTCTTGTGGGCGCCGCCGTGCAGCAGATCTTCACGCTTGAGGTAAAGCCGGGTCTTGGTGCCCTTGGTCAGATTGCGGGTCAGGGTCAAGGGGGTCGGGCGACCGGCATACTCGGTGAGCAGCTCCCCAAACTCGGCAACGAAGGCCGGGTCATCCTTGGCATCGACGAAGGCCTTCTCCAGCTGGAGCAGGGCGGGGATCAGGATCTGGGGCACATACATGCCACCAAATTCACCAAAAAACGGATTGAGCAGGGTCATGGTTATCTTCCTTTACATTCTGCAATTGAGATCAGGTATGAGCCTTGGCGGGCTGAGGCGTATGGCTGGGGCACATACATGTCATCGACGAAATTCACCGAAAAACGGGTTGAGCAGAGTCATAGATTATTCCTTGTGCTTATAGGCAAATGCAGTTCATTAATTTGGTGCATGTTCAGAGGGCGCGCAGGGCACTCTTACAGTTGGCGCAGGGCGCCAAAGGCTGCCGCTATCTTGTGCGCATCCTTCTGGCCCGGGGCACTCTCCACCCCGGAGTTGAAATCAAGGCCGAGGCAACCCACCTGGGCGGCCTGCAGGGCGTTGTCGGGATTGAGCCCCCCTGCCAGCATCAGCTTGGCTTTATCGAGATTGGCCAGCATGGCCCAGTCGAACGCCTGACCTGTGCCGCCGCTCTGGCTGCCGACTTTCGTATCCAGTAGCAGACGATCCGCCGGGTAGTCGAGGGCGGGCAGCGGCTCGCCGCTCGTGACGCCTACGGCTTTCCAGATCTGGCAAGCGGCGGGCAGCAGGGGGCGCAGGCTCTCGATATAGGCGGCGTCTTCATCCCCGTGCAGTTGCACCGCGGCGAGGTTCAGGGCCTCCACCGTCTTGGCGATGGTGGCGGGCTGGGCATTGCGAAACACCCCGACGTAACAGAGCGGCGCCCCGGCCATGACGGCGCGGGCGGCGGGAATGTCCACGTAGCGCGGGCTCTTGGCCACGAAGATAAGGCCGCCAAATACCGCACCTGCCTGATGGGCGGCGGCGGCATCTTCGGGGCGGGTGAGGCCGCACACCTTGTTCTGGCCCAGCACAAGCTTGCGTACCGCCGCCTCCAGATCCGGCTCGCTCATCAGGGAGGAGCCCACCAGGAAGCCCTTGGCATGGGCGCGCAGATCCGCCACCTGGGCGCGGTGGTTGATGCCAGACTCGCTGATCACCACCCGATCGCTCGGAATATCTTTGGCCAGCTGCTTGGTGCGGGCGAGATCCACGCTGAGATCCCGCAGATCCCGGTTGTTGATGCCAATCACGGGGGCGCCGAGGGCCAGGGCGCGATCCCGCTCCTCTGCATTGCTCACCTCGGTCAGTACCCCGAGGCCCAGCTCTTTCGCCACCTTGAACAGGGCGCGATAGCCCTCGTCGGTGAGCACCGAGAGCATCAGCAGTATGGCGTCCGCCTGATAGTGGCGGGCCAGATAGACCTGATAGGGGTCAATCATGAAGTCCTTGCACAGCACCGGCTGCTTGACCCGGGCGCGTACCCTGGGCAGGAAGGCGAAATCCCCCTGGAAGAACTGCTCGTCGGTCAGCACAGAGATGGCGGTGGCGTAGTTGCCATAGATGTCGGCGATGGCCTCGGGGCTGAAGTCGTCGCGGATCAAGCCCTTGGAGGGGGAGGCCTTCTTGCACTCCAGAATGAAGCGGGTGGAGCCTGCGCGCAGCTCTCCCTCGAAGTCACGATCGCTTGGCACCAGGGCGCCCTGGAAGCTCGCCAGGGGCTGGGCCAGCTTGCGGGCCGCGACCCACTCCTGCTTGGCGGCCACGATTTTGCCGAGAATGGTCTGGTTGATGGAAGCCCGATTCAGGAAGGCATCGGGGGAGGAGAGGGGGTCGAGCATCTCGATATCCTTGCTAAGAGTGGTACTGCCTTGTTGGCTGCCGTGAGTAGTGACTGACATCATGCCTCCTGATGGCTCAGGGTGGCGAGTGCCTGGGCGAGCAGGCGGGTTTCACCGCTTGCAAGCTTGGCCAGCACCTGCGCGGCCGCCTGCTTGAAGTCCGGGGCCTTGCCCGCCATCACCAAGAGCGGCGCTACATTGGCGGCGATGGCGGCATTGTGGGCCGCTGTGCCTTCGCCCGCCAGTATGGCGTCCGTGATGGCGCGGTTCTCCTCCGGCTCCCCCCCTTGAATGGCGCTGACCGGGTAGGTCTCGAGGCCAAAGTCTGCCGGGGTGAGCAGGTACTCGCGAATTTCGCCGTCACGGATCTCGGCCACCTGGGTCGGACCGTGAATGGCCACTTCGTCCAGCCCGGCGCCGTGTACCACCATACCGGTTTTCAGCCCCAGTGCCAGCAGGGTTTCTGCGATGGGACGCACCAGCTCGGGGGCATAGACCCCCATCAGCTGATAGCTGGGGCGGGCGGGGTTGATAAGCGGTCCCAAAACGTTGAATAGCGTCCTGGTTTTCAAGGCCTGGCGCACCGGCATGGCGTGGCGCACCCCGGCGTGGTACTGGGGGGCGAACAGGAAGCAGATGCCGAGCTGGTCCAGACAGCGGCGGGCCTGCTCCGGGCTCATGTCGAGCTTGATCCCCATCTTGTCCAGCAGATCGCTGGAACCCGACTTGCTCGAGACGGAGCGGTTGCCGTGCTTGGCCACCTTGAGGCCGCAAGCGGCGGCCACCAGGGCCGAGGTGGTGGAGACGTTGATGGTGTTGAGGCCATCGCCACCTGTGCCGACGATGTCGCAGAACGCATAGTCCGGACGCGGGAAATCACGGGCCTCCGCCAGCAGCGCCTCGGCGGCGCCGGCGATCTCCTCCGGGGTCTCCCCCTTGATCTTGAGGGCCGTCAACAAGCTTGCGAGGACGATGGGATCCACTTCGCCACGGACCACCTGGCCGAAGGCATCGCGGGCGGCGTCGCGGGTGAGAGACTGCCCCTGATAGAGGGTGTTGAGATGATGATGCATGGGGTCTCCTTACCGCACGTGGCTTTCTGGACGGGTGATGTGGGCGAGCGCCTGGGTCAGCAGGCGGGCCCCTTCCGAGGTCATGATGGATTCCGGGTGGAACTGGAAGCCCAGCACCCGCTCGTCCCGTTGCTCTATGGCCATGGGCATGCCCTGATAGTGGGCAATCACCTGCAGCTCTTCGGGTACATAGGTCGCCACCAGGGAGTGATAGCGGGCCACCGGCAGCGGGCTTTGCAGCCCCGCGAAGGCGCCGTGACCGTTGTGCTCAATCAGGGACCGCTTGCCGTGGACTATCTCTCCGGCCGCCCCGACTGTGCCGCCGTAGGCTTCGCACAGGGCCTGATGACCGAGGCAGATGCCGAGGATGGGCACCCGGCCGCGGGCCAGCTTGATGAGATCGATGAGGCAACCGGCCTCATGGGGGGCACCTGGGCCCGGCGAGAGCACCAGCACGGCGTCTCCTTCACAGGCAGCGATTTCGCTCATGATGCGGCTGGCCGGCAGGCTGTTGCGGTAGATCCGCACCGGATAGCCGAGGGAGCGGAACTGGTCGACGAGGTTGTAGGTAAAGGAGTCGAAGTTGTCGAGCAGGAAGATATTAGTGGCTGTTGATCCGGTACTCATTGGCTCACGTCCTTATGTTGCTCCTGCTGGGCGCTCAGGGCTTGCAGGGAGGTGCCATGGCTGGCAGCGATGGCGGCCAGCACGGCGGCCGCCTTGGCGCGGGTTTCATCCGCTTCGGCTTGCGGCTTGGAGTCATAGACCACCCCGGCACCGGCCTGTACGTGGGCCACGCCATCTTTGACAAAGGCGGAGCGGATCACGATGCAGGTATCCATCTCGCCGGCACCGTTGATGTAGCCGACCGCACCGCCGTAGCTGCCGCGGCGCTTGCCTTCCACCATGCGGATGAGCTCGCTGGCCCGCAGCTTGGGGGCGCCGGTCAGGGTGCCCATGTTCATGCAGGCCTGATAGGCGTGCAGGGCATCGAGATCCGAGCGCAGGCGGCCCACCACCCGGGAGACCAGGTGCATCACGTGGCTGTAGCGATCCACTTTCAGCAGATCCTTCACGTAGCGGGTGCCGGGCTCGGAGATGCGGGCGATGTCGTTGCGACCCAGATCCACCAGCATCAGGTGCTCTGCCACCTCTTTCTCGTCCTGGCGCAGTTCGAGTTCGATGCGACCATCCAGATCCAGATTGATGCTGCCATCGGGGTTGAGGCCGCGGCGACGGGTACCGGCGATGGGGTACATCTCCACCTGGCGGCTGGCGGCGCAGAACTTGACCGCGCTCTCCGGGGAGGCGCCAAACAGGGTGAAGCCCTCATCCTGCACATAGAACATGTAGGGGCTGGGGTTGGTCTGCTTGAGGCGGCGATAGGCGGCCAGCGGGTCGGGGCAGGGCAGGGAGAAGCTGCGGGACGGCACCACCTGGAAGATGTCGCCACGGCGAATGAAGCCCTTGAGCTTCTCCACTTCGGCGCAGAACTGCTTGTCGCTCTTGTCGATATGGAGGTTGCCGGTGAGGGGCTTGGCACCTTGCGCCCCCGGTTGCGGCTGCTGGCAGGCCTGCTTGAAGGCCTCGAGGCGCGCAGTCAGCTGTGCGTAACGCTCATCGAGCTGGCTCTCGTCCTGCTCGCCGCCAAAGAGGCAGGCCAGCAGCGCCGTGCTCTGCTTGATGTGATCTATGGTGATCAGGGTCTCGGCCACATAGAAGCAGTAGTCGGGGCAGTCGTTGCTCCCTTCCGGCACCTCGGGCAGATCCTCAAAGGAGGCGATGAGATCGTAGGCGAAGCTGCCTCCCATGAAGAGCGCTTCTTTACCCTGCTGGCACTGCAGCTCTTGTTGCAGGGTGCGCAGCACGTCCAGCACGCTGCTGCCCTTGAGGCGGCTGTCTTCGTCAAGGGTGCGGTCGGAGGCCGGGAAGTCGAGTTGCAGCTCGTCCGCCACCCGGGTCTGGGTGATGACGGCGGGTAGGCGCTGCTCGAGCAGGCGCTGCAACTGGACGCCGTTGCTGGTGAGGGCGCGGACCCGCACAGTGCGGCCACGGCACTCGATGCGCAGGCAGGCATCCACCAGCAGCAGGCTCTGGGTGCCGGCCTTGGAGTCTATCTCCACCGATTCCAGCAGCAGGTTGTTGGGGTTGTGCTGGCAGAGCCGGGTGTAGAGCGCCAGGGGATCTGTCACATAAGGGGCATTGAGCCTGATGGTATCGAATTCGCCCAGGGGTAACCGGGTCTTGTTGCCTGTCATAATGCCTTCCCTTGCATGTGTTGTGTGTAACCGATGGTCATGGCGTTTCTCTCGAATTGGATTGGGTTTTCGTCACGTCAGCAAGTTCGCCATCGCCATGTCAGTGCACTTGTCTGAATTGTCGGTTTCATCACAGGTCCATTTGCCGGATAATAAAAAAGCCCGCTGGGGTCAGCGGGCTTTTTCTTTGGGTTCTTAATTTGCTGTCAGATTACAGGTACAGCAACGACCACACGCCCGCATGTCAGGGAGTGTGCCACCACCAGATGGTCAGGATGGAAGTCGTTTGCATGATAGAGTCCTGTAAAAAGATGTTTGCAATGAAGTGCCTACAGAAAACGATAAAGCCGCGGCCAAGTCAAGTCGCTTTTTTGCCTTCTTTTTCCCAAGCAGGCCCCCTGATGAGAGCGAAACAAGCCGATGAGATTCGATCTTCACTGTCATACCACGGCCTCTGATGGCGTGCTGAGCCCCGCCGATCTGGTGCGCCGCGCCGCCGAGAAAGGGGTGGAAGTGTTAGCGGTCACTGACCACGATACCCTTGACGGGCTTGATGAAGTCCGCGCAACGATCAAAGCCGAGCAGTTGCCGCTGCGACTGGTGAGCGGGGTCGAGATCTCCAGCGGTTGGGAGCACCACGAGATCCACATAGTGGCGCTCGGGGTGGATGAAAAAAATCCGCAGCTGGTCGCTTTCCTGGCCGGTCAGCGGGCCCGTCGCGAGGCGCGCGCCCTGGAAATAGGGCGTCGTCTGGAGAAGTGCCAGATCCCAGGCACCTATGAAGAGGCCAAGGCCCTGGCCGGCGATGCCGCCGTGACCCGGGCCCATTTTGCCCGGGTGCTGGTGGCGCGTGGGGTGGCCGACAACATGCAAAAGGTATTCAAGAAGTACCTGAGCCGGGGCAACAAGGGCTATGTGCCCGCCGAGTGGCCCGAGATGGGCGAGGCCATCATCGCCATTCACGCCGCGGGCGGGCTGGCGGTGCTGGCCCACCCCAGCCGCTACGGTCTCACCGCCAAGTGGATCAAGCGGCTGCTGGTGGCCTTCAAGACGGCTGGTGGCGATGCCATGGAGGTCTCCCTGCCCCAGCAGAGCCCCCAGGAGCGGGCCAACCTCGGCCAGTGGGCCAAGGATCACGATCTCTACATCTCGGTGGGATCGGATTTTCATTTCCCCTCCAACTGGACCGAGCTGGGCCGCCATCTGTGGCTGCCCAAGGAGGGCATGCCACTCTGGCTCGGCCACCCCGATCACTTCGGGCTCAGCCAGGAGCAGCATGCCAGCCTGTTGGCCAGCCGCTGACAGGAGGAGGCCGATCCGGTCGGATCGCGTCTTTGGTACGGGCGAGTCTGTGCCAAACAGGTTAAGGTAGTGTCATGGGCCAGGCGGCCCGTGACCATGAAGCGGGCACCCGGTGTGCCCCTATCGCGAGAAGAGCATATGAGTCAGCATTTTTACGTACATCCGGACAATCCCCAGGTTCGCCTCATCGGTCAGGCGGTGCAGATACTGCAAAACGGCGGCGTCATCGTCTATCCCACCGACTCCGGCTATGCCCTGGGCTGCCAGATGGGCAACAAGGACGCGCTGGAGCGCATCTGCCGCATCCGCCGCATCGATCCGAACCACGACTTCACCCTGGTGTGCCGGGATCTCTCTGAGATCTCCACTTACGCCAAGGTGGACAACACCGCCTTCCGGCTGGTGAAGAACAACACCCCAGGCCCCTACACCTTCATCTTCAAGGCCACCAAGGAGGTGCCGCGCCGCCTCATGAACGAGAAGAAGAAGACCATCGGCATCCGGGTACCCGCCAACAACATAGCGCTGGCCCTGCTGGAGGCCCTGGGTGAGCCGCTGCTCTCCACCACCCTGATCCTGCCGGGCTCCGAGATGGCGGAGTTCGATCCCGAAGAGATCTTCGACAAGCTCGGCAAGCAGCTGGATCTGGTGGTCAACGGTGGCTATCTGGGCGAGCAGCCCACCACTGTGGTGGACTTCTCCGACGACGAGCCCGTGCTGCGCCGTCGCGGTGCCGGGGATCCGACGCCGTTTGAGTGATACTGCCGAGCCCGTACCCGAGGCGGTGATCGCGCCGGGTGCGACGGGGGAGGACCAGCTTCCCCCGCCTATGGCCCCCTCGCCCATCGCAAAAGTGCTGGGGCAGCCCTACCATGAGCTGCCCCAGGATCTGTTTATTCCGCCCGATGCGCTCGAGGTGTTCCTCGACACCTTCGAGGGGCCGCTGGATCTGCTGCTCTACCTCATCCGGCGTCAGCAGCTGGACATCCTGAACCTACCTATCCTGCAGATCACCGCCCAGTACATGGAGTACGTGGAGCTGATGCAGGGGCTCAATCTGGAGCTGGCGGCGGAATACCTGCTGATGGCGGCCTGGCTCGCGGAGATAAAATCCCGCCTGCTGCTGCCCAAGGCCCCGGAGCTGGAAGACGAGGAGGAGGGAGAAGACCCTCGCGTCACCCTGATCCGCCGGCTGCAGGAGTACGAGCGCTACAAGCTGGGCGCGGAGCGGGTCAACGCCTTGCCGAGGCTGGAGCGGGAGATCTTCATCGCCACCGCCCTGCCACCGGATTTTGGCGCCTTGAAGCCGCTGACCCCCGATGTTTCGCTGGTTGAGCTCGCCCTTTACATGCAAAGTGTGGTAAAACGCGCGACTCATTTTGAACATCACCAGATCCGCCGCGAGCAGATCCCGACCCGGGTGCGGATGGCGGAGATCCTCGCCATGCTCTCCCTGGGCCAGACCCTGCGCCTTGAGCAGGTGCTGCGGGCCGAAGAGGGGCGCATGGGGGTACTGGTGACCTTTCTGGCCCTGCTGGAGCTGTGCAAGGAGCAGCTGATCTGGATCCTGCAGGCCGAGCCGCTGGGTACCATCCATTTTGCCCTGGCGAGCCAGGGGGAAGGGGGAGAGCATGAGCAGGTACACTGAGTGGCGGTTCGCCCCGGGCAGTCCGGACGGGGAGGGCAACCGTGGCGCTGCCCACTGAACGACTCAAGACCTTGATTCAGGGAGGGATGGGTGATGGCGCTTCCTGCTGAACGTTTAAAAACCCTGATCGAGGCGGCGCTGTTCGTGGCCGGTCGTCCGCTCAATGTCAGCGAGCTGAAAAGCAGCGTACTGGCCGATTATCCGGTGACCAGCCGCTATGTGCAGCTGCTGCTGGCGGAGCTCAGGCAGGACTACAGCGAGCGGGGAGTTGAGCTCAAGGAGGTCGCCTCCGGCTGGCGCTTCCAGGCGCGCCAGGAGTATGCCGAGGAGCTGTCGCGTCTGTGGAGCGAGCGGGCTCCCCGCTATTCCCGTGCCGTGTTGGAGACGCTGACCCTGATTGCCTATCGTCAGCCCATCACCCGGGCCGAGATAGAGGCCATCCGCGGGGTGGCGGTATCGAGCCAGATCATAAATACCCTGAAAGAGCGCGGCTGGGTGCGCAGCATAGGTCACAAGGAGGTGGTGGGTCGCCCCGAGCTGCTCGCCACCACCCGAGAATTTCTGGACTATTTCAATCTGCAGAGTCTGGAGCAGCTCCCCGAGCTGGATCCCGAACTGCACTCCCCCTTGCCGGTCATGCTGGGCGAGGGGAGCGACGGTCAATAAGCGGCAGGCCGTCTTGAGAATGAACGTGGTGACGATGCCCAGAGGGCGCGTCACAGGAGTCAATGTTGTCCGCTATGTCAGCGGGCAGCGATCAACAATCAGGTAAACCCGATGAGTGAAAAACTGCAAAAAGTATTGGCCCGCGCGGGTCAAGGCTCCCGTCGTGAGATGGAGGCCCTGATCACCGCAGGTCGGGTCAGCGTGGATGGCAAGGTCGCCATGCTGGGGGATCGCGTCGAAGTGAACGCCGTGATCCGGGTGGATGGTCACCAGGTCAAGACCCGTGCGGCCGAGGAGCAGATCTGCCGCGTGCTGGCGTACCACAAGCCCGAAGGGGAGATGTGTACCCGTCACGATCCGGAAGGTCGTCCCACCGTGTTTGATCGTCTGCCCAAGATGGACGGGGCCCGCTGGATTGCGGTCGGCCGCCTCGACGTCAACACCTCCGGCCTCTTGCTGTTCACCACAGACGGTGAGCTGGCCAACCGGCTGATGCACCCGAGCCACGAAGTGGAGCGGGAATACGCGGTGCGCGTCTTTGGCGAGATCACCGAAGCCATGCTGCAGCGCCTGCGCAAGGGCGTGCAGCTGGAAGACGGCATGGCCAGGTTCAACAAGATCAAGCCGGCCGGCGGTGAAGGGCTGAACCAGTGGTTCAACGTCACCCTGACCGAGGGTCGCAACCGTGAAGTGCGCCGCCTGTGGGAATCCCAGGAAGTGCAGGTGAGCCGCCTGATGCGCATTCGCTACGGTGACGTCACCCTGGATCGCGGCATCCCCCGCGGTGGCTGGCAGGAGCTGAAACTGCCCGAGGTGAACTACCTGCGCGGCCTGGTCAATCTGCCCAACGAGACCGAGTCCAAGGTCGACCTGCAGCAGGATGGCAAGAGCACCCGCCACAAGCAGGCCGCCCAGATCCGTCGTGCCGTCAAGCGCCACAAGGATATGCAGGGCAAGGAGCCGCGCGCTCGCAGCACCACTGCCCGTCGCAAGCCGCAAGCCTCGACCCGCAACTCCGGCACCGGCAGCAAGTAAGCCGATGCCAGTGGCATGACGTGGTCGGCCCGGGCCAGGCAAAAGCCCGCACCCTCTGGTGCGGGCTTTTTGTTTGTGGCGATTCTCCTCCCCCTTTTGAAGGAGGAGGTCGGAAAAGGGTGGCTGCGGGAGAATGGGTGTCAGCAAGGTTGCCCTGGCGGGGCGGGCTTGTTAGCCTTTCCCGCACTGAATACAGGAGATAAGAATGAGCAAGGTACTGGATGAGCTGCTGGCACTGCTGGCGCTGGAGAAAATAGAGGAGGGCCTGTTTCGGGGCCAGAGCCAGGATCTCGGTCTGCGGGCCGTGTTTGGCGGGCAGGTAATGGGGCAGGCCTTGTCAGCCGCCAAGCAGACGGTGGCCGCAGATCGCCAGGTCCACAGCTTCCACTCCTACTTCCTGCGCCCCGGGGATGTGACTCGTCCCATCGTTTATGACGTTGAGAATATCCGCGACGGTCAGACAGTCTCCACCCGCCGGGTCAAGGCCATTCAGGGCGGCAAGCCCATCTTCTACCTCAATGCCTCGTTTCAGGTGGAGGCCAGCGGCTTCGAGCATCAGGCCCAAATGCCGGTGGGGATCACCCCGCCTGAATTGCTCAAGAGCGAACTGGAGCTGGTGCGTCCCTACGAGCAGTTGATCCCGGCCACCCTGCGCGACAAGATCCTGTGTGAGCAGCCCATCGAAATCCGCCCGGTGACCCTGGTTGACCCCATCCGTCCGGCGATAGAGGCGCCCTTGCGTCACGTCTGGTTCAAGGCCAATGGGCAGATACCGGATGACCAGCGGGTGCACAACTACCTGCTGGCCTATGCCTCTGATTTCAACTTCCTGTTGACCGCCCTGCAGCCCCACGGGGTCTCCTACTGGGAGCCGGACATGCAGGTAGCGACCATCGATCATTCCATGTGGTTCCACCGGGAGTTCCGGCTGGATGACTGGCTGCTCTATGTGGTGGACAGCCCGAGCGCCAGCGGCGGCCGTGGTCTGGTGCGCGGTCAGTTCTTCACCCGCGACGGCGTGCTGGTGGCGAGCACAGCGCAGGAGGGGGTTATCCGCCGCCGGGGTTGAACCTTCCTTCACAGGCAGTCATCAACAAAAACGGGAGCCAGTGGCTCCCATTTTTTTATGGCGTGTGCGATCAGGCCGCGTCGCGCTCGGGGGAACGCGTGGTTTCCCCGACTTGGGCGAAGCGATCGGCCCAGAGGGCGATGACGCCGTCACCTGTGACGTTGCAGGCGGTACCGAAGCTGTCCTGGGCCAGGTAGAGGGCGATCATCAGGGCGATGGAGGCTTCCCCGAAGCCGAGCATGGAGGTGAGCAGGCCGAGCGCCGACATGACGCCGCCGCCGGGGGCACCCGGCGCCGCAATCATGATGACGCCGAGCATCATGATGAAGGGCAGCATGGTGCCATAACCCGGGATGGCCAGGTGCTCGGAGAGGAACATCACAGCGGTGGCGCAGGTCACCAGGGTGATGGTGGAGCCACAAAGGTGAATGGTGGCGCACAGGGGCACGGTGAAGTTGGCGATGCCGTCGCTCACGCCGTTGTTCTTGCTCGCCTGCAGGGCCACCGGGATGGTGGCGGCGCTGGACATGGTGCCGAGCGCGGTGAAGTAGGCGGGCAGCATGTTCTTGATGAGCATGGCGGGGGAGCGGCCCAGCGCCAGCCCGGTGCCGATGAAGAGCACGGAGAGCCAGAGCCAGTGCATGACGATGGCCATCACCAGCACCACGCCGAAGGTCTTGAGGGTGGCGAACACTGTGCCTTCCACCGTCATCTCGACGAAGACGCCGGCGATGTAGAAGGGCAGCAGCGGGATGATCACGCGGGCCAGCAGGCGGTCTATGATGTCACGGCCCTGATCGGCGACCCGGCGCAGATCGGTGGCCTGGGTGGCGCTGATGCCGATGCCGAACACGAAGGCGGCGGCCAGGGCCGACATGACCCCGAACAGCGGCGGTATCTCGAGATTGATGTAGGAGCTGAGCTTGATGGCGGCCTGCGCCGTGGGCTCGGCGGCCGTGGTCAGCTGCGGGATCAGCTGGCTCGCCACCGTGAAGGCGAACAGGCCCGCCAGTATGGTGGAGCAGTAGGAGAGGGCCACCGTCTTGCCGAGCAGCTTGCCGGAGTTCTTCGGCAGGCTGGCGATGCCGCTCATGATGAAGAACAGGATGATGAGCGGAATGGTGAAGGTGATCAGCTGACCTATCACTGTCTTGGCCGTGAACAGCACCCGTGCGACCCATTCCGGGGCGTAGAGGCCGAGCAGGAGACCGGCGAGGATGCCGGCAATCAGATTGAGGACGAGTTTCATGGGGAATCCAGGTGTTGGTGTCTGTTTTGTTATTTAATCTTGATTTTAATGCCGCTTTTTAACACAAATGCCGCATCTTGTCTGCCATCACCTGGTTAACTCAGAGTTAAATATTGTTACCTGGATGCTGAATCACGTCGGGCACCCTGTCTGGATCGACGGCCGCGATATTGATTAATTGTGGCGGGATTGGGGTCGCGGATCAGCAGGGCATGGAGCCAGCGGCCGTGTACCGCATCCTGGCTGCACCAGCTCTGGTGCAACTCAAACGGCAGGGGGGCGATCAGCTGCGTCAACCGGGCCTCATCGAGCCGGGTCAGCAGCGGATATTCCTCCTGTGAGGGGGGCAAGGAGCTGCCGGGTTCACTCTCGCCATAGGGGAAGGAGCAGTAGAGGGGCCCCTGGGGTTTGAGCAGGCCGGCGAGGTGCATCAGGGCGGGGGCCAGCGCGTCCTCGGTCAGGCAGGGCAGCGAGCCGCTGGCCCAGATGCCGTCATAGGGCAGCACGTTGTGCATCTGCTCGAAGCGGCAGACCCGCACCGGCTGGCCGCACAGGCGCGAGGCGGCGCTGGCCTGACTCAGGCTGGCATCGAAGGCGGTGACCATGAACCCCAGCTCCCGAAAATGGTGCAGATCCTCCCCCGCGCCGCAGCCCGCTTCCAGCAGATGGGCGCCCGGCTGCAGGCGGGCCAGGAAGGGGGAGTGGGCCTGGCCGATGAGGGCGGGGCGGGGCGCCTGAAGGGCAGCGTTTTGGGTGCCTTGGGCGGGTGAGAGTGACAGTGGCATAGGGCTCGTCTCTAAGGTGGGCTGCTACTCTAGCAAATTTGCCCCGCTCTGTTCAGATCTGCTGAGGATCCTCCCCGGCCCTTGGCGGCGCCAGCGCCATCAGGGGCGGCGCAGAAGCGAGGGCGAGGGGTTGGCGAGCAGGCCGAACAGGGTGTCGAGCAGGAAGTCGGCCTCCTGAACAAGGTTGATGCGCTCCGGGAAGTGCAGCCAGTTGATGATGTAGCCATCCAGGGTGCAGTGCAGCAGCGTGGTGGCGCGACGCAGATCCAGCCCTTGGGGCAGGTGGCCGAGGCGCACTGCGTTGCCCAGGGTGATCTCCAGATCCCGGAAGAAGTTGATGGATTGCTGACGCATGTGATCCCGCAGGGAGATGGCCTCTCCTTCCAACGACTCCAGATTGAACATGATGGTGAACATCTGCTGGTGGGCGGGTTCTGTGCTGATCTTGCATATCACCTCCTTGAGGAAGAGGCGCAGCTTGCCGAGGGGATCCGGCTCCTGCTCATCCACACAGGCATCGAGCTGGTGGGAGAGGGGGGCGCACAGCTCCTCCCACAGGGTGACGAACAGCTCCTCCTTGTTCTTGAAGTGCCAGTAGATGGCACCCCGGGTCAGGTCTGCCGCCTTGGCGATGTCGGTCAGGTTGGTCTTCGCCAATCCCTGTTGGCAGAACAGATTCAGGGCCGTGCTCATGATGTGGCAGCGGGTCTGCTGCGCTTCTTCTTTGGTTCTTCTGGCCATCGGATCTGTACCTGTTAAAAGGGGAAAAAGTTACTTACATACATTTATGAATGTATGTATATTGCCTCATCTTCGCAGTTTTACCAACAGGGGCCCTATAAACCCTGTGGTTTTGTGGTTTTTTTTGTTTGAAACAGAGGCTCAGAAACTCCATGCATAAACACATTCTCGCACGTTCGGTGGGCCTTGCCTTGTTGGCAAGCGGCCTGCTGGCTGGTTGTGGCGACAAGGGCGAGGCCGGGCAAGGGGCGGGCGAGATGCCGCCTGCCGCCGTGGACGTGGTCACTCTCCATGCCGCACCGCTGCAACTCATGTCCGAGCTCACCGGCCGCACCGCCCCCCTGCGGGTGGCCGAGGTGCGTCCCCAGGTGAATGGCATCATCCTCAAGCGCCTGTTCACCGAAGGCAGCGACGTCAAGGCCGGCCAGTTGCTGTACCAGATCGATCCCGCCGTCTATCAGGCCGCCGTCGCCAGCGCCAAGGCGAACCTGGCCAAGGCACAGGCCAACGAGCAGAGCGCCCGTCTCAAGGCCCAGCGTTATGCCGAGCTGGTGAAGGTGAAAGCCATCAGCCGTCAGGAGTATGACGACGCCGACGCAGCCTGGAAACAGCAGGTTGCCGAGATCGGGGCCGCCAAGGCCGCCCTGCAGAGCGCCAACATCAACCTGGCCTATACCAAGATCACCGCCCCCATCAGCGGCCGCATCGGCAAGTCTGCGGTGACCGAGGGTGCCCTGGTCACCGCCCAGCAGGCGGACAGCCTCACCTCCATCTCCCAGCTCGATCCCATGTATGTGGACGTGCGCCAGTCCACCGCCGATCTGCTGCGCCTCAAGCGCCAGGTCGCTGCCGGCAAGCTGACCCAGGGTCAGCAGGATGGTGCCAAGGTCAGCTTCCAGCTGGAAGATGGCAGTCAGTACGGCGAGCAGGGGACCTTGCAGTTCTCCGACGTGACAGTGGACGAGACCACCGGCATGGTGACCCTGCGGGTCCTGGTCCCGAATCCCCATGATCTGCTGCTGCCCGGCATGTTCATGCGCGCCACCCTGCAAGAGGGCGAGCGCCCGCAAGGCTTGCTGGTGCCGCAGACCGCCGTGACCCGCACCCCCAAAGGCGGCGCCACCGTCATGGTGGTGACCGCGGACAACAAGGTCGAACTGCGGGAAGTGCAGCTCAGCCGCGTGGTTGGCGACAGCTGGGTGGTGGAGTCCGGCCTCAAGGCCGGCGAGAAGGTGATAGTGGCCGGTCTGCAGAAGGTCAAACCCGGTGCCCTGGTGGCGCCCGCTGAGCGCGCCAGCAACACCACGACAGCACAAGCCGATCAGACCCAGGTCACCAAGCAGTAGGATGGAGTAGTCGCCTCATGGCACGATTTTTCATAGACAGACCCATTTTCGCCTGGGTGATTGCCCTGGTGATCATGCTGGCCGGGGCCATGGCCATCATAGGCCTGCCGGTCGCCCAGTACCCGACCATAGCCCCGCCGGCCGTCGGCATTTCTGCCAGCTACCCGGGGGCGTCCGCCAAGACGGTGGAAGACTCGGTGACCCAGATCATCGAGCAGAACATGACGGGGCTGGATCACCTGCTCTACATGTCTGCCCAGTCGGATTCGTCCGGTAACGTCAGCGTGACCCTCACCTTCAAGCCGGGCACGGATCCCGACATCGCCCAGGTACAGGTGCAAAACAAGTTGCAGCAGGCCATGTCGCTCCTGCCCCAAGAGGTGCAACAGCAGGGTGTGCGGGTTCAGAAGACCTCCAGCAGCTTCCTGATGGTGGCCGCCTTCATCTCCACCGATGGCAGCATGACCAACGACGATCTCGCCGATTACGTGGTCTCCAACATCAAGGAGCCCCTGAGCCGACTGGATGGGGTGGGTGACATCACCTTGTTCGGCAGCCAGTACTCCATGCGTGTCTGGCTGGATCCCCACAAGCTCAACCGGGTACAGATGACCCCGGGAGACGTGCAGGCCGCCATCCAGGCCCAGAACGCCCAGGTGGCCTTCGGCAAGCTGGGGGGCACCCCTGCGGTGAACGATCAGCAGTTCACCGCCACCATCATGGGGCAGACCCGTCTCTCCACCCCGGAGGAGTTCAACAACATACTGCTGCGGGTGAATCAGGATGGCTCCAAGGTGCTGCTCAAGGACGTAGCCCGGGTCGAGCTCGCCGGCGAAAGCTACGATGCCTCCGCACTCTACAATGGTCAGGCCACGGCGGCGCTGGCGATCAAGCTGGCCACCGGGGCCAATGCCCTGGATACCGCGGACGAGGTGCGCGGCAAGCTCGATGAGCTGTCGGGCTACTTCCCGGCCAACATGAAGATTGTCTACCCCTACGACACCACGCCCTTTGTGAAGATCTCCATCGAGGAGGTGGTGCAGACGCTGATCGAGGCCATCTTCCTGGTGTTCTGCGTCATGTATCTGTTCCTGCAGAACTTCCGGGCGACCCTGATCCCGACTATAGCGGTGCCCGTGGTGCTGCTCGGTACCTTCGGGGTCATGGCGGCCTTCGGCTTCTCCATCAACACCCTGACCATGTTCGGTCTGGTGCTCGCCATCGGCTTGCTGGTGGATGACGCCATCGTCGTGGTAGAGAACGTGGAGCGGCTGATGAGCGAGGAGGGGCTCTCCCCGCTTGAGGCGACCCGCAAGTCCATGACCCAGATCACCGGCGCCCTGGTGGGCATCGCCCTGGTGCTGTCGGCGGTATTCGTGCCCATGGCCTTCTTCGGCGGCTCGACCGGCGCCATCTATCGCCAGTTCTCCCTCACCATAGTCTCGGCCATGGTGCTCTCTGTGCTGGTGGCGTTGATCCTGACCCCGGCGCTCTGTGCCACCCTGCTCAAACCCATGAAACACGGGGAGTTCGGCGCCCAGCGCGGCTTCTTCGGCTGGTTCAACCGCTTCTTCGACACCAATGCCAACCGTTACCAGAACGGCGTGCGCAAGGTGATCAAGCAGGGGACCCGTTACAGCATCATCTACCTGGCCATGCTGGCGGTACTGGCGGTGCTCTTCATGCGCCTGCCCACCTCCTTCCTGCCGGAAGAGGATCAGGGGGTCATCATGTCCATGGTGCAGCTGCCGGTGGGGGCCACCAAGGAGCGTACCGAGGTGGTGCTGGCCGACATGCGCGACTACTTCCTCAAGAACGAGAAGGACAACGTCGATTCGGTGCTGACGGTGGCGGGCTTCAGCTTCGCCGGTAGCGGCCAGAACAGCGGCATGGCCTTCATCAAGTTGAAGGACTGGAGCGAGCGTAAAGGCGAGGAGCGCAGTGCCAATGCCATCATAGGCCGCGCCATGGGCTATCTGTTCAGCATCAAGGAAGCCCAGGTCTTTGCCTTCAACCTGCCTCCCATTCCTGAGCTCGGCACGGCCACCGGCTTCGACTTCTTCCTGCAGGACCGCGGTGGTCTGGGGCACGAGAAGCTGATGCAGGCCCGTAACCAGTTGCTCGGCATGGCGGCGCAGGATCCCAACCTGGTGCGGGTGCGCCCGAACGGGATGGAAGACACCCCCCAGCTCGACATCAAGATAGATTACGAGAAGGCGCTGGCTCAGGGGCTCTCCATCAGCGACATCAACAACACCTTGTCGGCGGCCTGGGGCTCCTCCTATGTGAACGACTTCGTCGACAGAGGCCGGGTCAAGAAGGTCTACCTGCAGGCGGATGCCCCCTTCCGGATGAACCCGGAGGATCTCAAGCTGTGGTACGTGCGTAACAGCGCGGGCCAGATGGTGCCCTTCTCCGCCTTCGCCAGCACCGAGTGGAGCTTCGGCTCGCCGCGCCTGGAGCGCTACAACGGCGTCTCCGCCATGGAGATAGTCGGTGAAGCGGCCCCCGGCAAGAGTACGGGTGACGCCATGGCGGCCATAGAGCAGATGGTGAAACAGCTGCCGGAAGGCATCGGCATAGAGTGGACGGGGCTCTCCTTCCAGGAGCGTCAGGCAGGCTCCCAGGCGCCGGCGCTCTACGCCATCTCGCTCTTGGTGGTCTTCCTCTGTCTGGCGGCGCTGTACGAGAGCTGGAGCATTCCGTTCTCCGTCATGCTGGTGGTGCCGCTCGGGGTGCTGGGCGCCATACTGGCGGCCACCCTGCGGGGCCTGGAGAATGACGTCTATTTCCAGGTGGGCCTGCTCACCACTATCGGGCTCTCGGCCAAGAACGCCATCCTGATCGTGGAGTTCGCCAAGGAGCTCCATGACAAGGGGATGAAGCTCGGCGATGCGGTGGTGGAAGCCTCCCGCCAGCGTCTGCGTCCGATCCTGATGACCTCCCTCGCCTTCATCCTCGGCGTCTTGCCGCTAGTGATAAGCACAGGTGCCGGCGCCAGCAGCCGCAACGCCATCGGTACCGGCGTCATGGGGGGGATGATCACGGCCACAGTGCTCGCCATCTTCTTCGTGCCGCTCTTCTTCGTGCTGGTGATGCGTTACTTCACCAAGCAGAGTTCAGCCGAGGAGCGCGCCGCGCTGACCAAGGAGACCCAACATGACTAAGACCCTGGTCGCCCTGAGTGTGACGCTGCTGCTGGGGGCCTGCTCCATGGCCCCCGATTACCAACGCCCCGAGGTGCCGCAAGGCGCCTCCTGGCAAGAGAACCTCGCCACCCAGGGGGCGCTGGCGCCCTGGCAGCAACAGTTCCTCGATCCGGCGCTGCAAAAGCTGATCGACACCGCCCTTGAGAACAACCGGGATCTGCGGCTCGCGGCCCTCAACGTCGAGGCCTATGAGGCCAGATACCGGATCCAGCGGGCGGCCCAGTTGCCGACCCTGGCCGCCAGCGGCTCCGGCACCCGTCAGCAGGGATCCGACGATCTCAGCAGTACGGGGCAGGGGAGCATCAGCAGCCAGTACGGCGCCGACATCGGCATCACCGCCTATGAGCTGGACCTGTTTGGCCGGATCCAGAGCCTGAAAGATCAGGCGCTGGAGAATTACCTGGCGCAAATCGAGACCCAGCGCAGCACCCAGATAGCGCTGATCGCCTCGGTGGCGAATGCCTACCTCACCCTGCTGGCGGATCAGGAGCTGCTGGCGCTGAGCCAGGCGACGCTCGCGACCGAGCAGGAGAGCTATGCGTTGACCCAGCACAAATACCGGCTGGGGGCGGCCTCCGAGATGGAGCTGGCGCAGGGGCGCACGGCGCTTGAGAACGCCAGGGTCAGCCAGGCGCAATTCCAGCGTCAGGTGAAACAGGACAGAAATGGTCTGGCCCTGCTGCTCGGCACCCAGGTGCCGGTGCTGGAGGGGCAACCGGCGACCCTGGCCGAGGTGCAACTGGCGGCCATCCCGGTGGGGGCGCCCTCCAGCCTGCTGCAGCAGCGGCCCGACATACTGGCGGCGGAGCACAGCCTGAAGGCGGCCAATGCCAACATAGGCGCGGCCCGTGCCGCCTTCTTCCCGACCATCTCGCTGACCGCGACGGCGGGCACCGCCAGCAACCAGCTGAGCGGGCTGTTTGACGGAGGCACCGGCACCTGGACCTTCATGCCCCAGATCAATCTGCCCATCTTCGACGGTGGCAAGCGGGTGGCGGATCTGGACGTGGCCGAGGTCGGCACCAAGCAGGCGGTGGCGAGCTACGAGAAGAGCATCCAGACCGCCTTCAAGGAGGTTGCGGATACCCTTGGCGCCCAGGCGGACTATCAGCAGCAGCTGCAGGCCCAGCAGGATCTGGTGGATGCCAACCAGACCTACTTCAAGCTGGCCGAGTTCCGCTACGAGCAGGGGGTGGACAGCTATCTGACGAGGCTGGATGCCCAGCGCTCTCTGTTCAGCGCCAGACAGGGGCTGATCAGCACCCGCCTGGCCCAGCTGACCAACCAGGTCGCGCTCTACAAGGCGGTTGGCGGCGGCTGGCAGCCACCCAAGGAGGCACCGGCGGCCTTTGAAGGGCAGGGCTAGTCTCTCTCGCTGACAACGTGACAGCCACAGGGCGAACCATCCGGTTCGCCCTGTTTTTTTAGGTGCGATTGACCATGCAAAGCCCAGCCTGGTTGCGGGGATAAACCCGCCCAGACCGGGAGCAAGCCTGCACAAGCGCCTTCCATGATGTGCACCAGCCCTTACCGTCATCACCGGCCAGAGAAAACCGGCGACCGACTCGCAGCCGGCATCCGGCTCGTTCGCTGAGTCCGGCCGAGGGATGCCATTAATCGCATAAGCTGCGCAATAATTATTCTTTCAAAGAATAAATGGGTGGCTCTTATAGTTGGTCACTCGACTCTCATTCCAAGGACGTGCAATGAAACGACTCCTGCCCGCCACCCTGCTCGCCGCAGGACTGGCCCTCACCCCGATGGCCCAGGCCGCCACCCTGCTCAACGCCTCCTACGACGTGATGCGTGACTTCTACAAGGACTACAACGCCGCCTTCCAGAAACACTGGCAGGCGGAAGGCGGCGAGCCGCTGCAGATCAATATGTCCCAC
>Ga0067045_1002405_pt1 | contig 153103 bp, 135 predicted proteins | sample TerdegcTABiofilm_FD_59184 | JGI IMG/M metagenome (GOLD analysis project Ga0067045, IMG submission 59184) | Combined Assembly of (Gp0054472, Gp0054536) Wastewater bioreactor microbial communities from Singapore -Terephthalate degrading... | reverse complement strand
CCAATTTTTACTCAGCCCACTTTGTCAAGGGCAGCCGTCCTCTTTTCACTTTAATCATTCTTTGATGATGACATTTTCTCAGAATAAATCCGTATCTTCTAAGGTGACATTTTCATAGAACATTGACAGGAATTCTGGAGAAAGTCCTTGGCTTCTACACGGCTAGAATAACTAGCTAGAATAATATTATCAAGAATGGTTTAAGCTACTGTGTGGGAAGGAGGTGAAGAGATGCTCATCAGGGCTATCATTCGTTTTGTTGTCTCGGCTCTTGTGCTGCTGATTGTAAGCTGGCTGGTACCGGGCCTTTCCGTGGCCGGTTTCACGGGCGCACTCATTGCAGCAGTGGTTATCGCCGTGCTGGGTTGGCTGGCTGAACAACTGCTGGGTAAAAAGGCCACACCGCAAGCACGGGGCCTGATAGGCTTCATTTCGGCGGCGGTTGTAATTTACCTGGCCCAGTATATCGTACCGGGAAGCATCAGGGTTAACGTCATCGGCGCGCTGCTTGCTTCGCTGGTTATCGGGCTGGTGGACGCCGTCGTCCCTACGGAATTGAGGTAAAACGTTATATTGCCGCTCCCCTGTTCATATATATTGTATTATTATTTAAAAAGGACGGGGGAGCATGTTCTTTTCACGCAAACGGGCATTGGCCGGACAGGCGCAGAAGGCGGCACGGGCTTTGCTTATTGTTGTTCCGGCAATTTTTTTGTTCATGTTGGGGTCAATTGCGTCTGGTTCATCCCGGCCTTTGGTTAAAACCGCGGTCTTAGCCATGCTGAACGGTGAAGATTTGAGCGCGGCCATAGGCCAGGCCATGCCGGGTGATTGGTCTGAGGAACAGGGACAAAACGGCCTGGAAGACATTTTGCTCCGATTGATGCACGCTGTGACGGGGGTCGATTCCCGCCGGCCAGCTGCCATCCTGGCCGGCGAAATGAACCTGTCTCCCGTGTGGCCAACACTGGGAACGGCGGCGGCTTGGGGCGAAGCAATCGAAGAGGAAGGGGGCGAAGAAGATTTTTATTTGCCGGGTCAGGACGAGGGGCTGGATGATTGGGTGCCTGTGCCTCAGGAACAATTCCCTCCCGTCCAGTTGAACGGCGAACCGATGGTTCTCATCTATAACACACACAATGCCGAATCGTACAAACCAACTGACGGCGTTTCGCGCCTGGAAGGCAAACACGGCGGGGTTGCCGCCGTTTCGCAAATCCTGTCCAGGGCAATTGAGAGCAAACATGCGATCAAGACGGTTTGTTGCGAGGTGATACATGATTATCCCGACTGGACCAAGTCGTATATTAATTCCCGACGGACGGTGCAGCAGCTGTTGAAGAAATATCCGAAAATCCAGGTGGTGCTTGATATTCACCGGGATGCCGGCCTGGAATCGCGGGCGGATACTCTGGTCAGGCTCAACGGGAAGCCGTATGCCAAAGTAATGATCGTGGTGGGAACGGAGCACGCAAAGTGGCAGGAAAACATGGCCTTCGCGCAAAAACTGGAAGCGAAGGCCAACGAACTGTATCCCGGGCTCATAAAATGCATTCGCGTACGCAAGGACAGGCGATATAACCAGGACCTGCATCCCAGGGCGCTGCTGCTCGAAGTCGGGAGCGATTTGAATACCCGCGAGGACGCGGCCAATTCGGCTGCTCTGCTGGCGGATGTCATCGCCGCGGTCCTGAAAGGGAAATAGGCGGGAGGCGTTTAATTGCCGGCTGATACGGGCAGGTTAATAAGGGGTGAGAAACGGGGCATGAAAAAAACCGGTAACGTTAAAAGGATGTTTCTGGTCATTGTGTTGTCGTTGGCTCTGATTGCCGGTGGCCTTTACGCGGTGTTCGTCAATATGGTCAGGATGACCCTGCACCCGGCGAAGCGGCCGTTTTACTTTCAGGTAGACAGGGGATTTGTGGAGTTGAACCTGCTGGGCGCCCGCTTCTCGATAGCGGTGGGAGACCGCCTTCCGGCTGCCCTGAACAGGCTTAAACTAAGGCTTGAAACGGAAAAACAGTAGACAAGCATTTCGCGATTGGATAGAATTATTTAAGCAAAACCGGCTAGACCGTCATAGAAGAGACCGGAATAAAGCCAAAGGCGGGACCCATGTCCAACGGCGCAAAAGTGGCCAAAGCAGCAGGAATATTGATGGCATCCATGATACTTTCCCGGATGTTGGGGTATGTGCGGGACATGGTTATTTATGCCCGTTTTGGCCAAAACAATTTGACCGACGCATACAACGCCGCGTTTTCCATTCCCGACTTTTTGTATTACCTGCTGGTGGGAGGAGCGCTAAGCTCAGCCTTTATTCCTGTTTTTTCCGGCTATATTGCGACCAAACGCGAAACTGACGGGTGGCAGGTTGCCAGTACTGTTTTCAATATTATTATTTTTCTTATGCTAGGCGGTATCGCGCTCGGGATCGCTTTCACTCCGGCGCTTGTCCGGGCGCTGGTCCCCGGCTTTACCCCGGAAAACATGGCCCTGACGGTAAAGATGACCAGGATCATGTTTGCCCAAGCCTTTTTTATGGCCCTTAACGGCATTTCTATGGGCATACTCAATTCATACCACCATTTTTTAGCCCCGGCGGTGGGCGCTGTCCTTTATAACCTGGGCATTATCGTGGTGGGGCTGGTCCTTTCTCCCCACCTTGGGATTACGGGGTTTGCGGTGGGGGTTGTGTCCGGGGCGGTCTTGAACTTTGCCGTCCAGCTGCCCGCCCTTTGGAAGATAGGCTTGCGCTACCGGCCGGTTGTCGACCTTAAACACCCTGGAGTCCGTAAGATCGGTGCCCTAATCCTCCCGGTCCTGATAGGGCTGTCGGTTACCCATTTCAATCTGTTCGTCAACCAGAACCTCGGTTCTACTTTGCCCGCCGGCATGATATCGGCACTCCGGGCCGCGCAGCGCATCATGCAGCTCCCGATTGGCGTTTTCGCCATCGCCATTGCCGTGGCCGTGTTTCCGACTCTTACCGGACAGGCTGCACGCCGCGAAAAGGAAGAGTTCAAACAGACGATGTCTCTGGGTGTGCGCACGATAGTTTTTATCACGCTCCCCTCGGCTGCCGGGCTTATGGCCTTGAAGACCCCCATCATCCGCCTGCTTTTCCAGCAGGGGCGCTTTACTGCGGAAGATACCGCGGCTACGGCCTATGCCCTGCTTTTTTACTGTGTAGGGCTGTTCGCCTATTCGTCCATCCAGCTGTTGAACCGGGTTTTTTATGCCCTGCAGGATACAAAGACCCCGGTCGCCGTTGGCATCCTTACAATCGCGATCAATATTGTCCTGAACTTTTTGCTGATCAAGCCTCTGGGACACGGCGGGCTGGCCCTGGCCTACTCGTTGGCCGGTATCGTCAATATGGCCGGGCTTCTTATGGTTCTCAGAAAAAGAATCGGTTCCATTGACGGCCGCCGGATGCTTCTTTCATTTCTGCAGACACTGGGAATTTCAGTGTTGACGGGACTTGCGGCTTATGGGATCAGCCGGTATGCGGCGCACTTTGTCAACACCGCAGCCAAGGCAGGACAGTTGGTCCAGGTGGGAGCGGGCATTGTTGCAGGAGCCGCGGTATTCGTTTTTCTGGCGCTGGTGTTGAAAATGCCGGAAAGCGAAATGGCAAAAGCACTGCTGATGAGGAAGTTCCGGCGTGACCGGTGTTGAAAGCGGCACAGGCGGTTGAAAAGTCGAGGGGATGACAAAAGGACAAGGTTAAGTTAATATAGGTTCATAACAGACCGTATAGCCTTTGGAGGACATCATGACCCAGGAATCAATCCGCAACTTCTGCATTATTGCGCATATCGACCATGGGAAGTCAACCCTGGCCGACAGGCTGTTGGAACATACCGGCGCAATTCCCGCCAGGCAGATGACCTCCCAGGTGCTTGATCAGATGGATTTGGAAAGGGAGCGGGGCATAACCATCAAGCTGCAGGCCGTGCGCATGACGTATAAGGCAAAGGATGGCCGCGAGTATTTGTTGAACCTTATCGACACGCCCGGGCATGTCGATTTTACTTATGAAGTTTCTCGCAGCCTGGCAGCTTGTGAAGGCGCCATCCTGGTGGTTGACGCCACCCAGGGAATCGAGGCTCAGACGCTGGCCAACGTTTATCTAGCCCTGGAGCACGACCTGGAGATTATTCCCGTCATCAACAAGATCGACCTGCCCAGCGCCGAACCGGAGCGGGTCAAGCGCGAACTGGAGGAGGTCATTGGGCTGGACTGCAGCGAGGCCATCCTTGCTTCGGCCAAAGAAGGCACAGGTATTGAGGAAATACTGGAGGCGATTGTCAGGAAAGTGCCGCCTCCCAAGGGGGATCCGCAAGCACCGCTGAAGGCGTTGATTTTCGATTCGCATTTTGACTCGTACAAAGGGGCCATCTCGTATATCAGGGTTATGGACGGGACGGTCAGGAAGGATTTACAGATCATGATGATGTCGACGGGAAAGACGTTCGAGGTCACAGAAGTCGGCGTTTTCACCCCTTCCATGCAGACTGTGGAGGAACTGTCCGCGGGGATGGTCGGTTACCTTGCCGCCAGCATCAAGAACGTCAAAGACACCCGGGTTGGAGATACGATCACTTCTGCGGGTAAACCAGCCCAAGAGCCGCTGCCTGGATACCGCAAGGTCACGCCGATGGTTTACTGCGGGCTTTACCCGGTTGATACAGGCGACTATGAAAACCTGCGCGATGCGCTGGAAAAACTGAAACTGAACGACGCCTCGCTAGTATACGAACCAGAGACTTCGGTGGCTCTGGGGTTCGGTTTCCGTTGCGGTTTTTTGGGCTTGCTCCACATGGAAATCATCAAGGAACGCCTGGAACGCGAATACGCGCTTGAGCTGCTGACCACTGCGCCGAGTGTAGTTTACCGGGTGACCAAGACGAACGGGGAGACCGTGGAGATTGACAATCCCACCAAGCTTCCGCCCACCGGCCAGATCGAATCCCTGGCTGAGCCGCATGTGCAGGCGACGATCATGACCCCCGCCGAATATGTCGGGGCAGTTATGGAGTTGGCGCAGGAAAGGAGAGGCGCCTTTTTGACCATGGATTACCTTTCCGCCAGCCGGGTGATGCTTAAATACGAGCTGCCGTTAAGCGAAATCATTTACGACTTTTTTGACCAGCTCAAGTCCCGCAGCCGGGGATATGCCTCTTTGGACTACGAGATGATCGGGTACCGGCAAGCCGATCTGGTGAAGCTTGACATACTGGTCAACGGGGAACCGGTTGATGCGCTTTCGCTAATCGTCCACCGCGAAAAGGCCTATTACCGGGCCAGGGTTCTGGTGGAAAAGCTGCGGGAGCTGATTCCCCGGCATATGTTCGAAATCCCGGTGCAGGCCGCTATCGGCAACAAGGTTATTGCCCGGGAAACAATCAAGGCCATGAGAAAAAACGTGCTGGACAAGTGTTACGGTGGAGATGTGACGCGCAAGCGCAAGCTGCTGGAAAAACAAAAGGAAGGCAAAAAGAGAATGAAGATGGTGGGCAGCGTGGAGATCCCCCAAGAAGCGTTCATGGCGGTTTTGAGCATCGATGAAAAAAAAGGGTGAACGGCCGTGGTTCATGGCATTTACGTGCATATCCCCTTTTGTATTGTCAAGTGCCGTTACTGCAGTTTTGTTTCGTACCCGGTCGACAGCAGCAGCGAAGCCGGGAGCCGCGCAGTCGACTCATATATTGAAGCCCTGTTGCTGGAAGCCGGGCTCTACAGGCATGAGCTGGGCCCGGGCCAGGAGAGGGCCAGAACCTTGTATATCGGAGGCGGTACGCCCACCTGCCTGTCTGGCCGGCAACTGCGCCGACTGCTGGATGGCCTGCAGGAATGTTTCCCGCTGGGACAAGGAGCGGAGGTGACGGTGGAAGGAAATCCGGGGACCCTTGAAGGTGAGAAGCTGCGGGAGTTGAAGGAAGGGGGCTGCAATCGGCTGTCTCTGGGCGCGCAGAGTTTTGACCTGGTTGAGCTTGGTTTGTTGGGGCGTGCCCATAAGCCGGAAGACATATCCAGGACCTGTTCGCTGGCCCGGCAATGCGGGTTTGAAAACATCAACCTCGATTTGATGTATGGGCTGCCGGGACAGGACCTTCAGGGCTGGCGCGCGAATTTGCGCGCCGCCGTTTCAATGGAGCCTGAGCATGTGTCAGTTTACCAGCTGAAGATTGAGGAAGGCACGCCGTTTTATGAACTGCTGCTCCAGGGGCAACTGTCCGAGTTTGATCAGGATGAAGCCGCGCGGATGTATGAAGAAGCAATCGATTTGCTGACTGGCAGGGGTTATGTGCATTATGAGATCAGCAATTTTGCCCGGCCCGGGAAAGAAAGCAGGCATAACACGGGATACTGGCGCAATGAAAGTTACCTGGGCCTGGGAGCAGGCGCCAGCGGGTATCTTCACGGCGTCCGCTACACAAATCACAGCGATCTCGAGAGATATAAGGCCGCTGTGCAGGAGGGCCAAAAACCGGTGCGGGAAGAAGAACGGCCTGCGAGGGATATGATTATTGCCGAATCGATGTTTTTGGGGTTGCGGCTCCTGGGGGGAGTGGACAAACGCGAGTTTTCTTTGCGCTTCGGACAAGAAATAGAAGAGTTGTACGAGCGCCAGATCGAACGCCTCAAACAACTGGGCCTGTTGGCTGAAACTAAAAGCCATATTCGTCTTACCAGAAAAGGGCTTTTGCTGGCCAACGAGGTGTTTATGGAATTTCTACCCTGACAGCCTGGATGCTGCGCCGGCAGTCTCGAGGACAGGTCGTACAAGGCTGGACAAGCACCTCGTTGACAAAGAAATACACTGGTGGTATTTTAAATATGAGCACCTTAGCACTCGAACAAGGAGAGTGCTAACAAGGGGGGCGCAGGCATGAGAATGGATGAGAGAAAACAGAAGGTGCTGCACGCGATCATCCTGGATTACATTGCTACCGCCGATCCTGTGGGATCTCGCACCATTGCCCGCAAATACAATCTAGGGGTCAGCCCTGCCACAGTCCGCAACGAAATGGCGGACCTGGAGGAAATGGGCCTGATTGAACAGCCCCATACCTCGGCGGGCAGGATTCCTTCCCAGTCCGGCTACCGTTATTATGTGGACTGCTTAATGCAAAAGGAGCCGGTTGCGCAAGAGGTCAAGGAAAAGATACGCAGCGCCCTGATGAGCTGCATTAAAGAAACGGAAACACTGATGCAAATAGCAGGCAAGCTGTTGTCGCAGCTTACCAACTATACGGCGCTGGTACTTGCGCCTTTTTATGGGAAGAATACACTTAAATACATTCAGCTGTTGCCGGTCGAGGCCGGGAAAGCGGTGCTGGTGATTGTCCTGGATAACGGCCATGTTGAGCACCGTCTGGTGGATGTCCCTGAATCCATGAGCGAAGAGGAGTTCACGGCTTTGTCGACACTGCTTAACAGTAACCTGCGCGGGCTTTCGGTGGAACAGTGGCGGCCCAGCGTGCTGCAGTCGATATACCGCCAGCTCGACAACCGGAAAAAGTTTCTCCGGTATGTGATGGATTTGATCGAGGAATCGCTTTCGCAGGACAATGAACAAAAGGTTTACCTGGGTGGTACGCTCAACATCCTGAACCAGCCGGAATTCAAGCAGGTCGAGAAGGTGAAGGCTCTTTTCCAACTGTTGGAAGAACAGGAAGTGCTTAAAGAGGTCCTTAGCCCCGAACGCGAAACGGGGATTTCGGTCAAAATAGGTACGGAAAACCGGTACGAGGGGATGAAAGACTGCAGCCTTATTACAGCCACTTATCACCTCAACGGAAAGCTGATCGGCACCATGGGTCTGCTGGGACCAACCAGGATGGAGTATTCAAAAGCCATCAGCATTATGGAGTTTCTGACCGCAGCCCTTACCGAAGGACCAAACAAGTTATGACGGAGGGTGTTTATGAGCGTTAAGCAGCAGGTGACGCAGAACTCCGAAGTTGATGAGCGGCTGGCGGCGCTGATGACCAACGCCAGCGCCATCAGGGCGGTTTCCCAGGCTGTGGAAGGCACTATCGGGCCCAAAGGACTCGATACCATGCTTGTTGACCAGTACGGCGACGTGGTGATCACCAATGACGGGGTTACCATTCTTGAACTGATGGAGGTGAACCACCCGGCAGCCAGGATGCTGATTAAGGCGGCAAAGGCCCAGCAGGAAGAAATCGGCGATGGGACAACCACGGCCGCCATTATGGCCGGCACGCTTGTCAGCGAAGGGGTGGACCGGATCCTGAAAGGGGTCCCGGTGGTCAAAGTCATTGAGGGCATACGCGCAGGGATAAAAAAGGCCCTGGCCGTCCTGGATGAAAAGACAATCGCGGTTCAAGAACTGGATGTTCCGGTTATGAAAGACGTAGCCCTGGTGGCCGGGCGCGGGCACGAAGACATTGCCGAGCTGGTGTTCCGGGCGGCTTTGCTCATTGGAAAGGAGAAGCTGCTGGATCCGGCCTTTAAACTGTCGGAAATGGTCCGGGCCGTGCCCGGAGCTGAGAACCAGGTCATTAGCGGCGTCATCCTGGAAAAAGAACCGCTTAATGTGGAAATGCCCAAACAATTGGAACCGGTCAGGGTTCTGGTTATCGACGATGCCTTGGAGCCGGAAGAGTTGGATGATGAGGCCCTTGGCACGGAAGCGGGCGTCAGGCGTTACCTCCAACTGCAGGAAGAATTCAGGCAAAATGTGAGCAGGTTGGCGAAGCTTGGCGTTAATCTGGTGCTGGTAGACAGGGGCGTGAACGATATCGCCGAAGAGATCCTTACTGACGCCGGGGTGCTGGTGCTGCAGCGGGTCGCCAACAAAGAGTTGCGGCAGGCTGCCGAGCACTGCGGGGCTAAGCTGTTGAAGAGGACCGCCCTGAGAAAAGATGGCGAAGAACTGGCGAAATGTCTGGGAGAAGCCAGGGAGGCATTCTATGATGAACGGTTGAAACACGTCCGCTTGCTGGGTGGCAAAGGCAAGAACCAGGCCACCATCCTGGTGGGGGCTTCCACCGAGGAAGTGGTGGGCGAGCGGGAACGGATCGCCAAAGACGCTGCTTCCGCCTTGCAGGCGGCGGCACGGGGAGGCGTTCTGGCCGGGGGCGGGTCGATTGAGCTTGCCGTAGCCAGGGAAGTTGAGGAGGCACGCAAGGAAACGCGGGGGATGGCGGCTTTTGGGGTGGAATGCGTGATAGCTGCCCTGAAGAAGCCTTTTTCCCAGATCGTGTTGAACGCGGGCTTTAATCCCCTGGAGAAATTGGGAGACGTGTTGGCCGCCCAGATGGAAAGCGGTAAGGATTCGCTGGGGATCGACCCGGAAAGCGGCGAGGTCAGGGATATGAAGGAGTTGGGAGTCTATGATCCCGCCCTGGTGAAGAAATATGCGCTGAAAGCGGCGGGAGAGGTGGCCGAGGCCATCTTGCGCATCGATACGATCATTAAGAAAAAGCCGGCCCCGGAGAAGGAAGATAATGACGGGGAACGGCACCGACACATTTGAACCGGGTGGTGTGGCGTTATGAAAAGCAATAAAGATAATATAGATAATATAAATGTAGGCAAAGATGTTAAGGAAGATGTTGACAGGATGAAAGGCGCGGAGGGAACGGAACCCGTGGCCGCAGGGCCGGAAGAAGACAAGGCGGGCTTGCCGGAGGCTGGAGAACCTGCGGAAGGGACCGCCGTTTGCGCCGGACCGGAAGCCGGACCAGACGGAGTGGAAATAGAAGAAAAAGAAGAAAAAGAAGAAAAAGAGGGAGGGGAAACGTCCCCGCCGGACCCCAGAGAGGTCGAATTGAATGAGGCCCGGGAACGCATTTTGCGGCTTCATGCCGATTTTGACAATTACAGGAAAAGGGTGCAGCGAGAAAAAGAGGAGTGGTTTCAATACGCTTCCTTGAATATAATTGAAAAACTGTTGCCGGTTGTAGACAATCTGGAAAGAGCCATGGAAAATCTTGATAATCAAACCGAAGAAGTCAAGAGCATATTTTCCGGTGTGGCCATGACCTACCGGCAGTTGATGGAGATACTGGCGCGCGAAGGGTTAGAAACCATTGAGGCGGTGGGGCAGCCTTTTGATCCGCTTTTGCACGAAGCCATCATGCAGGTACCGGCAGAAGAAGGCCTGGAGGACAACCAGGTGACGGAAGTGCTGCGCAAAGGCTACCGGTTTAAAGACAGGATTGTAAGGCCGGCTATGGTCAAAGTGGCAAAAAGATAAGCCAATAGGATTCTCAGGAGGTAACGCAAATGGCAAAGGTAATCGGTATCGATTTAGGGACAACAAACTCTTGCGTGGCGGTTATGGAAGGAGGAGAACCCGTAGTTATTCCGAACTCCGAGGGCGGCAGGACGACCCCTTCGGTCGTGGCCTTTACCAAAAACGGCGAGAGACTGGTGGGGCAGGTAGCCAAACGCCAGGCCATTACCAATTCCGAGCGCACCATCCAGTCGATTAAAAGGAAGATGGGTTCTGACTATAAAGTGCAAATTGACGACAAGCAATACACTCCCCAGGAAATTTCCGCCATGATCCTGCAAAAGCTGAAGGCTGATGCGGAAGCATACCTCGGAGAGAAAGTTACGCAGGCGGTCATTACTGTACCGGCCTATTTTAATGACTCCCAGCGCCAGGCGACTAAAGATGCCGGTAGAATTGCAGGGCTGGAGGTTTTGAGGATTATCAACGAACCCACGGCCGCAGCCCTGGCTTATGGCATAGATAAGGAAGAGGACCAGACGGTGCTGGTGTTTGACCTGGGTGGCGGCACTTTCGACGTCTCCATCCTGGAACTCGGCGACGGGGTGTTTGAAGTCAAAGCCACCAGCGGCAACAATCACCTGGGCGGCGACGACTTCGACGAGCGGATCATCAACTGGATGAACGAGGAGTTTAAGAAACAAACCGGCATTGATCTGAAGAGCGACAGGATGGCTCTGCAACGGTTGAAGGAAGCTGCCGAAAAGGCCAAACACGAGCTTTCTTCAGTAGTTACGACCAACATAAACCTGCCGTTCATTACGGCTACGTCCGACGGCCCCCTTCACCTCGATCTGACGTTGACCAGGGCTAAGTTCAATGAGTTGACGGCGGATCTCGTGGAGATGACGATGGGACCGACCAAGCAGGCCATTAAGGACGCGGGCATCGATCCCTCGAAAATCAACAAGGTTCTCCTGGTGGGAGGTTCAACCCGTATCCCGGCCGTCCAGGATGCGATCAGGAACCTTCTGGGCAAAGAACCCTTCAAGGGTATTAACCCCGACGAGTGCGTGGCCATAGGTGCCGCCATTCAGGCGGGGGTACTGGCCGGGGAGGTCAAAGACGTGTTGCTGTTGGACGTAACCCCGCTTTCATTAGGTATCGAAACCCTCGGCGGTGTTTTTACCAGGCTTATTGAGAGGAATACCACCATTCCCACCTCCAAGAGCCAGATCTTTTCCACGGCGGCCGACAACCAGACCACGGTGGAAATACATGTCCTGCAGGGAGAACGGGAAATGGCTGCCCATAACAAAACCCTGGGCCGTTTCCAGCTGACGGGTATCCCACCAGCCCCGCGCGGAGTGCCGCAGATTGAAGTGAAGTTCGACATCGACGCCAACGGGATCGTAAACGTGTCCGCCAAAGACCTGGGCACCGGCAAGGAACAAAAGATAACCATTACTGCTTCCACCAACCTTTCCAAGGATGAGATCGAACGCATGGTCAAGGAGGCGGAACAGTATGCCGCTGAGGACAAGAAACGCCGGGAAGAGGCGGAGGTCAGGAATGCCGCCGACAACCTGATTTATCAGACGGAGAAAACCCTGCGCGAGGCGGGGGATAAAGCCGGTCAGGAGGACGTCGAACGGATCAACCAGGCCAAGGAAGACCTAAAATCCGCCCTGCAGGGAGGCAATATCGAGGACGTCAGGAAGAAGAGCGAGGCGCTCACTAACGCCTTGTATCAGTTCACCTCCAAGATGTACCAGCAGACCGGGCAGGCAGGCACCGCTGGAAGTACGGACAGCAGCGGTGCCGGCGGGTCGAAGGAAAACGTGGTCGATGCTGATTACGAAGTGAAAGACGATAAGTAGACGGCGGTTGTAGCCGGCTTGCCGTGGAGGTGAGAATGTGGCCAAAAGGGACTATTACGAAGTCCTGGGGGTGGAGAGGAACGCTTCGGAGGCGGAAATCAAAAAGGCTTTCCGCAAGCTGGCTCGCCAATATCACCCCGACGTAAATCCCGGGGACAAGACGGCAGAGGAGAAGTTCAAGGAAATTAACGAAGCTTATGAGGTATTGAGCGATCCGGAAAAGAGAAGGCGGTACGACCAGTTTGGCCATGCGGGAACCGACCCGAACGGTTTTGGCGGTTTTGGGGGTTTTGGAGGCTTCGGAGGGGCCGGCGATTTCGGCGGTTTCAGCGACATTTTTGACATGTTTTTCGGGACTTCCGGGCAGCGGGCACGGGGCCCGCAGCAGGGGGCTGACCTGCGGCTAGACCTGGAACTTGATTTCAAAGAAGCTGTGTTTGGCGTGGAGAAGGAAGTGGAGGTGCCGCGGGTAGAAAACTGTCCCCACTGCAAGGGCAGCGGGGCTAAACCTGGAACGAGCCCGGAACGTTGCGCCAGGTGCAATGGAACAGGCCAGGTCAGGACCACGCAGAGGACTCCTTTTGGACATTTCCAGACCATTAAGACCTGTCCAGACTGCGGCGGCGAAGGAAGGGTCATCACTGCTCCCTGTCCTGAATGCGGCGGAAGGGGGACGGTCCGGCGGATCCGCAAGCTGCATATCAAGATCCCCGCCGGAGTTGATTCGGGTTCCAGGATTCGCCTGGCCGGCGAGGGCGAACCTGGTTTGCGCGGCGGGCCAAATGGCGATTTGTACGTGTATATTGAGGTTAAACCGCATAAAATATTCACCCGCCAAGGTGACGATATTTACGTGGAAGTTCCGATAACCTTTGTCCAGGCGGCGCTGGGCGACACCATCAAAGTGCCAACTTTGGAAGGGAAGGCGGAACTGCGAATTCCCGAAGGAACCCAAACGCACACGGTGTTTAGGCTGCGGGGCCAGGGCGTGCCCCGCTTGCGCGGGGGCGGGCGCGGCGACCAGCATGTCAAGGTTGTCGTGGTAACGCCCAGCAGGTTGAACGAAGAACAGAAAAAGGCATTGCTGCAGTTTGGCAAGCTTACCGGCGACGATAACTATCGCGTGTTGGAAAAGGAACGGGACAAGGGAATGTTCGAGAGGCTGTGGGACAGCATCAGGGGCTAAGGAGAACAAGCGATGGAATGGAAAGAAATCGGGGTCAAGACGGGAGCGGAGGCCGTCGAAGCCGTAGCGGACGTTTTTTTCAGGCTGGGGGCTGGCGGCGTGGTGATAGAGGACCCGGAGGCCATCCGGGCGGTGAAGGACAGCGGTTGTTGGGATGCATGCGAATTTCCGGAAGGAGACCCGGGCCGCGAATATACTCTGGTGACGGGCTACTTGCCAGTGAACGAAGAGCTGCCGGCCAAATTGGAAGAGTTGAGGGAAGAAGTGACTCTAATTGCCCGGCGGTTAGGCCTGGACCAGTATGAAGTGGTTATCTCCACGGTCCATGAAGAAGACTGGGCCAGCTCGTGGAAGGCCTTCTTCAAACCTGTCAAGCTGGGAAGCAGGTTGGTGGTCCGCCCCGCCTGGGAGGGATACGTCCCTGCCGGCGACGAAATTGTCCTGGAGATTGACCCCGGCATGGCCTTCGGCACAGGGAACCATATCACTACCGTTCTTGGCGCGCGTTTGCTGGAGAAATACACGGCCCCGGGCATGATGGTAATCGATGTCGGGACAGGCACTGGAATTCTAGCCATATCCGCCGCCCTACTGGGCGCGAGCGAAGTGGTGGCGCTGGACTGCGACCAGACGGCAGTCGACACGGCGGTTGAAAACGTGAAAAAGAACCGGCTGGAACACGTGATAAGGGTGGAGAAGGGTGACCTGCTGTCTGGATTGGCTGCGAAAGCGGACCTGGTGGTGGCAAATATCATAGCCGATACGATTATCAGGCTCCTGCCGCAGGTACGGGAACACCTGCGGCAGGGAGGCGTTTTCATTGCCTCGGGAATAATTGACGATCGAAAAGATGAGGTTATGGATGCCGCGGCGCGTTGCAGTTTTGAACTCCTGGAGCAAAATAGCCAGGAAGGGTGGACCGCCCTGGCCTGGAAATTAAAGGAGCGTTAAAGTGCATCGGTTTTTTGTTTCACGGCAGGAAATAGTGGGGGAACAGGCGTTCATCAGGGGAGATGAGCTCTTGCATCTGGTCAGGGTCCTGCGCCTGGGCGTGGGAGACCCTGTTGTTGTTTTTGACGGTCAAGGCCGAGAGTACCATGGCGTAATCATTGCCTTAAGCAAGGAGCAGGCAGTGGTCAGGCTTAACGCCTGTTTGCGGGTGAACCGCGAAAGCCCGATCAATGTTTGGTTGGCGCAAGGCATCGCCAAAGGTGACAAAATGGAATTCATAATTCAAAAGGCCGTAGAGCTGGGCGCCAGGGGGGTTATACCTCTGATCACCCAACGAACAGTGGTCAGATTGGATGAGGAAAAAAAGAGGATTAAAGAACAGCGCTGGCAAAGGGTGGTCGTGGAGGCAGCCAAGCAGTGCGGGCGGGCCCTCCTTCCAGAGGTATTGCCCTGCACCGGGGTCGCTGCTTTTTTGCGCAGTCTGCCGGCAGACAGGATACTGCTCGTTCCCTGGGAAAAAGGCGGTACCTCTCTAAAAACAGTTTTTATGGCGGAACAACATGCCTTTTGCCGGAAACATCCCGTTTATATCCTGATCGGACCGGAGGGAGGGCTGGAAGAAGAGGAAGTTTCCATGGCCGTGGAAGCTGGAGGAATACCGGTCACTCTTGGGCCTCGCGTTCTGCGGGCCGAAACAGCGGGACTGGTCGCGGCTGCAGCGATTATGTACCAGTGGGGGGACATCGGGTGAAAAGGGAAAAGCCACGGGTGGCCTTTTGCACCCTCGGCTGCAAGGTTAACCAGAGCGAAACCGAGGCCTTGGGTGCCCTGTTCAAACAGCGGGGCTACGAAATTGTGGATTTTGCTGATCCTGCCGACGTTTATGTGATTAACACCTGCACCGTAACCCACCTTGCCGACCGCAAGTCACGCCAAGCCATCCGCCGGTGCCGCAAAACCAACCCGGACGCAAAGGTGGTGGTTGCCGGTTGCTATTCACAGGTTTCGCCCCGGGAGGTTGAACGCATTCCCGGCGTCAACCTGGTGGTGGGCACCCAGGATAAAAACCGCATCGTGGAATGGCTTGAGGAAACAGGGCTGGGAGAAACGCGGCCCGTGTTGAAGGTGCGAGATTTGAGCGAAGCCGCTGGTTTTGAAGATATGGACATTGACCGGGTGATTGGCCGCAGCAGGGCTTATCTCAAAATCCAGGACGGCTGCGAGCAGTTTTGTTCATACTGCATCATACCTTATGCGCGGGGACCATGCCGCAGCAGGCCCAAGGCCAGTGTCCTGCGCGAGGCGCAAAGGCTGATCGATGCCGGGTTTAAAGAGATCGTTCTCACCGGTATTCACCTGGGCGCTTACGGCCGCGATCTGGACGCCGCCACCAGCCTGGAAGGGCTGCTGCCGGATCTGCTCGCGCTTTCCGACGAGGTGCGCTGGCGGTTGAGCTCTCTAGAACCTACTGAGGTCAGCGAGTCCCTGCTGGAGATGATGGCCTCTGTTCGTAATATCTGCCCGCACCTTCACCTGCCCCTCCAGAGCGCCCATGACGAGATACTTAAAGCCATGAACAGACCATACAGTACGAGAGAATACAGCGAAGTCATCGGGCGGGCCAGGAAGGTCCTTCCGGATATCGCCATCACTACTGATGTTATGGTAGGGTTTCCGGGGGAGACGGACGAGCATTTCAAGGCCTATCTGCCGTTTATTGAGGAAATGGCTTTCAGCCGCCTGCACGTCTTCAAGTTTTCGCCGCGGCGCGGAACACCCGCCGCTTTTCTTGAGGGCCGTGTGCCTGCTGAGGTAAGCGAGGAGAGGAGCAGGCGGCTGATCAGGCTGGGAGAAAGGCTGGCCTTAAGCTACGCCGGGCGTTTCGTGGGACGCACACTGCAGGTGCTGGCGGAGATGGAAAAAGGTGAAGGCTGCTGGGAAGGACACAGCGAGAATTACATTCTGGTGGAATTTACTTCAGATCAGGCGTGCCGCGGCGCCATCGTTCCCGTCAGGGTAGAAAGCGCGGGCAGGAACAAGTGCCTGGGGAGCGGGTGACTAAAGCGCCCGCCGGTGATATCTTGCTTACTTAGACAAGACGAGGAGGTGTTACGGTGTCGGATTGTATTTTTTGCAAGATCGTCAAGGGGGAGATACCGTCCAGGAAAGTCTACGAAGACGACCAGGTCATCGCCATCCATGATATTAACCCCGTGGCTCCGGTCCATATCCTGGTAATGCCCAAGGCGCACATCGCCAGTCTTTCCGCGGCAGGCGACGCGGACCTTCCGCTCATCGGCCGGATTCATGGCGTTGTTCGCGACCTGGCCAAAGAGCTCAAGCTGGATAAAGGCTACCGCGTGGTGAACAACTGCGGTTCTCAGGGGGGACAAACGGTTGATCACCTCCACTTCCATCTGCTGGGCGGTAGGAACATGACCTGGCCGCCGGGTTAATTCTGCTGTCAAGCAATTCACAGTCGCGGTTGTTTATTCTCTTGACCCTCATTTTGTGTTAAAGTATAATAGAAAATGTGCAATTTTTAGCTTCAATCCCGCTTGTTGCAGCAAAAAAGGATCCAGCACGAGTTCCAGCGCGACGGTCGCAGTGGAGGGAGGGATAAAGGCATGAGTGAAGTCAGGGTCGGGAAGAATGAGACATTGGACAGCGCGTTGCGCCGCTTTAAGCGCACCTGCCAGAAGGCCGGAGTTCTTTCAGAGGTTAGGAAACGTGAACACTACGAGAAGCCGAGCGTAAGAAGGAAAAAGAAATCCGAAGCAGCGAGAAAACGGAAATATAAGTAGGGGGTCCTGGCGATGAGTCTGAAAGACAGACTGGCAGAGGACATGAAAGAGGCCCTGAAAGCGCGGGAAGCGGGAAAGCTGAGGCTTTCCGTGATCCGAATGGTCAGGGCGGCCGTAAAGAACCAGGAGATCGAGCGTGGTCATGAACTGAGCGATGAAGAAGTGACGGAAGTGCTGTCCCGCGAAGTGAAACTGCGCCGAGACGCCATCCCCGAATATGAAAAGGCCAACCGCCCTGAAACAGTCGAAGCCTTGAAACAGGAAATAAACATCCTGATGGAATACCTCCCCCGACAGTTGACCGCTGAAGAAATAGCGGCTCTCGTTAAACAAGCCGTCAAGGAGACAGGGGCCCAGGGATTGAAGGACCTGGGCAAGGTCATGGGCAGGGTTGCCCCGTTGACTAAGGGCAAAGCCGACGGCCGGACGGTCAATGAAATCGCGAAAAGGATACTGGGCGGGGAAAGTTGAATGAACAACAAGAGTTGAATGCCGGAAAGCAGCGACAGCCTGGCGTTATTGGCCAGGCTGTTTTCTTGTTTTTATGGTTTATGGCACTTGCCATAGGAGGGGGTTAAAGGTCGGCTGAGGAGAAGTAATTGCTGCGGATGATCATGTCGGCAATGGCCAAACCTTTTATGGCCTCTTGCGTTTCTTGTTCGTTGCGCGGTTGGCCGACAACTTTCATATCGGCCAGGACGGCGAAGTTTTTTTGCGTTTTAAGCAGGTTGCGTCCCATGGCGGTGGACAAGAAGCTGCTTTCTTCTACTCCCAAAAGGTAGCAGACGGTGGGCAGGATGTCAATCTGGCCGCCGGCAGTTGTTATTTCTTTTCTTTCCAGCCGCTGGTCGTAAATGATCAGGGGGACCCGGTTGTTGTTGTCCTGCCACCACCTGTCTTTGGCCTGTATTTTGGCCAGCTCGGGACGGTAGAACTTGTTGACCCCGCAGTGATCACCGTAGATGACTATGGTTGTTTGTTGCAGGAGGCCGTCTTTATCCAGCCGCTTCAAGAACTCGCCGATTTGCCGGTCGGTGTAGTGAATGCATTGCAGGTAATTGCCCAGGATTGTCCGGTCGATTTTGGCGTCGAGCTGAAGAGTGCGGTGATGAGGGGGCAAGGTAAAAGGAGCGTGGCTGGTCAGGGTGATCATAAACAGGTAAAAAGGCTGTCGCTGGTTTCGCAGCAGATCGTTCACCTGGCGGAAAAGGGAACCGTCACTCAAGCCCAAACCGATCACCTCATCGATTTCGAAGGCGGTGGAATCCAGGCACTTTTCGAAACCGAACGATGTCAGGGCCTCCATCCAGTTCCAGTATGCACCCCGGTCAGGATGGACGGCCAGGGTAGAGTACCCCATTTTTTGCAGTAGCCTGGGGAGTGAATTGTAAGTGTTGCGGGGAAAGCGGAAAAAAGTGCTTCCCTTGCGGACGGGATAAACGGAGGTGTTGGCCATCAGTTCGGCGTCCGAGGTGGTGCCGTTGTAAACTTGTTCGTAAAAGTTGGAGAAATAGAGGCCGTGTTTCAGGAGGGCGTTAAGGTTGGGGGTTATTTCCCGGCCGTCGATTTTTTTGTTGATGACAAACGATTCCAGTGATTCAACCTGGATAAGGATTAGGTTGCGCCCAGCCAGCAATCCCTTGTACCTGTTGTCGGGCAAATTTTCATGCTTGGCGTCGAACCATTTTTTAATCTCCTCTTTTTCTTCCTCATTCAGCACAAGCGGGCGACAGTCTTTCCAATAGTTGTAGACATCGAACAGGTGGTACCCGATCGGTGAAAGGTTGGCGGCGGTCTGGACAGGAACCCAGCAGTTGATGAAGCGCTCGATCCTTTTATCAGGCTGTTTTAAGACATAAAACCGGAACGGGACATACAGGATGAAGCAGGCGGAAAGCAAAAACACCGCGGCGAAAAGCGCCGGTTGTCTTGTATGTGAAGCCCTGTGCGACCTGGATGAGATTTGACGTTGACCGAGCCAAAAAAGCGCCGGCAGATCAAGCAAGAAAACGAAGTCGACAGGATAAACCAGCGAAAAAATGCACTCCCAGAGGTTTTCCAGGTTCGCCGTCATTTTGAACAGGTGCATGTTGATTAATGAACCGTTACCCCCGCGGCAGTACCAAAGGTCGAAGATCATCAGGACGGAGACTAAGAGATTGGCGGCGAGCAGGTATATCACATGCCACCTGTTTTTGAACAAAAAGGCAAAGGAGATAACCAAAAAAATGAAGGCCAGGTAAAGGGCGAGCGAAGGTATGGAATAGTACCCCCTGAAGAATCCAATCTCCGTATAGTCCGTTCCCGTGATGATCCCAACAAAAATGATGGATTTCACCAGCAGGGCCAGGGCGGTGTATGCCCACCAGCAGTAACGCCTTGCAATTGAAAGAATGGTTGAAAGTATGAATGATACTTTTTCTTTGGCTGGCGAAAACATAGTTGACTCCTTTTATTTGTACTATAACCATAAGTTCGCGCCACATACTGGCATTGCCTGCCAATTTCAGGCGTGGAAGAAAAAAACAATAGGCAAGACAAAAACCAGAGAAAGGAACAATCTCTGGGTCGTTGCAGCGGTGCTCGCGTTTTTTTGGGCCGCTTTTTCTTTCTGCCGCCGACGTTACTGTTGCCTGCTTACGCGCAGCGAAAAGCGGCTCACGGCTGTACCAGTGCGGGCCATATAGTTTTTAAGGCCGGTAGGGCCCATGTTATAAGCGGTCAAGGCCTTGTGGTAGTCAAAATCGTTAGTTTTAAGAAGCTTTCCCAGATAATAGGCGGCCAAGGCGATGTTATACCCGAAGTCGTAAAGCAGGTCTTCGCTGTAATCGATGCCGAGCTCTGTCGCCAGCCTCCGGGCGGTCGAAGGCATAAGCTGGCAAATGCCGATTGCCCCGCGCGTGCTGACCGCCCGGGGATTAAAATCGCTTTCCCATTTAATCAGTTCCAGCATGATGACCGGGTCTATACCGTTCTTTTTGCTTTCTTCGTTCACGGCGGCAATCACTTCGGGCGAAGTGCCGTAATACCTGGCGTAGAGTTTATCCAGGTTGTTCCGCAGCTCGCTGTTTTCGTTCTGCAACCTGAGCAGGTGCTGTTCCCGGGCCGCTGCTTCGGCATACAACAGGCACACGCACAAAATGGCGGCGAGTACTATGGCGGTGTAAACAAACAGCAGGTGCGGCAGCTTAAGGGACGCGGTTTTCAAGCTAATCACCCCGTTTGTTATGACATCGGCCTGTCGAAACAATTGTCGAAACATGGAATGTTTTTATCCATAATGATTTATATTATAAAGAAGAAATTACCGCTTGACAACGAACCTGATGTTAAATTTTTCCCGCAGACTGCCGGAAGACGAGCAGACATTTAACAGACGGGAGTTTTGTGGTAGAATGGGATGAGGAAAACTTTGTCACCGGCGGGCAGGAGGTGAGCCTGTGAAAATTGGGAGCCGCGTTCTGTTGGGCTTCGTTTTGTTATTCGCATTTTGGGCCGCCGGACTTTATGCATCGCCATCTCAGCTGGTTTATGTTGTGCCTGTGCAGGGCACCATAGATTCCGGCCAGGCCAGGTTCGTAGACAGGAGCTTGCGGGAAGCGAGCGAGTTAAAAGCGGCCATGGTTGTGCTGGAGATCGACACTCCTGGCGGAGCTGTAGACGCAGCCCTGAAGATCAGGGACGCCATACGCCGCAGCCCTGTTCCTACCACGGCATTGGTAAGAGGAGGGGCGATTTCAGCAGGAGCCTTGATCGCCCTGGCCTGTGAAAAGATCGCCATGGAGCCGGGGAGCACTATCGGTGCGGCAGAACCACGGATTGGAATGGAAAAAGCCGACGAGAAGTATGTCTCGTATTTTGCTAAAGAAATGGCCTCCACAGCCGAAGCCAGAGGTCGCAGGCCCGACATTGCCGTGGCCATGGTGGACAGGGACAAGGAAATACCGGGGCTGGTGGAAAGGGGTAAACTGCTGACCCTAACCTACCTGGAGGCTGAAAGATACGGTTATGCTGATTATATCGTGAAAGACAGGGACGATCTGCTGGCCCGGTTTGACCTGGCCGGTGCCCCGGTCAAGGAAAGTGTGCCCACCATGTCGGAAAATTTGGCAAGGGTGCTGACCAACCCTTTTGTGGCACCGCTTCTTTTAACCATAGGGATTGCCGGTATCGTGATTGAAATATTTACGGTGGGCTGGGGCGTGGCCGGGACCATCGGCCTTCTTTCCCTGGGGCTCTATTTCGCCGGCAACCTCCTGGCAGGGTTTACGGGCTGGGAAGCAATACTCCTTTTTTTACTGGGCATTATCCTGCTGGGCGTCGAGGCGTTTGTTCCGGGATTTGGGGTGCCAGGCATCGGCGGAATTGCCTGTCTTGTCGCCAGCATCATCATGGCCGCCCCGAGCTGGGAAGCGGGCATAATTTCCCTGGTCTTTGCCCTGGTCGGGACCATCGTTCTGCTGTTGCTTAGCTTCAAGCTGTTGAACAGGCGTAAGTTCTGGAACCGCCTGGTCCTGGGGACCAGTTACAAAACAGAAGACGGGTATATCCCGCAGGCCCAGGATTTGAGCAGGCACATCGGGGCGAAGGGCATCGCCCACACCATCCTGCGCCCTGCCGGAACCGTGGTCCTGGAAGACGGGACCAGGCTGGATGTGGTGGCCGACGGTGAGTACATCGCCAGAGGCGGGAAGGTGGAAGTGGTCAGAGTGGAAGGGATCAGGGTCATTGTCCGGCCAGTACGGGAACGTTAGACGGGCGGCACATGGGCCGCAAAACGAGACTGGCATCATTCGGGGACCGTGAAAATAAAAATAAGGCCACAAACAAAAAGGAGGCAAACCTAGATTATGACAATGGCAGCTCTTGTTTCATTCATTATTATGTTGGCCATCATCCTGGTGGCGTTGGCCGTCCTGTTCAGCTTCATACCGATAGGGCTCTGGATTTCCGCGCTGGCCGCGGGGGTTCGCATCGGGATCTTCACCCTGGTGGGAATGCGTTTCCGGCGCGTACCGCCGGGGCTGATCGTGAGCAGCCTGATCAAATCGGAAAAAGCAGGCATCAAGGTATCCGTAAACCAGCTGGAAGCCCACTATCTGGCCGGCGGCAACGTGGATCGGGTAGTCAACGCGCTCATTGCCGCTGAAAGGGCCAACATCCCCCTGCCGTTCGAACGGGCCGCCGCCATTGACCTGGCTGGGCGCAACGTTCTGGAGGCCGTTCAGATGAGCGTGAACCCGCGCGTTATTGAAACTCCCGTTATTGCGGCCATGGCCAAAAACGGGATCGAGGTGAGGGCGCGGGCCAGGGTCACGGTTCGGGCCAATATCGACCGCCTGGTAGGCGGCGCGGGAGAAGAGACGATTATAGCCCGTGTTGGCGAAGGCATCGTGACCACGGTAGGCAGTTCCGAATCTCACAAGGAAGTGCTGGAGAACCCTGATTCCATTTCGCGGACGGTTTTGAACAAGGGCCTTGACGCCGGCACTGCATTTGAAATACTCTCCATCGATATTGCTGATGTCGATGTCGGCCGTAACATCGGGGCCCAGCTGCAGACGGACCAGGCGGAAGCGGACAAGAGGATAGCCCAGGCCAAGGCTGAGGAGCGCCGGGCCCTGGCTGTGGCGAGGGAGCAGGAAATGAAGGCCGCGGTCCAGGAGATGCGTGCCAAGGTGGTAGAAGCAGAGGCCGAAGTCCCGAAAGCGCTGGCGCAGGCCTTGCGCGAAGGGAAGCTGGGGGTCATGGATTATTACCATTTGCAAAACATTATCGCCGATACCGGCATGCGGGAATCGATCGCCAGAACCGGCCAGCCCCAGGGCGGGGCCCCGGATGCGGGCAAGAAATAAGCATAAGCGCGCCGGTTACCGGCCGCTGGAAACGACTTGCGGAGGGGGTGTGCCCCTTTGGATTTAGCAATTGTTTTTCTGTTTATCCTCTATATCGTCTTTCGCTCCATGAGTGACCGCCGGCGGGGAATGAGCAGGGAACCGGGGCGAAAAAGGCCGGCGCCGGCTGCTGCCACTGGGCAGCCCAGGCCGCAGCAAAGACGGGTTCTCATCCCCGAAGAGATGCCGTTGCCTGAAGGCGGAAGCGCCTATGACCGGCTGGTGTATATGGAGGGTGCGGAGCCTGAAGAACCTGAAGAAAAGGGAGAAAAAGCTGATAGGAAGCAGGAGGCCGACCAGCCCGCGCCATATTACGGCGAGGCGGTGGGAGGCACTTTTGCCTTCATCTCCGGCGATGAACTGCGCAAGGCGGTAGTCTGGGCCGAAGTATTGCAAAATCCCCGCTTCCGTAATCCTTACCGGTTTGATAAGACTTTTTGTAATAAATAAAGAGGTTAATAAACAAAAGAAAGGAAGCAGCGGCGGCGTACCTGTTCGGTCCGTGCGCCACCAGCCGCCGCAAGCCCGGGAGCGATATCGACCTGGCAGTGTTGTTGGATGGTGGAGCCAAGAAACCGTTCCGGGGAGAAAGGCTGGAACTGATGGCTGGAATGTCGTAAATGCTGGAAACCGATAACATCATTCCGGGTTGTCAGCGAAGGAAGGCTGTTATACCTGAAAGACGGTGCCAGACCCCTACTTGTGCGGTTTAAAGCCAGGGTCTTCGACCGGTGTTTTGATTACCAGCCGGTAAGGGAGCTTTTTTCCTCTGTTTGGAAATCGACAACAGAATGGTTTTTGATAGCCTTCATAAACTGTTGTCATAACACAGCAATGTGTTAATATCAATAACGATGTTGGGCTTGATGATTAGGGTTGCCACTTTGGGGCAGCCCTATTAATAACCCTTAAAATTTTATATTTTTACAAAATATTATTACAAACAATTTTACTAAAAATGTTTACTAGCGGGCTTTACGGATGGAAATTAAAATCTTGATATGGAGGCAAATATGAATAATCGGATTCAGGAAATACTCAATGAATTGAATATATCCAGCCTGCATGAGACCGTCGCCCAGCTAATTGAACTTATCGGTATTGAAAACACGTTTAAAATTGTCGAAACCTACGGTGGCCTGGAACTATATATTCCCAAGCTGGACAGGCAGCTCCTTCACGTACGTAACGCCAGGATCAGGGAAGAATTTAACGGGGCCAATTACGCGGAGCTTGCTTTGAAATACAAGTTGTCTGAAAACAGGATCCGCAGCATAGTACATAAGAAGGACACTAAGAAGATAGACGAAAACAGCAGAGAAATCCAAGCCAATTGGGGATAGTGTCATAATATCTTGTTTAAATTTTGGATGGCAAACCGCTCTGTAGAAAATGCTCGGAAAATAATGGAAAATAAATAGAGGAAATCAATAACATAAATAGAATTGATTAACCGTAATGCAGGTCCAGGGCTGTCGGGTTTATGTTCTGGGACCGGTTACAGTAAAACGATTTAGGGCGAGGTTGGCATGGAGATAGAAAAGCGCGAAGAAGACCTTAAAACCAATGGGCTGAAAATGGTCAGATGCAGGTGTAACAAGCTGCTCTGCGCTGTAAACGGTAATGAGGTGGAGATAAAGTGCAACAAGTGCAAACGGTTGCTGGCGATAAAAACAAACGGCATTATCAGCGTGGAGATAAAACAGGGGTGATTTTTTGAACTAAAAAAATTAACCTCTCAATTAATAAATGGCACGGGAACAGAATACACTGGAAAAGTAAAGCCCGCGAGGCAATATAAGCTTTTTTGCTTGTATTGCCTTTTTTACTGGGCGAGAAGCCAGGCGATAGGGAGGTGATGCGTATTGCGTATAAAAAAGGCCGTCATTCCAGCCGCTGGCCTCGGCACGAGGTTCTTGCCCGCCACCAAGGCCCAGCCCAAGGAGATGCTGCCCATCGTGGATAAGCCGACCATCCAGTACATTGTCGAGGAAGCCGTCCAATCGGGTATTGAGGATATCATCATTGTTACCGGACGCGGCAAAACGGCCATCGAGGACCACTTCGACCGGTCATACGAACTGGAGGCGGCATTGAACGCCAGGGGCAAGCGGGAGTTGCTCAACCAGGTCGAGCAGATCTCCAATCTGGCCTCGGTATATTATGTGCGCCAGAAAGAGCCCAAAGGATTGGGACATGCGGTGTGGAGCGCCCGCAAGTTCATAGGCGACGAGCCGTTTGCCGTGCTGCTGGGCGATGAAGTGGTCATTGCCGAGAAACCTTGTCTTAAGCAGATGCTGGAGGTATTTGAAGAATATCGCGTTCCCGTGGTGGGGATCCGTGAGGTAAACGGGAGCGAGGTGTCCAAATACGGCGTGATAAAAAGCAACGGTACAGTGAAAAAAGGCCTGCACCAGATCGTCAGCATGGTCGAAAAGCCTCGTCCCGAAGCTGCGCCCTCGAACCTGGCCATCATGGGCAGGTACATCCTTACCCCGGAAATAATGCCGGTTCTTGCCGGACTGTCGCCAGGTGTAGGCGGGGAAATACAGCTTACCGACGCGCTTAAGGAACTCAATAAAACCCAAAAGATGCTGGGGTATGAGTTTGAAGGACTTCGCTACGATGTGGGCGACAAAGTCGGGATGATCAAAGCCACGGTGGAATTTGCCCTGCGCCGGGACGACCTGAAAAAAGAGGTCGAAAAGTACCTGGTGGACCTCGTCTATTCCCAGATTGGAGTCCGCAGCCCCGCCACGACGGTCTTGCACAAAGCGATATGACTGCATGAGATGAATAAAATAATACGGAGGATGATTGCTTATGTCGGTTCGCGTAAAGAAAGGTTACTGGAAAAAGGCTTCAGCGGTGTGCCTGATCGCGCTCGCATGTTTTGTCTGTTGGTTTGGTGTGGCTCTGGCCGGCCCTTATGACAGCGGTTCATCGCCGCCGGCGCAAACGACGCCGCCGGCGACACCCATCACGGAGAACGTGAAAACCGACCACGACCGGCTCCTGGACCAGGCGCTAAGGCAGACCGGGGAGGCTGTTTTGTCCTTGGGCAGCGCCGCTGCCGCCCAGCTGAGCCCGGCTGTGGCCAATGCCCTGGCGCAGGCCCAAAAACCGCTGACCCTGGAAAAGACGGGGGTAAAAGTCCAATTCTCACCGCAATCATTACAGGCGGCAGAGATCGCAGGAGCGGTGCAGAATACAGACGCCGTGCTAGAAATCGGCGTTTCGATTGTGCCCGCAAGCGAGGCCAACAGCATCCTGGCCGGCGCTCCGCTGGGCCAGAGCACCGGGCTCTTTTCCGTGGGCGGGATCATGGTAAACTTAAGCGCCCAGGTAAAAACTGGGACCTCAACCGCTGGCATAAGCAGTTTCCCTGAACCAGTGGCCGTGACTTTAGACCTTTCAGGACTCGGCACCCTCACCCAGGAAGAGATCAACCAGCTCACCGGTGTGCGCCTGGAGAAGGACGCTGCCGGCAAAACCGTGGCAGTTTCCCTTGGCGGCACCTACGACCCGGAGAAAAAGACATTCACCTTCTATACCGACAGGTTCAGCTACTACACCGTGATGAAAAACGCGAAGCTGGTAAAGATCGTCTTGACTTTAAACAATACTACGGCTGTGCTGAACGGAAACAGGATGGCCATTGATACACCAGCCACCCTGGTCAACAACCGGACCATGGTCCCATTGAGGTTTGTGGCTGAAAGCCTCGGAGTTAAAGTGGACTGGATCGCGGCCACCAGGACCGTCAGGATGAAACTGGACGGTAAAGAGCTCAGCTTGGTCGTCGATCAAACCATTCCCGGCCTGGATGTCCCGGCGAAGATCATCAACAACCGGACCATGGTGCCCTTGCGGTATGTCTCCGAATCGTTCGGCGCCAGCGTGAAATGGTTCCCGTCAACTTACAGGGTGGAAGTAGTAAAATAAATGTTCAGGCTGAAGGCCTTGGTGTTTTGGGCGACAGGATTGGGGCTGGTGGCAGCGCCTTTGGTGAAGGGGCTTTTTTACCCGGCGGATCTGGTTTTAGCGCAAGTCTGCCTGGGCGCGGTCTGGCTGCTGCATGCCGCTTCCCGCCTCAGGGACCAAAGGATTGAGTTCAAATTCAGAACCATAGATTATGCAGCGTTCCTCTTCTTGCTGGCCAACGCCTTGACCCTTGTTGCGGCCGTTCACCCCCAGGAGGCTGTCTTGGGGGTATACCGGGCTATGGATTATGTCCTGGTCTTCTTCCTGGTATCCGGCCTTACCAGGGAAGCGAAAGAGCGCGAACGGTTTGGCTGGTTCATTTTCTTCAGCACTGTGGTTGTTTCGGTCACCGGCATCTTGGCGGCCCTGGATGTGGTGAGTTTTCCCGAAGCTTTCGCCGGCAAACGGATCATGTCCACTTTCCAGTATCCCAACGCCTTGGCTATTTTTTCGGCGGTGGGTATCCTCACGGGGTTTGGCGTTCTCATTGGCAGCGGCCGAATACACATAAAGTTGCTTGCGGCTGCGGGGATTTACTTTGACTGTATAGCACTCCTGGGGAGCCTCTCCCGCGGGACGTGGCTGGTTCTGGGGCTGGCATTGCTGGTGTACCTGCTGGGGACCGGCAAGCGTTTTTTTTGGCAGAGCATCTACCAGGCAATGTTCATTGCCCTCGCCAGCGGCATAAGCAGCAAGGGATTCCTCGGCGGGGTATACCGCCAAGACTATCAACACGCTTGGGAATGGTTGGCAGGGGGAGCGGTGCTCGCCGTTGCAGGGGCGGCGTTGGTCCATGCCCTGCCGGCCGTCGCCCGGCGCAAGCCGTTCTGGCGAAGATATAAGAAGGTACTGCTGTGGGCCTTTACCGTAGAACTCCTTTGCTGCCTGGCTTTCTATTTTATCTACGCTTCCCGGGTTCTGCCCACCCCTGCCAGTCAATTGCTGGACACGGAGGTGATCCAGAGGTTCAGCACTATTGGCGGGGAGGACGGTAGCTACATTGACCGCATGGACTATAACCGGGTGGCCCTGCGCATAGTACGTGACCATCCCGTATTAGGGACGGGCGCGGGCGGCTGGAACGCCCTTTACCACCTCTATCAGGACCGGCTGTACTGGTCCAGCGAGGTCCACAACCACTACCTTCAAACCTGGGTGGAGGCGGGGACCGTAGGGCTTATCTCGTACCTGACAGTATGGTTCGTGCTGCTAAAGCGCGTGGCCAGGTTTTTGCCGCGGGCATCAAAAGTCGATTCGCGCTGGCCGTTTACCTGGGCTGTCCTACTGGCCTTCCTGGCGCTCCTGGTCCACAGCGGCATGGACCTGGAGCTATCCATGCCTGCCGTGGCCCTGACCTTCTGGTCCCTGGCGGCAATTGTCGGCAACGAGGTCAACTGCCATAGCCGAAGCCGGGGGAAAAACCTGGTGGTGCCTAAGCCGGTTTATGCCTTGGCTTGTTTGCTGATAGCGGCGTTGTTGATTGTTCTCCCGGCGCGGGAATACCGGGCTGTCTTGCTCGCCAGGGAGGGAGCGGAAGAAAAGCAGATCGGCTATTACCCCCGGGCCATTGATAAACTTGAGCAAGCCTTTCGCCTTTCGTCGCTGTCATCTGAACTGGCCGCCACCCTGGCCGAGCTGTATGCCTGCCGCTATAAATCGATGCCGCTAGATGAATATAAGCAGAAGGTTTATCATTACGCCGGCCTGGCTGTGGAATTGGCCCCCTACAGCATCAAAACCAGGTGGGCCCTGGATGCAGCCTTCAGCCTGGTGGGCGATATGGAGTCCTTGCTGAAAGAGAGAGAACGGCTGGCGGGGCTGTTGCCCAAAGACCCGTACACTCTTGAAACGCTGGCAAAGACATATCTGGAGTATGGGGTGGCCTTGCTGGAAAGAAAAGATTTTTCCAGCGCCCGGCTGTATTTCAGCCGTTGCACAAGCATAGTCCGGCAAATCGAGGAGAATTATCTACTGGCAGAAAAACGCCCCAGCATGAAGCCGTCAGCGCAGGTGTATCTCCTGGCGGGGCAAGCCGCGCTCCTGCTGGCGGATCAACAAGGGGCGGTGGAGGCGCTTGCCAGGGCGCTTCATGACAGAAAAACCAAGAGCCAGGCCGGCGCGCTGCTGGCCCTTGCTTACGAAGTGTTCGATACCGCAAGCCGCAACAAATACTTTGACCAGTATGTTAAAAACAACCAGGAGAACAGGCTGTTGTTTGAAAAAACCCGCACGCTGTTAAATATAGCCCGAGGAGGTAACTCATGAGCCCGGAATCGGACAGCCCGCATATCGAAAAAGAAATAGACCTTCACCAGGTATTGACAGTCCTGGAGAGGAGAAAATGGTTCGTTGCAATATTTACCCTTTCCGCCCTGGTTATAGCAGCTGTGCTTTCGTTTTTTATCCTCCCTCCGGTTTACGAGGCCCAGACCACTCTGTTAGTGGTTCAAGGCGATCAACAGAAGGCAGTACAGTCCGAGACCAATGACCTGGAGTCCATGATCAGCGCGATTGCCCGCTTACCGGAAATGACCATCAAGACTTATGTGGAGCAAATTAAGGATCCTTTACTGCTAAGCGAGGTCATTAAACGGCTGGATATGGCCAAGGACGGTTACACAGTAGAAAGCCTTGGAAAAATCATCACGGTCGCGGCGATCAAGGATACGAACCTGATCGAAATCCGGGTGCAAAGCACCAAGCCTCAGATGGCGGCAGCCATCGGGAACACATTGACCGAACTGTTCCTGGAAACCATCTCCAAGAATGTCCAACAGCAGCTGAGCAAATCGGTCGCTTTTTTGCAAGAGCAATTTGAGGTGGTGAAAAAAGACCTGGAAGCGGAGCGGGCCAAGTTGAAGGACCTGGAAGCAAGGCCGCGCAGCATAGCGTTCCTAGAGCAGGAAATGACCAGCGCCGGCAATGATTTGAACAAGCTCAGGAGCCAGTACCTGAACAGCCAGGTGGCGTGCCAGCAGCTCCAGGCCGGCTTGAAGGAACTGGAAAAGAGGCTGAAAGAAATTCCGCCGGAGGAGCAGAACCGGAGCAACCCGTATTATGCTTCGCTCAAAGAGCAGGTAGCCAGCAAGAACATCGCCTTGACCGAGGAGCGGGCGCAGATGGAGGCCGCCTCCGCCAAGATGAAGGATTTACAGGCACAGTTAAACAAGCTCCAGGTCGAATTGACGGAAAAGAAGAGCGAGACCGACCTGGTGCGCAGAAAAGTCGAAGAGCTGGAAAAAACCTACGCGTTGCTGTCTGAGAAGATAACGCAGACGCAAATAACTAAGTCCATTAACTTGGGAGAAACGAACATTCAAGTTGTTTCCCCTTCCACAATTAAAGTCAATCCCGTCAAACCAAATAAGAAGTTGAACCTGGCGATGGCAGGCGTTCTGGGTCTCATAATATCTGTAGGCTTCGCTTTTGCCCTGGAACGTCTGGACAACAAGATCCATACCGGCGAAGACGTGGAGAAGCACTTGGAACTGGCCGTATTGGGGATGATCCCCAGGTTCAGGGAGAACGGCAAAGACAATAATCACGTGGGAAAGGATACCGACTATGTACAAGGAAGCGCAACAAGCGCAGAATAATGCGCTGGTCACCCATTATTATCCAAGGTCTTTGGAATCGGAAGCCTTCAAGGTGTTGCGGACCAATTTGCAGTTTTTAGGGATGGATAAACCGATTAAGACCATCGCTTTTACCAGCACAGGACCTGAGGAGGGCAAGTCGACTGTACTGGCCAACCTGGCGGTCGCCATGGCCCAAACAGGCAAGCGAGTGCTGGTGGTGGATGCCGACCTCAGGCTTCCGGTTCAGCACAAGATATTTACCAGGCTCAACACAGTTGGTTTAACCAATGTTCTGGTGGAAAACGCCAGCCTGGAGGAGTGCATAAAAAAAACGAACTGCGAAGGCGTATATCTTCTTTCCGCCGGGCCGGTTCCCCCCAATCCGGCGGAACTGCTGGACTCTGGACGGATGAAGTGCCTGATGAAGAAACTGGCGGAAATGTTTGACTGCGTCCTGACGGATGCGCCGCCGGTTTTGGTGGTAACAGACGCCGTGCTCCTTTCCCGCCAGGTGGACGGGGTCATCATGGTTGCCGTTGCCGGCAGGACAAGAATCGACCGGGCCAAAACAGCGAAGGAAAGCCTGACCCGCGCCGGTGCGCGGGTGCTGGGAGTTGTCCTCAACAGCGTGGAAAGGCCGCGGGAAGACCAGTATTACTATTATTACTACGGAGAACAAAAGTGATCTGGCGAAATATCGATTGGCACTGCCACATACTGCCGGGGTTAGATGACGGCCCCCGGAGCTGGAGTGAGTCGCTGGACATGGCCAGGGCTGCTGCGCGGCTGGGATTCACCAAAATCATTGCTACTCCGCACTATGAGGCCGGGGTCTATGACAACTGCCGCCAGACCGTTTTAGCGGGAGTGAAGGCCTTGAACCAATCACTCCAGACTGCCGGTATCCCGGTGGAGGTGTTCCCCGGTTCGGAGATAATGCTTGCCCCCGATATACCGGCCTTGCTTAAGGCGAGAAGGCTTATGACAATAATGGACCGCGGAAGTCACGTGCTGGTGGAGTTGCCCCTGTCGCAATGCCCGCTGTGGGCGGGGCATGTCCTGGCGGAAATAAAGGAACAGGGGCTGATACCGGTGCTGGCTCACCCGGAAAGATACGCCTGGGCGGATGAAAACAAACTGGCGGCGCTTTATGACCAAGGGGTTCGCTTTCAAAGCAACATTGCCAGCCTGGCGGGCAAGTATGGGAGCCGGTCCATGACCCTTGCTAAAGTTTTCGAGGGAAGAGGATATGTGAATCTATGGGGCAGCGACGCCCATTCGGAAGAAGGGTACGCGGAATTGCAGAGGGTTTGTCGCATTATTAATTAACATTTATGGAGCGGTAGAAAATGTCTGTTACGACTCGAGAGGTATTACTGGCCCCCAAAAGCAGGCCGGCGCATTGGGCCAAAGATTTGTCGGTTGTCTTGGGAGTAATATTCATAGCCTTAAGCGATTTAGCAGTTCTTTGCTTTTCCTTATACTTGGCCTTTTTATCGAGGGCGTATTTCTTGCCGGCCTTTAATCATTCGTTTGCTGGCCACCTTTCGTATAATACTGTGTTAAATCTATGGTGGATGCCAGTGCTTTGTATTTTGACCATGGCCAATGAAGGGTTATACCATAAACGGTATCCTTATTGGCAGGAAGTAAAACTTATTACAAAAGGGCTTACTTTGTCGTTGGTCATTGGGTCGCTGTTCATGTTTATTTTGAAAACCGGGACATTCAGCTCCAGGCCTGTGGTAATCCTAGCTTATACCTACTCATTGCTGCTCGTCCCTGTAAGCCGGCGGTTGGTTAAACAGCTTATTATTAACCGGGGTTTTTGGCAAAAGCCGGTAATTATTCTGGGGGCAGGGAAGACTGCGGAATTGGTATTGAAAGGTTTGTGCCATGAAAGAGTAATGGGATACCAGCCAGTTGGCTTATTGGAAGACGATCCGGATAAACAAGGGGGGATTGCTGCAGCCCAGTATTTTGTTCCGGTGGTGGGCAAGTTCTGTGATGTTGAAGCGATAATAAATAAAACAGGAATAAAAGACATTATAATTGCCGCGCCGGGCTTAAAAAACAGCCAACTGGTAAAATTGACCAGCAAATTGCAACAGTTATCGGCAAATTTGATGCTGGTTCCGGATTTGTTCGGCATTCCTTTAGCCGGCATAGAAATAAGCTGCTTGTTTAATGAACAGACCATGCTTTTATCTGTCCCCAACAATCTTGCTTCCCCCTGGGGCCGCTTCATAAAGAGATTTTTTGATTTAGCAGTCGGCAGTATTATCCTTTTCGTCTGTCTCCCTGCCATGCTCCTCATAGCAATAATGATAAAACTTGATTCCAAAGGGCCTGTGCTGTTTAAACATAGCCGCGTAGGGAAGAATGGGGAACGCTTTTACTGCCTGAAATTCAGGTCTATGGTTGTCAATTCGCAGCAGGTGCTGAACGACCTGTTGCGGGAAAACCCTGCAATACGTGAAGAGTGGGAAAGGGAATTTAAAATCAAGAATGACCCTCGGATTACCAGGGTGGGCAAATTTTTGCGCAGGACCAGCCTGGATGAGCTGCCTCAACTTATTAACGTGCTGGCAGGCCAAATGAGCCTTGTAGGTCCACGGCCCATAATCGAAGACGAGATAAAGAAATATGGGGCTTGCTTCCACGAGTTCAAAATGGTCCCGCCAGGTCTTACCGGCCTGTGGCAGGTGAGCGGAAGAAGCGACATAGATTATGGTGAAAGGATTCAATTAGACACATGGTATGTGCGCAACTGGTCGCTGTGGCTGGACGTTACGATCCTTTTCCGTACGGTGGGCGTGGTGCTTGGGGCTAAAGGGGCTTATTAGGGCAGGGGGTATAGCAATTGGGCGAACCAAGACCGTATAAATCCGTGGCCATAGTTATCCCGCATTATTTTCCAGAAACAAACGCCGCGGCCAAAAGGGCCCAGAGCCTGGCTCAGACGTTGGCCCAAAAAGGGTTTCACACCTCCGTGATCACCCAGGCGCCTAATTATCCCCAGGGCAAGGTGTATGATGGTTACGATAAAAAAGCAACCATTGTCAGCTTTGAAGGCGGAGTCAGGGTTATAAGGGTTAGGCCGTGGATAGTGTCAAAAAACAGCCTGGGGCTTCGTTTGTTGTCGGAAATGCTGTTCATATTTAAGGCAGCAGTAAACTGCCTAAAAATTCGACCGGACTTGATTTACGCTTCTTCTCCCTATATGTTTATCGGTTTGGCGTTTTGGGTTCTGGCCCGGTTGACGCGCAAATGCGTTGTATGGGAAGTCCGGGATCTTACCTGGCTTTATGTTCAAGCATTGAACAAAGACAGGTGGAGATTAGGTGGGTTATTGGAAAGGATTATGGTTTTCGCCGGCCAGCATGTTGATGGCATCATAACGACAAGTGAAGGGCAAGCAGGCTATTTCAAGGAAAAAACCAATAGCCAGCGGATCAGATGTGTTCCCAATGGGGTTAGCAGGAAACATGTGGAAATAATTAATCAAGCGAAGGGGCAAAAACCAGCAAAATTTACTGTGGTGTATGCCGGGTTGATTGGGTTCCCGCAAGGATTAATAACTATGCTTCAGGCGGCGCATGCCTTGCCGGACATTGAGTTTATATTAATCGGTGACGGGGCGGAAAGAACCGACTTAGAAGGTTATGCCCAAAATAGAGGTTTAAGCAACGTAAGATTTGCCGGTTATCTTGATTTCGAAGAGGTGGCTGATTATTACAAGTCGGCGGACATCTTGTATGCTCAGCTCAGAAAAGGTTCGGTGTTTGCCAAGACGCAACCCTCCAAAATATGGGAGTATATGGCGGCGGGGAAGCCGATAATTTACGGAGGTGAAGGCGAGGCCGCTGAAGCAATAAATAAGGCCAAGGCAGGGTTGGTCATTCCTCCGGAGGACCATGAACAGTTGATCTGGGCAATCAGAAAACTGCAAGCGGACGAACAATATCGCGCCGAGTTGGGCAAAAACGGTCAACGGTATGTCAGCGAAAACCGGATCCGGGAATTGTTAATGAATGACATCGCTTTATATATTGATGAAGTTATCGGTTGCCAGATGAAAGCCAGCAGGGGGGAGTATTATGCATCATAGCCTGAAAAACATTGAGATTTCCGTGGTAGGACTGGGATATATCGGCACTCCTACTGCCACGCTATTTGCCAATGCGGGATTCAAAGTTTATGGATACGACATCAACAAAGAGGTAATAGAATCGTTAAACAGGGGAGTAATACATATAGTGGAACCAGATTTGGAAGAACTGTTTAAAAAGGCCCTGTTTTCCGGCAGGCTAATGCCAAAAGGCGAGATAGAAGCGGCTGATATTTATATTGTCTGTGTTCCGACACCCCTGAATGAATACAACAGGGCGGATTTGTCGTATGTGAAAAAAGCCTTGGAAATGATCCTGCCGCTGTTGAAAGCCGGCAACATTATTGTGCTGGAGTCCACCGTGCCTCCCGGAACCACAAGATGGATAGAAGGAATGCTCCGCGAAAAAGGGTTCGCGCCTGACCGGGACGTATTTGTTGCCCACTGCCCGGAAAGGGTCTTACCGGGGCGAATATTATATGAATTTGAGAACAACGACCGGATAATAGGCACAGGAAGTCCGGAAGCCGGCCAGCTGTTGAAAGCTGTTTATTCCAGGGTGGTAAAAAACGGCAACATACATATAACCAAACCCGAACTGGCCGAGCTTTGCAAACTGGTCGAAAACACGTACCGGGATGTTAACATCGCCCTGGCCAACGAGTTGTCGATCATTTGCGACGAGTTTCAGGTGGACGTTTATGAGCTGATTGAGTTGGCCAACAGGCACCCCAGGGTGAATCTATTGACGCCCGGCACTGGGGTAGGAGGTCATTGCCTGGCGGTTGATCCGTGGTTTATCGTGGAGAAAGCACCCGGCTGTTCGAGACTTATCAGTACAGCCAGAGAGGTAAACGACCGCAAGCCGTATTGGCTTGCCGAAAAAATAGTCCGTTCAATTGAAAACGTATGGGCGGACAAAAAACCTGTTATCGGAATGCTGGGCTTGAGCTATAAACCGGACATTGACGACCTGCGGGAAAGCCCCGCGTTGAAGATTGCACGCGCATTGCTGAGCAAAGGATTTGAGGTTCGCGTTTGCGAGCCGCATGTTAAAAACCGATTCATTGAAGGGATGCCCAACCTATCTCTAACCGAACTGTTTGAGGGCTCGCAATATGTTGTGATTTCGGTTAAACATAGCGCGTTCCGGAACAGAGAAGTGCTTGAGGCGCTTGCCGCAAAAAAATATTTCGACTGTGTAGGTTTGATGGGACGTGATAGGGATGATTATAGACTTATTGAAAATGATGAAAAGAGAGTTGCCGGCAAGGATTAAACACAAAATTTTTTCAGCCGCCAATTTATATGCGTATAAGGCCAAATGTTTCCCGCCTGGGAAGATGGAGGTGCACAACATTAAATTGCGCTTCCCGGAGAAATTGAGCGAGGAAACAAAAGAATACCTGGCTTTCACGTTGGCAAGAGATAAGGTCGACATTTTCGGTTACGAGTCGGATATGAATCTGTTGGATACTTTGAACAACAGGTGGCAGGACAAATACTGGTGGAAAATAGACATGTCAAAATTGCGGGAAGACCCCAAGTTTTTTTGGGAGGCCAACAGGCATCAGTTTTTGCCGGTATGGGCGCTGGCTTGCCATTTTGAAGATTACGCCCTGCAGGCGGAAAGAAAATTGCGGGAGTATGTTTCCAAATGGTTGTCCGCAAATCCGCCGGAGAAAGGGCTGAACTGGCAGAGCAGCCTGGAAGTCGCTGCGCGAGCTGTTTCCTGGGCATTGACCTATTGGATACGACAACCTGAACAAGACGATTTTTGGGGCGGTTTTTTAAAGGCGCTGTATCATCATGGTGCCCACATAGAGCGGCATCTGTTTTACAGCCGTTCCTGTGTCCGCAACAACCATTTGCTTGGTGAATTATCCGCCCTGGTGATTTTGGGGATATTTTTCAAGAAAGCCGAATGGATAAACTATTGGCCTGAGCTGGAATCGACAGTTTCTGAACAATTTTATGAAGACGGGGTTAATTTTGAACAGTCCATCAACTACCACAAGTATTCGTTGCAGTTTGTTATTTTGGCCAACATTTTCCTGAAAAAGGCTGGCATTTTGCTTGGCGAACAGGTGCAGCAATTAATCTTAAAGGCAGAGGAATTCGTCCGGTGGACAGAAAAGCCAAACGGTAGCTGGCCCAACATTGGAGACAATGACAACGGCATGGTGTGCCGTTTGACGATAAAAGAAGACGACAATTCGGATTGCGGGGCAATACGGGTATTGGAGAGCAATCAGGAACAAGACAGGCCAGGCAGCAGAGCATTTGACCCTGGCCGATCCGGCAAGGGGTTCCCCCAGGGGGGGTATTTCGTCAAACGGACAGGTTGGGGAGTTGAAGATAATTATTTGTTGGTGAAGTGTGGCCCGCATCTTTATCATGCCCATGCCGATTTATTGCACTTTGAATACAGTTTTAAAGGCGAAGACGTTTTCGTCGACTCGGGAACTTATCAGTACAATAACGCCCGTCCCTTGAGACGGTACTTCCGGGGGACATTTGCCCATAATACCGTGGCCATACCCAGGCACGACCAGAGCAGGCAATACAAGACATTCCGGTGGCTGCAGGCAGCCCGCGTCCTGGCCATAAACCATGACGATTCCTTGACCAGGTTTGAAGCAACTATTGAATACGGCACTTGTAAGGTTAGGCATAAGCGAATAATTGAGACCGATGATGATTTGGACGATGTTCTTATTAGTGATGAAATTCGCGGCAGCAAGAAGGCATACTTGCTGTTGCATGTCGGACCCGGCAACGAGATTGAATTGCATGGCAGCACAGCCCGATTAATTACCGGCCAGGGGAACGAAATACAGGTGGAATTTATTACTGAGGATTGTCTTAAGGTAAGTACGGCAAAACTGCCGTATTCGATTAATTATGGCGTCTTAGAAAAACACGTGGCAATTGTTGCTGCTGTTCGGGGTGGCGCCAACGGATTAGCGGTCCAAACCCGGATTCGGGCTCGGGCAAACAAAGAAAGACGGGTGGAGATATAAGGCAATGAGAGTTTTTTTTCTGCTGGAAAATCGCGCCGTTATAGGAGGCGGGGTTAAGGCGGCCTGGAGATTGGCGAAAAAGTTGGCAACGGAATATGGGGTTGAGGTNNGCATGTTAGGCCCGCCATGCGTTGAAAGTTATTCGGGGTTTATTAATTATCGGCATGTTGCCGGCAGCGCTTTCAGTCTGTCATATTATCGGCGTTTGATACGGTGTTTGCAGGAATTCAGGCCCGATATTGTTCATTGTATGGGATTGTATACGGGATTGCTGGCATTAACGGTTAAACACATATTCAGTTATAAGGTGGTGGTTACTGTTCACCACACCCGAAACAAACTGAGGGGAGGCCCTATTGCTAAGCTGTTCGGCAAATTGATCGCCCGGGGAGCAGACCATGTCAATTTCTTAACTGATTTCCAGGCGGAGCATTATAGACTGGTGCACGGTTTTAAGCCCTGCAGTTATTCGATTATCCCCAACATTGTCGAAGCGAAAAAACCGGGGCGGGAAATGGTCAGGGCAACAAGGGAAAATTTGTTGCAAACCACGGGCAGCGATTATATCCTATGTTTTGCCGGCAGGCTGATCCCTTCCAAGCAGGTGGATGTTTTCATCAAAACCGTTGGGGTTTTATTGAGCGAAGGGATAAACTGCCTGGGACTGATCGCCGGCAACGGTCCGCGCGAATATATTGATTATCTCCGGCAGGAGTCTTTGGTAATAAAAGACAAAGTGGTATTTACCGGTTTTCTTGATGAGCCAGAAAAATATTTGGCAGCCAGCGACTGTTTTCTGTTTCCTACCATGCATCCGGAGGCCTTGCCCAACGTTATAGTTGAGTGCTTTCTTAATTTTGTCCCGGTGGTGGTGTCTCCTATCAAACAGTTGGAAGGGATTGTGACGCACAGGGTTAATGGACTGGTAGCCGGAGAGCATAATGCGGCCGAGTATGCCCGCCTGGTTAAGCTGATCTTGTTAGAACCTGAATTGAGGAAACAGTTGACTGAAAACGGATATTCTTATTATTTGAACAGACTATCTTCAAGCCTGGCAAGCAAAAAATATTATGCCGCATACACTTCTTTGGTTGGGGGTTAAGGGATGAAGAAATTGTTGCTGGTTTACGGCCACGGGCCGGATAACAGTGGAGATATGGCCTTGAACTACGGAGCGATCGATGTTCTGAACGAGGCCGGCGAAGTTGAGATTAAAGTTGTAAGCCGCTTTGACAGGTCTCATCCGGCGTTTTACATAACAAAAGAAATGCTGGAAAACAGGTACGACAATGTCAGGGTTATTCCCTACCCGGTAGGTTATGACCGTCACAGGCAGTCTTCGCTGCGGCAGTTGGCGGCTTATATCCAGGGCGCCGGGCTTTATTTTCCTCACCCGTTACGTCCGGTTAGCAGGGAGAATTTGATAGATGGCGTTGAATGGGCTGATTTGATAGTCTTTAATGGCGGCAACCTGCTGTTCTCCCGCGGTATAAAGGAAGACATCAGGCTCCTGGGAATAAGTTATCCCCTCTTTTTAGCCAAAAAGATGGGCAAGCCATATATATTTCTTCCCCAATCCCTGCCGCAGACCACTTCTTATACTGGCTGGAGAATATTGAAGTCCCTGGTGGCGGGTTCATCTCACGTCTGGCTACGGGACTTAATTTCCGCAGAGCGCTTGCGTGGGTGGCTGCCAGAACTTGAAGTGAAAAACAATTTGGATTTGGCCTTTTATATTAATGGCGGCGACGAGGAAAAAGCAGGCTCAATATTGGACAATATACAGTGCCCGACCAGGTTTGCCGCTGTGGTGCTCAGGGCCAGCACCCTGGGGGATGCTGCTCTGTTAAAAGACGACGATATTCAAAGGCTTACAGTTTTTATGAATGACCTTACCACCCGTTTGCTTGAACGCGGTCTCAAGGTCGTATTTGTCATTCAGACCAAAATGGATGAAAAAATAACCGTTGATTATATCCGGCAATTGAACTGCGGCCAGGTCAAGCTGGTTAAGGAGTTTGATCCGCTTGTTCTGCGCGCGCTTTACAGCCGTGCCGAGCTTGTGGTGTCTTTCAGGTTGCATGCCTGCATAATTGCCATGTCGGCCGGCACGAAGGCAGTTGCTTTGTATAGAGAAATGTGGGGTCCCAAAATGCCCGGCATTTACCGAGCGCTGGGCATCCCGGACTTATGCCTTAACTATGAACAGGCCACGGCCGAGGACGTGGTATTGGCCGCTGACCGGAACCAGGATTCGGCGCGGGCTATTAAGGAGCTTATTAGTAACCAAAGAGAAAACCTCTTGACCTCGCTAAAAAAACTAATCACAGCGTAGAGGTGCCGCATGAAGAGAGCCCCTATAATCGTTGCGTTGATCGCCCTGATTGTCTATCACTGGAGCAACCTGGCGAGCGGTGCGGACGATAAAGCGCGAAACGCTGTACTGGTTGCAGTGGTGTTTGTCCTTGCCGGGCATGTCTTCAATAGGCTGGTCCCAGTAAAGAATGCCCAACCCGCAGGCGCTTTTCGCGCCGAAAATTTGGCCCGGTTCGGGCTGGCTCTTTTGCTTGCCGGGATAGCGGCCCATCTTATCTTTTATTTGGAGCACCTGGGCCAGATCATGCAGTACCGGGACAATTATTTATTGGCCAGGGGCCGAGGCTATCTGACCGTCTTTTTTGATTGGGTGCCGTTGGGGATCCTTATGTGCCTGCAGGCCAACCAGGAGATGAATAAGAAAAGCCTGGCTCTGGCTTGTTATCTCTCCGCGGTTATTTATATTGCCTTTTATTTGTTTGTTTTGATGAAGCGCAAGCAATTGTTGCTATTATTGATTGGGGTGTTCATTCTAAACTACAGCCAGTTTAAAAAAAAGAAGCTATTTTTGCTTGGCGCGGTTGCGGCGGCATATGTGTTTTTGATGGTATTCGGACAGGTGAGAGGTTTTTATGATGCCCATGGTTTGCTGGAGACCTTTGAATACATAAAGATAAACTTTACTCCCCAGTGGCTTGTGTTGGACAATTTTGAGGGCAGGTATACATCGGTGATCCTCAGCGATGTAATATTTTATACCGACCGTTATGGTATACAGCCCTGGATACTGGTGGCTGATTTGACGGCAATTGTCCCAAGGGCGCTATGGCCTTCAAAGCTTATGACCCTGTCTGAGTGGTACTCCTATACTTTTCACCCGGTGCTGTACGAACGGGGAGGGGCTTATGCCAGCTCTTTGATTGCGGAGTCATATTTCGCTTTATCCTGGATCGGTGTTGTGGTAGTTTTTTTTATGGTAGGTTTTCTATGCTCCAAGGCCGACAGATTAAGAACGGCGGGATATACCGTAACTTTCAGCGTGGTTGTATATGTACTGTCTCTTTTGCCAAGGTTGGGCGGCAGTTCCATAGTCATCTATATCCTTTTTTTGCTGCTCCCCTCATGGCTGGCTTACAGGCTTGCCATAGGCTGCAGAGGAAGAAACGCCCCTGTTCCTGATGCTGAAGGAATTTGCAAAATCATAGGAGCGGGGGTTCGAGGGCATGCGTTATGAACGTGCCGGCAGTATCGGAAAGAGTGCCCTGGTGATTGCGGCGGTTACCATAATCTCAAAAATTTCTGGGTTTGTTAGAGAAATGGTGATAGCGCAAAAATTTGGGGCAACCGGGGCCACTGACGCGTTCTTAGTGGTGTTCAATATTCCGTATTTGTTGTACGGCGTTTTCAACACCGCCCTGGTAGCGGCTGTTATACCGGTCTATCTGGGGTATTTGTGCAACGAACGGAAAAGTGAGGCCGCAAGGCTGTTAAGCGCGGTTTTGACGATCGTGACGATATGCCTGGGCGTGGGTGTATATTTCGCGCTGCTGAAGGCGGATACCATCATCGGTGCGTTCGCTCCCGGCTTCAACCAGGAGACGGCCCGGTTGGCATCCAACCTGGCCTTGGTCATGTTCCCCTCCATTGTTTTTTTCGCGCTCGGCAGTTTTTTCAGCGGCGTTTTGAATTCCCACAATGTGTTCGGGGCACCGTCTCTGGTCCCGGTTGTTTTAAATGCGGTCATTATTGTTTCCGCTTACACCCTGGCCCTTGATTATGGCATATACGGTTTGGCGTTGGGGGTACTGCTGGGCGCCACGGCGGCGGTGTTAATACTGCTGGGGTCGCTGGTAAAGGCAAAGGTCAGATTCTCGTTGCCCTGTTACAGCGATCCGTCCGTATGGAAGGTATTTGGTCTCATGCTGCCGATTTTGTTCAGCGGCAGTGCAGCGCAGCTAAACACCCTCATCATTTTCTTTTTTGGTTCTGGCTTGCCCGAAGGGTCAGTTTCGGCCATAAACTACGCAAAAAAATTGACGCTTCTTCCTGAAGGCATCTTCGTTATGGCTATTGGTACGGCTGTTTTTCCGTCTCTTAGCAAGGCGGCGGTTGTCAGGCAGCTTGGCCGGTATGCCGAACAACTCAACAAGGGTATCCAGACGGTGATTTTTATCACTGCCCCGGCTGCGGTCGGCCTGATCGCCCTCCGCTATCCAATAATTGAGCTTCTCTATAAGCGGGGGGCTTTTGACGATAGGGCGGCAGAAATGACTTCCGGGGCGCTTCTTTTTCTTTCGCTGGGTTTGGTCGGGCAGTGTTTGGTGCCGATACTAAGCAGGGGTTATTATGCTTTACAGGATACGGCTACCCCGGTTAAAGTCACTGTGTTGACGGTGGCGGTGAACATAGTGCTGTGCTTAGCGCTGGCAGGCACAAGCGGGCATTTGGGGCTGGCCCTGGCTAATGCTGTAGCCTGTCTTGCCAACGCTTTCCTCCTGGGGCTCCTTTTAATTAGGAGGGTGCCTGGACTTAACAGGGGTTTGCCCGTTTTAATCCTTAAAGTGGCTTTGGCCTCCACGGTTATGGGTTTGTTCGTAACAGGCCTGGATTCGGTATTATGTCCGTACGGCGTGAACAGGTTTATGCTGGCGGCGAGGGTGGGAACAGATATTCTAACAGGCATTGTTGTGTATATCGTTGCCGGTTTTATCCTGCGGGTAGAGGCGCTTCTGTCTCTGCTTAAATACGCGCAGGGAGCAATCAAGAAAAAAGCGGCCGGGCATCTGGCGTAAATTTATTCAAAGTAAAATATAAAAAACGCTATAAACAGGATAAACGGGCGAAGCGGGGGTGTAGGGATTGGCTGTTTTGGTAACCGGCGGGGCGGGGTATATCGGTTCCCATACAGTGAAGATGCTGGTCGACAAGGGGTACGATGTTGTTGTGTACGACAGTTTGGAAAAAGGTCACCGCCAGTCGGTGAATGGCGTGCCTTTGGTCATCGGCGATATATCAAATGCGGGTTTGCTGCAGAAGGCCATCCATGATTACGACATAACGAGCGTTATCCATTTTGCCGCCTATAGCCTGGTGGGCGAATCCATGAAGGAGCCGAGGAAATATTATATAAACAATGTGGACGGCACTGCCAGGCTGCTCAACACCATGTTGAACAGTCAAGTAAAGAAAATAGTTTTTTCTTCAACGGCTGCTGTATACGGTGAACCGGAACGAACCCCGATTGCCGAAGACGATCCCAAAAGACCGACCAGTGTTTACGGAAAAACAAAGCTAATAGCGGAAGAGATGTTAAGGTATTACAATGCCCAGTACGGCATGCAGTACATCTCCTTGCGGTACTTCAACGCCTGCGGCGCTGACGAGAGCGGCGATCTTGGCGAAGACCATGACCCTGAAACGCACCTCATTCCCTTGATCCTGCAGGCGGCGTTGGGCAGGAGACGGAGGCTTCAACTGTTTGGCGACGATTATTCGACCCCTGACGGCACCTGCATCAGGGATTATATCCATGTCAACGACCTGGCCACGGCTCATGTCCTGGCTTTGGAAGCCCTGGAAGAGGGTCGGCCTTCTTCTGTATATAACCTGGGCAACGGCCGGGGATTTTCGGTAAAAGAGGTTATAGAGACCGCAGAAAAGGTTACCGGCAGAAAGATTGAATATGATATAAGCCCACGCCGCCCCGGCGACCCGCCGGTGCTGGTGGCCAGTTCGGAAAAGATCAGGCGGGAACTTGGCTGGGAACCGTCTTATACAAGCCTGGAGAAAATAATCCGTTCGGCTTGGCGCTGGCATCAAAAATACCCCGAGGGATTCGGCAGCGCAGCTGCGGACCCTAAAAAAGCGGGGCGGGAAGAAAAGCAAAGCAAGGCAAACAAATGACTGATTCTGGTTATGATTGTTTGATAGCCAGGCGCTGCTTTGCGGCTGGGCATGGGGCTGTGTTTTGACCGGCGGGGGCATTGTTCTGTTTGCTGTCATAATGGCATAACATAAAAATGAACAGGAAACGGGGTGAGTGCTTATGGGAATAGGAATCAAGAAGTGCGGCGGGCTGCTCCGGAACCATATGGCCCGGGTGTTGGAACTCCCTGCGGACGTGGTTTATGACCTGCCAAGAATATCAATGGTCGGCAATATCCAGGTGCGGATCGAAAACCACCGGGGCGTCATCGGGTACGATCCGGAGCGTGTCCGCGTTTCCGTAAGTTTTGGGGAGATTGAAATAAACGGCGACGGTCTGTTCATACGCGTCATTACGCGGGATGAGATCCATTTGGACGGCACATTGCGGGCGGTCATCTGCAAGCGGTAGGGAGAGGCGGTCATGCGCTGGCAGGCAGTGGTTAACGGATACTTGGAAGTCGCCCTCTGGGGTGAGCAACCCGAGAGGGTTCTTAATATGGCCATGAGCAGAGGGCTGGAGTTGTGGGACATCTCCCGGAAAGAGGAAGGACATTACGTCCTCAAGATGCGGCTGGGAGGTTTTAAGGCCATGCGCAGCATGGCGAGACGTTCACGCTGTCGCTTAAAAATCGTGGGCAAAAGAGGGTTGCCCTTTTTCGGCATGAGGGTCAAAAGGCGAAAAGTCCTGGCAGCGGGCTTTTTGTTTTTTTGCGCGGTGTTGTACGTGCTCGGATCTTTTGTGTGGTTCGTTGAAATAACTGGGAATAAAGAGGTGAAAACGGAACGGATCAGGCAGTCGATAACCAGCCGGGGCATCAGGGTCGGCGTGCTAAAGTCGGGTATCGACAGAGAAAAAGTCAAAGACGGTCTGCTGGCCGACATACCGGAACTGGCCTGGGCGGGCATCCGGATCGAAGGGAGCAGGGTCACCGTCGAAGTGGCGGAAAAAACGCTTGTGTCAGCCGATGAGGAAAGCAAGCCGGCTGACCTTGTGGCCCGCCGGGACGGTAGGATCGAAGAGCTGCTCGTCCTGACGGGGACCCCCTTGGTTAAGGAAGGCGATGCGGTCAGAAAAGGCCAGGTCCTGATTTCAGGCGTTGCCTATCCAAGGCTTGTGGTCAACCAGGACGGTAGCGTCAACCCGGCCGGAGAGCCGAAAAGGGTGCGCGCGCGTGGCCTGGTGAGGGCCCGCGTTCGGCATGCCGCGGAGGGGGAATGCCCGGTGAGGGAGGAATGGTACAGGGATACTGGAGCTGAGGTTACTGTCGTGAGATTAAGCTTCCGGGGACGCGAAATAAGAATAAAGGGCCCCCGAGAGATACCGTTTGAAAGCTACCGGGTCATCAGGCAGGCGGAAACAATAGCAGCGGGCAGGATTCCTGTCGGGCCTGTCGAATTAATAACTGTCACCTATTTGGAACAAAGGCATGAGGTTTACGAGTGGGGGGTTGAGGGCGCTTATCTGGAAGCAGTGCGGAGAGCCAGGAGAGCAGTGCTGGAGGAATTGCCCCCTGACTGCAGGATTATTTCCGAAGCGCATGCCCCCGTTACTACCGGGGAAGCCGGCCTGGTTAAGGCCAGGCTAACGGTAGATACGGTGGAAGACATCGGGGCATACCGGTGATTAGGTCCGGATGGCAAAACTTAAATGGCCGACGGGTCCTAAATGAGATATAATATTTTATTAAGAAGATTGATTGACGCACTTGGTTGCCAAGAGGGGGTTATATGACCAGTTGACTGCCAGGAAAGAGGCGCGGTTCAGTCTTACCAACCAGGAAGCAGCTGTACTGTACGGGTTACAGGATGAAAACCTGAAGTTCTTGGAAAACAATTTGGGCGCAAAGATATGGGCCAGGGGCGGCGAGATTTACCTTTCAGGCAACCCTGAAGAAGTTGAATTCGCGGGAGAGGTCGTATCCTGCCTGCTTGAGCAGGTACGAGCGGGCAATACGATTTCGGTCCCGGACATCAATTACTGCTTGCAGGCCGTAAAGGAAGGCAAGGGGAGCAGCCTGGGCGAAGTCCTGAACCAGGTCATCCAGGTCACAGCCAGGGGAAGACAAATCAAGGCCAAAACCGCAGGGCAGTATCAGTATGTCCAGGCAATCAAGACAAACGACATAGTCTTCGGGATAGGGCCTGCCGGCACAGGCAAGACTTACCTGGCAGTCGTGATGGCTGTTACCGCTCTCAAAAACAAGGAGGTAGACCGGATCATCCTTACGCGGCCGGCGGTAGAGGCCGGCGAAAAGTTGGGCTTTTTGCCCGGCGATTTGCAGGAAAAGGTCAACCCTTATCTGCGGCCGCTTTATGACGGGCTATATGATGTCCTGGGGATTGACACCACCCAGCGCTATATCGAAAGATCGATTATCGAGATCGCGCCGCTGGCATATATGCGCGGCCGGACCCTGGACGATTCGTTCATCATCCTGGACGAGGCGCAGAATACAACTCCGGAACAGATGAAAATGTTCCTGACCAGGATCGGATTCGGTTCCAAAGCGGTAATTACCGGAGATGTAACCCAGGTCGATTTGCCAAGGAACTCCGATTCGGGCTTGGTAATCGTGCAAAAAATACTGAAAGGCATCAGTGGCATCAGTTTCCAGTATCTTACCCAGGCAGATGTGGTGAGGCACCCGGTGGTCCAGAAGATAATTAATGCCTATGAGGAGTATCAGCGGCTTGAGAAAAACAACGGCAACGACAAAGATTTTTGAGTTTTTGGGAGGAGATTGTCATAACCGAAAAAACTAAGGGGCTGTTAAAAATAACCGGCAGATTTCAGGGACGCGAAACAGTCAAGCAGTTCCTGTGGTTAGCCCTTTTTTTCCTTGGCGTAATGGCGATATTCGTCATTCACTATATGCCCAAAGATCAAGTGCTCAAGGCGGGCCAGGTTTCGCCCATCACGATAAGAGCGCCGCAAACCATTACCTTTGAAGACCCCAAGAAGACAGCCGAGAGGAAACAGGCTGCCAGAGACAGCGTGGGCGAGGTTTATGTGCTTGACAAGAAAGTAATGAAGGACATGGAAGACAGTATCGAACAGGTGTTTAACGAGTACCAGAGGATTGTCAGGCGCGACAACATTGACGGCAAAGAAAAAATCCGGCTGCTGAAACGAGAATTCAACTTAAGCGATATGGCAGCCAATATACTGTTATACATGGAACAGGACACCATGAAGGCGTTGAAGGCGGAAGCCCTGAATCTCTTGCGTACCAACTGGCAGGTGGGGGTCAGGGATTTTGAGGTTGAAGAAAAAAGAACAAAGATTCTCAACCAGATAGAGTTGCTGAACTACAACGCCCCATACCGGGACCTGATTAAAGCCGTTTTTCAAAAGATTGAGCTCTTACCCAATTATAAATATGATGAAGCCGCCACACAGAAAGCCAAGGAAGAGGCGGCTGAAAATGAAGGTCCCGTGCTTGTTACGATCCGTAAAGGGCAAAAGATCGTCGACGAAGGGGAGGTCGTCACGGAAGAACAGGTTGAGATGCTTGAAGCCCTCGGCTATCAGAAGACCAGCTCCCCGTATGTTGCCCTGGGAGGCATCGCTATTTTTCTTATTCTCAATATGGTTTTAACGGCGCTTTTCTTTAAATATTTTCGCAAGGACGTTTATGCAAAAAACAACAGCGTTGTTTTGCTGGGCTTGATCGTGTTCATCATGATCCTTCTGGCCAAACTGATTGTTTCCGTCAGGATCAGTGCTCAGCCGGAGTTGGCCGCTTTGGTGGGATACCTTGTGCCGGCGGCTGCGGGTTCAATGCTGATCACCATTCTTATGGACAACAGGCTGGCGGTGTTCGCCACGGTAATTATCAGCATTTTTGTAGGGCTGTTGAATGACAGCCAGCTACTTTATGCCATCAATGCCTTTGTGGGGGGTCTTGTCGGTGTTTACAGCGTGTCCAGGTTCAGCCAGCGCCTGGACTGGGTAAGAGCCGGACTGTATGTGGCTGCAGCCGATATGGTATGCATCTTTGCCCTGGGCCTGATGAGCAGTTACTCCTGGCAGCTGTTGCTGGCCGGTATGTTTCTAGGGGTCATGAGCGGTTTTTTTTCCGCCATATTTGCCTACGGCAGCCTGCCTTTCTTTGAGCAGGGGTTTAAAGTCACCACCAGCGTGCGGTTGATGGAACTGGCCAACCCCAACCAGCCGCTGCTGAAAAAACTGCTGATGGAAGCGCCGGGCACATACCACCACAGCATTTTGGTGGGAAACCTCGGCGAAGCGGCTGCCGACGTGGTGGGGGCCGATTCCTTGCTGGTGAGGGTGGGAGCCTATTACCATGACATCGGCAAGCTGAAAAGACCGTATTTTTTCATCGAAAACCAGTTGGGCGGTGATAATGCCCATCAAAAGCTTACCCCGGCCTTGAGCACTCTCATCATAACCGCTCATGTTAAGGACGGGCTGGAGCTGGCCAACAAGTACGGCATACCCCCGGTGATCATGGATATTATCGCCCAACACCACGGGACCAGCCTGGTCACCTATTTCTATCATAAAGCCCTGGAAAATGGGAACGCTGATAATATTAAAGAAAGCGACTTTCGCTATGACGCGCCCAAGCCGCAGTCCAAGGAAGCAGCGATAGTAATGCTGGCTGACAACGTCGAAGCGGCTGTTCGTTCCATGCCCGCTGTCACACCGGAGAAGGTTGAGGGATTGGTCAGGAAAATCATCAAGGAAAGGTTGCAGGACGGGCAGTTGGACGAGTCGGCGCTTACTTTCAAGGACCTTGACCTGATTGCGGGTGCGTTTGCCCGCATCCTGAGCGGTATTTTCCATAACCGTATCGAGTACCCGGACAGTGTGCTGGAAAAAATGGAAGGAGAGAAAAGGCCGGATGCGGATACTGATAGGCAATCGGCAGCAGCGGGTGAAAGTGACCGGCAGGGTTAGGAACTTGATACGCCGCACAGGTCAGGCGGTTGCCGGAATGTTTAAACTTCCCGAAAACACGGAGGTTAGCATAACCCTCCTTGACGACCAGGCGGTAAAGAAGCTTAACAATGAGTACCGCCATATGGACAGGCCTACCGATGTCCTTTCTTTTGCTTTCGCCGATGCAGGAGAGGGTATAGAAATCCCCCCCGGCGGAGAGGGTGAAACCCGCTTGCTGGGAGAAATAACCATTTCACTGGAACGAGCAGTTGCACAGGCGGAGGAATACGGCCACAGTCTGGAAAGGGAAATTGGTTATCTGACTGTTCACGGGTTGCTTCATCTCCTGGGTTTCGATCACCGGGATGAAGAACAGGCGGCTGAAATGCGGCAATGGGAGGAAAAAATACTGCGCTCTCTGAAACTGTCAAGGGATTGAGCCATGAAACAGCAAGAAAGCATTGGCAGGAAATTTATTCATGCCGTCAAGGGAATAATTGAGGTTGCCAGTACGGAAAGAAACATGAAGGTACACCTGGCAGCTGCGCTGCTGGCAGTCGGGCTGGCTGCCTGTTTGAGGCTCGAGGCCTGGAAATGGGCTGTCCTTTTCCTGGCCATAGCTCTAGTTATGGTTTCGGAAATGCTCAATACGGCTATTGAGTCGGTCGTGGATTTGCATTGCAAAACCTACCATCCTCTGGCTAAAAAGGCCAAGGACGTGGCGGCGGGAGCTGTCCTGCTGGCCGCTTTTTGGGCAGTTGTTCTGGGCGCCGTTATCTTTTTGTTTTAGGAGGGAAAGGTTGTGGCGGCATCACAGTGGGTGCTGGTGTTTTCCCTGTTGCTTTTGCTTTCCCTGTCGGCATTCTTTTCGGCAACAGAAACAGCTTTTTTTTCGGCCAATAAGATCAGGATCAGGCATTTGGCGGAAGAAGGGAACAAAAAGGCTGTTGCGGCCTGGCGCCTTCTTGAGCAGCCCAACCGGCTGATATCCACTGTCCTGGTAGGCAACAACATTGTCAATATAGCAGCTACAGCTCTGGCTACCACGCTGGCAATCGCGGCGTTTGGCAACAGCGGGGCCGGTATCGCTACCGGGGTTATGACTGTCCTGGTGCTCGTTTTCGGAGAAATAACCCCGAAAACCATGGCCTCACGCCGGGCGGAAGAATTTGTCCTGAGCGCAGGCCGGATTGTCGATTTTTTAGGGGTGGTGTTTTACCCGGTGGTCCGTATCTTGAACATCATTACCGGCTTATTGCTCAAGCCTTTTGGCGGCAAGCTGCCAGAGAATCCCCTGGTCACGGAGGAAGAGCTCAGGATGCTGGTTAACGTGGGCAAGGAAGAGGGACTGCTGGAAGAGGATGAGCGGGAAATGATCGACAGCATTTTTGAGTTCGACGATACGCTGGTCAGAGAGATCATGGTGCCGCGCATCGATATCGCCGCGGTCAGCGTGGACGAGACGCTTGACGCTGTAATCAGACTGGTGATTGATCTGGGCCATTCCCGCATACCTGTTTATGAAAATACGGTGGACAACATCATCGGCGTGATATATGCCAAAGACCTGCTTGAACCATTGCTGGAGAAGCATGATGAAATGCCTCCGATCCGTCGGCTGATGCGGCTTGCATATTATGTTCCGGAAAGCAAGAAGGTTAGGGACCTTTTTGCCGAGATGCGCAAGGAAAAGGTGCATATGGCTATTGTGCTCGACGAGTACGGAGGAACGGCCGGTCTGGTAACAATTGAGGATGTGATCGAAGAAATAGTGGGCGAAATCCAGGACGAATTTGACAAGGAAGAAAAAAGCATAGAGTTTTTGGATGACGGGACGCTGCTGGTTGATGCCCGGACTTCCATTTATGATATTAATGAACTTTTGGAACTGGATTTGCCGGACGATGAGTTCGACACCATCAGCGGATTGGTGTTTCATATTTTGGGCAAACCCCCGCAGGAGGGCGAGAAGGTGGAAATAGACAACCTGCATGTGGTGGTGGAGAAGGTCGCCGGACGGCGGATCGTTAAGTTGCGCTTGAAAAAAATGGATTAACCTTGAGCCCAAAACGGCATCTTAAGGGGTAGGAAGATGAGAGGGAAACGTTTTAATCTGGCCATAGCCGCGATTTGTTTGCTGGCAAGCATGGCTATAGGGGCTGTGGCGCAATTTTTTTTGAGGGAGCAGCTCAACAATGGTATTGCGTTTGACCGCTTTACCAGGGCCAAGCTCAATGACGAAGTGATTAAAAAACCGGTTGTCCCTTATCCTGATTGGAAAGACAAAAACCGACAGCGCGCCCTGGCGGTGGTTATTGACAATGCCCCGGAAGCAAGGCCGCAGTCCGGTTTGGAACAGGCGGACGTAATTTTTGAGTTGCCGGTGGAAGGCGGGCTGACGCGGCTGCTGGCCATTATCAGCAGTGAGAACCAGGAACTGGTCGGACCGATTCGCAGCGCCAGGCCTTATATTGTTGACCTGGCCAAGGAATATAACGGAATCCTCGTTCATGCCGGAGGATCGCCGGACGCGATGGAGGCGATTGCCAGAGAAGGGATTGAAAACCTTGACGAGGTATTTGGCAGCAGCGAAGCGGCGGCAGCATTCTGGCGTGTGCCCGACAGGCCCAAACCACATAATCTTTATGCCAGTTCCGACAGCTTGCGTCGTTCGGCCAAGGCGTTAAAATACTCGTTGGGAACGCTGCCACCCCAGTTTCCCTTTGCCGATCCGGGCGCTGAAATGTCGGGCGAAAGCATAAGCGACGTGACCGTTTTTTATGCCAACAGGAAAAGCCTTGTTCGCTACGTGTTCAATAAAGATAAGAGGCTGTTTGAACGCTATATGGAGGAAAAGCCGCACCTCACCGCCGAGGGTGAACAGCTAACCGGAGCTAATGTTATTGTCCAGTTCGTGCCGTACCAGTACTTGGATGGCGACGGGCGTCTTCAGTTGATCATGCACGGGTCAGGCCAGGCCCTGGTATTCAGTGACGGCAAAGCAATAAAAGGGTTATGGCAGAAAAACCCCGGCGGTTATACCAGGTACACCGACCAAAGAGGAAAAACCATTCCTTTGCTGGAAGGGCCCACCTGGATCGAAGTGGTGCCGAAAGGAACACGTGTCGAGTATTGAGGTGAGCATGGATATGGATTATGCCAAGCTTATCGGCGCTGCAGCGGAGGTCCGGGAGAGGGCCTATGCGCCGTATTCAGGCTTTAAGGTAGGCGCTGCAATTTTGGCCGTTGACGGACGGGTATTTGCCGGCTGCAACATAGAGAACGCTTCTTATGGAATCACCCTCTGCGCGGAAAGGGCGGCCTTGGCCAGGGCCATTGCCGAGGGAGCATACACATTTCAGGCCATCGCCGTGGTGGCCGGGTCAAAGCAGCCTGTGGCGCCGTGCGGAGCCTGCCGGCAGGCGCTGGCTGAGTTTTCGCCGGAAATGGCGGTGATCATGGTCAACACTAAAGGAGAAACAAAGGTAACCAGCCTGAAGGATTTGCTGCCTCTCAGCTTCGGGAGGGATGACCTTGAGGAGGGGAAGGCACGGTGAGCGAGAAGCACCGTTCGGGATTCGTTGCTTTAATCGGTCGGCCCAATGCCGGCAAGTCCACCCTGCTGAACAGCCTGGTGGGCCGCAAGATAGCCATTACGTCCGACAAACCGCAGACCACGAGAAATAAGATTGTGGGGATTCTGACGGGAGAAGACTGGCAGCTGGTTTTTCTAGATACCCCCGGTATTCACAAGCCCAAGGACCGTTTGGGCGAGCATATGGTCAGGGTGGCGATGAACACCCTCAACGAAGTCGATGTTATATACTATCTTCTTGATGTTTCTGCCCCTTTCGGCGGTGGAGACGCCTTTATCATGGAAAGGCTCAGGCAGGTTAAAACTCCGGTGTTTTTGCTTCTCAACAAGATTGATTTGCTGGAAAAACCGCGTCTGCTGCCATTGATCGATTTTTATCGAAACAAGGGGGCCTGGCAGGAAATAGTGCCCGTTTCGGCCTTGAAGGGGGAAAACATCGATGCTCTTCTGAAAACAACCATTGAACGTCTGCCCCCGGGTCCGCGGTATTATCCGGATGAGTATGTAACCGACCAGCCGGAGCGCGTTCTGGCGGCTGAATTCATCAGGGAAAAAGTGATTGAGGCCACCAGGGAGGAGGTGCCTCATTCCACGGCCGTCGAAGTAGAACAGATGGAACGGCGGAGCGAGCGGCTGTTGTACATTGGGGCTGTAATTTATGTGGAGCGGGAATCCCAGAAGGGCATCCTGATCGGCAGACGGGGTGAAATGCTTAAACTTATCGGCAGCAGGGCTCGCATTGAACTGGAAAGAATCTTCGGCATCCGGGTGTATCTGGAGCTTTGGGTGAAGGTCAAAGACAGCTGGCGCAGTAAAGAAAGAGTCCTGCGCGAGCTTGGGTATTAATCGGGGCGCCAGCACGAAAACAGCGCCAGGCAAGAGGAAGGGAGAAAATGCGACGGGCGTTAACCTATGCGATTTGTGCGGTATTGATCGTTTCTGGAACGGTTTATAGCCGTACATTGAAATATGAACGGACGGGCGAGCCTGAGAAAATGGCTAAAGGCATAGTACTTAAGTCGACGGAAGTGGAACTGCAGCCGGAGGAAAAGGGATTGCCTGATGAAAGAAAATGGTCAATTGTAGTGCGGATAACCAGCGGTATTTATCAGGGGCAGCATATTGAGACAGAGCATTATTATGGCGGCAACCCTGCTTATGATTTCCTTGTTGGTCCGGGAGACGAGGTGGTGCTTAGCCTTGAAACGGAAGACTATGTATTGAAAAATGCTTATATATCAAACCCATCGCGTGAAAGATATTTATATTTCCTGCTAGCGGTTTTTATTGGCGGAATTTTGCTTGTAGGAGCAAGGCAAGGCTTAAAAACCGTAATTTCATTGATTATTACCGGCTGGGCTGTTATTAACATAATGCTGCCGGCCTTGTTGGCCGGCAGGAATCCTATTGTTGTCACACTGGTTGTCAGCGGGGGAATAACAGTGATTACGCTTCTGGTTATTGCGGGTTTAACCAGAAAGTCTCTGGCGGCTATTTGTGGCACGATGGCGGGAGTCATGATTGGAGGTTTTTTAGCCAGGCATATACTTGTGCTGACAAAAGTCAACGGGATGGGTTCCGAAGAAAGCAGGTTGTTTTTTTATACTTTTGCCCAGGGCAAGCTTGATTTTTCCGGCATACTTTTTGCGGGCATCGTGGTTGGCGCTTTGGGAGCGGTGATGGATGTAGCCATGTCTATTGCTTCCAGCGTAAACGAGATCCGCGCTGTTGATCCGGGACTAACATTTGGGCAGCTGGCCAAAAGCGGGCTGAACATTGGCCGGGATATTATTGGCACCATGGCCAATACTCTGGTTCTGGCATACACTGGAAGCGCCACGCCCTTAATGCTGCTGTTAATAGCCAATGATATCCCGTATTTAAAGTATATTAACCTTGATATCATAACCACTGAAATTGTCCGCGCGCTGGCCGGCAGCATAGGCATGGTATTTACTGTGCCCGTTACCGCTGTTGTCAGCGCGGCCCTTTGTTATACTCCTAATCCCAGCAAAAGACCGGTCCGGTAAACCAAGAAGCAAACCAGCCAGGCCAGCGCCAGTGTGTAGCCGATGGTAAAAAGCGGCCATTTCCAGCTATTGGTCTCTTTCCTGATCACGGCCACTGTGGCCAGGCAGGGTACGTAGATGAGGACAAACAGCATCAGCACATAGGCGTTTAACGGTTTATACCCGGATTGGAGCCGGACGCGCTCGGCGAAAGTCCTGACCGGTTCTTCACCGGCTGGAGCCGGGGAATTAGTGTTTTCTTCGATGCTGTACAGGGCCCCCAGGGTGCTAACGATCAATTCTTTGGCTGCAAACCCTGATATCAGGGCAATGCCGGTTTTCCAGTCCAGGCCGATTGGCTTCAACAGCGGTTCTCCAAGGAGGCCTAATTTGCCGGCATAGCTGTGTTCCAGTTGGGGGGCGTTGTCGGCGGGGCTGCTTGCGGCGAGCGGGAAGGTGAACAGGAACCACATTAACAAGGAAGCCAGCAAAATGACGGTGCCTGCCTTTTTTAGGTAAACATAGCTCCGCAGCCACATTTGGGACAGCAGGCTTTTTACGGTGGGCAGCCGGTAGAGAGGGAGCTCCATGACAAACGGCTCGGATTCTCCGGGCAGCACGTAGGTCCGCAAAATTTTAGCTGTAAAAACGGCCAGCAGAATGCCTATGAGATAAAGAGAAAAAAGGACTGAGCCGGCTTTGCTCTGTTCGAAAAAGGCAGCACACAGTAACGTATAGACGGGGAGACGCGCACCGCAACTCATCAGGGGCACCACCAGGATCGTCACCAGGCGGTCGCGGCTGTCTTCCAACGTCCGGGTAGCCATCACGGCGGGGACCGAACAGCCAAAACCGAGCAGCATGGGGATAAACGATTTGCCGTGCAAACCCACAAGGTGCATGAACCGGTCGGTGACAAAAGCGGCTCTGGCCATGTACCCCGTGCCTTCCAGCAAAGCGATGCCCAGGTAAAGGATCAAAATGTTGGGCAAAAAGACCAATACTCCACCCACCCCGCCGATCAAACCGTCGATCAGAAGCGATCTCAGCAGGCCGGAAGGGAGTAACTCCCCAAGGCAACTGCCCAATAAGGCCAGCCCGTTTTCCAGCCATTCCATCGGTACCGCTCCCAGCGTAAAAGTAAATTGAAAAAGCAGCCACATCATGCCCAAAAATATTGGGATACCAGCCAGACGATGCAGGAGGACCTTGTCGATGGCATCGGTGATACTGGACGACAATTGGTTTGGTTGGCCGGACATTTTAATGGCTTCGCGGCAGATTCCCCGCACGTAGGCAAAGCGTCCATTGACAAATAGCGTTTCAGGGTCCTGGTTGTATTGCTGAGCAAGCAGCCGGCGGCTTTTGGCAATCTGCTCGCGGATTCTAACCGCTTCCGGCCAGGAATCAATACATTTCGTATATTCCGGGTCATTCTCCAGGAGCTTAATAGCCAGCCACCGCCGGAAAACGTCGCCGTTTGCTTTTCCGGCAGACGCTTTCAGGGGAATGAGCTCCTGGACAAGGTTGATCTGCTTTTCCATATAATCGTCGTAGCGCGGTGGTTTGTTTACCATGTCAGTTTTACCAGCGATGGCCGCCGTCCGGACGGCGGCTTCGAGAAGTTCCCTGGTGCCTTCGTTTCTGGTCCCAACCACCGGTATGACTTGCGCTCCCAGCAGCGATGACAGGAGAGCATAATCGAACGCCACCCCTTCTTTGGCTGCCATGTCAACCATGTTCAGGGCGATGACCATAGGCTGCCCGAGCTCCTTCAGTTGGGCGGTCAGGTTTAGGTTGCGTTCGGCATTGGTAGCATCCACTACGTTGACGACGACGTCGATGTTCCCTTCCAGCAGTTCGCGGCGGGCCACTGCTTCTTCAGGAGAATAGGCCGTCAGGCTATAGGTCCCCGGAAGGTCGATCACGGTTATCTCGATACCGTTCCAACTGGTTTTGCCTTCCTTTTTTTCGACGGTCACACCGGGATAGTTTCCTACCCGCTGCCGGGAACCGGTCAGGTTGTTGAAAATCGTAGTTTTACCCGAGTTCGGGTTGCCGGCCAGGGCAATGACGATCTTGTCGCCCATAAAGCTTTTCGACCTCGTTTCTCGTTACAGTCTCATTGTTCTTCTTCCACTTCCACCAGTTCGGCCTCTTCTTTCCTGAGCGAGATGAAACACCCCTTGAGTTTTATTTCCAGAGGATCGCCCAGGGGGGCATAGCGGACCACATTGATTACACTTCCCGGCACGATGCCCATTTCCATTATCCGACGGCGCAGGGCGCCTGTCCCATTAATTTTGACAACCGTTGCCAGCTGGCCGGGCGGCAGATTGCGCAGGGTAAAAGTTCTGGCCAAGGTTCATCATCCTTTCGGTTTTCTGGATCAAGCTACACGGAAATAATGCTAATCCTTTTCCACGAGGGCCGTAGTGCAGATTTTTTCTAAAAATTGGGCCAACCTGTCGGCGGTGTCGGGGCTAATGGCATGTTCCATCAAACAGGCTTCCCGGTTAGCTGTTTCCGGTTTTACTCCCAAGATGTCGACCAGGAAGTTTTTCAGGATATTGTGCCGGTATCTGATTTTCAGGGCGTGTTGGCGCCCTTTTTCCGTCAGTTCAAGTGGTCCATACTTTTTGTGACGGATCAGACCGTGGCCGACCAGAGACTTGACCGTTTCAGTGACGGTAGGTTTGGCCACCTGCATGTGGGCGGCAAGGTCGGTGGTCCGCACCTGGCTTTGCCGTTCGGAAAGATTGAGGATGGTTTCGAGGTAGTCTTCAAGCGTGTTTGAGATGACAGGCATACCGGGCATAGCAGGCCCACCCTCCTTTGATAAAGTTAGTATAGCCTAACATTATGATAGCGCATGTAATTTATGGAGTCAAGAGGTTTATCCTTGCCGTGCGGTTATTGACAGCGGTGTTTTGTTTCTTATTGCTGTATGATTGTGGTATAATAAAACCGCAAAGAAGGTACGGGAGACAATAACAGGCCGGGTTGGCAAATAAAAATAAGTATACCCACCTGGCGGGGAGAAAAACTAAAAAAAGAACAGACTTCAGTCGGCGGAAAGGAATTCAGACATGCCCAATCAGGAAGTATTCTGGAATTTTTTTCAGGCTACCGGCCGTATTGGCGCTTACCTTATCTTTCGGGAGATTAGTAAGGATTACCGCCCGGTTTCCAACCGTATTTTCAGAAAAAAACGCAAACTGGAGTGAAAGGCATTGGCCCTGTATCATACGGAAGCGTTGGTTTTACGGGTAAGGAAATACATGGAGGCTGACAGCCTCCTTACTCTTTTGACCAGGGAAAAAGGCAAGGTCGCGGCTATTGCCAAGGGAGTTCGCCAGTTGAACAGCCGCCTGCGAGGGGGCGTTCAGGCGTTTACATATAACGATATGGTCCTGCATAAAGGCAAAAGCTTGGATGTTGTTACCCAAAGCCAGTGTCTGGAGGCTTTTACGCTACTGCATGAAGACTTGTCGGCGATGGCGGCGGCATCGTACTGGAGCGAACTGCTTGACGCGACACTTGAAGAGGGAGAAAAGGATGAGGAGACGTTCAACTTGGCGCTATCCGGGTTCCATGCCTTGTGCCTTTCGCCTCGCCGGCTTACGGTGAGGGGGCTGGAAATAAAGCTGTTGGCGGTGCTCGGCTATGAGCCCTGCCTGGAAAAGTGCGTTTCCTGCGGGCGCTCTGCCGGCGGGCCCTCTCAGGTTATTTTTGCTCCTCAGATCGGCGGCGTTTTATGCCGTGAATGCAGCCATGCCCGGCCTGCCGTAAAAAAGTGCTGCCTTTCGAATGAAGCCCTGGCTGCCTGGCAGCAGTTGTTGCGGATGGACTTGAGTAAAACGGGGCGGCTCAAACTTTCGGCGCAGGGGCTTATGATTCTGGGGCAGGCAGTGGATGAGTTCCTGGCCGTAATACTGGAAAGACCCCTAAAATCCGGACCGGTTTTGAAAGAAATGATGAGGGAAGGGGATTAGAAAAGGGTAAGCCTTAAAAAAAGGGAAATATTAATAGGTGAAGAATAAATTCTGGAGGCGGTATTTATGGACGAGCTTGGCAAAATCGATCTTTTACGCGAAAGGATGGGCGTCACATACCAGCAAGCCAAAGAAGCCCTTGACGCTAACGGCGGGGATGTGGTTCAGGCCTTGATCTATCTGGAAAGAAACAGCAAAAAGTGGGATGACCGGCTTGACGAGAAGGGCAGACAACTTGCCGAGCATATTAAAGAAATCATTAGAAAGGGCAATGTTACCAAGGTCAGGCTGAAAAAAGGAGACAGGGTTGTGTTTGAAATCCCGGCCACCGTCGGCGCTATCGGGGTGGGCGGGGCCATACTGGTACCTCCCCTGCTATTTGTCCTGGCGGCTGGGACCGTGGCTGCCCTTATTACAAATTACAGCTTGGAAATAGTGCGTCCTGACGGCACGGTGGAGAGGCACGACCTGGGGTTCCTGGACGACGACGCCCCAAAAGGCGATAAAACAGACAGGCGCTAGACAGGTCTGCAGGAAATTGTGGAGGCGGAGGGCTGGAAGGCAACAAGACATAAGGCCCAGGGTGGTATGGCAACACGAAGTAGTTTGCTGTGATTGACAAAACAATTAACCTCTGGTAAATTATTATCGCTGTTGGTTAATAATTTCATCTGGCGGTGAAGGGGAAATTTTCCGTTAGCCTAAACAAAGAGATCCGGGGAAAGGTGAAAGCCCGGTTTTGGGTTCGGAAGAAAAGGCGCCCTGGAGCCATAGGCCATAACCAAACGATAGTTTGTTTAAAGAAGGGGGCGGCCGCTTGCGGCGGCAAGCCAAGCAGGGTGGAACCGCGGGAATTCAAGTCCCGTCCCTGCAGCTGTGATGGAAGCTGCAGGGACGGGACTTTCAATATCATAATCTGGTCTGGCTCTGGCTATACTGTGCCGCTGACCGCTGTCCGAAACGCCGGCCTAAAGTCCGCGGCGATAAGGTTTATAATTTACCGGTAAAGGAGTGTGCGCGCATGTATTTTCAGGACATCATCCTGAACCTGAACAAGTTCTGGGGCGAGCAGGGCTGCATCATCCAGCAGCCTTACGACCTGGAGAAGGGGGCGGGGACCATGAACCCGGCAACATTCTTGCGGGTGCTGGGACCTGAACCCTGGAAGGTCGCATATGTTGAGCCGTCACGCAGGCCTACAGACGGCCGCTACGGGGAGAACCCCAACCGCCTGCAGCATTACTACCAGTACCAGGTGATTCTGAAACCGTCTCCCGACAATATCCAGGAGATTTACCTGGAAAGCTTGAAGGCGCTGGGAATTGACCTTCTGAAGCATGACCTCAGGTTTGTGGAAGACAACTGGGAATCACCGACCCTTGGCGCTTGGGGACTGGGCTGGGAGGTGTGGTTGGACGGTATGGAGATCACCCAATTCACCTATTTCCAGCAGTGCGGTGGTATTGACTGCCGGCCCGTCTCCGGGGAAATCACCTACGGACTGGAGCGCATTGCCATGTTTATCCAGGAGAAAGGGAACGTCTTCGATATTGAATGGGTAAACGGCATTACTTACGGCGATGTGCATCACCAGGGCGAGGTTGATTACTCTCATTACAACTTTGAAGTGGCCGACACGGCAATGCTGTTCAGCCTGTTTGATGCTTTTGAAAAAGAGGCATTGCGCGTCATTGAGCAAGGGCTGGTGCAGCCTGCTTACGATTACGTGCTGAAGTGCTCGCACACGTTTAATCTCCTTGAGGCCAGGGGGGCGATCAGCGTGACGGAAAGGACCGGGTTTATAGCCCGGGTCAGGAATATGGCCAGGGCCTGCGCTCAGGCTTATATCAAGCAAAGGGAATCTCTTGGTTTTCCGCTGCTACGCAGAGCGGCCGAACAAAACGGCAGAACCAGTTCAAACGCTCATCGGGAGGAGGTTTGAGAACATGGCCAATTATTTGCTGGAAATAGGGACCGAGGAAATCCCGGCCAGGTTCATGCCTGGCGCGCTTGCCCAGCTGGCAGAGCTTGCAAAAAGCAAGCTGGCAGAATACAGGCTAAAATATGGACGGATTGATACTATGGGAACGCCAAGACGCATGGCCCTGCTGGTTTATGACCTGGCCGAAAAGGGGGAAGACCTGCAGGAAGAGGTGAAGGGGCCATCCCGTCAGGCTGCGTTCGGGCCTGACGGAAAGCCGACAAAGGCTGCCTGGGGGTTTGCCCGCAGCCAGGGAGTTGACCTGGATAAGCTGATTATTAAAGACACCGGTAACGGGGAGTATGTATTTGCTTTGCGACTGGTTGAAGGGAGAGCGGCACGTGAGGTCCTGCCGGAGATAGCGCTCCAGTTGATTAGAGGGCTAAATTTTCCAAAATCCATGCGCTGGGCCGATAAAGAGCTGCGCTTTGCCCGTCCGATCCACTGGCTGGTATCACTACTGGACAGGGAAGTCATTCCTTTTGAGCTGGATGGCCTTGCGGCAGGGCGCTCCACCAGGGGACACCGCTTCCTGTGTAGCGGCAGCATAGAGATCACAGATCCTGTGAGTTATGTGGAACAGTTAAAAGAAGGGTTTGTGATGGTTGATCCCAAGCTGCGCCGCCAAGAGTGCTGGAGACAGATCAGTGAGGCGGCGGAGCGCGTGGGCGGAAAGGTGGAAAAGGATGAAGAACTGCTGGAAGAAATAACATACTTGCTCGAATGGCCGACGGCCTTGCTTGGCAGCTTCGAGCGCGAATACCTTTCCATGCCGGAGGAAGTTGTCATAACGCCGATGAAAGAGCACCAGCGGTATTTTCCGGTCAGGGGATGCGGTGGGGAGCTGTTGAACCATTTTATAACCGTGCGTGACGGAAATGACGCTTACCTTGATATAGTGAGAGCGGGAAACGAAAAAGTGCTTAGGGCCAGGCTGGATGACGCCCGCTTTTTCTGGGACGAAGACAGAAAGGTGAAGCTGGAACAGTATCTACCCCGCTTGGAAAAGGTTGTGTTCCAGGAAAACCTAGGCACGGTTGCCCAAAAGGTTGAAAGGATTATGAACAGCGTTAGGGCATACGTGCAAGCCCTTGGTCTGGATCAGGAAATCGGACGAAACGCGTTGCGGGCGGCGCAATTGGCCAAGGCTGACCTGGTTACGGGCATGGTTTACGAATTCCCCGAGTTGCAAGGGGTGATGGGGCGCTATTACGCCCTTCTTTCAGGTGAAAGCCAAGAGGTGGCCCGCGCCATTATGGAGCATTACCAGCCTCGCTTCTCCGGCGATGCCATACCGCAGAGCGTGGAAGGAGCCCTGGTAAGCCTGGCGGATAAGATGGATACGATCGCCGGATGCTTTGCCGTAGGGATCGAGCCGACAGGATCGCAGGATCCTTATGCCCTTAGGCGCCAGGCTGCCGGTATATGCAATATCATCATGGGGCACGGTTTTGAACTTAGACTGGATGTCCTGATCAGCCAGGCACTGGAGAATTACCGCGGGGTTTTGTCCGGGCAGGAACTGGGAGGAAAGACGCGTGAGAAGGTCAGGGAGTTTTTCCAGGCGCGGCTGAAAAACATCCTGGGCGATGAAGGGCACAGCTATGATGTAATTGAGGCGGTGCTGGGCGTTGATTACGGCGATTTGCTGTCTGTAAAGGCCAGAGCGGAAGCGCTCGCCAGAACTAAAGACGATCCTGCCTTTAAGGGAATGCTGACTTCCTTTACGCGGGCCTATAACCTCACCAGAAAAACTATTGCTCTACCCATACAGCCCCAGCTCTTGGACGACCGGGCGGAAAAGGAGCTTTACTCGGCACTCCAGGAAGCGGAAGAGAGGGTGCAGGAACTGGAAAAGCAGCGCGAGTTCGTGGGGATTATCCGGCTTTTGTCCCCATTGTCAGGGCCGGTTGACAGGTTTTTCAATGCGGTGCTGGTAATGGTTGATGACGAAAGGATCCGCAACAACCGCCTGGCCCTGCTGCAAAAGGTTGTGGACCTGACACGCAGTGTGGGGGATTTGAGCAGGATAGTGGTCTCCGGTTAGATGTATCACAATAAGGATTAAAAAATAAATAATATGTCATTATTGCCTGGATGGGCCAAAATAGTATATCATATAAAGAGCAATATTGTGTCTTAATGTTTTGGGGGGTGATAGCCATACGGCTCACAGACCGGCAGGAGCAAATCGTCAGGATTGTAAAAGAACATGGGCCGATTAAGGGAGAAGAGATCGCGGATATACTCGGCTATGTGAAGGCGACGCTGCGGCCGGATTTGACCGTGCTGACCAGAGCCGGGCTATTGGAAGCCAGGCCCCGGGTGGGGTATTCCTATGCGGGGAAAGGATTTGGCTCCAGGCTGTATGAAGAAATAAACAGGATAAAGGTTAAGGACATGAAAGCCGTTCCCGCTGTCGTCAGCGAAACATCGACAGTCTACGACGCCATTGTAACCCTTTTTGTTATGGATGTCGGCAGTCTGTTTGTGGTGAGCGAAGGGGGGCTGCTGGAAGGGGTTGTGTCGCGTAAGGACTTGCTGAAAGTCACGCTTGGCCAGGTGGAGATTCAAAAGGTGCCGGTTTCAGTAGTCATGACCCGGATGCCCAATATCGTTGTGACAACGCCAGAAGAGTCGTTATGGGCAGCGGCGAAAAAAATGGTCGACCACGAGATAGACTCGCTGCCGGTGGTTCGCCCGGCTTACAACGAGGGACGGCAGGGATTTGAGGTTATCGGCAGGATTACCAAGTCCACGATAACCAGGGCCTTTGTTGAATTGGGACAGGGCAAATACATGGAAGGAGGGGAAATGACATAACGCTGCCGACAATATACGTAATTTCGGATTCCTTGGGGGAAACGGCCGAATTTGTGGCAAAAGCCGCGGCCAGCCAGTTCAATTCGGGACAGGTGGAAATAAAAAGGATCCCCTATGTCAATGACGAAGAGCATATTGCGGAGATCATGGCAGAAATAGCGGGGCAGAAAGCTATGATCGCCTTTACCTTGGTGCTGCCAAAATTGCGCCAGTGTATGCTGGACAAAGCACGAGAATACGGCATTGTTGCGGTGGATGTTTTGGGGCCGATGCTTGATGCTTTTTCCAGGGTGTCCGAAATGCAGCCCCGCTTGGAGCCAGGCCTGCTGCACAAGCTTGACGAAGATTATTTCAGCCGGGTGGAAGCGATTGAGTTTGCGGTCAAATATGACGACGGGAAAGACCCGCGGGGCATCCTGTATGCCGACATTGTGCTGATCGGCATTTCCAGGACGTCCAAAACGCCGCTTTGCATGTATCTGGCCCATAAGAGGATCAGAGCGGCCAACGTTCCTTTGGTGCCGGAGGTCGCGCCGCCGGAAGAGCTGTTCAGCATACCGCCCCGCAAGGTCGTGGGATTGACCGTAAAACCGGAAATCCTCAATCCCATCCGCCAGGAAAGGCTCAAATCGCTGGGGCTTGCGCCAAACGCCGACTATGCGAGCATGGACAGGATCCTGAAGGAAATAGAGTATGCGGAAAAGGTCATGAGCAGAATAGGGTGCCCGGTGATTGACGTTTCCAACAAAGCGGTGGAGGAAACGGCCAGCCGCATCCTGCAAATATTTTACAGGGGGGAGCAGAGTGAAAGAAAATAGGTACGTGTACTTATTCAGAGAAGGAAACGCCGGGATGAAGAATCTCCTGGGCGGTAAAGGGGCCAACCTTGCGGAGATGACAAATATCGGCCTGCCGGTGCCGCCGGGTCTGACGATTACCACCAAGGCCTGCATCGAGTTTTTTAACGCAGGCCACAAATTCCCGGCTGGCCTGGAGGAAGAGCTGTGGGAAAAGCTGGCCATAGTGGAGGAACAGGCCGGGAAGAAGTTCGGCGACCTTACCGACCCGCTTCTGGTTTCTGTCCGTTCAGGAGCTCCGGTTTCCATGCCGGGGATGATGGATACGATTCTCAATCTGGGGTTGAACGATGAGACGGTGGAAGGTTTGAGCCGGGCCACACAGAACAGGAGGTTCGCTCTCGACAGCTATCGGCGGTTTATACAGATGTTTGCCGATGTGGTGATGGGGGTCGAGCATTTTCAGTTCGAGACCGCTCTCGAGAAGCGGAAAGAAGAAGCCGGCGTTAAGGAAGACAAGGATCTGCCCCCGGAAGCGCTGGAAAAGTTGATTGAAGATTATAAAAGCATTGTCAAACGGGCCAAAGGGCAGAGCTTTCCCCAAGAACCGCGGGAACAGCTGCTGATGGCCATCCGTGCCGTTTTTAATTCCTGGTTCAATCCCCGGGCCGAAGTGTACCGCAAGATAAACAACATCCCGCAAGATTTGGGCACCGCTGTAAACGTGCAGGCCATGGTCTTCGGGAACATGGGCGACGATTCGGGGACAGGGGTGGCCTTTACCCGCAATCCTTCCACCGGCGAGAAGAAACTGTACGGCGAGTTTTTGATGAATGCCCAGGGCGAGGATGTGGTCGCCGGGATACGTACTCCGCAATCGATCGAGCAGCTCAGTCGGGAAAACCCGCATATATACAGCCAGTTTGTCCGGATTTGCGAAATATTGGAAAAGCATTATCGCGACGTGCAGGATATTGAGTTTACCATCGAGCGCGGTAAGCTGTATATGCTTCAGACCAGGACCGGCAAGAGGACGGCTGCTGCGGCGGTAAAAATTGCCGTGGATATGGTGAATGAAGGGATTATCAGCAAAAAAGAAGCGCTCATGCGCATTGAACCTTCTTCCCTTGATCAGCTGCTGCACAGGAGGATCGACCCGGCCTCCGAAGCTAAAGTGATTGCGAAGGGACTTCCGGCTTCCCCCGGCGCTGCCTCTGGCCATGTGGTGCTGGACGCCGACCGGGCGGAAGACCAGGCTAAGGAAGGGAAAAAGGTCATTCTGGTAAGAACGGAGACAACGCCCGACGATATTCACGGGATCGTGGCGGCGCAGGGGATTCTCACCAGTCGCGGCGGCATGACAAGCCATGCGGCCGTTGTAGCACGCGGCATGGGCAAATGCTGCGTTTGCGGGTGTGAAGCCCTGAGAATAGATTACGAAAACAGGGAAATCAGGGTTGACGGGCATGTTATCCGGGAAGGCGACATTATTTCCCTTGACGGCAGTACCGGCAAGGTTATGCTGGGGGAGGTCAAACTTATTGACCCGGAACTGAGCCCCGAGTTTCAGGAAATCCTTTCTTGGGCCGATGAAATAAAGAGGCTTAAGATCAGGGCCAATGCCGATAATCCACAGGATGCAGCCAAAGCCAGGGAATTCGGCGCTGAGGGGATTGGGTTGTGCCGCACGGAACACATGTTTATGGCGCCGGATCGTATTCCCGTCGTCCAGGAGATGATCATGGCAGATAGCACAGAAGAACGCGAGAAAGCCCTGGCCAAGCTCTTGCCCATGCAGGAGGAGGATTTTTACGGTATCCTCAAAGCTATGAACGGACTTCCCGTCACCATCCGCTTGCTTGATCCGCCCCTGCACGAGTTTTTGCCCGACGTGGAGGAAATAATTACCGAGATTAGCGAGCTTAAGATGGCCAAAGCTGACCCGGAAAGGATCAAGGGCTTGCAAACGGTTCTCACGCGGGCCAGGGCCTTGCGCGAGTTTAACCCCATGCTCGGACACCGCGGCTGCCGCCTTGGCATCTCATACCCTGAAATATACAGGATGCAGGCCCGTGCCATTTTCCAGGCCGCAGCCCGGCTGGTGAAAGAAGGATATCAGGTATGGCCGGAAGTGGAGATACCCCTGGTAATCGATAAGAACGAACTGGCCCTGCTGCGCGGGGAGATTGAAGAGGTGGCACGCCAGGTAATGGGCGAACGCGGTGTGGAGTTTCGCTTCACCGTTGGCACGATGATCGAACTTCCCCGTGCCTGCCTGACGGCTGACAAGGTGGCGGAAGCGGCAGACTTTTTTTCCTTCGGGACAAACGACCTGACCCAGACCACCCTGGGTTTCAGCCGCGATGACGCTGAGGGCAAATTCATGAACGATTACCTGGAGAAAAAGATCCTGAAACACAATCCCTTCATCATCCTGGATCGGGAAGGCGTTGGGCAGTTGATGGAAATAGCCGTGAAGAAGGGCCGCGGGAAGAAACCTGATTTAGAAATCGGCATCTGCGGTGAACACGGCGGTGAGCCAAATTCAATCGAGTTTTGCCACTTGGCCGGCCTTAATTATGTGAGCTGCTCGCCGTTCAGGGTGCCAATTGCCAGGCTGGCGGCAGCTCAGGCTCAAATACGGCACGGCTAAGTGAGGGAAGCGAGCGAGCAGGGAAACATAGGAGCGCTGGCGCTATTTGCAACATTTAGGAGGGGCGGGTCCGTCGTTGTTTATCACGGGGCGCGCCCTTTCTTTGGAAAGGTCGAAAAATAAAAAGAGGATTTTCATTGTTTAAGGAGTATTAATGTAAACATACAGGTTAATAATTCAATGAGGATTTGTTTATCGATTGTCTGTTGCCGGATTTTATTTATCAAGAAGGATTATGGGGAAGGTGAGAAAGACCCCTGGGAGGGTCACAGACGATGCTGATTATAGGAATAAACGGAAGTCCCAATACAGAGGGTTCGACCGCTTTTTTATTGGGCAAAGGGTTGGAACAGGCCGCAAAACTAGGGGCTGAAACGGCGATCATCCACGTGGCCCAGGTCTTAAAAGACATTCCGGTTCCTTTTTGCACCGCTTGTTCCACCCCGTGCCGGGGCGCCTGTATAGGGGGCACTTCCTTAGAGGAGGCGTTCAACCTCCTTAGAAAGGCTGACGGTTTGCTGGTGGGGTCCCCGGTTTATTTCGGCAGCATCAGTGGCCAACTGAAGGCTTTTTGGGACAAGAGCCGCCGTCTTCGTGCGGAAAAGAAGCTACTTAATGTGGTTGGCGGTGCGGTTGCCGTTGGAGCATCCCGCTTCGGCGGGCAAGAACTTGTCTTAAGGGTTATTCAGGAAATGATGCTTGTGCAGGGCATGACAATTGTGGGTCCGGGTCATGCCGAGCATGACTGCGGCCATTGCGGGGTTGCCGCCCAACGGCCGGCCCAGGAGGACAGGCAGGCGCTGGAAAGGATTGCGGTCCTGGCCAAAAGGGTTGTTGAAGTTGCCCAACAAACCAGGGCGCTGCGGGAGTAAAAGCGAAGCGATGTCCATCCGCGAGGAAATCGAAGCCTTTGAAGAAGTGGCCTTAAGCCCTTATGCCACATTCGCTTCCAGATCTGTGGGCCGCCAAAAGCCTGAGGAACCCGATCCCATCCGGACCTGCTTCATGAGGGACCGGGACCGCATCATCCATTCCAAGTCCTTTCGCCGGTTGAAGCACAAAACGCAGGTTTTTATCGCAATGGGCAACGACCATTACAGGACAAGGTTGACGCATACCCTGGAAGTGAATCAGATTTCGCAAACTGCGGGCAAGGCCCTTCGCCTGAATCTTGATTTGATCGAAGCTATTGCCCTCGGTCATGACGTTGGGCATACGCCGTTCGCGCACACCGGCGAAGAGGTTTTGGACAGGCTTTTGCCAGGCGGGTTCAAACACAATTTAAACAGCGTTCGAGTGTTGACCCGGATCGAACAGGGGAGAACAGGACCGGGGTTGAATCTAAGCTGGGAAGTGCTGGACGGCATCGCCCATCACAGCGGGTTCGGGAAAGGTGAGAGCGCCTGTAAGACCCTGGAGGGTCAAGTGGTACGGTATGCCGACAAAATAGCTTATGTCCAGCACGACATTGACGATAGCATCCGGGCTTCCTTAATCACACTGGACGATATACCCAAAGAGTACCTTGAGATACTGGGATACACCCACAGCGAAAGAGTAGGAACCCTGGTCAAAGACCTTGTTCTTACCACCAGCGCAAATTTGGCCCGGGGCGAAATAAAGGTTGGCCTGAGCCCTGAAATCAACAGGGCGTTGCAGGGTTTGCGCCGGTTTATGTTTGAAACTGTATACAAAGGACCTTACTGCCAGAAGCAAAGGTCTGGCGCAGCCCACATTGTGGAGTATTTGTTTAACCACTATATGGAGAATCCAGACGAACTGCCGGAACTATACAGAGAAATTGCTGAAGAAGAAGGCCTTGCCCAGGGCGTGGCCGATTATATTTCCGGGATGACCGACAATTACTGTGTCCTGCTGTTTACGGAGAAGGTCCTCCCGCAGGCCGACATAAAATAAAGTTCAAAATAAAAACAAATAGATGATATGTATAAATAATATTGTTTTAAAAAGAGGAAATTCAGGGTTTATAACGAATACAACATAAATATTTGCAGTTTATAATTATGGTTCTTTGATTTGTTAGACGACGTGAAATCTTTTCAACAAAGCAGGAAAAAAGGATGTAAATGACGAAAAAAAAGAACAAATATGTTATCAGGTGGTGGAAAGGGTCATGGGCCAAATACCGGAAGAATTCATCGATGACCTGCGCCACCGGGCGGACATTGTTGAGATTATCAGGGAATTCGTGCCATTGAAAAAACAGGGCCAAAATATGGTCGGGCTGTGCCCGTTTCATGCGGAAAAAACCCCATCATTTGTCGTCTCTCCCCAAAAACAGATCTATCATTGCTTTGGCTGCGGGAAGGGCGGCAATGTCTTCACTTTTATCATGGAGAAGAATGGCATGACTTTTCCGGAAGCGGTCTCCTTCCTGGCCAAACGTTACGGCGTCATGGTGCCGGGGCCAGCCGTTTCTCCGGAAAGACAGAAACAGGAATCATTAACAAAAAGGTACTATCATATCAATGAACTAGCAGCCCGGTTCTTTTCCAGCCGGCTGTATGATAAGGCGGGAGCGGAGGCACTGTCGTACCTGGCATCCAGGGGAATTGACAGGAAAACGATGGAAAAATTTGCGCTTGGGTACGCGCCTCCTGGTTGGGATGAACTCAGCCGTTTTTTGTTGGCGCAGGGGTGTTCGGAGCGGGAAGTCCTATTGCTGGGGCTTTCCATAAAGACACAAAAAGGCGGGCTTGTTGACCGCTTCCGCCACCGCATCATATATCCAATCATGGATGAGGCCGGAAGGGTGGCCGGTTTCGGCGGCCGCGTCCTGGACGATTCCCAGCCCAAGTATCTCAATTCTCCGGAAACGCCTCTTTTTTCAAAAGGCAGGCACCTGTACGGCTTGAATTTAGCCAAGGGAGCAATCCGCAGCCAGGATAAATCCGTGATAATGGAAGGATATATGGATGTCATCACCGCGCATCAGCACGAGATATGCAATGCCGTCGGCACGCTGGGCACAGCCTTGACCGTTGAACAGGCGCGGCTGCTGATGCGTTACAGCTACCAGGCGGTGATCTGTTTTGATGCCGATCAAGCCGGTGAAAAAGCTGCGCTCCGCGGGCTTGACATCTTGCAGGAGCAAGGTTGCCAGGTTTCCGTAATATCCGTCCCCGGCGCGAAGGACCCTGATGAGTTCATTAAGAAAGAAGGCAAGGAACGTTTTGCCGAACTGATTGAGCGAGCCCAGCCCCTTTTGGAGTATAAACTGAGCAAACTGATCGAGCGGGGCGATGCCCAGACCATCGCGGGTAAGGTCAGGATCGCGCAGTCTCTTGTTCCCGACCTGGCGAAAATCCAAAGTCCCTTGGCCCGTCAGGCCTCCATCCAGATGATCGGCGAGCGGCTGGCCTTGCCTGAAACGGCGATTCACGCTGAAATTAGAAAAACATTTTCAGCAGGAAGCCCTGTTTTACGGAACAGTCAACGGCAGGGCAGAACCCTCTCTGCCCGTGAAAAGGCTCAAAGGTTCCTGATCAGGCTTTCCCTGGAGAAACCGGAGGTCATAACGGAAATAGAGCAATGGGGAGGAAGGGACCTGTTTAGCGATCAATTATTGAAAGAAATTTATCAAAACAATTATTTAATTTTCCAGGCTGGTCATAATATAAAAGCGGATGATTTGATGACCTTGCTGGAAAACGGCGCATGCCGGGATGCTTTGTCCGGGATCATGTTAACGGAAGAAGTTCCCGAAAACTGGGGAAGGGTGTTTAAGGACTGCCTGGCGCTATTAAAAACCGAAATGCTTAACAGGAAAATAGCGGAAAGCAATACCCGCATGTCCCAGCTGGAAAAAATAGGCGAGGCAAGCAAATCATTGGAATTAATGGCTGAAATACAGCGGCTGTTGAAAGAGAAACACAACCTGGCGGCGACCCTGCGGAAGGGAGGGATTTAGTTAGTTATGAAGACGGAAAAAGAAATCGGGCAAGTGAAAATTGAAGGGGTAAAAGAACTTATCCAAAAAGGGAAAAACCGGGGAGTATTGACTTATGGCGAAATCATGTCCGCCTTGCAAGGGGTCGATCTAACCCCTGAGCAGATAGACGATATTTATGAACAGTTGAACGCTATGGGCATAGATGTGGTGCCTGATCCGAGCGACATCGAGGTTCTGGCGGAACCCGTGGAACCGGTGGATATGGTAGAACCGCCCGTTGACGGTGAGGGCGAGGGCGAAATCGAGATTGATCTTTCCGTCCCGGAAGGTGTAGGAATAGATGACCCTGTTCGCATGTATCTTAAGGAAATCGGAAGGGTACCCCTGCTGTCTGCCGAAGAGGAAGTGGAGCTGGCCAAACGCATGGAACAGGGCGATGAGGAAGCAAAACGACGGCTGGCCGAGGCCAACCTCAGGCTGGTAGTCAGCATTGCCAAGCGCTATGTGGGGCGCGGCATGCTGTTTCTTGACCTGATCCAGGAAGGCAATCTTGGTTTGATCAAAGCCGTGGAAAAATTCGATTACCGGAAAGGATACAAGTTCAGCACATATGCCACCTGGTGGATCCGCCAGGCCATAACCAGGGCCATCGCCGATCAGGCCAGAACAATCCGCATACCAGTCCATATGGTGGAAACCATCAACAAGCTTATCCGCGTATCCCGCCAACTGCTCCAGGAGTTGGGCCGAGAACCTTCCCCGGAGGAGATTGCCGCAGAAATGGACATTCCTGTTGAGCGCGTCAGGGAAATACTTAAAATCGCTCAAGAGCCCGTTTCCCTGGAAACGCCGATCGGCGAGGAAGAAGACAGCCACCTGGGAGATTTTATCGAGGACGAGGACGCACCGGCGCCTGCGGAGGCGGCATCTTTCATCCTCCTGAAGGAGCAGCTGGAAGAGGTGCTGGAGACGCTCACCCACCGTGAAGAAAAGGTGCTGCGGCTGCGCTTCGGACTTGACGACGGCAGGGCCCGCACCCTGGAAGAAGTGGGGCAGGAATTCGGGGTAACCCGCGAAAGGATCAGACAGATCGAGGCTAAGGCGTTGCGGAAGCTTCGCCATCCAAGCCGTAGCCGCAAGCTTAAGGATTATCTGGATTAAGATGAGCTGGCTATATACATGCAACGTGCAGGAAATAAATAGGTATTGACCCTGCCGCCCATATGTTATACAATATAATCTGTCTCCGTAAAATAGGGCCTATAGCTCAGCGGTAGAGCAACCGGCTCATAACCGGTTGGTCCCTGGTTCGATCCCAGGTGGGCCCACCATTTATTCTATTTATTCTATCGACTATTCTATCGACCCGCACCTCAAGTCTCCGCTTTTCACACGGGCGATTAGCTCAGCTGGGAGAGCGCCTGCCTTACAAGCAGGATGTCGGCAGTTCAATCCTGTCATCGCCCACCATGCCGGAATACCCTGTCCGTTCGGACGGGGTTTTAATTTTTTGCATCTTTTCTTTTATATTTAAAGAAACAAATGTAATATTTTGGTATAATAAAATAGAACCGGTTAGCGTTAACCGGATGAATGTAAGGAGGATGATTTTATGCATCGTCCTGTCGTCATGGGTAAAAACGGCCTGGTGACAACCGCCCACCCGCTGGCTTCCCTGGCCGGTTTGGATGTACTCAAGGAAGGCGGCAATGCATTTGACGCCGTGATTGCGGCCAATGCGGTGTTAGGCGTGGTTCATCCCGGCAAGTGCGGGATAGGCGGCGACGTTTTTTTCCTCCTTTATTCAGCTGAGCATAAAACGGTGTTTTTTCTTAACGGGAGCGGGCGTTCCCCGCTCGAAGCAAGCATTGAGGCAATAAGGGCGCGCGGGTATGAGCGCTGCCCGCGGCGGGGCGTCCTATCAGTTACAGTACCAGGTTGCGTGCATGGCTGGAGCGAGCTGTGGAAAAGGTTTGGCAGCATGCCTTTTGAACGTTTGCTCAAACCAGCTGTTCGCTACGCCAGGGAAGGGTTCCCCTTGAGTCAACATTTGGCGGATTTCGTGCGGGAAAACAAGGAGACAATCTGGCAGGACGCCTTCTTGCGGCAATGCCTAATGCCCAATGGACGCCTGGTCGGGCCGGGTGACGTTGTGTACCAGGAGCAGTTGGCCGGAACACTGGAAACGATTGGAAAAGAAGGAGCGGAAGCGTTTTATCAAGGAGAGATTGCCAGAAAAATACACAACTACATGGAACGGAAGAACGGCCTGCTGACTCTGAGAGACCTTGAGCTTCATTCATCGACCTGGGGAGAACCTCTACAGGTTACCTATGGAGATTATCGCATCTATCAGACGCCTCCCAACACCCAAGGTCTCGCTGCGTTGCTGGGGTTCAACATCCTGGAGGGGTTTGACTTGACCGCCATGGGCTGCGATACGGCGGAGCTGATTCATTGCCTGGTGGAAACCAAGAAGCTTGCCTACCAGCACAGGGACCAGTACATAACGGATCCGGACTTTGTCCCTATCGAATATGAAGACCTCCTGGACAAGCAATACGCGGCCAGGCTGCGCATGCTGATCAACCCTCGCTTCGCGTCTTCTGTTTACAGCCAGGGGGAACTCCACGCCAATACCACCTTTTTCGCCGCCGCCGACAGGGGGGGCAACGCCGCGGCGGGGATTCAGAGCCTTTACGCCCCGTTCGGTGCTGGTTGCACCGTCGATGAAACGGGCATAGTGCTCCAAAACCGGGGAAGCTGTTTTTCTCTTGACCCTGCTCACATTAACCGTCTGGAACCTTGCAAGAGAACCTTTCATACCCTGACGGCCAGCATCGTCATGCGAGACGGCCGGCCGGAAATAGTATTCGGGACCTCGGGCGGCAACGGCCAGCCGCAGACTCATTTACAGGTCATAACCAGGATCCTTCATTTCGGCTTCAATATCCAGGAGGCTATTGAAGCGCCCCGGTGGCTGCATGGGTCGATGTATTTCGGAGACAACGACGATTACCTGAGCATGGAAGGACGGTTTCCGCTGGAAACCGTGGCCAGGCTGGAGTCATGGGGCCACAAGATCCGCATGATTGATGACTGGTCGCCCCAGGTGGGACAGGCCCAGGGAATTGTAATCAAACAGGAAAGCGGCGTTTTGGCGGGAGGTGCCGATCCCAGGACCGACGGGTATGTAGCGGCCTATTGAGTCAACGGTTTCGTCGCCTTGCAAATAAAGATAAGACAGGGTGAAAAAAGAACCATGCCCAAGATCTCAAAGAGACTGCTGGCTTTGGCCCGGCTGGTTCCACCTGGAAGCCGGGTTGCGGATATAGGGACAGACCACGGCCTGTTGCCGGTTTATCTTGCAGAGGAAGGCATTTCGCCTCTGGTGATAGGCGTTGACGCAAACCGGGGACCGTTTGATACTGCTCGCCGCAATGTACAAGCATGCCTGACTGCAGGCAAGGTCGACCTGCGTTTGGGTGACGGGCTGACCCCGCTGCGGCCGGGTGAAGTCGACGTAGTTATTATTGCCGGCCTGGGCGGTGCGGCGATCAGGGAGATCCTGTCCCAGGCGCCGGAGGTAGCGGAAGGTTTAAAAAGATTGATACTCCAGCCCATGAACGCGTCGGAAACGGTTCGCCGCTGGCTTTGCGGTCATGGATGGCTTATTGTCGAGGAGGACCTGGTCAGCGAAAATGGTCAGTTGTATGAAATAATCGCTGCTGAAAAAGGGGCGGCCCGGTCGTTAAGCGAGGAAGAAGCATGTTTCGGGCCGCTGCTTATTAAACACAAGCACCATTTGCTCCCGAAGCTGCTGGCAAAAGAGCTTGCGTCCTTGCAGGAAATAATAGACCGGCTGGCGAATTCAAAGACTGCCGAAGCAAACGAAAAACGTTGCCGGCTGGTTGAAAGGGAAAACATGATAAAGGAGCTGCTGGTATGGCTGTCATCTGTCAAAGAGTAATCAGCGTGTTGGAAGAGCTTGCGCCGCTTGAGCTGGCCCAAGACGGTGATGGTGTCGGCCTGCAGGTCGGAGACCCGGCCCAACCGGTCGGCAAGGTCTTCCTTTCCCTTGACCTCACGCCGGCTGTGCTGGCCGAAGCATCCGAGGCCGGGGCGGACATGTTGGTTGTCCATCATACGCCGTTTTTCAAAAATCTGCCCAACCTCAGAACGGATGAACCACACGGCCGGCTCATTGCGGAAATAATAAAAAAGGGGATGGCCCTGTACACCGCTCATACAAACCTGGATGCGGCATGGGGCGGGGTCAGCGATGTTCTGGCTGCCAGACTGGGTTTGCTGGAGCCGGCGGTTCTGGCTGCCGGATGGAAGCAGCGGCTGTACAAATTGGTGGTTTTCGTCCCGCATGACCATCTTGAGCAGGTCGGCTCAGCCGTTTGCCAGGCGGGGGCGGGTTGGATCGGCAATTATTCGGATTGCACTTTCAGGGTGCGCGGCACAGGAACTTTTCGGCCTCTGGAAGGCACGAACCCGTACATCGGAAGACGGGGCAAATTGGAAGAGGTTGAAGAAACCAGGCTTGAAACTATAGTCCCCGAAGAGAACCTGCGGCAGGTCGTGGAAGCGATGATAAACGCTCACCCCTATGAAGAGGTGGCCTACGACTTATACCTTCTGGCCAATGAGGGAAAAACAGCGGGCATGGGAAGGGTGGGCCGCTTGCCGCAGCCTATGACCTTGGCTTCTTTTGCGGCAAAGGTTAAGGAGGCCCTGGGCGTTGAGACAGTACGCTGCTGCGGACCGTCCCGGAAAACAATCGAAAAAGTTGCTGTTTGCGGCGGGAGGGGCGTTTCCTATATGCGCCAAGCGATTCTGGCAGGCGCCCAGGTGCTGCTGACCGCTGATGTGAAATACCACGAGGCCCAGGAAGCCCTGGCCTATGAACTGGCTCTGGTAGATGCGGGTCATTATGCCACGGAAAACCTGGTCATCCAGGCACTGGCTGCGGCCATGCGCAAACGGCTGGACCCAGAGGGTGTTATTATAATGACATCACAGATTTGCACCGACCCTTTCTATTATTTGTGAGATTTATGAGGGATGGGTGTGTGGTTTAGGAAAGGCGGAGAAAAAATGGAGCAAGAGAAGCTTCTATGGCAGCTGCAGGAATATGTACAGGAAGAATACCATTTAAGAAAAAAGGGCGAATTAAAGCCTTTTATCGAACGGCTGAAAAGGCTTCAGGACGACATAAAACGGGGCGAGACGGAGCTTGCCGACTTGGAACGGCAGGTTTCGGAAACGGAGCGCAAGGCCCACGTTCTGGAAAAACAGGTCAGTCTGATCAACAGGCAGATCAAGGAAGGCAAAGGGAAACTCTATGAAGCAAAAGGGAGTTCCCTCAAAGAACTGCTCAGCCTGCAGCAGTCCGTATTGAAAAAAGAGGCCGAAGCTGAGAAAGGCGAGGCCCTGTACTGGGAGATGTTGAAAAAGGTGGAGGAATTGCGGAACGAGCAGCAGCGGGTACGCGAATCGAACAGGCTGCTGAAGCGAGAATACAACGATTGCGTTAAGGTTTACCGGGAAAAGCTGCAGGAGATAGAATTGAAGCTGAATGAAAACAGGCTCAATCAGGAAAAAATCAGGGATATGCTTAAACCCGACGTGTTGAATATTTTTCAGGAAGTAGAAAAAAAGTTTCCCGGCAATCCGGTGGCGGTGGTTAAAGCGGGAGCTTGTTCCGGCTGCCATATAGCCATGCCCTCCGTTTTGATAGGCCGTATCCGGGAAGGCGGGAAAATATACCGCTGTGAAAATTGCGGGAGGATATTGATTAGTCTTTAGGGTTCGAGGCGGAACGCCAGCCAATGAATTAACTGTGTTTTGTTTAAAGCGGCAGCCGAAATGCGCGTTTGGGCTGTCGCTTTAATATTTTGCAAATCAATTAATAAAAAAAGTAAAAGAAATTTTTATTTTATGCAGGATTAAGTCAGTCAAAGGTCAAAATAAATAATTTTAAAAAATGCTTTTAGGAAATTAAGAGGAGGGATTACATCAATGAACACACCCTGGAAAACAGACAAATGGTTTACCAGCCCGTGGAATTTTGTGGAGGAAGTAAAGCGGACACACCAATTTGCAACAAAAATAAAGTTTCACGATGTCTCATTGCGCGACGGCGAACAGCAGGCAAGGCTGGTTTTCAACAAGGAACAGAAGGTCGCCCTGGCCGAAAAGCTGGCCGAAATTGGTATCCACCGAATCGAGGCTGGAATGCCAGCCGTTTCCAAGCAGGATGCCGAAGCGATCAAGGAAATAGTAAAGAGGAACCTGGGACCGGAAATTTTTGCTTTCGCCAGGTGCATGAAAGAAGACGTCAAACGGGCCGTAGACTGCGGTGTAAAGGGCATTGTGGTCGAAATACCCTCCAGCGAACACATTATAAAGTATGCTTACAAATGGGAGCTCCAGAAAGCGATCGACCTTTCCATCGAGGCGACGCTGTTTGCCAAAGAAAACGGGCTTTATACCGTATTTTTCCCCATTGACGGCAGCAGGGCGGAAATGGGCTGGTTTTTGGATCTGATTGAAAAAGTGGCCCGCGAAGGACATATGGACGCCCTGGTGTGCGTGGATACGTTCGGAGGGCTTTCGCCCAGCGCCGTGGCCTATATGATCAAAAAGGTGAAGGAGCGGATCAAGGACAAGCCGATCGAGGTTCATTTTCACGACGATTTCGGAATGGGAGCGGCCAACACCGTTTTAGCCCTAGCTGCGGGTGCCGACGTGGCTCATACCACTATCTCCGGCATAGGCGAGCGTGCCGGCAATGCTCCTTACGAGGATGTGGCCCTGACGCTGTTAACCATGTACGGTGTGGATACGGGATTAAAATATGAAAAAATGTACGGGCTGTCCAAATTCCTGCGCGAAATGTGCGGGTTGCAAGTAAGGCCGAACCGGGGGATCATCGGCGACGACATTGGCAAAATTGAGTCCGGCATAATCGCGGATTGGTACCGGAATGCTAAAGATGCTGCGCCCCTGGAACTTTCCCCGTATCTGTATTCTTTGACTGGCCATCCGGACTTTGAGGTAGTAATTGGCAAAAACAGCGGTCTTCCCACGATCGAGATTTACCTCGACAAGTTAGGGTTAAAGGCCAGGGATGAAGACCAGAAAATGGAGATATTGCTGGCTGTAAAAGAAAAATCTTTTGAAAAGGCGGGGCTGTTGACGGTTGAAGAGTTTGCCGAGATAGCTAATAAGATATTGCAGAACAGCTGACCCTGCTCACGTCTTTGGCCATTGCCCGTTGGCATTGATGCTTTTTAACCTTCGCCAGAGGGTTGTTGGGCTGATGCCTAGTATACGGGCGGCTTCGGTCTTGTTGCCGTTTACCTGCTGCAGGACCTCCTTGATGCTTTGTATTTCATGCTTCCGGAGAATGCCTACTTCGTTTCGCGCTCCTTTTGTCAGGGACCTGTATTCGCCTTGAAGCTCGGTAAGCTGGTTGCTGCTAAGTTTATCCTGCAGGAGCTGTTCTACGGTTTTTTCATCGATCACCGGTTCCCTGTCGGTAAAAATGACCAGGCTTTCTATGAAGTTCTGAAGTTCTCGGACATTTCCCGGCCAGGAGTAAAGCTTGAGCAGGTGTATGGCACCTTTTGACAATGTTTTCAGCGGTATTTTATTGGCGTGACAGTAATGCCTGATGAACCAGTTGCACAGGTGCGGGATGTCCTCTGGCCGTTCCCGAAGGGGAGGCAGCTTTATCCTGATTATATCGAGACGGTAATAGAGGTCTTCGCGGAATTTGCCCTGTTTGACCATCTGGGCGAGGTCCTTGTTGGTCGCTGAAATGATCCTGATATTTACTGGGATAACGCGGTCGTCACCGATCCTGACGACCTCTTTTTCTTGGATCACCCTTAGCAGGTGGCTTTGCACATTTAAAGGAATATCGCCGATTTCATCAAGGAAGATGGTGCCCATGTGAGCCAGTTCAAACAGTCCCGCCTTGCCGCTTTTTCTGGCTCCGGTAAACGCCCCGTCAACATAACCGAACAATTCGCTTTCCAGGATGTTTTCGGGTAATGCCGCGCAGTTTATAGCGACGAAGCTCGCGCTGTTTTTACCACAGCGTCCCCGCCCATAAAAACATTGATGCCATTGTCGGTATGCACCCGGCGGACAATTGCCGCGAGGGTGTAACCCAAAAAAACATAAGCGCCTTCAAGTTCCTTAAACAGGTTTTCGTGCCCAACAAAGGCAAAGCGGTTGTCGAACTGCTTTGCCTTTTCTACGGTCTTGATCAGATCGACACCGGAAAAAACTATTTGCACCACGGGAGTTTTTAGTTCCTGCTCGATCAGAAAAGCTGTCGCACCACGACTGACAAAAACTTCGCTACCGCGGGCCAAGGCTGTGCGCGTCGCTTTGACGCCCTCCTCGAGGTTGCCTTCGTAGACCTCCAGCGTGCCTTTGAATTCGCTGGCAACCCTCTGGGCCAGGGAAGCGATTTCGGAGTTGGGAGCAATCAAGGCGAGTTTTCCTTTTAGCCGGCTCATATTCTTCCCTCCCGATGCTTGATTCTTAAAGCAACCAGGGCCGTTTCTTAATGAAATAATTTTTTCATTATGAAATGGTCCTGCTGTTTATTTTGACAAAAAACAACCGATTTTCCTCAATTTATTTTTGGCATAAAAATTGCTTTAAAGATGTTTGACAACTGATTACCAAAACTAAGGAGGCGTCTTAAATGATCTTTGAACAAACGAGGAAATTTGTTACAAAACTTGGGCTTCCCAGCGGTGACCTGGATAACCTGCCGACTTCCGGCAAGACTTTCCCCGATGGCGCTCACTATCGATTGGAAGTACCGACCGTAAACAGCGCAGAGGCCTTGAAAGCTATGATGGAAACAGCGGTAAAAGAAGGCATCGTAATTAACAGGGTTGATGAGACCTACGGGTGTTTCCGTCACACTCTTTCCGAGCTGAGAGAATACGCGAAAATATGCGCCGAATACAAAGTGGAGCTCAATATCTCCATAGGGCCCAGGGCAACTTATGACACAAGCGCCACGAGGTTGAGCACGCAGGGTGTTCGCATCGGTTACCGCCTGAGAGGCATGGAGCAGGTTTTGCGTGCTGTTGAAGACGTAAAGCGGATGGCTGAAGTAGGTATCAGGGGCGTGCTGGTGTATGACGAAGGGTGCCTGTGGTTGCTCAAACAGATGAGAGACGCCGGCGAACTTCCGAAGAACATGCATTTCAAAGCGTCGGCCCACATGGGGCACGGTAACCCGGCAAGTTTTAAAGTCCTGGAGATGCTGGGGGCAGATTCCATTAACCCCGTGCGCGATTTGACCCTGCCGATGATGGCTGCGCTTCGGGCCACGGTCAGCGTTCCGCTCGACATCCATACGGACAACCCGCCCGGTTCCGGCGGATTCATCAGGGTGTACGAAGCCCCGGAAATAGTGCGCGTTGCTTCTCCCGTTCACCTGAAAGCCGGCAACTCGGTCATCAGCGGGCACGGCGAACTGACCCATGCCAGCGACGGTGTGAACTTGGCCAAGCAGGTGGCCATCGTCAAAGAAATGATGAACCGCTATTATCCCGAATACAAGCAGAGCGCGTCCGGCACCCCCGACATGGCGATTCCAGAAATATGAAACACAGCGGGGATTTTACGACTAAATGCAAAATGCGGCTTTACCCGGTTCCTGTGCCAGGACCGGGTATTGCCGGTTTTATGAACGGCCGTCTGCGGGCTGGCCGTAAAGGGGTAAAACCAAAATTAGATTTATTTTAGATTCATGATATATATACATATTCTCATAGTAATCTATAATATACTGATAGATAACAACAATGTAAAACGACAAGCAACGCCCAGTTAAGTTATTTTACTTTGATAGATTGGGGAATTGATTATTACGACGCGAGGGGTGAATGAAATGTCCAGGGTTGTCAGAATCAATATGTCCACCAAAGAAATAACCGAGACGCCTGGTGAAAAGTACAGGCTATACGGCGGCAGGGCCTTAATAGCCAAAATGATGCTGGATGAGGTTGACCCTGCCTGCGAGCCGTTAGGACTCTATAATAAGCTGATTATTGCGCCCGGCTTGCTTGGCGGAACGGCCGCTTCAAGCGCGAGCCGGCTGTCGGTGGGAGCCAAGAGCCCTTTGACTAACGGGATAAAAGAAGCCAATTCCGGCGGTCTGGCCGCCAGCAATTTGGGGAGGCTGGGCATTAAGGCATTGGTCTTAGAAGGGTTGCCCCGGGACGACAACACTTACGTTTTATTTGTGAAAAAAGACGGGGTTTCCTTGCGGGTCATGAACGAACTAAAGCGGTTGGGGACCTACGACACCATTAACCGGCTGAACCAGGCCTTAGGCAAAGGAACCGCGGTGGTGTGCATCGGACCGGCCGGTGAATTGTTGATGCGTGCGGCTTTCGTTGCCTGTTCGGACCCCAACGGGGAGGCTCGTTTCGCGGCGCGGGGAGGCCTGGGCGCGGTAATGGGGAGCAAAGGCATTAAAGCCATAGTGATTGAAAACATATCCGGCAGCCGGATGGAGTATGCGGACCGGGACGCATTCAGCGCGGTTGTCAAGGCCTACCATGAGGACATGCTTGCGGACCCCAAAATAAAAAACGTAAACCAGCGGATGGGCACGAACGCGATTTTTAAGGCTGTAAATTCCATGGGGGCGCTGCCGACCCGCAACTTCAGAGAAGGAAGTTTCGAGTTTGCTGAGAACCTTTGCGGAGAGACGATGTACGAGACCATCCAAAAAAGGGGCGGTGAGGGCAAAACGGCCCTGGCTTGCATGAACGGATGCATCATCAGGTGCGGCAATATATATCCCGACGAACAAGGCCGGAAGATCTGCTCTACGCTTCAATATGAAAACGTTGCCCTGTTAGGTTCGAACCTCGGCATGGAAAATCTTGATTCAGTGGCCAGGCTGAACCATGCCTGCAACGATATCGGCGTGGATGCCATTGAGATGGGTGCGACTTTGGGGCTGGCTGTTGAAGCCGGATTGGCCTCGTTTAACGATGAAAAGTCCTTGATGAACCTGCTGGAGGAAGTACGCCGGGCGACGGTTGTGGGAAGAGTGCTGGGCAATGGCGTTAAGATTACCGGCGAGGTGTTCGGCATTAACAGAATACCGGCGGCCAAGGGGCAGGCCTTTCCGGGATACGACCCCCGGGGGCTTAAGGGCAACGGTGTGACATACGCGATGTCTCCCATGGGGGCTGACCATACGGCTGGCAATTGCTTCGGCGCCAGAGGCGAAGTGCCGCCGTTGGGCACCGACAGGCAGGGGGACCTTTCCCGGAACACCCAGATCAAGATCACCACTCTGGACGGTTTGGGGTTCTGCATTTTCGCCCGCAACTATTTGTTTAAAGACGCGGCGATAATGGCCGGGATGGTCAACTCCCTGGTCGGTGCGCAGTTGAGTGCGGAAGATGTCTGGCAGATTGGCGCCGAAACGGTCAGGAATGAACGGGAGTTTAATAATAAGGCCGGCATTAGCCCTGCCCAGGACAGGCTGCCAGAGTTTGTGGCCATGGAGAAGCTTCCGCCAAACAACTCAGTTTTCGATTTGAGTGCAGAGGAAATGCAAAAAGGGATTGTTTGAGGTGACGAGATGGCCGTGTTGCGGTTTAATCTGACCCTGATCGAAGCCGCCGGCGGTAGGAAGGAACTGGCCGTTCATCTTAACAAGCCGACAGCCCTTACAGAACTTTTGTCAAAGGCGGGATTGGATCCCGAGGAGGTAGGTATTGTTATCAAGAACGGTCAATGGGCTCCTGTTGACTGCCTTGTTGAGGAAAACGACAATATTGAGCTGTTTCCGGTTCTCCAGGGAGGATGATCCTCCCTGGAGTGTTATAAATATTATAAATAATTCATTGCTTTATTGCCGCGGCGCGGCCTTTTACAGTTGTATTTGCTGTGGTGCGGCAAAGCAAATGGTGGAATGCTTTAAAAAGTTATATCCATAAATATATAATTCAGTTATGGTGAAAAAACGGTTAAAGGGAAGTTCTAGGGCATGAAGGCGGTGCGATTATAGGGTAGCAGAGATTTGCGCGTCGAAGAGACAACGACCCCATCAAAATAGCCCAATGGGTATTCTTCACGCCATAACCGGTCCGTTCTGCGGTTATTACGATGTTCCCCACGGCGTAGCCAATGCTGTGCTTTTGCCGCATGTGATGAGGTTTAATTTGCCGGGAAATATAGAAAAATATTCCAAAATAGCGGCGGCCCTGGGCGTCAATACTGAAAACATGAGTATCCGCCAGGCAGCCCAAAAATCTATAGAAGCCGTTCAAGATCTGCTTATTGATGAAGGAAGACCTGTTGGCGATATGTGAACAAGCTTTTTGAAGGCACGGGATAATCATTATATCGTCCTAATAATTCATGGCGATCAGCTGGCGGAAGGTTTGCAGGTCGATTTCCTTGCTGACTCCCCCGCAGGTCATGATGACCAGGACCTGGCCGTTGTTCCCCTTTTTTATCTCCAGGTAATAATGCTCATGGAAACGGATCAGGACCTTTTCCACCCCCGAGTCTCCTTTTTCTGAAGGGTCGCCGATTGACAGCCTATTGTCCAGGCGGCTTACCGGAACATCGCGGCCAAGTTCCAAGAGGACCTGGTTAATTGACATGTTAAACCACCTCCGACTTTATTATAATATAAACAGAGGTGGTGGAAAAATGAGCAAAGGGAAGGCGAGCAACAAGCGCGACTTGCTGACGCTGGAAGACGCGCTGGAGCTGGACCGGCAGGAGACGCGCGAATATTACCGGCGCTACATCAACCCGGGGCTGGCCGGCATGATGGCCTTGATCGATTTTGATAAGCGTTTCGTGCGTGCGAAAGACTGCTTTGTCTGGGATGCCGAGGGAAATGAATACCTTGATTTTTTAGGCAGCTACGGTTCGGTTAACTTGGGGCACAACCCGCCGGCTGTCCAGGCCGCGGTCCAAAAAGTCCTGGAACGGCCCAATCTTCTTCAAGCTTCTCTGAACCCCCTGGCCGCAGCGTTGGCTCACAACCTGGCCCGCGTGACTCCGGGAGACCTGGAAAAAAAGGTTTTCTTTTGCAACAGCGGCACTGAAGCGGTGGAAGGCGCGTTGAAGCTGGCGCGCGCATACAACAGCGGAAGGCAGGGCATTGTTTACTGCGAAAATTCTTTTCACGGCAAGACCTTCGGATCGCTGTCAGTAACCGGCCGCGAAAAATACAGGAAGCCTTTTCTCCCGTTGTTGGCCGGCTGCGAATCCGTCCCGTTCGGAGACCTCCGGGCGCTGGAAGAAAAATTGTCCGGCAGGCAGGCAGCAGCCTTCGTTGTAGAACCGGTCCAAGGGGAGGGCGGCGTTATCGTGCCGCCGCACGGCTACTTGGCTGGAGCGAGGGAACTGTGCGACCGTTACGGCACCCTGTTGATAGTTGATGAGATCCAGACGGGCTTGGGCCGGACCGGCAGCCTCTTTGCCTGCGAACAGGAAAACGTGACACCCGACATCATGTGCCTGGCCAAATCGCTGGGCGGCGGGGTGATGCCGCTTGGCGCCGTAATAGCCCGGTCTCCGGTCTGGGAGGCGGTATATGGCGGGATGGACAAATATGCCGTGCATACCTCCACTTTCGGCGGCAACACCCTGGCCATGGCTGCCGGCCTGGCCGCCTTGGAGGGCGTCATTGAGCAGGACCTGCCTGCCCAGGCGGCTGAAAAAGGCGCTTACCTCATGGAGAAACTGAAAACCCTGGAGAGCAAATTTGACCTGGTAAAAGAAGTGCGCGGGAAAGGGCTGTTAATCGGGGTGGAATTCAACCAGCCGCTCCCGGGATTGCTGGACAGGTTGACCGGCGGAAGGGCTAACAGGCTGGCCGGCGAGTATTTTGGTTCGCTGGTGGCCGGCGAGCTCATGAACAAATACCGGATCATCACCGCGTACACCCTCAATAATCCCAACGTCATACGCCTGGAGCCGCCGCTGACGGTAAGCAGGGCGGCCCTGGATAAGGTGATCGGCGCCCTGGAGGAGATCCTGGACCGTAGTTTTTCCGGGGTACTGAAAAGCAGCGTGACTGCGGCAGCAAGGTCGGTTTTTAACCGCGGCAAGTAACCAAAAGGATGGATGGGTTTGTGGCGCCCCTGCCAGGCAGGGGCGCTTTTTTATACCGATATTTATAACACATTGTTACAAATCTAAAAATAATTTAACAGTTCTTGGAGGGAAAACAGCGGGGACGGAGAATATGTGAATATACAATAAGGTTTAGGGCAAAACGGACGAGGAGGTATGCTGATGGGAGGAGCGCTTGGAATTCTGGTTGCCGTGCTGGGATATGACACGGTAAACGAGGAGGAATTCAACGACTGGTACGACACCGAACACGTCCCGGAAAGGTTGAGGGTCCCCGGATTTATTTCCGCAGAGCGCTATCTGGCGGTAAATAAGGAAAAGACATCCGTGGCCCTCTATGACCTTTCCAGCGTGGATGTACTGCAAGGGCCGGAATATAGGGCTATCGGCGGTAAGAACTATTCGCCGTGGACCAAACGCATCCAGTCGAGAGTGAGTTGTTTCCTGCGCTACGAAGGGGTGCAGCTAGATCCCGGGACACAGGAGGCCCCTGTGGGAGCGGGAGGGCTGCTGCTGGTGGGGTACAACATCGGGCCGCAGGACGAAGACGAGGTCAACCGCTGGTATGAAACTGAGCATCTTCCCGCCCTGCGGCAGGTCGAAGGCGTCCTCGCCGCCCGCCGCTATCGCTGTCTTGACGGGCCGCACAAGTATCTGGCTGTTTATCACTTGACAGACCCCCAGGTCTGCAAAAGCGAAATGTGGAGGAAAGCGGCTGAAACGCCGTGGACGCATTCCGTACGGCCGAAGATGGGGGAGCGGCTGTGGCTGGAATGCAGGCTGTACCGCCGTTATGACCAACGAGAGGAGAGGTGAGCCGGGATGATGATGCTTTCCCGCCTGAAACCAACCGAAGAGATTTTCGGCCGATTCAAGAATGGCGAGGCTTTGCTGCTGCTGGGCTGCAACGGTTGCGCCGAGAGCTTCGGCAACGCTGAGCCCGGACAGCTGAACCGGCTCAGAATCGAAGCGGAAAAACGGGGCTATCGCGTAACCGACATTGTCACCATCGAATTCTTGTGCGAGGAAATACTGGTGAGGCACTGGCTCCGCAAGGCGCGCCGCAAAGAAAGTTATAGTGCCGTGCTGGCCGTCTGCTGCGGGGTGGGCGCCCAGGTCGTGGCCAAAGTCAGCCAGGAGCCTGTTTATCCAGCCTGCGATACTGTAAGCATGGGTGGCAGGTTCGGGCAACCGTGGGGCGCCGAATTGTGCAAGGAATGCGGCGAATGCTTGCTGCCATATACCGGCGGCATCTGCCCCCTTACAGCCTGCAGCAAGGGGCTGTTAAACGGTCCGTGCGGCGGGAGCCAGGACGGGAGGTGCGAGTTCAGGCCGGAATCGAGAGAATGCGGCTGGCAGAAAATATACCGCCGGCTGGAAGAAAAGGGGCTAACAGAACTCCTTGCTGGTCCGACCCTGTTCAAAGACCATTCCAAACACGAGCCGCCTGAAGAACTGGTCGTCTTAAAAACGCGACTCCTCGAGGGGCAGGTGGAAACCTTATGACCATTGCGGAACTGGCTGCCAGAAAAAGTTTTCTGATCACGGCAGAATTGACCCCGCCCAAGGGAACGAATTACAGCAAGGTTCTCAAGGCTGCGGAACACTTGACCGGGGTGACGGATGCCGTCAATGCTACTGATGGTCAAAGCGCTGTTATGCGCGCGGGGTCGCTGGTTCTTTCCCATTTCCTGTTGACTAAAGGCATTGAGCCTGTTTTCCAGCTCAACTGCAGGGACCGCAACCGGATCGCCTTGCAGTCTGAGCTGTTGAACGCGTCGAGCCTTGGGATCAATAATGTGCTGTGCATCACGGGGGATCACGTCGGCTTAGGAGATCATAAGGAAGCCCGGCAGGTTTTTGACCTGGATGCTGTGTCGCTGCTGGCGGCAGTGACCAGGTTGAACGAAGGCCGCGACTTGAAGGGCAATTCCCTTGACGGGGCTACCAACCTGTGCCCCGGAGCGGTTGTAAATCCAAACGCTTTGCCGGTTGAGCCCCAGCTGTGGAAAATGAAAAGGAAAATACAGGCCGGCGCCCGCTTTTTCCAAACTCAACCAGTGTTTGAAATTTCTTTACTCAAACCGTTCGCCGACGAGGCTGCCAAGGCAGGCGTTCCCTTGCTGGCCGGCGTGATGGTGTTGAGGTCGGCCGCGATGGCCAGGTATATAAACAAGCACATCTCGGGCATCAGAGTTCCGGACAAGGTGGTTGAGCATTTGGAAAAGTCGCAGGACCCTGTTGCCGCCGGGTTGGAAATTGCCGCCGGGCTGGTTTGCGAAGCCCGGGACATTTGCCAGGGGGTCCATTTGATGACAGTCGGTGCTGAAGAGCTGGTGCCGCAAGTGCTTGAAAAAGCGGGAATCAGGAAGGAAAGCTAATTTGTTACGAAACGGGGGTAGGATATATGGCTTCCCAAAAGCAAACGGTAGCGGTCGTGAAGTGCAACGAGCCCGGCGAAGGAGCCCTGAGGGCTTTGGATTTGCTGGAAGCTGAGGGTGTCTTTAAACCTTCGGCCGGCGTTGTGTTTATTAAGCCGAACATCGTGGCTACCGTTCCCTCGGATAATTCCCCGGAGGTTACTGAGCAGAGGGCGGTTGCCGCACTGGTGCGCTACTTTTACCAGCGCGGGGCCAAGAAGGTCCTGGTGGGCGAGGGCCCGGCCTGGGGGGCGCTGAGCCGTGACGCTTACCGGGTTTCGGGAATGGAAAAGGCCGTCCTGGAGAACGGCGGGTATTTGTGCGACCTTGATGAGGAACCCGAGGTGGCGGTTCCGATTGACGGCTATGTGCTGAGCGAGGTTCGCCTTCCCAGGGCTCTGGCAGAAGCCGACATGGTCGTAAACGTTCCCAAGGCCAAAACCCATTTCTTAACGGGGGTTACCCTGGGGTTAAAAAACGTTTTAGGCGCGATACGCTACGAGTATCGGAAAAAATTTCACCGGGAATTCGACCAGGCCTTCTTTATTGCCGACCTCCAAAAGGCCTATCGGCCTGATTTGACCGTCATTGACGCCGTGACAGCCATGGAAGGATTCGGCCCGCACGGTGGAACGCCGCTTGAGCTTGGATTGGTCATTGCCGGTACGGATACGATGGCGGTCGATACAGTAGGGTGTCACCTGATGGGCATTAATCCCCGCAGCTTGGCCTTGATGCAGGCCGCCGAAAAACTAGGTCTGGGGGCAATGGACCTGGGCCTGATCAAGGTGGTGGGGGAAGACATTGAGCAGGTGAAAAGGCCGTTTGCCCCGCCGCTTTTCCAATATGTCAGCAAGTATGAAAATGTCAGCGTTTATGCTGGCGGGGTGTGTCCCGGTTGCAAACCGAGAATACCAAGCGTTCCCTTGGGCTGGGAACCGTCGAAAAAATACGCGGTGATCATTGGCAGAGAGCCAATCGCCATCAGGCCCGATGCGGAAGCCGACGAGTTTTGGTTGGTTGGAAACTGCGGGGTGAGGGCTGGGATGGCCTATCTCCTGCGGAGGGCGTTTCAGGGAGGGTTTAGAAACGGCCTGCCCAAGATCGCCAAAGTACCAGGTTGCCCGCCGCTCGATTGGTATTCGCAGAAGTCCGTTTTCCCGCCGCTGCGGGAAAAAGGCTGGATGACGAATTAAAAAACAAAAACAGGCACATGAGTATGCCTGTAAGCCGAGTTCTGTGCCCCCTCGTTTGAGGGGCGGTGACCATTTATCTGGGATGCCGGTTGCCCGGCACCTCTAGCGACCTAACCCGGGAGCGGAACGGGCCATTCCATAGCTCCCCTATTCGGTCTTGCTCCGGGTGGGGTTTACCGAGCCAGCCGGTCACCCGGCTGCTGGTGAGCTCTTACCTCGCCTTTCCACCCTTGCCTGTGCCGCAACAGCGGCCATCGGCGGTATGTCTCTGTGGCACTTTCCTTGGAGTCACCTCCACTGGGCGTTACCCAGCACCCTGCCCTGCGGAGCTCGGACTTTCCTCAGGCCCGGCCTTTCGGCGGTTGGGCCCGCGGTCACCCGGCATACTCATGTGCGGATATATATATTACCACGATAAAATAAGAAAGGTCAATACATAAAAAATGGTCGATGCCGTTGACAAAACAGGCCGAATACAACTATAATCGACGTAATAAAAGTCGTAAGCCGAAATAAAAAGCAAACGGGCGAACCTGGAGGGATTTTGTTGGCCAACATGATTCATACACTGGTTGTGCTGGTGGAAAACAGGCCGGGTGTGCTTACCAGGATTTCCGGTTTAATAAGCCGGAGGGCCTTTAACATTGAAAGCATCGTGGCCGGTTATACCGAGGAGCCCAACATGACCAGGATCACCATAGCGGTCAACGGCGACGACCGGGAGATTGAACAGGTAGTGCACCAGCTCTCCAAGCTGGTCGATGTGATCAAGATCGTGGACCTGACCGGAGTGGATACCCTAGAGCGAGAGCTGGCCATGATCAAGGTGAAAGCGAGCCCGGAAAAGCGTTCCGACATTGTAGATATTGTCGATATCTTCAGGGCCAGGATAGTGGATGTCAACCGCGAAACGATGGTTATTGAGCTGACCGGTGACCAGAGCAAGATCGACGCCCTGTGCGAAGTGATGAAAGACCACGGCATAATTGAAATCGTGCGTACCGGAAAAACAGTTATTTCACGCGGACCGTTGCCGGCCAAAAAAATGTGATTTAATTTAATTTAATGCCTTGATCCCCACACGGGGATTTTTTATTGCCGGCTGGCAGGTAAATGCCGATCCCGAGCAGAAATAAAACATTAATAACAGGGAGGAGGATGCCATGCCCCTGCGGTTTATTATCGGAAGAGCCGGGTCCGGGAAAACCCGGCAGTGCCTGGCGGAAATAAAACAATACCGGCAGATGGATCCGGAAAGGCCGCTCATTTGCCTGGTGCCCGAACAGGCCACCTTCCACATGGAAAAAAGCCTGCTGGAGTTTTGCGGCCTGGACGGGACCATCCAGGTTCAGGTGTTGAGCTTTCAACGACTTGCCTGGCGCGTTTTGCAGGAAACGGGAGGCGGGATCTACCCGGCGCTGGACAAGGTGGGGAAGGTTCTTGTTTTGCGTCGCATCCTGGATAAAAACAAAAAACATCTCAAGGCCTTTGCCCGGGTGATGGATACCCCGGGTTTTTTAGAAAAACTGGCGGAAGCAGTGGCTGAGTTCAAGGCGTACGGCACGACTCCTGAACGGATTCACTCTTGCCTTGAAAAATTGGCCGGCCCCATACATGATGCTTTGCGGGACAAGTTGGAAGACCTGGCCCTTGTTTGCAGCGAGTATGAGGCTTACCTGTCGGGCAAATACCTTGATACGGAAGAACTGTTGCAAAAGCTGGTCGGGAAGGTTTCCGCCTCGGCTCTTTTGGACGGCGCCGCCGTCTGGCTGGATGGTTTCCACGGGTTTACACCCCAGGAATACAAAGTGATCCGCGAGCTGTTACCTAAGTCGTTCCAGGTGAGCATAACGCTTTGCCTGGACCGGCAGCACCTTGCCAGGGAATTGGCAGAAACGGAAGTTTTCTACCCTCCCTGGGAGACATGGCGGGAGCTGGTGAGTATAGCCAGGAAAATAGGCTGCCGGCAGGAATACTTTTTTCTGAATTACGGATCGGCGCATCGCTTTTCGCAGCGGGCAGAACTGGCCTATGTGGAAAAGAGCTTTTTTGAGCCGGTCGCGCCCTTTATAGGTGAGACTGCGGGGCTTAAACTAATGGCAGCAGCCAACCGCCGGGCAGAACTAGAAGGTACGGCCCGGCGGATACTAAACCTGTGTCGGGAAAACGGGCTGCGGTTTCGCGATATTGCGGTATTATTCCGTGACCTTTCACCATATGAGAGCCTTTTGCCCGCAGTGTTCAACGACTATGACATTCCTTATTTCTTGGATAAAAAAAGGCGGCTTCGCTATCACCCGCTATTTGACCTGCTTGAAGGGGCGGTGGAGGTGGTGGTATCCGGATGGAACCATGAACCGCTGTTCCGCTGTCTTAAAACAGACCTTCTGCCTGTTTCCCGCCGAGAGGTCGACCTGCTGGAAAACTATTGCCTTGCCCATGGGACCAAGGGTAGCCGCTGGACTGACGGCAAGCCATGGAGCTGCCGGCACCGCAGTTCGGAGAGGAAAGAGGATCTGGCGGAGGAAACGACAGGGGCAGAGGCCGGCGATGAAGAAGTCGAACTGGAAAAGGTCAACCGAGCCAGGGAGAAAGCGATAACGGTTTTGTGCCGTCTGGAAACCGGCCTGCGGAAGGCACGGACAGCCAGGGATTTCATTGTTGCCCTCTGCGATTTCATGGAAGAGCTGGACTTGGCCGGCAGACTCCGGTGCTGGAGCCGCAAGGCGGAAGAAGAGGGCGCGCTGGAGGAAGTGCAGCTGCACAGCCAGGCTTGGTTCAAGGTCATGGACCTGCTGGAACAGTTTGTGCAAGTCCTTGGCGAACAGGACATAACAATGCAGGAATTCAGCCGCATGTTTAGGAGCGGCCTGGAAAGCATCGAGCTGGGCATGGTCCCGCCCGGTCTCGATCAGGTGCTGGTTGGAACTCTGGATCGTTCCCGCAATCCCGACCTGAAGGCGGTCTTTGTGCTGGGCGTTAACGAGGGAGTTCTTCCTCGCAGGGCCGGAGAAGAGGGATTCTTTGGCGATGAAGAAAAAGAGGTCCTGGATCAAATGGAAATAAAACTGTCGCCCGGCAGTGAAAAAAGGCTTTTTGCCGAACAGTTCCTGGCTTATCTGGCCCTGACCAGGGCCAGCTGGTTTTTGCAGGTCAGTTATCCGACGGCTGATGAGGAGGGTAAGGCCTTAAGCCCATCATTCCTGTTTGAGCACCTGGGCAGGCTTTTCCCTTCAGCAAGGGAGAGCAGCGGCTGGGCGGACGAACAATCCCCACCAGCAGTCGGCATAGCTCTTGATGAACTTGTTAGTCCCCGACCAGCCATGGGACATCTGGGTGTAAACCTCCGCCGTGCCGCTGACGGCGAACCGGTTGAACCGCTGTGGTGGGACGTGTATAATTGGTTTTTGAACCAAGAGGAATGGTACAAACGCCTGGCTCTTGTAGTTAAGGGTCTGAGGCGGGTGAACAGGGAGGAGCGTCTGCCGCTCCCTGTCGCGCGCAAGCTGTACGGCGGGAGTTTATTAACCAGCGTATCCGCGCTGGAAAGGTTCAAAGCCTGCCCTTTCGCCTTCTTTTTGGATTATGGCCTTAAATTGAGGGAAAGGGAGGAATACAAGCTCAAGGCGCTTGACCTGGGACGGTTTTTTCATGCCGCCATAGAGCAGGTCTATCGCCGCCTGGAAAAAGAGGGGTTGGTCCTGGCCGAATTGGACGAGCGGCGGATGTTTGACCTGGTGGAAAGCGCTGTTGATGAGATCGTTCCTCAACTTCAGAATGAACTGCTGTTGAGCACTTCGCGGTACAAATACCTGACCCGCAGGTTTAAACGCACCGTGGCGAGGGCATTGCGGGTTTGGCGAGAGCATGAGACCCGCGGCGCCTTTCGCCCGGTCGGCCTGGAAATGTCTTTCGGACCGGAAGGCAGCCTGCCCGGCCTCCGGTTCAAACTGGCCGGCGGGGGATCGATGGTTCTCCAGGGGAGGATAGACAGGGTTGATGCCGCTTGGGGGGAGCGCGGCGTGTATTTGCGGGTTGTTGACTATAAATCGGGGAACGCCACCTTGAGCCTTCCGGAGGTGTTTTACGGCCTGAAAATACAGCTTGTAGCCTACCTGGATGTGGTAATGACCCATGCCCGGAAGCTTGTCGGTGAGGAAGCCTTGCCGGGAGGAGTGCTGTATTTTGCGATCCAGGACCCTATCGTGGCCGGGGATAAACCGCTGGATGGCTCCGAGATTGAAAGCAGGATCTTAAAGGAATTGAGGATGAAAGGCTATCTGCTTAAAGACCAGCAAGCCGTTTTGCTAATGGATTCGACGATTGACGGCCGCTCAGATCTGATCCCCGCGGCCCTGAAAAAAAACGGAGAGTTTTACAAGGACGCTGGCTGTCTGTTGACCCTGGATGAATTCAGCAAGCTTCTCCTTCATGTGGAAAACCTTTTACAGGAAACGGGGGAAGAGATCATGGCGGGGGTGATTGCCGTTCAGCCCTACCGTCATAAGAGCAGCAGCCCTTGCGCCTATTGCCCATACCAGGCCGTATGCCGGTTTGATCCGGCCATGCCAGGCCAGGGCTACAGGGTTTTACCGCCAAAGCGGCCGGATGAGATCTGGAGCGAAATCGGGGCAAGGGAGGAGAGCGGTAACAATGGCTAATTGGACGCCAGAACAGGAAACCGCAATTACTGCCAGGGGCTGCAACCTGCTGGTTTCTGCGGCGGCTGGCGCCGGAAAGACGGCAGTGCTGGTGGAAAGGATCATCAGGCGTGTTCTTGACCCGTTTGACCCCGTGGATATTGACCGCCTGCTGGTTGTTACCTTTACCAATGCCGCGGCCCAGGAAATGAAGGAGCGCATTGCCGGCGCACTGGCGGCGCGCAGCCGGGAGAAACCGCAGGACAAAAACCTCCAACGGCAGCTTCTTTTGTTGGGGTGCGCCTCTATTTCCACGCTTCATTCCTTTTGCCTGGAACTGGTCAGGCAAAACTACTACCGGCTTTCCCTGCCTGACGGACTTGCCCTGGATCCCCGGTTTCGCATCGCCGGCGATGTAGAGGCGGCGCTGATAAAACTGGAGACGCTGGAAACGCTGTTTGAAGACAGGTATGCGGCCGAGGACAGCCGGTTTTTGGAACTGGTGGAGTGCTTTGGCGGGGAAAGGGATGACCGTGCTCTACAGGAGCTTGTCCTAAAACTATACGATTTTTCGCGCAGCCAGCCCGATCCTTCTTCCTGGCTGCGAAAGGCGGCGGCAGCCTTCAGGAATGACCTTGATGACCAAACGGTGCGAGCCCTGTTTTATCAGGTCAAAGAAAGTGTCATCCTGCCGCTGGAAGAAGCGGCAGACAAGCTGAAGGAGGCGGCAACCCTGGCGACCCGGCCGGGCGGGCCGAAAGAGTATTGCCTGGATTTGCAGACGGAAGCGGAAATGCTGCAGCAGATGCTGATGGTACTTTCCGGTTTGTCGTGGCAGGGCTGTTTAACAGCCCTGGGGGGGTTGCGCTTTTCTTCCCTTAAGCCGTGTCGGGACAAAAACGTGGATGAGGAACTGAAGAACGAAATCGTATCCTTGCGTAACGAAGCCAAGGAAATAGTTAAGAGGCTGCAAACGGAATTGCTGGCTCGTACGCCGCAGGAATTTATTGAAGACATGCAAAAAATCGCTCCCCTGATGGAGTCGCTTTGCCTTTTGGTTGAGGATTACTCGCGGCTTTATCTGAAAGCCAAGCTGGAACGGAACGTGCTCGACTTTGCGGACCTGGAGCATTTCGCCATCAACCTGCTTTCCGGAAGGGAGAAAGAGGGGTGCAGGGGGTCGGAACTGGCGGAAAAACTGAGGGAACGATACGTGGAGATACTGGTTGATGAGTACCAGGATATCAACAGCGTGCAGGAGACCATCCTCAGGCTTGTTTCCAGGGAAGGAACCAGGGGCAATATGTTCATGGTGGGAGACGTCAAGCAGAGCATTTACCGTTTCCGGTTGGCTGAACCCGGACTGTTTTTGGCGCGGTACCGCGAATACGGCGGAAATGCTTCAGGCCAGCAGTCTGCAGGCCTGAGGATTTCGCTATCGCAGAATTTCCGCAGCAGGGAATGGATCATCAACGGGGTCAATTACTTGTTTCGCCAGTTGATGAGCGCCAGGCTGGGCGGGATCGACTACGATGCGGAAGCGGAACTGGTGCCGGGAGCGGACTTTCCCGGACATCCGGCTGAGGGTGGTTCAGCTTTGCCGGAAGCGGTTGAAGTACATATCATAAATCGTCGGGCAGGAGCTGTTAAAGATGCGGAGGATGAGTACGAAGGGCAGGAGAGTGAAAACCGGGCGGACCCAGAAGTAGGAGACGAAGAAGAACTGGACGCCTTGCAGTATGAAGCCAGAATAGCCGGATCCAGGATTCTGGAACTGACGAAAAGGCAGATATGGGACCGGGACATGCGTGGATACCGGCCGGTGAGGTTCAGGGACATTGCAGTCCTGCTGCGTTCCACAAGAAACGCCGGAGAGGTGTTCGCCGAAGAGCTGCGGCGGTTGGGCATTCCGGTGTACGCGGAGACGGGGGCCGGTTACCTGGCAGCCGAGGAAATCAAAACGATGCTGTCCCTGCTGAAAATTATTGACAACCCGCGGCAGGACATCCCGTTGGCTGCCGTCCTGCGTTCGCCAATCGTCGGACTGACGGCGGAAGAGCTTGCTCTAGTCCGACTTGAAACGCACCGCGGAGATTTTTATAAGGCGGTGTGCCTGGCTTCCCGGCGGCAGGAAGGTAGGTTGGGTGAAGAACTGAGGCGTTTCTGGCGGAGGCTGAGACGCTGGCGTACTTTTTCCCGCCGGAGGCCGCTGGTTGAACTGCTCTGGCTCTTGTTCCGGGAAACTGGATATTATGACTGTGTGGGCGCCATGCCGGGGGGCGGGCAGCGGCAGGCCAACCTGCGCGCCCTTTATGACCGGGCCAGACAATACGAAGAAACAGCCATGAAGGGGTTACACGGGTTTTTGAGATTCATGGAAAGGCTGGAAGAAACGAGCCAGGACCTGGGAACGGCGCGCCCGCTGGGGGAAAGAGAGGACGTCGTGCGCCTGATGAGCGTTCATAAGAGCAAAGGGCTTGAGTTCCCCATTGTGATATTGGCCGGGCTTGGTCGCCGTTTCAATTTTCAGGACTTGCGTGAGGATATACTGGTCGACAGGGATCTGGGGTTGGGGCCGGTCATCGTGGACCATGAACGACGCCTGAAATACCCTTCTCTGGCCAGGACGGCCGTGAGGAACAGGCTGAAGAACGAGATGCTGGCAGAAGAGGTGCGCATCCTGTACGTGGCTTTAACCAGGGCCAGGGAAGGGCTTGTCCTGCTCGGAACGGTCGACGACCTGGCCGGAAAACTGAAAAAATGGAGGAGAGTTGGCCGGCTTAAGGGGTGGGGGTTTTCCCCGGACCTGCATTCGGGAGCGCGCTGTTACCTGGATTGGTTGGGCCCGGCCCTGCTGAGGCACAGGGATGGCAGGGCGCTGTTTGAAGCGGCCGGTATGGCTGCGCCCGGTTGGAGGGAAGAGGAAGGAAATGACCGCGGAGACCCTTCCAGGTGGCAGATTTGTGTTTGGAACCGGCAGACAGCACCATCGAAGGAAAGGACGGCTGAAAAACATAGCAGCGAAAAGCTGGCCAGGGTTGCCGCGCTATTGCCGCTAGAAGAGGCCGGCGGGTTTCGACAGGCGGTAGGCGAAAGGCTGGGATGGCGGTATCCTTATGCCGCGCTTTCGTCGGTACCGGCCAAGATTTCGGTTACGGAGCTGAAACACCGCTTTCACCAAGCCGGAGAAGATGAGACGGGCGGCCGCGCTTTCAGCCGCCAACTTGATTTTTCCCGCCGGCCGGTCTTCCTGCAGGAGGAAAGAGGGCTTTCGGCCGCGGAAAAGGGCACGGCCTTCCACCTGGTTATGGGGCATCTAGACCTCACCCAGAGCCTCACGGAGGAAAATATCCGGGAACAGGTTAGCCTGATGGTGAAGAAGGAAATAATCACCCCGGCCCAGGGAAACAGCATCTCGTGCCGGGAAATCGAAGCATTTTTTCTTTCGCCGCTGGGGAAACGCCTCGCCGACAGCCCGCTGGTGATGAGAGAGACGCCGTTTATCATGCTGATGCCGGTGGGGGAAGCGCTGGGCCTCAAAGGGGTGCCGGCTGAGGAGAAGATACTTGTCCAGGGGACGATAGACTGCCTGTTTGCCGAAGACGGCGAATATGTTTTGCTGGATTACAAGACCGACCTAATTGCCCGGGAAAACATGGTTTCTTTAATCGAGCGCTACCGGACGCAGCTTGACTTGTACGGGCGCGCGGTGGAAGCAGTCTTCGGCAAACCGGTCAAGGAGAAAATCATTTATTCCGTCGCGCTGGGCGAAGCGGTCGTGTTATAAGGACGAGCTGTAAAAGATACCGCCTGGGGGCGAACGCTTGAAACAAGCGGGGCGCAGGCAGTATAATTTAGACAATAATGCCGCTTGCGGCCAAGAGTTCCATTGCTGCCAGGGCGGGGCGGCATTCTAAAGCAAGGAGGCGAAGACATTGAGGATCGGGCTGGTTGGTCTGCCATTGACAGGCAAGACGACTCTTTTCAACTTGCTCACAGGTTCCAGGGCCGAGACGGGGGCCTTTTCCGGAAAGACAGAGACGAATATAGGCGTGGCCAGGGTGCCCGACCGTCGCGTCGATTTTTTGAGCAAGCTGTTTAAGCCCAAAAAGACGACCTATGCCCAGATTGAGTTTGTCGATGTGGCCGGTCTGCCCGTAGGGGAGGAAGGGCAGAAATCCGGCGCAGCCAAATTCCTTAACGATGTTCGCGCCTGTGATGCTCTTGTCCATGTCCTGCGGGCTTTCAGCAACCGGGAAGTGGTTCACGCGGCGGGCGAGATTAATCCGGCTATGGATCTGGAAACGGTAGAGATGGAGCTTCTTTTCGCCGACCTTGAACTTATTGAAAAGAGAATGGTGAGGATTCAAAACGGGAAAAAGATCACCAGGGAGAATGCTGCGGAACTGGAACTTCTCCGAAAGTGTTATGGTTTTCTCGAAACGGGTATTTCCATGCGGGAAGCGGATTTGGGTGCAGAGGACAAGCTGGCTTTGAGGAACTATGGCTTTTTAACCGACAAGCCGCGCCTGGCCGTGGTCAATCTTGACGAACAACAGTTCAGGTCCAAGGAATATATACAACAAGACGAACTGGGCACCATGTGCCGTGGAAAAAATATCCCGCTCCTAGAAGTGTGTGCCGGGATGGAGCTGGAAATAAGCGAACTGGCGGAAGAAGACAAGCGCGTTTTCATGGACGATCTGGGAATCAGGCAGACGGGTATTGAGATGCTGGCACGTGCGGTTTATGAACTTCTGGGGCTGATTTCTTTCTTTACGGTGGGCGAGGATGAAGTCAAGGCCTGGACCATAGCCAGAGGGTTAAGCGCCAGGGAAGCCGCGGGCAAGATCCACTCCGATCTGGAACGGGGGTTTATCAGGGCCGAGGTGGTTAGATACAGCGACCTTGAAGAACTTGGTACCATGGCCAGGGTTAAAGAAAAAGGTTTGTTCCGGCTGGAAGGGAAAGATTACCGCGTGGCGGACGGGGACATCATGCATATACGGTTCAATGTCTGAACCAATTAGACCATCTTAGACCATCATGCCGCCAGCGGCACCATCGGAAGGATGAAAACCCACTCGAGTTGAAATAATACACCGCGGCTGGCGATGAGGTCGAAAAACCTTGGTACTATCCCAGATGTGGCCAGGCGGTCCGTAAAAACATGTTGGTTGAAATTGGTACTGAGATGGACCGTTTTCCCTCAAGAAGCACACCTGTCTTCATTATGATTTGGGCGCCAATTATTTCGATGGACGCAAGTCTGCCGTTGTATTAAAGAATGCTGTCAAACGTATTAGCCTAAGCAGCTGTTGGTGTCGCTCCGCCGCTTAGGCTGTAAAAATAAATTTCTGCAGCTTTGGTTTTGTGTTGTCTTTTTTACGGGTTTGTTGTTTTCAGGGTAGTTGCATCTAAACGGCAGCCTGTTGGGAAAAACTAAGAGTATAAATCCCAACGGGAGGCATTGTTATGCAAAAAGAGTATTCGCGTATCGCGGGCGTTTGCCCCTTGTTCGAGTCAGTTCGGTCAGCCAGGGGCATTGAAATGGGGCTGGTCCATTCCAGGGACCTTGCTCCCCGCTGCGACCACTGCGCGTACTGGTCGGGAGGCGCCTGCGGATTGTTTTTGGCCAGGGCCAGGAATTGATAGCGGAGTACTATTTGTTCATTATTAATTGTTGGAGCAGGAGAACCTATCTGTTTTGTAGAATATAACACATAAGATTCCCAGAATGAATAAGGGGAGGTTATGCAATGTGTTAACGAGAGTGTGTGCCGGCGGGGTGGTTTTTCAGGAAGACCGGGTGTTTATCCTGAAGAATGACAAAGGAGAGTGGGTCCTGCCCAAAGGCGTGGTCCGGAGCGATGAAATGACGAGGGATGTGGCCCTGCGCCGGGTCAAGCACGAGGGAGGAGTGGAAGCCGAAATCATTTCCCCTGCCGGCGAAACAAACTACGAGTTTTATTCATATTCGCGCAAGATGCCTGTCTGCAATATAATCGACTGGTTTATTATGGAAGCCACCACTGACAACGTTTCCGTCAACAAAGAGGAAGGGTTTCAGGACGGTGGCTTTTTTCCTATAGATGAAGCGGTGGAAAAGATTACCTACAGTCAGGACAAATCCCTGGTGCGCCTTGCATATAAGAAGTACCAGGATTTTCGCAATATGGGGATTGCGGTGACGGCGGGCTAGAGGGACAGGAAAAGGCAAAACGAGAGGAATGCTGTAAAGCTTTGGCCGCAACCAATATCCCAATTTTCGACTCTTGCCAGCGGCATGATTTCCATTAACGAATTGGTCAGATAGGCTTCGTCGGCTGCAAGCAAATTTTCCAGGGAGGAATTTTCCCACGGTCGCGCGCAAACCTATGCATCATCCGGCCAGTCTGATGACGGTTTGCCGGGTTGTTACATGCGTAACGATGTTTCTTCTCAATGCCGTAATTAAAGCCCTGGCCTTGTCCAGGGTTTTTTATATTTCCGTTCGGGACAAGAATATGTTATATGATTCCTGAAGCTGCGATTCGGTGCGGTTTTGGCAATGGGCAACTATTACCGAGGAGTCATAGAATCCAAGCAGGCAATCGGGGACAATCGGATCATCAATACTTGGCACTAACAATGGAGGGCGGAAGGATTCTCGTTCCAGAATTTCCGGCAGTATTTCTCCAATAGGTGATTAAGAACTCAACAACCAGGAGAAGTTTATCAGGCAGGCAATTCTCGCGCCGGGAGGAGAGCGTATGGAGACCCTTAAACTGAAGATCCGTTTCGAAGACCGGATTGGCCTCGTGTTGGATGTTTCAGCCATACTTTTCAATTATGGCCTTAATATCGTCGCGCTACAGTTGACGAACCGGATCATGTTTTTGGAGATTGACAAGCATGGGCCACAAACATGGCTCCCGTTAAAGAAGGACCTGGAATCAGTACCGTACATTCTTTCGGTGGAACAGGTCCATTATATGCCTTACCAGTCCAGGGAAAACCAGATCGAGGCCATCATCAATTCAATGACGTCTGCCGAAACGCACCAGCATGCTTTTGCGGGTATTATCGGCCAAAGCGCTGCCCTCAAAGAAGCAATAAACCTGGCCAGGCAGGTGGCTCCTACGGACTCTGCCGTTATGCTGAAAGGGGAAAGCGGTACGGGGAAGGAACTGTTCGCCAAGGCTATTCACCAGGCCAGCAAAAGGCGGGACAAGGTCTTTGTACCAATCAACTGTGCGGCAATTCCCGAAGAACTTTTGGAGAGCGAGCTTTTCGGATATGTGGAAGGAGCGTTTACTGGGGCAAAAAAAGGAGGGAGGGTCGGGCTTTTCCAGTTTGCCAGCGGCGGGACGATATTCCTGGATGAAATATCCGACCTTTCTTTGCGCCTGCAGGTGAAATTGCTGAGAGCGCTGCAGGAAAGCAGGATCAGGCCGGTAGGTGCCAATGAGGAAACAGAGGTTGACTGCCGAGTGATCGCGGCCACGAACCGAAACATTGAAGAGATGGTCAAAAAAGGCCTGTTCAGGGACGACCTGTATTACCGGCTGAACGTGATCCCCATTCAAATACCGCCGCTTCGCCAGCGAAAGGAAGACATCAGGCTGCTGGCCGAGAATTACCTGGCCAAGTACCACCGGAGGTCAGGGCTGGAAAAAGAGCTGGAACCGGAGGCGCTGGAAAAGCTGGTGGAGTATAACTGGCCCGGCAATGTGCGGGAACTTGAGAATGTATTGGAAAGAGCGGTGTATTTGTCGGCTGGCCAGAACATTACGGCGCGGGACATCATTTTTGACGGCGCGGCAGAAAACGCCATGCCGGGTAAAGACCTGGAATCAGGATGGGAGCACTTGAAATCCGCGACGGCCCGGGCTGAAAGAGAACTGATTTTGAGCGTTTTGAAATCCCAAGGGGGAAGCATGCGGCGAGCCGCCAAGGTATTGGGCGTCTCTCATACTACCGTAGCCAACAAGGTAAAGAAATACGGCATCGTGATATGAAGAATCGGGGCCTTAAATGTGTTATCGGGCTAGAAAAGGCGCCTGTGATAACCTGTTGATAATAGTTTAGGGATAAAGCAAGCGGCGTAAACAATTCTTGCCACCGGCAGATTTTTTTGCCGCCGGCAAGGTCGATTTTTTCTTCGCCGTAAAGAAATCTTTACAAAGTAGCATCCATAAATCCGGTGATAAATCCGGTAAAGATAAAGAAACTGGTAAATACCCAATAGACCATATGGTAAAAGAATATGGCACGCTTATTGCAAGAATATTTTGCGACGGACAAAAGACGTGACAGAGCTGCAATTCGTTAAGAAGCCCGGCGTGGCGGAAAAGGAGGCAAAAAAATGATCATAGGCGTGCCAAAGGAAATTAAGAACAATGAAAACAGGGTGGGTATTACGCCGGCGGGCGTGAAGGCTTTGACAAACGCCGGGCACAGAGTTTTGATCGAAAAAAATGCTGGGGCCGGCAGCGGCATAAACGATGAAGAATACACCGGCGCCGGGGCGGTGATCCGGGATAACGCACACGATATTTATTCGGAGGCCGACATGATAATCAAGGTAAAGGAACCGCTCCCGGCTGAGTATGGCTTTTTTAAGGAAGGCCAGATACTTTATACTTATCTTCATCTTGCTCCCGAGCCGGAATTAACCAGAGCGCTCATGGAAAAGAAAGTGGTGGCGATTGCTTATGAGACTGTCCAGCTTCCAAACGGACAGTTGCCTCTTTTGACGCCGATGAGTGAAGTGGCGGGGAGGATGTCGATCCAGATTGGGGCCCATTATCTGGAAAAACAGTACGGGGGGAGCGGGGTACTGCTTGGCGGGGTTCCAGGAGTGGAGCCGGGATGTGTCGTAATCATAGGCGGTGGCATTGTGGGGACAAACGCGGCCAGGATGGCTGCAGGCATGGGCGCCCTGGTAACCGTAATCGAAAAAAACCCCGACCGTCTGATTTATCTTGATGATTTATTCGGGGGCCGGGTGAAGACCATCATGTCCAATGCCTATAACATTGAAAAAGAGGTGGCTAAAGCCGATTTGCTGATCGGCGCGGTGCTTGTTCCCGGAGCAAGGGCGCCGAGGCTGGTGACTGAATCCATGGTAAGGCAGATGAGGCCGGGGTCGGTTATTGTAGACGTGGCTATTGACCAGGGCGGGTCCATTGAGACCGTTGACCGTGTGACCACGCACAGCGATCCCGTATACCTGAGACACGGCGTGCTGCATTACTCGGTAGCCAACATGCCGGGAGCGGTAGCCAGGACCTCTACCTATGCGCTGACCAATGTCACCATACCATATGCTGTGGAGATAGCCGGCAAGGGCTGGGAAAAGGCGGTCCGGGAAAACCCCGCCCTGGCCAAAGGAGTGAACGTGGCCTGCGGAAGGATTACTCACCAGGCGGTTGCCGAGGCTCACAACCTTGACTTCACGCCGCTTTCCCAGATTATTTAAGCATAGGTATCACCGTTCTGTTTTTAAAACAGTTGGAATATGGTAAAATGAAACAGTAATTTACTGTTTTTTCCTATGCTTATTTGCCGGACCGACCAAGTCTACGGCCATGTCGTTAAGACTGATGACGGTTTGCATGAGACGGTGTCGGTGCGCGACTTTGGCCTGGACAACATTACCGAAGTTGATGGCCTGGTGCCGATGTGGTGGCAAATGCTGTAAGGCGGGAGGTGAAAAAATAAAAATAAAAAATAAATATTGAACAAGGAAATGATTATTTGAGGAGAGTGACTAAATGGGAACGGTTATTGACCTTGTTGGAAAGGTAAACTCGCTGGTCTGGGGTCCATACATGCTGGTCCTGTTGGTGGGAACAGGGTTGTTTTTGACCATAAGGCTTAATTTTTATTCATTCAGGTATCTGCCTTATGCTTTGAAACTGGCTTTCAGCAAACGCCAGGACGAAAAATCACAGGGCGACATTAACCACTTCCAGGCGCTGATGACTGCTCTGGCTGCGACCATCGGGACCGGTAATATTGCCGGTGTGGCTACGGCAGTGTGCCTGGGAGGGCCGGGCGCCGTATTCTGGATGTGGGTGACTGCTTTGGTCGGTATGGCCACCAAGTATTCGGAAGCCATTCTGGCCGTGAAGTACCGCATTGTTGACGAAAGGGGAGAAATGGCCGGAGGCCCCATGTATTTCCTGGAAAGGGGACTCAACATGAAATGGTTGGGTGTCCTTTTCGCGTTATTTGGCGCCCTGGCGGGATTCGGGATCGGTAACATGGTCCAGTCCAATTCCGTAGCCGCAGCGTTAGAAACCACATTTAAGGTCCCGCCCATTGTTTCCGGGCTTGTCCTGGCTGTTTTAACTGCCCTGGTCATTCTTGGAGGCATAAAGAGCATCGGCCGCGTAACCTCGGCGCTCGTCCCGATCATGGCAGTGTTTTACATCCTCGGTGGTCTGGTCATCATCTGCATATACATCACAAGTCTTCCGGCAGCCATCGTTTTCATCCTTAAGGCCGCTTTTTCCGGCGCGGGACCGGTAGCCGGCGGGTTTGCCGGGGCTACAGTGGCTCAGGCCATACGCTTCGGCGTGGCGAGGGGTGTTTTTTCCAACGAGGCCGGTTTAGGAAGCGCCCCGATAGCCGCTGCTGCTGCCAAGACGGACCACCCTGCCCGACAGGCGTTGGTCTCGATGACTGGCACTTTTCTGGATACCATTGTCGTTTGCTCCATAACCGGGCTGGTGCTGGCCGTTACCGGAACATGGGCTCAGGCAAACCCGCAAAGCCTGACCGGCGCGGCGCTTACAACCGCCGCTTTCAGCAAGGGGCTGCCGGGGTCGTGGGGAGGCATTATCGTATCGATAGGCATCATCCTTTTTGCATATTCAACCATCCTGGGGTGGGCCTATTATGGTGAAAAATGCGCCGAGTATTTGCTCGGGGTGAAAGCCGTTTTGCCGTACAGGTGGCTGTGGGTCATCTTCTGCGCCCTCGGCTCAGTTGCCAAACTGTCCTTTGTGTGGGACCTCGCCGATACCTTGAACGGTCTGATGGCTGTGCCGAACCTGATCGGCTTACTCCTGCTGAGCGGGGTGGTGGTGGCGGAAACCAAGGACTTTTTCCAGACCATTTACGCCAGGGAAAAGGGGCAAAGAGCGGCTTGAGAACCGGAGCATGATCCGGGGCAGGCTTTCAGGGACGATAAATCTACGGGGCTGAAACCGGCAAAATGCGGTTTAGCCCCTTTTTTTGCTGACTTTTTATTTTATTTTATATATAATAAACTCTGTCCTGTCGTGTATCAACAAGTTTTAGGAGGCGGCAAGATGTTACTGTTACTTAACCGCTTTTGACCGTGCGCTCCTGAATGCCGGGATTGGCAATATCAACCTGGCCCGTATCAGCAGCATCAAACCGCCGGGAACAGTCCACCGGCCCGACTTTGCAGTAAGGGGAGGTTATGCGATATGTTAACGAGAGTGTGTGCCGGCGGGGTGGTTTTTCAGGAAGACCGGGTATTTATCCTGAAGAATGACAAAGGAGAGTGGATCCTGCCCAAAGGCGTGGTCCGGAGCCGATGGAATGACAAGGGATGTGACCCTGCGCCGGGTCAAGAACCTGCAATATATGCAATATAATCGACTGGTTTATTATGGAAGCCACCCCCGACAACGTTTCCGTCAACAAAATGGGGATTGCGGTGACGGCGGGCTAGAGAGACAATTCTGGATTAATTCGGGTTAGCAAGTTAGCTGCCGGTAGCGGCGGAGGATATCCATGGTAATCCTTCCCGGCTGCCCGCAGCCGATGGGCTGGTTGCCTATTGACACCAGCGGCATGATTTCCATTAGTGAATTGGTTAGAAAGGCTTCGTCGGCTGCCAGCAGGTTTTTCAGGGAATATTCCCCTTCAACCACGCACAGACCCAACGAACCGCTCAGCCTGATGACGGACTGGCGCGTTACCCCGTTGAGGAGACCGCAGGTCACAGAAGGGGTGTAAAGTGTATGGCCGCGTACGAAAAACAGGTTGCTTTTTGCGCCTTCGGTCAACAGGTGCCTGGTGTTAAGGAAAAGCACCTCATTTGCGCCTTGCCGGTGAGCCGCTTCCAGCGCCAGCGTATTTTCCAGGTTGTTAAGGGTTTTGTGGTAAACAAGCACTGAGGTTTCGTTTTTTAGCTGGGGAGAAACTACGGCGCGGAAACCGTGCTTGTAATCGTTAGGGCCATATTGCAGGTCGCGGGCCACAATAATAAATATCGGCTCCACACCTTGGGAGGGATTGCCTTTGGTTATGCTTAGGCGCAGGCTCCCCTCTTCAAGGTTGTTGGTAGCTACATATCCCTGGACGATGTCCGCCAGGCTGGAGCAAGACAGTTTTTCGACAATGTCCAGGCTGACGCAGGAGCCAATCAAACGCTGGAGGTGTTCATTGACCGCCAGGATGGTTTTTTGGCGTACCAGCATGGTTTCAAACAGTCCATAGCCGCAAAGCAGGCCCTGATCCCAGCAGGATAATGACGTTTCCCCATCCGCAACCGGGAGGCCGTTTATTATTTTCCCTATCAATGGCTTACACTTCATCGTGCAATGACCTTCCCTCTCAAGGCCGAGATTAAAGCACTGGCTTTATCTAGGGTTTCTTCATATTCCCGTACGGGACTGGAATCGGCCACAATTCCTCCTCCGCACTGGAGGTAAACCTTGTTGCCCTTGAAAATCAAGGTCCTGATGACAATATTGAGATCGGCATTTCCATCGAAACCAAGGTAGCCGATGGAACCGGTATATATGTTCCTCTTATGCGGCTCCAATTCTTCGATGATTTCCATGGCCCGTATTTTAGGCGCTCCGGTAACAGAACCTCCAGGGAAAGCTGCTTTCAACAGGTCTATAATATCTTTCCCATCTGATAATATTCCTTTAATGTTGCCGATCAGGTGGAAAACTGTGGCGTATTCTTCCAGAGCAAACAGGTCGGTCACTTGTATGGTGCCGGGAATGCAGACCCTGCCCAAATCGTTTCTTTCCAGGTCAACGATCATCAGCAATTCAGCCCTGTCTTTTACACTGTTGAACAGTTCTTCCTTGTTTGTCAGGTCTTCCTCCCGGGTTTTGCCCCTCGGACGCGTACCTTTGATCGGGCGGGTTTCAACAACTCTGTTGCTTAGTTTTATAAACCGCTCGGGAGAACTGCATGCTATTGTTACCTCGGGCAGATTAAGAAAGCAGGCAAACGGTGCAGGGTTGATTTTTCTAAGCTGTTTATATATTGCGAAGGGATCGCCCGGAACGTTGGCGGAGAACCTTTGCGAGAGGTTCACCTGGAAGATGTCGCCGGCATAAATATATTCCAGCGCGCGGTTGACGGCTTGCAAGTAAGACTTCCTAGTGAAGTTGGAGTACAGGCTTGTGACGCCAGCTGTTGCGGCCAAGGCGGGATGACGTGCCGGACCGGCTGCAATTTGCTGTTTTAGCGTGGCTATTTTTGTTTCGGCTCGTTGCAAGGCCTGGCATTGTTCCGTCTCCGGCAAGCCTGTGGCTGCAATATATGTGCGGTTTTGCTCATGGTCCACAATGATGGTTGAATCATAAAAGCCGAGCACGCAGTCGGGCACCACCGGATCATCAGTGCTGAGCGAGGGAAGGTTTTCAATTTGCTGGTTGAGGTCGTAGGCGAAATACCCGACGCAGCCACCAACAAAAGGCAGGGTGGAAGGGTTGTTGATTCTGAAACGTCGGTAATATTTGGCCAAAATATCAAAAGGGTTTGCCTCAAAACAGTAGCGAGTGTTTTGGTGCAAAATTTCAACCCGTTTTCCCTTGCTTTTGAAGACCATAAACGGGCGGCTGCCGATGAAAGAGTACCGGCCGAGAGGACCATGGAGAGCGCTTTCCAAGAAAAAGCAGTACGGCTCATTTTTGAACACTGCAAATAAATCAAACGGGTCAAGCCCGGTTTTGAGCGGCTCAACCAGTGCATTGACAGCATTCATGTGCTTGTCACCAACCTTTAAGACCGCTTTCCTGTAGTTTTATAATTTCAATTGCCATCGTACAGGTATTATTATAGACTATAGCTAATTGAAAGGTGAAGGCAAAGATGAGTTGAAAGCTTGCCAGGGGCGATATGGGGCTTTTTTTTTGCTGACTTTTTATATATAATAAACTCTGTCCTGTCATGTATCACCAAGTTTTAGGAGGCGGCGAGATGTTACCGTTACCGACTTGTTACAAGCTGGCGGCGGCAAGCAGCGAAGGAGAAAGCCCCTTAACCGCTTTTGACCGTGCGCTCCTGAATGCCGGGATTGGCAATATCAACCTGGTACGTATCAGCAGCATCATGCCGCCGGGAACAGTCCACCGGCCCGACATGGAGATCCCGCATGGTTCCCTGGTGCCGGCAGCATATGGGTATATCGTTTCCGAGGAGCCTGGGCGGGTCATCTCGGCAGCGGCAGGAGTTGGCACGGCTGAAGGCGGGTTCGGCGTGATCATGGAACACTCCGGCTTCATCACCAAAGAAGAAGCCGAGCAGGATGTGCGGGAAATGATCGAGGAGGCTTTCAGGGCGAGAGGCCTGGAACTGAAGGAGATCAAGGTTGTCTCGACGACCCACCGGGTGGAGAAAACGGCCTGCGCGCTGGCGGCGGTAATACTATGGTATTAGGAGGCAACAGGAATAATGAAGAATGATTTGTGGGCAACGGAGAAACAGACGGAAGACCTGCTTATTTCTTTTCGAATAAAAAATATACTGCATGAAGAGCGAACAAATTACCAACTGCTGTCGGTTGTTGATACCTATGCTTATGGACGGATGCTGTTTTTGGACAACTGCGTGATGACCAGCGTTAAAGACGAATTTGTATACCACGAGATGATCAGTCTTGTGGCTCTTAATACGCACCCCAACCCGGAGAACGTTCTGATCATCGGTGGGGGCGACGGGGGCACATTGCGTGAGGTTATCAGGCACCCCAAAGTAAAAAAGGCCACACTGGTGGAGATTGATCCAAGGGTGATCGAAATATCACGCCAATATTTTCCAGAAATAGCGGTCGCTCTAAAAGATGATGACGAAGGCATAAAAATAATTGTTGATGACGGGATAAAATTTGTCAGGGAAAACAAAAACAAGTTTGATGTTATTCTGATTGATTCGACCGATCCGGTCGGGCCGGCCGAGGGACTGTTCAGCGCCCAATTTTATAATGATGTTCATGAAGCGCTGAAAGAGGATGGGATAATGGTGGCCCAAAGCGAGTCGCCTTTTGTGGGCCAGGACCTTATAAAACGTATCAATGATTATCTGCGAGGCATTTTCCCCATTGTCAGGCTCTATCTGGCCAACATACCTACTTATCCCACCGGGCTGTGGAGTTTTACTCTAGCATCAAAGCGCCATGACCCGCTGGATGTCAACCCTCAGGAAATCCGCTCAGCCAGGACCCGTTATTATAACAAGGATGTCCATTTTGCCGCTTTCGTTCTTCCCAACTTTGTGGCCCAGATATTCGAGGAGTCGGAGGAATGAGTGGTGGATAAAGGCTTCTTTCGGTTGACGGGGTTCATGGGTGCGTCGCATGATTATCAACAGGCGGAAGCCGTGCTGGCGGGCGTTCCCATGGATTATACCGCGAGCCATCGTCCCGGATCGCGCGCCGCGCCCCAGGAAATAAGGACAGTATCATATGTCCTGGAAGAATATAGCCCGTATCTGGGCAAGAGCCTGCAGGGGTTGGTTTTCCATGATGCCGGCGATTTGGTGCTGCCGTTTGGCAATGTAGCCGGGAGTTTAAAACGCATTGAAGAGGCTGCCGGCCGTTTCTTTGCTGATGATAAGCTGCCGCTGTTTATAGGGGGCGATCATCTTATCACCTATCCGGTCGTCAAGGCCTGCCTGGCGAAATACCCTGACCTGGTAGTCCTGCACTTTGATGCTCATGCCGACCTGCGGCCGAGCTACGAAGGCGAAGAGGAATCGCATGCCACGGTGATGCGCAAAGTGGTTGACCTGCTGGGGCCCGGCCGGGTTTACCAGTTTGGCGTTCGCTCCGGCACGGAGGAAGAATTCGCTTTCGCTGCCGGCAATACGATTCTCAGTTTTGACGAGATCTGGCCGGGTTTAAACAAGGCGACAGAAGAGCTTCAAGGCAGGCCGGTTTACATAAGCCTGGATATTGACGTGGTCGACCCGGCTTTTGCTCCGGGCACCGGAACACCGGAACCCGGCGGATGCAATTCGCGGGAAATCCTTTTAGCGGTTAGAACTGTGGGGGCGTTGAACGTCGTAGGCATGGACTTGGTTGAGATTTTACCAGCGGCTGACCAGAATGGGAACACAGCGGTTTTAGGCGCAAAAATCATCCGGGAGGCATTGCTGTCTTTTTCGAGAAAAGAGAAAGGCGGCGCTTGACAGGGCCTCCGGCAGGTTAAAAACATCAAGCAGGAAGGGAAAAGCACAGGAAGGAAAAAGAAGTTGACACGGCTTGTAGGTCCATGATAGAATAACACTTGCCAACTTGGCAGATGCCTGCCTCGGTAGCTCAGTTGGTAGAGCAGAGGACTGAAAATCCTCGTGTCGGTGGTTCGATTCCGCCCCGAGGCACCATTAATACAATAAAAAATGCAGGCTGTTAACCATGCGGAAGTGGCTCAGTGGTAGAGCATCGCCTTGCCAAGGCGAGGGTCGCGGGTTCGAATCCCGTCTTCCGCTCCATTTTTCGAGATAAAAACCTGGCTCAGCCAGGGTTTTTGTCTCTTTCTCCGGGCGGGCCGATAAGCGGCTGACCGCGTTTCGGCGAAGCTTGACATGGACTGGCTGTGTTTGATACAATTACTGTTGCGTAAATCGATGGTGCGGTGGCGAAGAGGCTAACGCTGCGGACTGCAAATCCGCCATCCGTCGGTTCAAATCCGACCCGCACCTCCATTTTGTTTAATGTTGCAAATTTGCATAATGCTTGGCTGTCGAGCAGCCCGGATGGCGGAATAGGCAGACGCACAGGACTTAAAATCCTGCGGGACTCACCTCCCGTGCCGGTTCAAGTCCGGCTCCGGGCACCAGCAAAATATGGATATTGATATTGACATTAACGGGCCCTGCTTGCAGGGCCCGTTTTTTATTGGCGCGGACAACCCATCAATGCTCGTTTTTGCCAATTGCATACCTCTGTTTTTTACGCACCAGCGTGGAAAGGTCTATTCCGAGCGAGTCGGCCGCTTCCTTCAGAGTGGAATGTTTTTCTATAGCCTCTTTTATGCAGCAAGCTTCAAACAATTCCAGGCGTTTTTTCAATGAGCGTATTTCTTGAGGCGGGGTTTGAACTAACGTTTGCGGGAGATCTGAGCGATACGCGGCCTGGAAATCGTTCAGGGCCTGTTCTTCAAAGCAGCCGGGTTCAATGCAGTCCTGATCGGACATGATAACCAGGCGCTCGATCATGTTTTTCATTTCCCTGATGTTGCCGGGCCAATCATAAGCAAGGAAAAACTCAAAGGTTTTTGGGGAAAAATAGCGGGTTTTATTATACTGCTTGTTGAATTCTTCAAGAAAATACACGGCCAAGGGAATAATATCGTCGCGGCGGCTGCGCAGCGGCGGGATTTTTATGGTAATAACGTTCAGACGATAATACAGGTCGCGGCGGAACTTGTTTTCTTCAATCAGCTTTTCCAGGTTGGCATTAGTGGCCGCTATGATGCGGGCGTTCAGGTTCACGCTTTTAGTCCCGCCTACCCGATAGAACTGTTTGTCTTGCAGCGTGGTCAACAGCTTGACCTGCAAGGAGAGAGGCATATCCCCGATTTCATCCAAAAACAGGGTCCCCCTGTTGGCCAATTCAAACAGGCCTGCTTTTCCTTGCTTGTTGGCGCCGGTAAAGGCCCCAGGCTCGTAGCCGAACAGCTCGGATTCCAGCAACTGTTCAGGTATGGCGCCGCAGTTGATTTTTACGAAATGGCCGTCCGTACTGCGGTCGCTGGCGTCGTGGATGAATTTGGCCAAAAAATCTTTTCCTACGCCAGTTTCGCCCAAGAGCAACACCGGGCTGTCCACCGAAGCGATTTTGATGGCCTTGTCGTAAATATCCCGCATTATTTTGCTGCGCGGGCTTATGATCTCCTTGTTCATGTTCTTTATTTCTATTTCTTTCAATTGATGTTTATAGCTCAGGTTCAGATATGTTATGTCTTTGACTTGTTCTTTCAGCGACAGCAGCTCGGTTACGTCTCTGACCACGCAAATGACCCTGATGATTTTGCCGTCGCGGAAGACAGGAGTGCCGGTGACCAGGCAGCTGCGGCCTTGATAATAGTTATTGATTGTCGAGCAGGTGGTCTTGGCGAGCAGGACCATCGCTGAGCAGGAATTGGGGACAATTTTGTTTTCCATCAGGTAATACACCGACCGGCCGAGGACATCCTCCCGCTTGAGGCCCGACAGGTTCAGGAAGGCGTCATTGACATACAGGGTAATGCCTTCGCCGTCGGTGATAAAGATGCCTTCATACAGGGCGTTAAACATGTCGTTGTACAGTTTTATCTGTTCATTAAGTTGATTGTATTGTTCAAACAGTTGCTGGTAATTGGTAAGGTCGCGGCAAAAAACAAGCCAGTCAGACTGGTTTTTGCCGTCGATCCTGATAATATCAAGCGAAAGGATTTGGCCATTTACGGTACGCGCTTTTTCATATTCATATGGCTTGCTTAAATTCAGGGATTTAATTTCCGGTATGTAGCCGGAGATTTTTTTTCCGATTAATTCTCCTTCGCTGGCCTGCAGGATAGCAGCAAACTTCGGATTGATTTGCTTGATGGTCAAAGTGCTGTCCAAAAGGGCGCAACCAAAAGAAATGTGTTGAAACCGGGACATGATATTGGCGGCTTGCATGTCGCTTCTCCTTTGCGTGGAATTGCAAATAAAATCTCAATCAATATTATAAGCCTTAATATGCAGAAATGCAATCAGAGCGTAGCACATGCGCTATTTTGCATATGAACCTGGCGGATAAGCGGCAGCAAGGCAAATTGACTGCTGTTTGGCGTTTCCGGCTCTGGTTGATGTGCAAAACGGAAATCCAAGAAACATTCATAAATAAAAAATGCTGTGTTTACGGCCTTTGCTGACCTGGCACACATCTTGCTATGAGGTTATTGTGAACACAATCGCTAAGCCGGAGGTGTATGCCAGGATAAATAGGGGTACGGCAGCAAAACCCTGATCCCGCGGGTAACAGGAGCGGGAAAAATTGACGTACAATTCAAAATTATGGAGGTGGTCAAATTGGCGGTCATTATGGACGTTAAAGAGGCGGTTCAAAAGATAAAAAGGGGTTCGGTTATGCATATCGGCGGCTTTTATTCGGTAGGAGCACCGCCCGATATCATTGACGAGATAATTGCCCAGGGGATCGGCGAACTGACGATTGTTTGTAACGACCCAACCGACAAGATCGGCGAGCTGATCGAAGCCGGGCTGGTCAAAAAACTGATTTGCTCATGGTGCGGGCTCACTCCCAAAGTGCCGGAATTGATTGACCGGGGGGAACTGGAACTGGAACTCAACCCCCAGGGGACGCTGGTGGAAAGGATCCGGGCGGCAGGGTATGGCCTGGGGGGCATACTTACGCCTACGGGGTTGGGCACCATTGTGGAAGAAAAGTGGGGGCAGAGGGTTGAATTTAATGGGCAGCCGTGGCTGTATCATACGCCTCTCAAGGCTGATGTGACCATTGTTGAAGCGTACAAGGCCGATAAGGCGGGCAATTTGATTTTCAGGCGCACCCAGCGGAATTTCGGGCCGGTGATGTGCTTTGCGGCCGATCTGGTGATTGCGTCGATTGTCCAGCCCATCGTCGAGAAGGGCGAGCTGGAACCGGACAATATAATGGTGCCGGGTCCGCTGGTGGATATCCTGGTACAGCAGAAGGGAGCGTAAGCCGGAATGAGCAAACTGAGCGCGAGGGAAATTATTGCCAAACGGATTGCACTTGAATTTAAGGATGGAATGCTGGTCAACCTGGGGGTAGGCATTCCCGGGTTGATTCCCTTGTTCCTGCCAGCAGGGGTCAACATCTGGCTGGAAAGCGAAAACGGGATTATCGGTTTTGGCGAACCGGCCAAACCGGGAGAAGAAGACAAATATTTTGTGGATGCCAGCAAGCAGTTTACCACCATCAAACCGGGCGGGAGCATATTTGACAGCGCCATGTCGTTCGGGATTATACGCGGCGGGCACTTGGACTATACTGTGCTTGGCGCATTGCAGGTGGATGAGGAAGGCAACCTTGCCAACTGGATAGTCCCGGGAGGCAAGCTGGCAGGCATGGGAGGGGCGATGGACCTGGTGACCGGCGCCAGGAAGGTGATCGTGGCAACCGAACACTGCAGCAAGGACGGGAAGAGCAAGATCCTCAAAAAATGCACTTTCCCCCTGACGGGTATCAAGTGCGTGGATCTGATTGTGACCGATCTGGCGATGATCGAGGTCACTCCCCACGGGTTGCTGCTTAAAGAAGTGGCCCCCGGTGTGCCGGTGGAAGAGGTGATCGCCAAAACCGAGGCGACGCTATTTGTACCCGACTATGTCAAGGTAATGCCGGTTTAGCATAGCATTGGCTGGCCCCGTATTGAGGCGGCTAATAAAGCAGACAACAAAAAAATAAAACCATGATTGAAAGGTAGGAGGAGGTCATATGCGCAGTGTTGCTGTTATTGGCATTGGAGAGACCAAAATGGGCAAACACCCCGACAAATCTTTAAAAGACCTGATCAGGGAAGCGGGGACCAGGGCCATCGAAGACGCTGGCATAGACAAAGGGTTGATCGAAGCCCTGTACATGTCGAATTTCAACAGCCAGTATCTATGCTATCAGGGCCATATGGGCCCGCTGGCAACTGAGGCTTTAGGCTTGGGCCAGATCCCGGCCATTAGGGTGGAAGGGGCCTGCGCGTCGGGAAGCCTGGCCTTCAGGCAGGCTTTGATTGCGGTTCAAGCCGGAATTTATGATGTAGTGCTGGTCGGCGGGGTAGAGAAGATGACGCACCAGCCAACCGAAACGGTCACCACCGGCATTGCCAGCGCGGCGGATTTTGAGGCGGAAGCCAATGTAGGCGCGACTTTTCCTTCCATTTTCGCTATGATCGCCAACCGCTACTGTTATGAATACGGTGACGTGCGGGAAGCAATGGCCATGTGCGCGGTCCAAAACCATGAAAACGCCTTGCTCAACCCCGATGCCCAGATGCAAAAGCGGATTACGGTTGAGCAAGTAAAATCAGGCTTCCCCATCGCTTATCCATTAACGGTTTTTGACTGCTCGCTGGTTACCGACGGCGCGGCTTTTGTGGTCCTAGCGGCGGCGGACATCGCAAAAAGGATCAACAGAAACAGGGCGGTTGAGGTAATTGGATCGGGCCATGCGGGGGACACGCTGGGGATCGCATCCAAGAAATGCTTGACCACCTTCGCGGTGACAGTAAATGCAGCCAAACAGGCTTACGAAGCAGCAGGCCTTCAGCCTGAGGACATTGATTTCGCCGAAGTGCACGACTGCTTCACCATTACCCAGATAATCAACATTGAAGACCTGGGGTTTTTTGAGAAAGGGCAAGGTGCCAGGGCAGTAATGGAGGGAAAAACGGCCCTGAACGGCCTGAAGCCGATTAATACCAGCGGCGGCTTGAAGGCCAAAGGGCATCCGATCGGCGCCACTGGATTAAGCCAGATTTATGAAGTGGTTACTCAACTGCGCGGCGAGGCGGGTCCGAGGCAGGTAGATAAAGCCAGGATAGGATTAAACCACAACATCGGGGGCACAGCGGCCACCTGCGTGGTAAACATTTTCAGGAGGTTATGACCCATGGCCAGGAAAGCGAAAATATACACCTACACCGTAGTGACAAGCGCGGCGGAAGCGTTCAAGGACAAAGTCCCGTATCTTATAGCTGTCCTTGAAGATGAAACCGGAAGGTTTACTTCGTTCGTTGAGGGTTACAAGGAAGGCGTGGAAGTCAAAATAGGGATGGAGGTGGAAGCTGTTCAGGCTGGCGACGGGGCCGGCAACGCCGTGTATCGGCTTGCCTAACGTGGGGGACTGCCCCAGCCCTGCGCTTGCGTCATGGAAGAGAGGAGAGGAGGGATGGGGATTATTGGGCAGTATTATGCGGTAGTGTGGTATGGTATTGTTGTATTGTCAGACGGTTTACGCCACAAAAAATGAGGGGGCAGGAAAATGGGTAAGATGGCATTGTTATGGTACGCCTCTTGGATCGTATCGATTATCGTCATCCTCTATGTAATAAAAATCAACAACAAGAATTACGAGAATTAGGGGGGTATAACGGTGAGCAGCCTGACTTTATGGGGATGGATAACGTTTATTGTCTACTTTGCCTTTTTGGTATACATGTCATGGCTGGGTGAAAGGCGCACCAGAGGACTAAGCGATTATTTGGTCGCCCCCAGGGCGTACGGCCCGGTGATAATCGCTTTGGCACTGGGGGCAACGACCTGCAGTGCCGCCGCTACCATGGGCAACCCGGGTCTGGTGTTCGGCAATGGGTGGCCGGGGCTGTGGTACGGCATGGGATACGGCGGCATATGCGTGGCCTGGGCTCTGACCGCATACAAACTGTCTATTGTCGGCAATAAGATCAATTCCAAATCGCTGCCGGACTTCATGGGCAAGCGGTTCGACAGCCAGGCCCTGCGCCTTATTACCGCCATAGTAACCTTGCTCAACGTGTATTATATCGCCGGCCAGTTCAGCGGCGCCGGCTGGGTCTTCGACAAAATCCTGCATGTGCCTTACAATATTGGCATTGTGGCCGGCTCAATCATCATCGCCATATACATTATGCTGGGCGGCACCCATGCCGACGTGTTGAACTGCGCGATCCAGGGAGCCATTATGCTGTTGCTGGCCACCATTGTGGCTTGCACGACCCTTTATTTTGTGGGTGGGCTTGGCACCATCAACCAAGTGCTTACGGCCCAGAACCCCAAGTACAGCTGGGATGTTGTTTTTGCCGACCCGATGTTCAACGCCCTGACCGGTCCGGGGATCATGCTGTCGTTGAGCCTGTTCGCCCTCCAGCCACAACTGTCCAAGCTGTGGTTTGCCCTCCGTGATGAACGGGATGTCCCTAAGGCCCTGATCGGTGGTTACATCTTCATGTTCTTTATGGGGCTCTTGATGTGGCTCGGCGGGCTGGGCGCCCGGGCGATTACTCCTAACAGCAGGGCTGACCTCGCCGTCCTCGACATGCTGGCGAAACTCCTGCCGGCCCCGGTGGTCGCCATTGCCGGCGTGGGAATCCTGTCGGCCATCATGTCCACCCTGGCCGGATTGATGCTGGTGGTGGCGATAGCGGCAGCTAACGACATCCTCCGCGACGTTATATTCCCCAAATTTGTAAAGGACATCCCCGGCGAGCGGGCTGACCGGATCACGCTTGTTGTAACCCGCTGGCTGGTCCCGGTAGTTATGGTCGTGGGACTGATCATCGCCTACAACCCGCCGCCGTATTTGACTGCCCTGATGTGGGTAGGGATAGGGGCCTTTGCGGGGGGCATTTCGCCGGTGTTGGTGCTGGGATGCACCTGGCGTCGGACAACCAAGCGCGGTGCCGAAGCGGGGGCCTTCTTGGGATTTGGTACCTACCTGCTATGTTACTTCATACTGGGGCAGAGCATGGGCATCGCGCAATTCAAGGTGCCCTGGGCCGGCAGCACGATCGCCATGATTGTCGGATTCGCGGTGACGATCCTGGTCAGTTTTGCCACCAGGCCCATGCCCGAAGAAATGCTGGCCAAGTTGTTCGATACGCACAAAAAAGCTGCGGCTTAATAGCCGACACCGCGAGAGCATGGTCCGGTAACATCGGTTGATTGGCTCGGCTGAAGAGAAAACACAATTAATTGAGTAAAGCAAAGAAAGTGAATAAAAGCGGTGCAGGGTGTTGACGGAAACGCGGCACCCTGTTTAATTTACCATATATTATATTAATGAATATAATGGAACTATGATTACAACTATGGCTGGCAACAGAAATGCATACTGCAGCCGGGACAGCACATGCAGGAATTATATTCCTTGTATCGACGCGCCTGGTGTGCTATAATCGCGGTAGCGCGTCCGCGCAAGTCTAACCTTGGGGAACCCTTTGAGATGAAGGACAGTTGAAGGATGTGAGAAACCCACGGGCCGATTTTTTGCAGGCCCGTGGGGAACATGAAACCTGTTGTTAATCATTGGCGAAGATACATATTTGAAAGGTTAAAAAATGAGATGGCTTCAATGCCGATACGCACAAGGCTGGCCTGCATGGGGGTGCTGGTGGCCGTGCTGGGCGGAACGTTGGCCTGGGCGGCGAAAGGGGACAGCCCGCGGCTGGTGTTGGCCGACGGGAGCCGGCTGGCCGTGGTGTCTGATGAGGGCCAGGTCGAAAGGGCCATTGAACAAGCCAGGGCGGAGATAGCCAAAGAACAGGGGTTGAAGGTCGCAGGGTTCAAGACGGCATTAAGCTGCGAGAAAGCCGAGGGGAAACCTGTAGGGAAGCCGCTGGACCAAGAAGAACTGGCAGGGTTGCTGAAAGAAAGGCTGGAATGGGAAGTCGAAGCTGTTGCCATTTGCATCAACGGCAAGAGCGTAATCTGTCTGGCCGACGAGGCTTCGGCCACAGAAGCCTTGGAAAGGTTAAAGGGCCAGTACCTTTCCCAGGAGAACGGAAAGTACGCCTTGGAGTCGGTGGGGTATGCCGAAGAGGTAAATATACAGACAACGGTTTGCCTGCTAAAGGACGTTAAAACTGCGGAGCAAGCGGCAGAAACACTGGCCCGGGGTTTGGACAGGCTTGATCTGTATACGGTGAGAAACGGCGATACCCTGTGGGCGCTTGCCCGTGATCATAACACGACGGTGGAAGAGTTGAGGGAAGCCAACCCGCAAATAAAAGACGACCTGTTGAAGCCTGGACAACAAATAGCCCTGAAAAGATCAGAGCCCCTGATAAACGTTGTTTATACGCTGACCCGGACGGACACGGAGAAGATACCGTTCCGGGTGGTTTATGAAAACGATGACAACCTGTACCGCCACCAGCAAAAAGTCAAACAGGAAGGGGCGTATGGGTCCCGCCTGGTCACATACCGGATCACCAAGTCCAACGGGTTGGAAACAGCAAGGGAAATACTGTCGGCAGAGGTGCTGGCGGAGCCGGTCACCAGGGTAGTAGTACGGGGGACCCGAAGCATGGTCGTGTCCTCACGTGCAGGAGCCTGGCAGGGGCGGCTCGAATGGCCTCTACAGGGCCCGATCACTTCCGGGTATGGTTACCGGGGAAGGGAGTTCCATGCGGCTATCGACATCGACGGTGTGACGGGAGACCCGGTTGGTGCGGCAGCCGAAGGAACGGTCGTTTTTACCGGCTGGGCTGGCAGTTTGGGGAAGTGCATTGCCATTGACCACGATAACGGGTTGGTTACGCGGTATGCCCATCTGGATAGCGTTGATGTGTCTGCGGGTCAAAAGGTCAGCGCGGGCGAGACAATCGGCCGGGTAGGTTCTACAGGCCGGAGTACCGGTTCGCACCTGCATTTTGAGGTGTGGGTTAACGGCCAACCGCAGAACCCTCTGCGGTACCTGAGCGAATAATTGGAGATAATATATCATATTTATTTATTAATTTTAATTTTTGTTGCGTCCCATTTGGCCCTGATGGGGAGATTGGTGTGAACCTCCTGCTGGAAAGCGGGGGGTTTTCTATTGCCGAAATAGCAAGGTCAAAATAATTATTGACATATGCTCGTAACAGCAATATAATTAATAATGAACATATGCCAATAATAATCCGGCGGAGAACCGCCAGGAATATTATGAGGACAAGGAGGTGAAGACATATGCCGAGAGGTGACGGGACTGGCCCGCTGGGCTGGGGGCCGATGACCGGCCGCGCAGCAGGCTATTGCGCCGGTTACCCAGTGCCGGGCTATGCCAACCCTGGATGGGGATGGGGCCCTGGCTTTGGCTGGTTCGGCAGGGGACGCGGTTTCCGGCGCCGGAACATGTATTATTTGACCGGGATGCCGGGCTGGGCACGGGCCGGCTGGGTTGGCTACAACCCGTTCTTCGGGGCGGGGGTGGCTCCAGCAGTTGATGAAAAAACGTTTTTGAAAAACCAGGCCCAGTTTATGGAGCAGGAACTCCAGCAGATCAAAAAAAGGCTGGATGAACTGGAGAAAGAACAGGAATGAGAGACAATTGGCGACAGTGCGGAAAACGTAGAGAGCAGGTTAAAAACCTGCCTCTTTTTTTCAAAAAAATGGTGGAAAAACACGGGCTGTGTAGTATAGAATAAAAATGGTGATGCATTGATGTTCAAAGAAATCATTAAACGCGACGGCAAAATAGAAAAATTCAAACCGGAAAAAATAACCTGGGCCATCTTTAAAGCAGCTATGGCCTGCGGCGGCAGCGATTTCGGGCGAGCCGAGTTCCTGTGCCAGCAAGTTTTAGAACTGGCCAAACAGAAATACGGGGACCGGAGGCCGGATGTGGAAGGCATCCAGGACCTGGTGGAAAAAGTACTGATTGAAAACGGCCATGCCCAGACTGCCAAGGCCTTTATCCTGTACCGTGAAAAGAGGAAAAGTGCCCGGGAATTAAACGCGCTCATCGGGGCAACCATCGAGATGTTTGCCGATTACCTGGGAGAACGGGACTGGCAGGTACAGGAGAACGCCAACACCCAGCGAAGCATCAACGGGCTGAACAATTACGTGCGCGAAACCTTTACTAAAAAATACTGGCTGCACGAGATCTATCCTGTGGAAGTGAGAGAGGCCCATGAAAATGGCGACTGCCATATCCACGATCTGGGATTTTTAGGCCCCTACTGCGCAGGCTGGGACCTTCGGCAGCTCTTGCTGCACGGCTTCGGCGGCGTCGACGGCAAGGTGGAGAGTAAACCGGCCAAGCACCTGCGCTCATTTTTAGGCCAGATCGTCAACTCCACTTTCACCACCCAGGGAGAGACAGCGGGAGCACAGGCCTGGTCCAGCATTGACACGTACTGTGCCCCGTTCATCCGTTATGACGGCCTGACGTACAAACAGGTCAAGCAATCTTTGCAGGAGTTCATTTTCAATATCAACGTGCCAACCCGCGTAGGCTTCCAGTGCCCCTTTTCCAATCTTACCTTCGACATAATTGTGCCGGAAACATTGAAGGAGCAAGGCGTAATTTGCGGCGGGCAGCCGACGGGCGATGTCTACGGCGATTTCCAGGAAGAAATGAACATTTTCAACAAGGCCTTTTGTGAGGTTATGCTGGAGGGAGACGCCAAAGGAAGAGTATTTACCTTCCCTATCCCAACCATAAATATTACCAAGGGTTTTGATTGGAACAACCCGGTTGTTGATGAGTTCATGAAAATAACCTGCAAGTACGGCATACCATATTTTGCCAATTATGTCAATTCGGACCTTTCGCCTGAAGATGCGGTTTCCATGTGCTGCCGGCTTCGTCTCAATACCAAAGAGCTCCGGAAAAGGGGAGGAGGGCTGTTCGGCAGCAACCCCATGACCGGTTCCATCGGGGTATTTACTATTAATTTGCCCCGGATCGGCTATCTTTCCTCGTCAGTAAGTGAATTCAGAGCGCGGCTGTGGAAAATGGCTAGCATTGGCAAGACATCGCTGGAGATAAAGAGAAAAATCATCGAGAAACTGAGCGATGACGGCTTGTATCCCTATTCCACTTTCTTTTTACGGGATATTAAAGAAAGGACAGGCCAATACTGGTACAACCATTTCAGCACCATCGGTATTGTGGGCATGAACGAAGCCCTCCTCAATTTCATGGGGCAGGACATAACCACCGCCGAGGGTCAGGAATTTGCCGTCGAAATACTGGAGTACCTGCGGGACATCCTTGTAGAGTTTCAGGAGGAAACGGGGCATGTTTACAACCTGGAAGCGACGCCGGCTGAAGGGACCTCCTACCGCCTGGCCCAAATCGATAAAATGAAATACCCTGATATTATTACCGCCGGTGTGAATGTGCCGTATTACACCAATTCCAGCCAGGTGCCGGTAGGGTATACCGACGACATATTCCAGGTTCTGGAGCTCCAGGACCGTCTGCAGAGCCTGTATACCGGAGGCACGGTCCAGCACCTTTATCTGGGCGAAAGCATCGAAGACGTCGAAACCTGCAAAAACCTGATCAAAAAGATTTTCGAACGCTATAAGATGCCGTACATTTCCATCACTCCAACCTTCAGCGTTTGCAAGGAACACGGGTACCTTAAGGGCGAGCAGTTCAACTGCCCGCAGTGTGGACAGCCGGCTGAGGTCTGGTCCAGGGTGACGGGTTATTTGAGGCCGGTGCAGAATTACAACAAAGGGAAGAAAGAAGAGTACTTCAACCGCAAGAAATTCAAGCTTCCCGCCATGTTGTCATGAAAATAGCAGGGCTGGAAAGGAACTCGTTCGTTGATTATCCCGGAAAGATTGCGGCGGTGGTGTTCACCCCCGGCTGCAATCTCGGCTGCTATTACTGCCACAACCGCTTTCTGCTGTTGCCGGAAGCGGAACGCAAGCTGATACCATCCGGGGAAGTGCTGGCTTTTCTAAAAGAGCGGAAAAGCTTCCTGGACGCCGTGGTGATCAGCGGAGGAGAGCCGACACTGCAGGACGCCCTGGTATTGTTTTCTGACGCGGTAAAAAAGATGGGATATCTGGTAAAACTGGATACCAACGGTACCAACCCCCGCCTTCTGGAAACGCTCTTGAGCAGCGGTTTATTGGATTATGTGGCTATGGACATTAAGGCCCCTGTCGACAAATATGAGAAGATCTGCGGGACCGGCGCCTACCGGGAAGAAATCCAAACAAGCATTGAGCTGCTCCTGAAAACAAACGAGGTGGATTATGAGTTCAGGACAACTGTTGTTCCAGAACTGGGCGAGGACGATGTGGAGGCCATTGCTGCATGGATTGCAGGAGCAAGGCTTTATGTCCTGCAGCAGTACCGGCCGCCGGATGCGCCGGCCGGGCCCGGGTTCCCCGGCACCTGGCCGCGGCCGCACAGTGCCGAATACATCCGGCAGGCTGCCGAGAAGGCCGCCAGGCTGGTGAATAAATGCCTTACCCGGGGCATTTAAACATTTAAAGCGTTACATGCAGATATTATTTTTACAGAATTTTAACAGACATTATTTATTTATGTTTTGGATAGATAACCGCATAAGAATATTAGAAAAACTGTTAGAAAAACGGTGCGCAGCATTCTGCTTGCAGGTTAAACCTGGCGCAGCGTTTTTTGTTTCATGAAAATATTTAATAAGGCAATATGAGTACCTTCACAAAATAAAAAAATCGTATATAATAAAATTAAAATTGGCTGAGCCAATCAGCCAATAGGACACCAAGGCCGCTTTGTTTTAGGAAAGGAGTGTTATTATGGTTTTTGTTGACGCCCACACCCACCTTACGGAAGTCACCTTTGAAAACCTGGAGTGGATGTACCTGGTCGGAATCAGGGAAGTGGTAGCTCCGGCGCAGCTTGTGGCCACACAGCGCGTTTCCTGCAAAACGATCAAGGATGTATGGGACCACCAGCTGGGGATGCAGACAGACCGGGCCGCCACGAACCTCATTAAGGCGTATACGATGCTGGCCATCAGCATGGTCAGCATGCCGGCCGAAGACCCGCAGGAGTTGTATGAGGCGTTGCCGGAATATTTGAAAATGCCCAAGGTGGTGGCTATCGGTGAGATCGGTTTTGAACCGGCTTCCAAATCGTGTCCGGACTTGGGTTTCCAGGAGGAGGTGGTAAGGAACCAGGTCCTGATTGCCAAGAATTCGTCCGTGCCGGTGGACTTTCATGTCCCTCATCCGCCGGAAAAGAAGAAGGCATTCACGGAAAAAACGTTGAAAATCTGCCAGGAGATAGGCATTCCTTTTTCCAGGGTGATCATCGACCATTGTTCTGAGGCGAATATAGAGATGGTGCTGGAGGCGGGGGCAGCAGCAGCAATTTCCGTCCAGCCCTGGCGAGGGTTGACCCCGGAAATTGCTGCAGACCTGGTGATTAAATACGGACCGGAACGGGTGATGCTGAACAGCGACTGCGGTACCAACCTGTCGGACCCCTGTGCCGTGGCCAAAACAGCCTATGTCTTGAAGAAGAAAGGCGTTGCAGATGAAATAATTGATAAGGTGTGCAGGGCCAATTGTAAAAAGATATTCAATCTTCCGGAATGATGGGGGATGATAATAGAATGCTGGAGGCAAAAGGAAGCTACGACGTAATTGTTATTGGGGGAGGCATAGCAGGTGCCGCCGCATTGAGAGAACTTACCAAGTACAAGTTGTCGGCGGCCATGCTGGAAAAGGAAGCCGAGGTGTGTTTCGGGCAAACCAAGGGAACACACGGCATAATCCACTGCGGATTCCCCGGCTTCCGTTCCGTCACGCCGCTGCGGAACATCGGCGAGATCAAGGGCAGCATCATGATGGAGGAACTGTGCCGCCAGCTTGATGTGCCGTATAAGCGGGTGGGGAAACTGTTTGTAGCGTTTGATGACGAAGATATATCTATACTGCGGGAATACGAGCATAATGCTAGAAGAAACGGTGTGCAGGGAGTCGAGTTTATCACCAGCCAGGACAGGATCAGGCAGATGGAACCCAACATTTCCCCAAATATAATTGCCGCCCTGTATACTCCCACGACCGCGGTGACCAGCCCCTGGGGGTTGGTTCACGGCCTGGTGGAAAACGCTCTTGACAACGGGGCCCACCTGTTTGTGGATACCGAAGTGCAGGCGATTGAAACCCTGCCTGACGGGGACATGCTCCTTGAGACCACAAACGGAGTATTTCGGGCCAAGTATGTGATAAATGCCGCTGGTCTTTATGCCGACAAGGTTGCCAACCTGGTTGGCGACTTCAGCTTTAAAATAAGCGGCACGCGCCAGCAGAGAATAATAATGGATAAAAAAGCGGAAGGATTGGTTAGGCATGTGGTGCGTGACCTGAGAAAAAGCGGCGACGGCGGCGATTTTGTGTCGCCTACTGTTTACGGGGACGTCATGGTGGGGTCTAAAGTAGAGACGATCGAAGAACTAGGAGATGACAGGACTACCAGAGAAGGGTTGGAGGGATGGGTGATCCCTCGTTATTTGAGGTTGATCCCCGCTTTGCCTCCTTCTTTGTCGATTAAACCGTTCGGCGGGTTTATACCGAAAGCGGGGAACGATTATTACATTAAACCGGCTCCGAATAATCCTCGATTTGTCAATATGGTTTTAGGCGCCCAGGGCTTGACGGCTTCGCCGGCGATGGGAGAATATGTCGTTCAGGTTGTACTGTCGTCCGTGGGGTTGGACCTGGAATTGAAAAAGGATTTTAACCCTTACAGAAAAAGCATCCCGCGCATTGGCGAAGCCGATGATGAAGAAAAGGCCAAACTCCTGGCCAGGGATCCAAGATACGGGCATATCGTTTGCCGCTGCGAATACGTTTCGGAAGGAGAAATCGTGGAGGCAATAAAAAGAGGTGCCAGGACACGCGACGGCGTCAAATTCAGGACGCGGGCCGGAATGGGCAGGTGCCAGGGAGGTTTTTGCGGGCCGCGGGTATTGAAAATACTGAGCAGAGAACTGGGAATACCGCTGGAGCAGGTGACGCGCAAGGGCAAGGGATCGGTAGAAGTCCCGTACAGGCTAAAAGAGCTGCTAATTGATGAGAGGAAGGGTGAGGCCTGATGAGCGGGATGATTAACAAAACAGTAGACATAGCGGTGATCGGCGGAGGGCCCGGGGGCATAGGGGCCGCTATCAGGGCCAGAGAGGAAGGCGCTGAACGGGTTGTCCTTCTGGAACGTTCCGAAGAGTTGGGCGGAATGCTTACGCAGTGCATACATAACGGTTTTGGATTGCACTATTTCCAGGAGGAGTTGTCTGGTCCCGCCTATATTTATAAGTTGTTGAAGAAACTTGAAAAATCAGGCGTGGAAGTGATGACCCGCACTATGGCTATCGAATTGGCGGGAACCAGGATTAAGGCCCTGACGGAAAACGCGGTATTAAACATTGAAGCCAGGGCGGTTATCCTGTGCATGGGCTGTCGCGAACGGGCCAGGGGCAGCATAAGGATACCGGGGCACAGACCGGCTGGCGTGTTTACGGCAGGGACAGCCCAGCGGTTGATCAATGTTGAGGGTTATCTGCCCGGCAAAAAGGTGGTTATCCTGGGTTCGGGCGACATCGGGATGATTATGGCGCGCCGTCTTACCTTGGAGGGAGCGGAGGTGGTGTGCCTGGTTGAAATCTTGCCGTTTATCGGGGGGTTGATCAGAAACGAGGTGCAGTGTCTCCAGGATTTCAACATTCCGGTGTACACGAGCCACACCGTTAGCAACATCATTGGCAAGGACAGGGTGGAAAAAATAGTGATAACAAAGGTTGACAGGCAGAACAGGCCTATACCCGGTACGGAAAAAGAGTTTGAAGCCGATACGCTGCTGTTGTCCGTAGGCCTGATCCCCGAAAACGAGCTGTCTTTGATGGCTGGCGTGGAATTGGATCCCCTGACCGGCGGACCAGTTGTGGACAACCTGTGGCAGACAAGCGTCGACGGTATTTTCGCCGGCGGCAACGTGGTCCATGTTCATGACCTGGCCGATTATGTGACCGAGTCGTCCGAAATGGCGGCATCCAATGCCGTCAAGCGAATTACAGGCCGGTTGAAGGTAGAAACAGACGTACCGGTACGGGCAGGGGAGAACATCCGCTATGTGGTGCCCAACAGGATTGTGAGCAATGATCCGGTTAGCTTTTACCTGCGCGTGTCCTGGCCGATGAAAGAGGCCGTTGTCCATATCGGGGAAATATACCGCAAGAAGTTTCCGTTCGTCAGACCCAGCGAGCAAATCAGGATAGACGTGCCGCCAGAAAGGCTGAAAGACGCCGGCAGCGAAATAGTGGTGCGTTGCGAGGGAGAGGAGGCCGTAGCCAGGTGAGCGAGACGAAAGAAGTTGTTTGCCTGCAGTGTCCTTTGGCCTGCAAAATCATGGTGGAGATGAACAACAGCGGCAAAAAGGAGATTGTGTCCATTTCCAATCACAGGTGCCCGCGGGGGGAGGCGTACGCACGGCAGGAGATAATCAGCCCGGTCCGGGTTCTGACCACCACCGTGAGGGTCTTGAGCCGCGACAAGGACCATCCGCTGTTGCCGGTGCAAACCGCGGGGCCCATACCCAAAGAGCTTCTGGAGAAGGCCATGAAAGAGCTGGCCGGGGTTGTTTTGAAACCTCCGGTCAGGTACGGCGATGTTGTTGTTCCCGATATCCTTGGCACAGGTGTTGCGGTGAAAGCGACCTTTGAAGTACTGGAATAAAGGGGCGGTGTTTGATGGGCATGGGGATGACTGACGACCTTTCCAGGCATTTAGCCGCGGTGTGCTATGAAAAACTACCCGGTGAGCTGGTGGAGACCACTAAAAAATTCATTATGGACACTATCGGTGTTGGTTTGGCCGGCCTCCACGCGCCGGGTTGCGAGGAAATGACCGCCATATTGTCCCACCATGGCGGCAGGCAGGAGTCAGCCGTTATCGGTCGAGGCTTAAAACTCCCGGCGCCGGCCGCAGCCTTTCTTAACAGCCTGTATTGTCACGCCCTTGACTTTGACGATACGTTTGACGACTCAGCCATGCATTGTTACGTGAGTGTTCTTCCGTCAGCCATGGCTTTGGCCGAAGCTGAAGGCGGGGTACACGGCCGGGAATTCATTGCGGCCGTAGCGGCCGGAGTGGATTTGTGCGCACGGCTGGGCGCGGCTATTACCACTCCCCTGAGCTGGATCAGGACGGCTACTTGCGGTTCTTTCGCCGCTGCTGCCGCTGCTGCCAGGGTGTTAAAACTGGGCGAGGGAGGCATAAAGAATTCGCTGGGCGTTGTTTACAGCCAGACCGCGGGCAATGCTCAAACCCTGATTGACGGCGGGCTGACCAAGCGAATGCAGCCGGCGTTTTCCGCCAGGGCGGGCGTGATGGCAGCCCTGATGGCCCAGAAAGGCATAACGGGAGCGCGGGAGGTGTTCGAAGGTCGGTACGGGTTCTTTAACCTTTATGAGCGGGGAGAATATCTGCCGGAAAAAGTGTACCAGGGGTTGGGCGAAGATTTTTATGGGATGAGGTTGAGCATCAAACCGTATCCCTCTTGTCGGATGACTCACTCTTCCATTGATGCAGCATTGCAGGCGAAAAAAAAGTACGGTTTCTCGTTTGAAGAAATCGAAAAGGTTGAGATTCGCGTATCCAAAATGTGTTTGGAGATGGTTGGCGGGCCGTTCAAGGTCAGGGAAAACCCCCAGGTGGATGCTCAGTTCAGCATTCCTTATACGGTCGGTGTAGCCCTGAAATATGGAGAGCCGTTTATTGATGATTTTGATGAGCGGGTAGTACAGGCCAGAGAAAGGATTGAGGCCGCAGAAAAGGTGGTTGTTTTGGCTGATGAAAAAACAGAGGCCCGGGATTTGAAAACAGCGTCCATCAAGGTTGTATTGAAAAACGGGAAAGTCCTGGAGGAAAAAGTGGACTACCCGAAAGGTCATCCCAACAATCCCATGAGCTGGGAAGACTGCATCGCCAAGTTCAAGAAGTGCGTATCCCGCTTCGAAATTGAGAACAAAACAGAAAGCAGGCCGGAAATATTAAGCGAAATGATTGATTTCATTATGAACATGGAACAATTTGAAGACGTGGGAGCGCATATTGGGAGGCTGTTTTAGCAAGCATGAACAACTCAGGGGGGTGTAAATCGTGAGAAAATATACCATCAGGCCGATACCGCTGTGTGAAGGCGAAAGGGATATGTCGCAGTGGACATATCGCTGGAATATTGGGAAAAAGACCAGGACCGCCTGCTTTACGTGGTATCTGGAAGGTTCGGATCCCTTAACCCTGGTTGATGCCGGCGCCCAGGAGGAGCATTTTACGAACCCTGAATTTCCTATGAACACGCGCGTTACCCTTGAAGAAGGGTTAAAGAGGTTTGGTCTGGCGCCGGAAGATGTGAAGCAGGTCATTTTGACTCACCTGCATTTTGACCATGTCGCCTTGGCCAAGAGATTCAAGAATGCCGTGTTCATCGTCCAGCGGAAGGAACTGGATTTCGCCCGTAATCCCCATGTCTTCTGCGCTGTTGATTATCACCCCGCCTATTTTGAAGGGCTTAACCTGACAACTGTTGATGGTGATGTCGAGATAATGCCCGGGGTGAAGGCGCTTTTCACCCCGGGCCACAGCCCGGGAGGCCAGTCGGTCCAGGTGGAGACCGGCAGGGGAAGGGCGATCATTGCCGGGTTATGCACTCAAATGATAACATTTGAACAGACTCCCGTCATGAAGGAACGCGGGTTGGAGGTGGCGGCCTGCGGGCTGCATACCGACTGCCGCGAGGCCTATGACAGCGCCTTAAGGATTAAAAGGGAGGCAGACATCATCGTGGCCCTTCATGACCCGGTGTTTATTCAAACGGAAAGGATTGGCTGACGCCCGCCCTGTCTGGTATAATGAACCGGGAAGTCAATGTGAAATGAATGGCAGGAGGGGCGGCGCAATTGGATGCCTCAGAATACATGTCGCCAATAAACAAGAACAGGCTGCACCAGGAAGTGATCTGGAGGCTCAAGGAATTGATTGCCCAGGGCTGTTTTAAACCCGGCGATAAGTTGCCTTCCAACAGGGACCTGGCAGAACGGTTTTCCGTCAGCAGGGCGGTCATAGCCGAAGCCATGGCCCTGTTAGAAGTGATGGGTATTGTCAAAATAAAGCCGGGCAGCGGGACATACGTAAACGCCATCAACAGGGAAGGAATAGAGCAAGAGGTTTTGAACTTCATCCTGACTTCAAAAAAATACCTGTTGGAAGACTTGAATGAGCTTCGTTTCATCCTCGAACCGGAAATCGCCAGGCTGGCTGCGGAAAAAAGAAATGATCAGGATATCGAAAAAATGCAAGAGGTGCTGCAAAGGATGGAAGAAAAGGCCGCCCGGGGAGAAAGCGTGACCGATGAATCCATGAATTTTCACCTGCTGCTGGCCAAAGCGGCTCAAAACCAGATTATTGTCCGGATACTGGTCTATTTGCATATCATTCTCCGGGAGAGCCGAGACGCCACGTTGCAGAGGAAGGAGCGGCCCAGGCTTGCCGTCCGTGAACACATGGCGATACTGGAGGCGGTTATAGAAAAAGACGGAGAAAAGGCGAAAGACTTGATGAAAAAACACTTGGAGGAACTGCCCAGATTTTTATAAAGGGCCGTCGGCGGCGGGCATCTCGTGATAAATCAAGGGGGAAGGCCTTGTTTTACTCCAACAAGGCCTTCCCCTGGTTCTATCCGGAGAATAGAATTTTTCATCTTGTCCGATGGCGCCGTGTACGGCAGGTGGGTCAGTCGTAAATCAAATCATTTTAGCAAAATTTGCCAGAGTCTCCAGCTGGGCGGTCATCTCCTGCATCGAGGCCGCTATTTCTTCTGTGGCTGCGGCCTGTTCCTCGCTTATGGCGTGGGTTTCCTGCGAATTCTCATTTATGTTTTCAATGGCCTGGGCGATCTCTTTCAGGATATTGGCCACGTTTTTGGCTGAAACATTGCTTTCCTCGGAGAGACGCCTGATTTCTTCGGCCACCACGGCGAATCCCCGCCCGTGTTCGCCGACCCGAGCCGCTTCGATGGCGGCGTTCAAACCGAGGAGTTTGGTCTGGTCAGCCACATGCCTGATCACTTCAATTATATCATCGGTTTTGTGCAGGTCGTCCTTTGTCCGGCCGGTCAGCGAAGACAGTTTTTCGCCGATCCTGGACAGGTGCTGGGCCCCGCTGGCGATTTCCTGGATGCTGCTGTTCACTTGCTGGAAAGAGGCGCTGAACTGGTCGATTATTTCCTGGAGCTTGTTCTGGTTGTCCAGGCTCATGGCCAAAATCACCGCGCCGATAACGCGGTCGTTTTCGTCAAAGACGGGCTCAGCGATCGCTTTATATGGTATGCCGTAGAGTTCTTTGGGAACCACAGCCATTTCTTTATGGCGGTGTTTGATGGCCAGGGAGGCTGAGCTGCCGTCTTTGATCGGGTCGTTCACTCTTACTCCGAGATCGAAGGTGTTGGCAGGCTCGTAAGCAATGTATTTTTCGGTATCGGATACGGTAACAAGCACATCAATAGGCAGCAGCTCCTTGAGGTACGGGGTTACTGTGACAAAGGCATCCAATAGGTGTTTTCCCACAAATTTTTTCATCATTTTTACTCCTCCCCAAAAATATTGGATTATACTTAAATTATAATATAATTTCATACTGCCAGGCATTAGGACCATTTTCCCGAACCTTTGGCTGTCTTGCATTTTCCGGCGTGCTGGAATACAATTGTTTTGTTTATAAAACTGTTTTTAAAATTAACAATCAATGATCGGTAAAATGGCTGGTGACGCGATTTGCCTCAACCCAACAGGACGTTTGCTAGCGCGGGGGAAACCGTAAACATAAACAGTTACCGCTGGGTTGCCCTGGCCATTAATACGGCCCTGCAAACCATGCAATCCGTGGTTTCGACTTCCACCGGCGTATTGGCTCCCTTCGTGGTGGCAGACCTGGGGCTGACCAAGGCGATGATTGGTTTTGCGGGCGGGGCCGTAAACATCGGGATGGCCGGCCCGGCGCTGCTGTCGGGAAGGCTGGCTGACAAGAAGGGAGAGAAGCCGGTCCTGACGGTGGGAGCGATAATGGCCGGGTTGGCTATCATCTTGGCCTCACGCGCCATCTCTTTTTACATGCTGGCAGCAGCGCTTTTGTTTACCGGGCTGTGGAGTTCAACAACTACGCCGGCCGGCAGCAAGGCGATGATGAAGTGGTTTCCGCCCGACCGGCTCGGTCTGGCCATGGGCATCAGGCAAACGGGGGTACCCCTGGGAGGGCTTGTCGGCGCTTTGCTGTTGCCTGTTTTGGCCCAGCATTGGGGCTGGAGGGCGGCGATGGCCACGGCGGGTTGTCTGGTCATGCTGGGCGGCATCGGTTTTTACATATTCTACCACGATTTTCCTCAGGACAGAGAAAAGGATCGGCAGTCAAAAAAGAAGCCTCCGGAAGGAAGCTGGGCTTTCATGCGCAATGCGGGCATCTGGATGGCCATCATCGCCGGGCTTGTTTTTCAGGGGTCTCAGTTTATCATGCTGACCTATCTTGTTTTGTTCCTGCGTGACAGTATTGGGCTCAAGGTTGCTGTAGCAAGCCTGTGCCTGGCCGTGGCCCAGTTGGGAGGAATAATGGGCCGGGTAGGGCTGGGATATATAAGCGACCGATTTTTTTATGGCGCCCGTAAGCCCGTGCTGGTTATGGAAAGCAGTCTCCTGGCTGCGGTGGCCGTTTTGTTCTCCTCCCTGCGGGCAGGGACCCCTTTTGCCGCATTGCTAGCGGTTTCGTGGTTCTTAGGGTTGGCGGCAATGGGCTGGACCGGCCTGCACTTGGCACTTGTTACCAAGCTGGCCGGTCAGGAGCAGGGAGGAGCGGCGGTAGGGCTTTGTATCGCCTTGCTGCAGGCGGGAACACTTTTCTTTCCTCCCCTCTTTGGCCACCTGATTGACCTGACCGGTTCGTATCGCTTGAGCTGGTTGGGCTTGGCTGTTGCTGCGCTGTTAGGGACGTTACTGGTCAGCAGGGTAAAGGAGCCATAATTTTTTAATGATTTCTAAGGAAATTTTCAGCTTAATATAAGATAATAAAATGAAAAGTCCGAACGGGGAGGAATGACATGGGTATCAGCTTGAAACGGTGGGCCGGCAAGCCTGGGCGTTATTGGAAAGGGTTGCGGGCCGGGCTAAAGGCGGGGATCCTGCTCGCTATTATTTTGGTGATCGCAGCTTCGGTTTACGTAATTTCCGGCAAAGGGAAAAGCACGGCGGTATCCGCAAGGCCGACGGTAAAAGTCGAAAAGGGATCCATCCGGGTCACGGTTTCGGGAAGCGGGCCGGTGATGGCCGCCAGAGAGCAGGTGATCAAGGCGCCGGGGAGCGGCACGCTCCTGGAGATGACAGTTAAAGATGGCCAGGCGGTAGAAGAGGGTCAGACGATACTCACCTTGCTCAGCGCTGACGTGGAAGCCCGGCTCGCCGAATTGAGAGACCTCGAACGGCAGGTCAACGACCTGTATTACAGGGCCCCCAATGCGGCTGTCGTAACATCGGTCCATGTCAACCCTGGCCAGAAAGTAAGCGCTGGGACGCCGGTCCTGTCGCTGACAGATTCGAAGAAGGTAAACCTCAATGTCCCTGCCGCGAACCTGGGAGATTTCCAGCCTGGGAGCAGGATAACCATGACTCTTCTTGAATACGGCCGTCAGGTCGGGGGAAAGGTGTTGGCCGCAGGAAGAAGCTTTTCCGTTAACGGTAAAGAACTTGTCTCCTTGTCCGTTTATCTGGACAGCGGGGCTGTCGTGCAGGCCGATACGCTGGTGGAAGTGACGCCGGAGAAAGGCGGGCCAACGATACCCGGCTCGCTGAATCCCGGCCTGACTCTTGAGGTTAAAGCCCCGGCTGAAGGGATAGTCAAGGAGATGCTGGTCAATAAAAACGATATGGTGGAAGAGGGGGAACACCTGTTTACGATTGAAAGCCCGGCTCTCTTGAGCGAATACGCATCCAAGGCGGCGGCGCTGGGGAACGTTAAGCCGGCAACGGGCAGCGGGATTGCCGTGACGGCGAACTATACAGGGTATTTTTACGCGCCGGTGGACAATACGGGCCCCAAAAACACTTACCTCCAAGCCGGCGATGAAATAACCGCCGGTCAGGAGCTGGGAAAGGTCGTAAGCAAGGAAGGAGTTCAGATTTCCTTTACCGTAGACGAACTCGATGTGGGCAAGTTGCAGATCGGGCAGCAGGCCAAGGTCACGGTGGGAGCCCAGCCCGGGAAAACATACGAGGGTGAAGTGGTACGGATAGCCGGTGAGGGGATTGTCCAAAACGGCGTGGCTTTTTACTGGGTGACCGTGGAAGTCAAAGACTGGCAGGGATTGATGCTGGGCATGACGGCCGATGTGGAAATTGTGGTTGCGGAAAAAGACAATGTCCTTCTTCTTCCGATCACGGCGATCCAGGACATGCGCGGACGCAAGTACGTACTTCTCAAAGAGGCGCCGGCCCGTAGCCAGACCGGTGCACCGGGCGGGCAGGGGCAAAGGCAACTGCCGGAAAACGCGGTTCCGGTGGAAATAGGGCTGCATAATGAAAGCATGGTGGAAATAGTGCGGGGGCTTGAAGCCGGCCAGGAAGTCCTGCTTCCTGGAGCCGCCAGGTCTTCCAACAGCGGTACGAACACCACGGCAGTCCCGCGGATGGGCGTTCCGGTACCCGGGGCCGGGGTTGCCCGCCCGACAGGGCGTTAGGAGAGCGGACGATGTTGAAAATGGTTGACATCAGCAAGGTATATAAGATGGGAGATATTGAGGTGCCGGCCTTGAAGGGCATCAATTTTAAAATGGAGGAAGGAGAATTCGTGGCGATTATGGGGCCTTCCGGGTCGGGCAAGTCCACCTTGATGAACCTGATTGGTTGTCTCGATACGCCGACTGGCGGCAAGTACTGGCTGGACGGCCGGGAGGTAAGCCTGCTTTCCGACGATGAACTGGCTGAAATAAGGAACATGAAACTCGGGTTCGTCTTCCAGGGGTTCAATCTTTTGCCCAGGCTTACGGCCCTGGAAAACGTCGAACTCCCCTTGATCTACCGCGGCGAGGGCAGCAGGGAACGAAGGGAAAAGGCAATGGAGGCGCTGGCCAGCGTGGGATTGGAGAACCGGATGAACCATAAGCCCAGCGAACTGTCGGGAGGCCAGCAGCAGAGGGTTGCCATCGCCAGGGCCCTGGCGGGAAATCCACCGCTCATTTTGGCTGACGAACCGACCGGCAACCTGGATAGCGCGTCGGGAAAAGAAGTCCTGGCCACCCTCTGCGAACTCAACAGGCAGGGACGAAGCATTGTGCTGATTACCCATGACGCTGATGTCGCAGCTCAGGCTGCACGGATCGTGAGAATCCAGGATGGGATAATCGTCAGCGACGAAAGGAGAACGTAAATGGAATTCTGGCAGGCGATTCGGCTGGGGTTGAACGGGATCATGGGCAATAAACTGCGCTCCTTTTTGACCATGCTGGGGGTAATAATGGGAGTGGCGGCAGTTATTGTGCTGGTCGCGCTGGCCGAGGGTTCCACCCAGCAGGTGACGGAAAGGATCCAGAGCATGGGTTCCAATCTTCTTTCCGTAAACATCAGGGGCCGGGGGGATACCGGTTACCTTACTTATGACGATGTTTTGAAGTGGGAGGATTTTAATGGTGTAGCCAGGGTAGCTCCCAGCATCACGACCCAGGCCCAGGCCAAGTTTGGCAACAAAACGAAGGACGTTATGGTCGAGGGAACCAATGAGGCCTATCACGAGGTCCGGAACACACACGTTGCGATGGGACGGGAAATGAGCGCCATCGATGTGGAGTTCCGCGAAAAGGTGGCCCTGATTGGGGCCAACGTGGCCAAGGAGTTGTTCGGCGACTTCAGCCCCCTGGGAGAGACCATTAAGCTGCGGGGGATAAATTACCGGGTAATTGGCGTCCTGGAAAGCAAAGGGAGCACGATCGGAGGGTCGGGAGACGATATCGTGCTCATACCCTTGACCTCGGCAGAAAGGTTTGTCGGGACCCGTGGCATCAGGCGGGTCTATGTGCAGGCTGAAAGCCCGGAAACGGTTGACCTGGTTATGACCAAACTGACGGAAGTCTTGACCGACAAATTCAAGGATCCCGATAATTTCAACGTCTTCAACCAGGCGGAAATGCTGGAGACGGTTAACCAGGTGACAGCCATGCTCACCATGATGCTGGGCGGGATTGCCAGCATCGCCCTGGTGGTTGGTGGCATTGGAATTATGAACATAATGCTGGTGACCGTTACGGAAAGGACAAGGGAAATTGGGATTAGAAAAGCCATTGGGGCTAAAAAGCGCCACATCTTATACCAGTTTTTGGTAGAAGCTGTGGTAATAAGCTCGACTGGCGGGATAATAGGCATTTTTGCCGGTCTCGGTCTGGCGAGGCTCATCGCGCTGTTCACTTCCATTGCTGTTAAATTCTCGCTATCTGTAATTGCCATCGCTTTTTCCTTTGCCGTTCTGGTGGGAATCGTGTTCGGCGTTTATCCCGCCACCAAGGCGGCCCGGCTCAATCCTATCGATGCGCTGCGCTACGAATGAGAACAGGCTTTAGCCCATCTCATCAAGGGTGAGGCTGAAACTGGGAATGAATTTCTCCATGAAATATTTGACTTCCGGGTAATCATAGCGGTCTATTTCCGCCTTGATTGCCTTTTTTGCTTCAATGAACTCAGTGTTTCCGGCCTTGAGCTCTTCCAGGCATTTTATGTAGGCACTAATCTTATCGGAGACCTTCACTATGTTCAGGGATTCCCTGTCTTCATCGCTGCCGAAAAACAGCGAGGCGTAATCAGGCTTCAATTCCGAAGGGAGCATGTTCAATAGCCGTTCCCTGGCCACTTCTTCGATACCGTTGAACACTTGTTTTATTTGCGGATTAAAATGTTTGATGGGGCTGGCGAGGTCCCCGGTAATGATTTCGCTGACCTCGTGGTAGATGGCGAGGACTGCTGTCCGTTCGGGATTGACATTACCCTCAAAGAAGCGGTTTTTGATTAAGGCCAGACAGTGGGCGATTACAGCCACCTGGAGGCTATGCTCCTGGATGTTTTCCGAATAAATGTTGTGCATTAAACCCCAGCGTTTGATAAGTTTCATCCTGGACAGGTAAGCAATAAAATGGCTCAAAACCTATTCCTCCCCTCGGCAACTTATATAATTTAAATAAAACAAATTGCATCTTAAAAATATTAAATCCATATTAAAATAACCTTATTATTTAAATGATTATTTAAATGAAGTGAATCTGAAGCCGAATTCTTAATCCGAGCGCGGTTGACTAATTTGACTAACGTAGATGGTCTGCGTGGGGTAGGCAAAGTCGATCCCGCGTTTTTCAAACTCCTCTTTCAGTTTGAAATTGATTTCCTGTTGGATGTCCATGTACTTGTTGTAATCGCGGTCGTTTATGTAGTAGACCGTCTCGAAATTGAGGCTGAAATTGCCGTAAGAAGCGAAGTGGGACCGGTCAAAGGTCACATCTTTTATTTCTTCGATTATTGCTTTAATCAAACCAGGGATTTCCTTCAGTTTATCCAGGCCGGTTTCGTAAGTCACACCGGTGGTGAACAACACACGCCGCGCGGTCATCCGTTTGTAATTGCGCAGGCGGGAAGACGTGAGGTCGCCGTTGGAGAAGATCAGTTGCTCGCCGTTGATGCTGCGCAGCCTGGTGGTTTTCAGCCCGATGTGTTCCACTGTGCCCATATATTCCCCGATGACGATGAAGTCTCCCGTTTCGAAGGGACGGTCAAAAAAAATGGAAAAATAGCTAAAAATATCTTGCAAAATAGCCTGAGCGGCAAAACCAACGGCGATTCCTCCAATACCCAGCCCGGCGATCAGGGCATCGATTTCGATGAAATTGTCTAGGAAAAGCAGCACGGCCAGTCCCCAGACGGCTACCTGCGCGAGTTTCAGGACTACCTTGGCCGCATGGGCCTGAGATTCGCCATGGCCTTTTTTTTCTACGTATGAATTCATTGCGTAAGCCATCAACGATGAAACGGAGCTGGCAACAATTAATGTCAGCAAGCCTAAACCCAAAAAATTAACGGCTGTGGTCCAAAAGTGATTCAAGGCAAGCCGCGAAACGCCTAAATAAAACGCCGCAAAGTAAAAGAAAGGCATCATTTTTTTCCGGACGGTTTCCAACAAAAAATCGTCCAGCCCGGTTTCGGTTTGTCTCACCAAGGAAGCGATGCGTTTCAGCACTAAGCGGTTGATTATCTTCACAGCAACAATCCCGAAGGTAAAAATGCCGAGTGCGGCAAGGTAGTCAGACAAGGCATTGCCGAAAAATGTTTTGTTCAGAATCCCTGCGGCAAAGAGAATATTGTCCGGCATACGGGTAGACACTCCTTTCCGAATACTCAATAATAATATATTATCCCATAATAGAGGCCGCGAACAACGCTTTTCCCTTGCCGGCGTGGAATCCGGTCTCCTGTGGCTTTACGTAAGGCCTTGATATTAATAGAATTTGTAAAAGATGGAACGAAAATCAGTAAAGGTCAAAAATAATCGGTTAACACGGGCAATAATAAGCGGATAACATGATTGCTTGTTGTGGTTAATGATAGTATATAATATAAGCGAAAGGTCAAATATGGTCAGCAATTGACCATATTAAACCATCATATCCAGGAGGTGGGTAACATGTTCGATTTGATTCCTTTCAGAAGGAGCAAGACGGGTTTGACACGGGAGCCAGCCAGTATTTTCGACGTGGAAAGCGTATTTGAGAATTTCTTCAATGAAGCACTGTGGCCTTCTCTTTACGCGGGCAGCAGCAAAATGAGAGTGGACGTAAGGGAGAAGGACGATGAGTTCATTGTGGAGGCTGAACTTCCGGGCGTAAAGAAGGAAGAAATCGGCATCGACCTGGACGAAGACCTGCTGACCATTTCGGTAAAGAGAAATGAAGAAATCGATGAAAAGAACGAACGCTATATACGCAGGGAAAGAAAATACGGCATGATGTCCAGGAGTTTCTCCATCGCCAATGTTGACCCGGAAAAGGCCACCGCAAGGCTGGAAAACGGTATACTTACCCTGGTGCTCCCGAAGAAAAAACCGGAAAGCAAGAGGCTGAAGAAAATAGAAATCAAATAAGGGTTGCAGCCGCCGGCACGAGTAAGCCGGCGGCATTGCCTTTGCGGTGTTTGAACAAACAAGTGAAATAACCGTTGGAGAATGATAGAATTAAAACAGGCGGCAGAATGCAGATAAGATGCCGCAGTGACGGGGCAGTTGCGCGGAGGTACAGATGGAGAGTCTATCAGGCATCGTCGAAAGGATCACATATATTAATGAAGAGAACGGTTTTTCCGTAATAAAAATAAGGTGCAGGGGTTTTGCCGAACTGGTGACTGTGGTGGGGAATATGGCTGCCGTTAATGTGGGTTCGGTGGTCAGCCTTAAAGGACAGTGGAGCCACGACCGCAAGTACGGACGGCAGTTCACCGTACACTCCTATTCCGAGACAATACCGGCCAGCGCCGCCGGAATAGAAAAATACCTTGGCAGCGGTTTGATTAAAGGGATAGGCCCGGTAAACGCCAAAAAGATTGTGAGAAGGTTCAAAGAAGACACCATCCGTGTTATCGAAGAAGAACCGGAAAGACTCATGGAAGTGGAAGGAATCGGGCAGAAAAGGCTGGAGATGATCCTGAACGCCTGGCAGGAGCATAAGGAAATAAAAAACATCATGCTTTTTCTCCAGGAATATGGAGTTTCCGCCACGTATGCCGCGAAGATATATAAGGTTTACGGCAATGACAGCATCCGGGTGGTTAAGGAAAATCCCTTTCGCCTGGCCGATGACATCTGGGGCATCGGGTTTAAGACAGCCGACAGGATTGCGGAGAAAATGGGTTTTGAGCGGGAATCTTATCCACGCTGCCGGGCCGGCTTGATTTATGTGCTGAACCAGATGTCCAACGAAGGCCACTGTTACCTGCGACGGGAACAGCTGACCAAAGAAGCGGAGAACCTCCTGGAAATATCCCCGGACACCATCAACCAGACGATTGACAAGATGGTGGCTGAAAACTCCCTCATCCAGGACGAAGAGGACGCGCTTTACCTGCCTTCGCTGTATTTCAGCGAGGAAGGCACGGCCCGGAGGATAAAGGAGATATTAAGCCATGAGAGCAGGTATAACCCTGATCAGGTGGACGAGATAATCGCCCAGGTGGAAAAGGAAAACAAAATCGTCTATGACCGGGTGCAGGTGGAAGCCATCCGTGCTGCCGCCACGTCAAAATTCATGGTGCTTACGGGCGGGCCTGGCACGGGTAAAACAACGACGACGTTGGCCATAATCAAGGTTTTTGAAAAGATGTGGGCCCGGGTTATGCTTGCGGCGCCAACCGGCAGAGCGGCCAGGAGGCTGTCCGAAGCTGCAGGCATGGAGGCCAAAACCATACACCGGCTACTGGAGTTCAAGCCGCCTAACGGGTACCAGAAGAATGCCACCAATCCGCTGGCCTGCGATGTGTTGATCGTTGATGAGACGTCCATGGTCGACATTGTATTGATGTACAACCTGCTCAAGGCGGTTCCGGACAGTGCGGTCGTCATCCTGGTGGGCGATGTCGACCAGCTGCCCTCGGTAGGTCCGGGCAGCGTGCTCAAGGACTTGATCGATTCCGGGAAGGTGAAGGTCGTCAGGCTGGAAAGGATTTTCCGGCAGGCGCAGGGAAGCATGATCGTAACCAATGCTCACCGGATAAACCGGGGAGAGTTTCCCCTGCTTAAAAACGATAAGGAAAACGACTTCTTTTTTATTGAGGAAGACGATCCCGCAAAGGTGGTCGAGATTATCAAAAGCCTTTGTTCAAGCAGGCTTCCGTCCTACTACCGGGTTGACCCCGTCGACGATATCCAGGTGCTGGCTCCGATGACCAGAGGGGAAACGGGAACCAGGAACCTGAACGAAATGCTGCAGGAAACGTTAAACCCCGGCGACAATTGCATTATTTATGGAGGTGTGAAATACAAGCTGGCCGACAAGGTCATGCAGGTGAAGAACAATTACGACAAAAACGTCTTCAACGGCGATATCGGCAGGATAACGGCGATCAACCAGGAAGACAGGACGGTGACCATCAGGTTTGACCAGCAGGAGGCGGAGTATGATTATACCGACCTGGACGAGGTTGTTTTGGCTTATGCTGCGACTATCCATAAAAGCCAGGGGAGCGAGTTCAAAATAGTAGTTGCCCCGTTGTTGACCCAGCATTTTATGCTCTTGCAAAGGAATTTGCTTTACACCTGCGTGACAAGGGCCAAAAAGGCAATGGTGCTGGTTGGTTCGAAAAAAGCGCTGGCCATTGCCCTCAAGAATAACAAGGTGGAAAAAAGAAACACCCTTTTGGCCCGCAGGCTTCAGAGGCTGTAACTGTTAAAAGACCAGTATTCCCAACAAACCGGACAGCATGATGAGCAGCACGGGGTGGATGCGCAGCCATTTCATCAGGGCAAGGGCAGCCGCCGTGAAGGCCAAGGGCAGCAGCCCGCCGATGGTTTCTTTGCCGATCAGCATGGCGGCGCCGGCTATCAACGCCACGACCACGGGACGCATACCGCCGAAAACGCTTTGAAAGGCCGGGGTGTCCTTATACCGTAGAACAAGGCCGGCCAGGGAAACAATAATGATGAAAGACGGAAAGACCACTCCCAGGGTGGCAAACACCGAACCCCAAACCCCGGCTGTCTTATACCCGACAAAAGTGGCCGTATTGATGGCTACTGGACCGGGGGTCATCTCGGCTATAGCCAAAATATCGGCAAACTGGTGCATGGTGAGCCAGCGGTGGTTTAAAACGACTTCTTGCTGGATGAGCGGGAGCATGCCGTAGCCGCCGCCGAAACTGAAAGCCCCGATAAAGGCAAAGGTCAGGAAAAGTTCTAAACTCACCGGCAACTTCCTCCCTCGGACTTTTTCGATAAAAGATGGCGGCCGATTCCCCAGGCGGCCCCAAGCATAATCAAGACAATCGGGTGGACCTGGAAAAGAATGAGAGCAAAAAAGCAAAAACCGGCGAGCAGAAAATCAGCTTGGGTTCTTATGCACTTTTGGCCCAAGTTGAGACCGGCTCCCAGGATCAAAGCCACCACCGCCGGCCGGACTCCGGCAAAAAATTTCTGCAGGGTCAGCTGGTTCCCCTGGGCAACGAGAATAGCGGCAATAATCAGGATGATCAGAAAAGAAGGAAGCGTGACTCCAAGCAAGGCTATGCCGGCTCCCGCCAGGCCGGCCAGTTTGTAGCCTATGAACACCGCGGAATTGACGGCAACCGGACCCGGGGCCGACTGGGTAACGGCAATCATATCCACAAATTCTTCGGAACTCATCCAGCCGTGTTTTTGGACCACGGCCCTCTCGATGAGGGGGATCATGGCAAAGCCGCCGCCGAAGGTAAAGCTTCCGATCGTGAAGAACGACAAAAACAGGCGCAAGCAGAGTTTTAGCATTTTTCTCACCGCATCGATGGTTTTACCTGATCCATTATACAGCCTTTTTGAGATTTATAAACGACTTTAGCAAAAAAAAACGAGCCGTCCAATGACATTTGTCTGATGGACGGACTCACCCCTCGTCCTTATTTTTTACGCACAATAGGCCTGTAGTTGTCCAGAATGCCCAAGACTACATGGGCTAGCCCGAAGCCTGCCACACCTGCGCCCAGTGTTCCCCCTATCAAGGCTCCGATCCCGGTCACCGCCGCTCCTAGTCCCGTTACGGCCCAGCCGGTGGTATCCTTTGGCATGGTCTAATCACCTCCTTGAATTAGTATGCGTCGGTTTGACAGTAAAATTCGGGGTGATTTAAGGCCTATGCCTGGAGTATAATATAACTGAACCCATAACCAAGATATAAACCATAAAACAGCCTTACAGGCAACGGCTGTCCGGATAAGCGAAAGGAGGGCTGTCATGTTTACGAGGCATTGGATGCTGAGGGAAGTCGCCCATTGCAAGGAGGGCTGCTGTATTCTGTCCCGGGCATGACGGTAAACTGCCCAAAGAAAAAGCCGCCTGGATGGCGGTTTTTTCTTTGGGCGTGTGCGGGCAGCGGCGCTATCGTTCGCCAGGGCCCAACAACCGACCGGCCAGGCAGAGAGCTTCCTGGTAGACGTTTTTCAAGGGAACGCTGTTTTTTTCTGCCAGCAGGCGGCAGTCTTCATATTCGGGCGCCATGTTCTTTACTTCATGGCCTAACAGCCCTAGCTTTACGCGGACCGGGCCGTACCGCGTTTCCACGGTGTGGCTGGCTTTGCTTAGCTTGAAGCGTTTGGCCCGGTGCATGCGCACCCCGATAGTGGTTGATTCGGAGAAAATAATGTCCAGCAAAGGATGGTGGTCAGGCAGGTTGCTGGTGACAGTGAGCAGGGTGCCCGGCCGGTTTTTTTTCATATAAACGGGGGTCATGAAAACATCCACCGCTCCTGCTTGGAACAACCTGTCCATCAGGTGGGAATAGAATTCCGGGTTCATGTCGTCAATGGTGGCCTCGATTATTGTCGAGGTATCGGTTTCCCAATAGCTGTCAGGCATACTGCCGATGAACAGCCGCAGCACGTTGGGTATCTCCAGGTCCCAGGTTCCCGCGCCGTAGGCCACGGTTTCCACGTTGAGGGCAGGTAAGGGGATGAACTCTCTGGTTAGGGTGGTAATGATCGCAGCCCCGGTAGGAGTCAGCAGTTCGCCCCGGATGTTGGACCCGTAAAACGAGGCGCCTTTCAACAGTTCAGCCGTGGCGGGGGCGGGAACGGGCATCAGCCCGTGGGCGCATTTTATCGTACCGCTCCCTACATTGAGCGGGGAAGAGCATATTCTTTCAATTCCCAGGTAATTTAGGCAAAAAGCGGCGCCGGTTATATCGATGATTGTGTCGACAGCCCCGATTTCATGGAAATGAACATCCTGCAGCTCGCAACCGTGGACTTTAGCCTCCGCTTCGCCCAACCGTCGCAGGATTTCAAGGGATAAGGCCTTCACAGCGGGCGGAAGGCGGCTGGTGTCAATAATGTCGCGGATTTCCGGGTAGCTCCGGTGGTGGCTGTCGCAGGGATCCTCCGCCGCGTGATGGTGACGGTGGTGCCCGGCCGCCGGCTCAACGTCGAAAAAGGTGGCCCTGAGGCCTGATTTGGTAACCGGCTTAACCACCAGCCTATACTCATTGTCCAGACCCAGCCCGGAAAGCCCTTTTTCCAGCTCAGCCAGGGGGACGCCGGCATCAAGGAAGGCGCCGATGATCATGTTGCCGCTGGCGCCGGAAAAACAGTCAAAATAAGCGGTTTTCACTCTTTCATCTCCTCGTCCCGGTCTTCGTTGATCAGGGCAGCCAATCGGCCAGCCCCGAAACCGTTGTCGATGTTCACCACGCCTACTCCGGCGGCACAGCTGTTTAGCATGGCCAGCAAGGCGGAAAGACCCTGGAAATTGGCGCCGTATCCCACACTGGTGGGGACGGCAACGACGGGCCTGGCGGTTAGTCCGCCTATCACGCTGGCCAGTGCGCCTTCCATGCCTGCCACGACAATAAGAACATTGGCTTCCCGTATTTTGCCTACATGGGCCAGCAGACGGTGGAGGCCAGCTACGCCGACGTCATAGAGGCGTTCCACCCTGTTTCCCATCACCTCGGCGGTAAGCGCCGCCTCTTCGGCCACTGGCAGGTCTGATGTCCCGGCGCTTATGACCAGGATCAACCCCTTGTTGATTTTGCCCGGCCGGCGGTTTATAATCACCATACGGGCCTGCGGGTGGTATTCGATACGGGGGAACGTATCTTGCAGGGCCTGAAAAACCTCTTCGCCGACCCTGCTGATCAGGATGTTGTCGCTTACGGCTGCAAGGTTGGCTGCAATTTCTTTGATCTGAGCGATGGTTTTCCCGGGGGCGTAGATGACCTCGGGAAATTTCTGACGGAGATGCCGGTGGGTATCCACCTTGGCAAAGCCCAGATCCTTGAACGGCAGGTCCTTTAGCGCTTCGCAGGCCTCCTCGATGGTGATGCTTCCTGCCCGGACCGAGGCGAGCAGATCTATCAATTGTTCGCGCATAATACTTTCACCCTGCATCCTGGATATGATGTGTTCATCTATTTTTCGCATAAATTTGCATTACAGGTTTTCATTCAGGCTTCCCTGGCGGTATCCGTCAAGGTCGAGAGCGGTGAATGCGTAGCCGAGGCGTTTGAATTCCCGGCTTAATGCGGCCAAGACAGATGCTTCTATTAACCGGGGAAAACACCGGGGAGGGACCTCCAGCCGGGCTATTTGGCCGTGATCCCTTACCCGGACTTGCTGTTCTCCCAGAAGATTGCATAGAAATCTCTCGGCCTTTTCGACCCGCTCCAACAATTCCCGCGTAAGGGGAGTGCCATAAGGGAAACGGGTGGCCAGGCAAGGACGGGAAGGCTTGTTCCAAATGGGGAGGCCAAGGCTTTTGGCCAGCCTGCGTATTTCATCCTTGCCCAGCTTTGCTTCCTGCAAGGGACTCAAGACGCCCAGTTCCTGAACAGCCCGTGACCCGGGCCTGTAGTCGGAAAGGTCATCCTGATTGGAGCCTTCGACAACCCGGCACAGGTTATGCTTGGCGGCGATATCAAGCAAGAGGGCCAGCAGTTGCTTTTTGCAGTGATAGCATCGTTCCGGCGTGTTGGCCGCAAATTCCGGATTGTCCAGGATGCCGGCGCGTACGGCCAGATGGCGCGCTCCCAGCAGTCTGGCTATTTCCCGGGCTTCGTCTGCTTCATCCGTGGTAACAACCTCGGAGACGACGGTAACGGCCAGGACCTGTTCGCTGCCTAGGGCCTGCAAGGCGGCGGCCAAAAGAAGGGTGCTGTCCACACCACCGGAAAAAGCAACCAGCACGCTTTGCGCATCTAGGAGGATTTCTTTCAGTCGTAAAAAGTTTTCCATAATTTATGCCCGTGCCTCGCAAAAAAACCATGAAAGGCTAAACCCTCCGCTATGTGGGTGCGCCTTCATGGTCGCTTCAAGACAAATATATCATTGTTCGGCTTGCGGTGTCAACATTCAAGGAGGGGTGGGTTATGTTATTGCGCCTTGGAGTGGCAATGGGACTGGTGGCCTTTATCAATATGGTTGACACATTGGCGTTTGGAGCGCGGCTGGCAGGGGTCAGAACCCGCAGCCCGGCGCTGGCCATGTCGCTGTTTAATATTGCGGCTCTGGCTTCCCGGACGGCAAACCTGGTGCAGCTTCCGCTCGTTGCCAGCATAGTCGACAATTACCTGCGGACCGGCGCAGGGATGGCGCCCCTGCTTGTGTTCAGGTGCGTCCTGCTGGCCAGTTCTCTGGGGGTGATGCTGGGCATCCTTTTTATTCCACTGGCGGTGCAGGCGTTCAGCTGGGGGATCGTCAAGATGGAAAAGACTCGTTCCGTTCCGGTGGTCGTATTTGGCTTTTTCCGGTCGGAAAATATTAAAAAGGCGACTCACATACCGCTAGCCGGGCGTAAACACCTCAGATCCATGGAATGGACCAGCCTGCCCAGGACATTCATCATTACCAACCCCTTGCTGGCCGCAGTTTATTCGGTTGGGGTTCTTTCTGCGCTATACGCTGGGTATCTGATTCCTGATTACCGTCTGACGGCCAGCCAGCTGTCCGGCATCATAAACGGGATTGCCACCGTCCTGTTGGTTACGGTGGTCGACCCTGTATCGGCCATGATCCAGGACGATGCCCTTAAAGGGAAACGAAGCGAGAACGAACTTAAGGCAGCGATCGGTTTTCTGGCAGCCGGCAAGTTCGTGGGTACTCTGCTGGCCCAGTTTCTCCTGCTGCCTGCAGCCAAAATCATTGCCGTTTTGACCCGGTTGATAGTGTAAGCCGGGCTCCGCTTTAAGGCATGAAGTAATATTGCCCCGCCGTTTTGGTTAAGCTAATGGCGGCGAGGTGAAAGAAAAAGAATGAACAGCAGGACTGCCGGCATTATGCTGCTGGCCGCCTTTGGGCTGCTTGCCTTATTGTTGTTGTACGGCCGTTATGAATTGAGGCTTGTTCCCAACGAACCACATTTGAGGCCGGAATTGAAGGAGCCTTCTCCTACAGAACTGGATGTAAGGTTCGCGCTGGCGGGCGGTTCTGAACGAGACAACCGGGGCTTCCCACAACGGGAAATTGTGGATCTCGCTTCGCTGTTCCCGGGACTTTTTTTAAGGGAAGGGCCAACAACAGCGAAGAAAGTCGCTCTGACCTTCGATGACGGGCCTGATTCCGTCTATACGCCGCAAATCCTGGACATCCTCAGTGCTGAAGATGTCAAAGGGACGTTTTTCCTCATCGGAAACCGGGCCGGACTTTTCCCAGCGGTGGTGAAAAGGATAGTTAAAGAGGGCCACGTCGTAGGAAACCACTCTATGACCCATCCCAATATTGCAAAGCTGAAACCGGCTCAGGTCAAACAGGAACTGTTGGCGGCGGAGCAAGCCCTGAAAAAGGTTGCCGGGTACCGGACGGCTTTTTTCCGTTCGCCTTACGGGTCGCTGGGGCCTGAAACTGTTAAATTGATTGGTTCGCACGGCTATAAAGTGATTGCCTGGAACGTGGATTCCCTAGACTGGAAAAGCCTTTCCGCCGAGCAGGTTAAATACAACATACTTGAGAACGTGAAAGAGGGCAGCATCGTCCTCCAGCATTCGTCGGGAAGCGATAAGGAAAACCTTACAGGTACGGTGGCCGCACTGCGCGACGTCATTACAACATTGAAGAAAGATGGTTACGAGTTTGTAACCGTCTCTCAGTTGCTCAATATACCGCACAAGAAAAAATGAGCGGCAGGACAGGGTATGGAGTCGACGGCAGGTCGGAACGTATGGCGCCAATCAGGATAATGATGTACAATTAGACAAAAGACGTGGAGCGAGAGGAGCAAGATGAGGAATGTATATCAGCACCAGGGATAATTATGAACAAGTGCCCGCCGCCCGTGCCATCAAACTGGGGATGGTACCTGCAGGCGGCCTCTTTGTACCGGTTGAGGTCCCGCGCTTTAAACCTGGGGATTTGGAGGGCCTTCAAGGTGCCTGCTACCAGGAAGTGGCGGAGAAAATAATGGCGATGTACTTGGACGGTTATACGCCGGAGGAAATACGGAACAGCATTGCGCTGGCCTATAACGGCAAGAGGTTTGACCATCCCGGGATAGTTCCCTTATCGAAAATAAACGAGCGGACGTTCGTAATGGAGCTTTGGCACGGGCCCACCGCGGCTTTCAAGGACATAGCCCTGCAGGTCATGCCTCATCTCCTGTCAAAGGCCCTGGAAAAAGAGGGTACCGGCCGGGAGACCGCGATCCTGGTGGCCACCTCCGGTGATACGGGCAAAGCTGCGCTGGAAGGGTTCAAAAACGTTGCCGGCATTAAAATTGTGGTGTTTTTCCCGTACCAGGGAGTGAGCAAGATCCAGGAACTGCAGATGACGACGACCGACGGCGACAATACATACGTGGTGGCCGTAAGGGGGAATTTTGACGACTGTCAGAGCGCAGTAAAAAAGATATTCGGCAGTGCGGATTTCAACAGGAGGCTGGAAAGACACGGCTGGGAGCTTTCATCGGCCAATTCAATCAATTGGGGCCGCCTTTTGCCGCAGATCGTGTACTATGTTTATGCTTACCTCGATTTGTTGCGCAGGAAAGAGATAAAGGAAAACGAAAAAATAAATTTTGTCGTGCCCACCGGCAATTTCGGCAACATCCTGGCCGGGTGGTACGCTGCCGCGATGGGATTGCCAGTAAACAAGCTTATTTGCGCCTCCAACGAGAACAAAGTCCTGACCGACTTTTTCCACACGGGGGTGTATAACCGCCTTCGCCCTTTCCGACAGACGATGAGCCCTTCCATGGACATCCTGGTTTCCAGCAACCTGGAGAGATTCCTCTATGAGATCACCGGCCATGACGGGGAAAGGATCGCCCGCTGGATGGATGAACTGAACAAAACAGGACGTTTCACGGTGGACGAGGGGACCATGAAAGCCATCAAAGGTTGGATCGCCGCCGGATTTGTCAGCGAAGAGGAAACCCTGGACACCATCAGAAGATATTTTTACAGCAGCGGCTATACCCTTGATCCGCATACGGCTGTCGGCATGAGAGTGTACGAGAAGTATGTTGAAGAAACGGGAGATACCGGTAAAACCGTGGTGGATGCCACGGCCAGCCCGTTCAAGTTTAATGCCAGCGTGCTGAAAGCCATCAAAGGGAACGCCTTCGTAGAAGGCAAAGATGAATTCGATATTCTCAAGGAGTTAAGTGAAACAACAGGCCAGCCCGTTCACCCTGCTCTGTTGGATCTGGCCCAAAAGGCCGTCCGCCATGAAAGGATATGCGATAAGACCGGCCTTGAAGATGAAGTGGCCCGGATCCTGGGGATATAAAGAGGCATTAATATTAAATAATGAAAGAAATTGAACGGTAAGCTTAAATAATATATCCAAATTCGCCAGCTGTTTTAATTTATTAAATTATACTTTATTCCCATCTAAACCGACTGATGGCTGGAGTAAGGGATATTTTTCAATATTTTATTTTGGGTGCATGGTATCAATCGTTATCCTATACATAATATTTACATAATAATATAAATAAGTCCAAATTCCCCGGAACCTTTTGGGCGCTGTTTCGTCTGGATCTAAGGAGGAGGTGCCTGTAGTGGGGCCGTTGATACAGATAAACAGCCTTACCAAGAAATACCGCCTGGGGCAAGAGACCATTACTGCGCTGGACAATGTCGACCTTGAGGTTTCAAAAGGGGAGATGCTGTGCATTTTGGGCACGTCGGGTTCAGGGAAAACCACCCTATTGCACGTTATGGCCGGACTGGAACGTCCGACCAGAGGCACCGTACTCTTTAAGGATATCAATCTCACCAGGATGCAGGAAAAGAACATGGCTACCTTCCGGCGCCGGCACATGGGTTTTGTTTTTCAGTCCTATTATCTTCTGCCCAGGCTATCAGCCCTGGAAAACGTGGCTCTGCCTCTCATGTTTGATGGCGTGGATAAAAACGAAAGGTTGGCAAGGGCTCGAGACTTGCTCGTACAGGTCGGTCTGAAAGACCGCCTGAAAAACAAACCGACGGAGATGAGCGGCGGGCAGCAGCAGCGGGTCTGCATAGCCAGGGCACTGGTCAACAATCCGGAGGTTATTTTTGCCGACGAGCCGACTGGCAATCTTGATACAAAAACGTCTGCCGAAATCATGACGATCCTTGCCGAAAAGGTTAGATCTTTTGGGGTTACGCTGATTATGGTTACACATGACCAGCAGATGGCCGCTTATGCCGACCGGGTCGCCTATATGGTGGATGGAAAGATCACGGAAATAACAGAGCTGAAACGGATATAAAGAAAAGGAGCGTGCAAGTGTGAACAACCGGAAGCTGCGGTTTTGCGCCTTTGTTGCAACCGTCTTAGCGTTAGCCTGCCTGGCGATGGCTCTCCCGTGCATTCCTTTGGCGGCTGCCACGCTTGATATCAACACTATTAACCCGATCATCCTGATTGAAAAAAGCAGCATGGAGCAAGCCGTGGCCGGCAGCGAATTCAGCCTGGGTATTTCGCTGCGCAACATTTCCAGTAATCCGGGATTTGATCTGACGCTATCATTCAAGGTGGAAGGAACCGATGGGCTGGCGCCTTTCAGCCTGGTATCCGGCCAGTCGACCACCATCGAGAAAATTGAAGGCAACGAGACCAGAACCGTATTGCTAAGGTTTTCTGTCGATTCCGCGGCTCAAAACAAGGACTACAAGCTGGTGGTCAGCCTGACCGGCAAAAACGCCTTGATGCAGGAAACGGTTAATTCTGTCACGGTGATAACCGTACCGGTCACCTTTGATTTGACCAAACCGGTTCTGGCGGTAACCTGGATTGGAATAAATCCTGAATCCCCTGATCCGTCCGGGGATTTTGAAGTGAACATCAAGATTGAGAACTTAAGCAAGACCACCGACGCGCGCAATATCACCATGCTGCTGAACGGCGGCGACAATTTCGAGGTCCGGGAAATCAGCAACAAGAAAAATATCGCTAAACTGGGTAAGGGGGAGGAAAAGGTTGTCACTTACAATTTGCGGGCCAAGGATACGCGCAGCGACAACACCGCAAAGCTGACGATAGAGTTTGATTATTTGGGCAGCGGTTCCACCAAAGTCGAAGAAACCCTTAATTTTCCATTGCCCTGGGAGGAAACGGGCATCGGGGCCACCCCCTGGGTGATTGTCAACAAGTACACCCTATCGGATGAGAAGGTTTTGGCCGGAAACACCGTAATCCTTAAGCTGTTTATTGAGAACACGAACCAGCGCCCGGTTAAAAACGTTAAAATATCCCTGGGGGTCATAGCCATTGAGGAGACCAGCAGCACTACAGGGACCAGGACAACCACCGGTGGCACGGTTTTCTCGCCGGTAAACAGCAGTAACAGCTTTTACCTGGATTCGATTCCGGGCAAGACAACGGTGGAAAAGGAAATTGCCCTGTACGTGGACCCCAATGCAGCCGCCAAGACCTATATCGTGCCGGTGAATATTAAATACGAGGACCGCAAGGGCAAGACACTGGAATGCGAAGAGCTGGTCAATATACCGGTGACCCAGGAATGCAAGCTGGCCGTGCTTTCGGTTCAGGTTCCTGCCCAGGGCTTTGTCGGCCAACCCATTCCGGTACAGGCGGAGTTTGTCAATGTTGGCAAGGTAGCCCTGAGCAATTTCATGGTGAATATAGAAGGCGATTTTTCAAAAGAAAACGGTACTTATTATGTGGGGAACCTGGATATCGGGGTGAACGACTTTTTCCAGGGGACAATAATCCCTCAGTCCGAAGGGAAGCTGGAAGGGATGCTGGTATTTTCCTATATTGACAATAACAACAAGGACGTGCGGGTGGAGAAGCCGTTTTCGATAGAAATACATGGACGTCCTGTTTCGCAGACCGGCCTGGAGGGAGAAGCGGCAAAACAGACCGGAATTCCGGCGGCCAGAACAGGGATGCAGGTGAAGACCGCCTCGCCGCCGAAAGCAGGAATCCTGGCATTTATACGGACCCACTGGTTTAACATTTTGCTCATTGTATTTATCCTTGCAGAAACGGTATATATCTGGCGGCTTAAAAAGAGAAAAACAGGCGAGGAGTATTTTGATGAACAGGCTTGATCTTTTGGATCTAGCTCAGAAAAACCTGTGGCGCCGTAAAATACGGACCATCCTGACCACCCTGGGAGTGGTAATCGGGACCACTTCAATTGTGGTTATGATTTCTCTGGGTATAGGGCTTAATGAAATGCAGCGCCAGAACATGGAAAGGTGGGGCAGCCTGACCATGCTCCGGATCCAGCAGGGGATGATTTTTGACGAGGAAGGCAATCCGCTTAAAGAAGGTAAGCAGCTGAACGATGCCGCGGTGCAAGAACTAAAGGGGCTAGAAGGTGTGGTGGCTGTATCTCCTGCATATAATTTCGGAGCCGAGGCCCGGTTCGGCCGTAAAAGGGGCAGCCTTACCCTGGTCGGCCTGGATCCAGAAATGATGGCTCAGCTGGAATTTACTGCCTGGCAGGGAAGGCTGCTCGAAAAAAACGACAGAAATGTGATGGTGGTCGGCAAGGATGTAATCAATCGTTTCCGTGACGAGGCGTTTATCCGGATGATGAGGGAGGGTCGGCTAGCGGGGCAGCGGTTAAGCCAGGTAGAGGACCAGGACCCGTCAGAAATGCTTAACCAGCGCGTTTCAATGGTGCTGTACACGGGCAACCGGGATAGCAAAAAGCTGGTTAATTTCCTGGTGGTCGGAATCCTTGAAGGAGAACGGACCGAAAACTCCAGCGAGGCTTTTGTGCCGATCGATGACCTGAAACGGATACGCAGGCTTGTATCTGCCGGAAACCAGGGGACAATAGCCCGGGTTGCGGCAGTAAAGTCAATGGTTTCCCGCAGCCCGACGGTTGCGGCTCAGAGCAGGAAAAACGCCGCCCAGAGGGATCCGGACGCCTATGACTATATCATGGTGCGTGCCGGTGACGTTGAACAGGCACGGAAGCTTTCCGCCCAAATAAAAGAGATGGGATACAGCACCTGGTCCATGGTAGATCAACTGGAGGGGATAGAAAAGACATCACGCACCGTCCAGGCCGTTTTGGGCGGCATCGGGAGCATCTCCCTGCTGGTGGCAGCCCTGGGTATAACCAACACGATGATCATGTCCATTTATGAACGCACCAAGGAGATTGGTATAATGAAGGTCATCGGCGCTTCCTTCAGGGATATTCACGCCCTGTTTTTGACGGAGGCCGGTCTGATCGGCTTTTTCGGCGGCGCGTTCGGGCTGGTTTTAAGTTACGGGGTTTCGTTTGCGATTAACAGGTTGAGCCGGGGCTATATGAACAGGGGCTTGCCTCCCGATATGGAAACCGGGGGCATTTCATTGATACCTCCTTGGCTTGCGCTTTTTGCGCTGGCGTTTTCGGTCCTGGTGGGAATTTTAGCCGGGCTGTATCCGGCATACAGGGCCGTTCGCCTAAGGCCGATTGACGCGATCAGAAATGAATAGCAAGGATAAAAGGAATTATAAAAAATCCTGCGCTCGTGGCTGCAAAATCATGTTATATGACCCCGTTTATTTGGTGAAGCGGTTGGCGAGGCTGGTGGCCGCGGTGGCAAAGGGCTTTATTTTTACATCAAAGCCAAGACCGCTGACCCGGTTGACCATTTCTTTGATTAATTCCTTGGTGGGTCCCTTTGGCCCGATGTCAAGGTGGATCTCCAGGTCCAAATGGTGCTTGAATCCGTGTGACAGGATTGTGTCAAATATGGTATTGAGGTGGTCGGGAGTAAACATATATGCGACCTCAAGCGTGAAGGCTGTTTCCATGCTTATTTTTTCACGCAAGGATTTGATGTTGCGGGGGATAACAACTTCTCTGATAAAGCCTACCGCCCCTTTGCCTACCCTGTGGACCAGGACTCCGGTCACAAAATGCGATCGCGACCTGACCTGCGAGTCTGTTCCGATGGCAATGCGATAAGATGCGGTAGGATCGTCCTTGATAAACCTGAGGATCCTGTCGAACATCTCCTGGAAGCTCAGGTTTTCCTGCCGCGTGTTGCGAAACGTATGCTCGGTCTTGGCCTGATAATTGATCGGGTAAATGGCAATCACCTTCTCAGGTGTATTATTATCAATTATAACACATGGCGCAAATTTTATTATCGGAAACGGGAAGGTTTGATCGTGTCAAGACACTGTTGGAAAAAAGAATATTACAATATTACCGTCCTATCAATAGACAAAACCCCATTGTATTTGAGCCCTAAGCTAAAGATAAAGCTTTCAAGGCCTCCCAAAGGTAATTCTTA